>Ga0315284_10000513_pt1 | contig 52779 bp, 20 predicted proteins | sample YL17G09_16_MG_FD_203696 | JGI IMG/M metagenome (GOLD analysis project Ga0315284, IMG submission 203696) | Sediment microbial communities from Yellowstone Lake, YNP, Wyoming, USA - YL17G09_16 | ecosystem: Environmental > Aquatic > Freshwater > Lake > Sediment | place: USA: Wyoming | collected...
GTTGAAGTAGAAGTTCCAGTCATTAGGGGCCCCGCTGGCGGACATGAAGAATGTGTCTTTGCCGTTGCCCTTGTTCTTGACCGAGAGGTTGAAGGAGACGCTGCCGCCGGGGTTCGCGTGCTTGGTGTTGGCGCCGTTGGCCTGGACCAGCACGTCGTATTTCTGGGTCACGGTGACGGTGATGTTTTGGATGTCCTCCTTGGTCGGGTCGTCCGAGGCGTAGGCCTTGAGCATGATATTATTGTTGCCAGCTTGGGCGTTCGCCACGGCCGATATGGTCAGGTCGACGTTCTTGGAGGCGCCTTTGGCGAGGGTTAGGCTGCTCTGGTTGAAGGTGACCGACATCACCTGGATTGGGACGTTCAGCACCAAGAGCTTGATGGTGTCTTCGCCGTTCCCGTTGTTGGTAACAGATACCGTGGTCATAACGTTCGCGCCTGGGGCGACGTTCATGTTGAAGGCCGCCGGGTTGAGGTCCACATTGTGGAGCTTGTTGACAATGGCGACGATGGAGGTCTTCTGGATCTTAGAGATGTCACCCTGGGACTTCAGGGTCACGTTGACGGTCACGATGTCATTGTAGTTCGCCGTGTTGGGCGCCGTGAGGATGACCGAGAAGGACTTGACGCCTTCCGGGTTGATGTTGGAGAGGGGGTTCGGGTTGGGATTACCGTACCAACCGCTCTTGCTGATGTTCATCGTGATGTCGTAGCTGTCCACCTTGTTGCCAGTGTTCGTCACGTTGAATGGGAAAATGACCGTTTTGCCAGGATCCACGTACTTGACGGTGTCGGTGGCCTGGAGCGAGACGCCGAAGACGGCAGTGACGTTGACGATGAAGGTCATCTCGGAGGTGTAGGCCGGGTTCTCTGATACGGCCCTTACCGTGAAGGAATACTGACCGGCGATGGTATTGGATGGGACGAAGCACGGGACCGCGACGGACGCGAAGGACACGGGGTTTATGTTCTGGCTGCTGGGAGGCGATATGGACCATCCAGAGGGCTTGGTGGTCACTGACAAGTTGACCGTGTCGATGCCGTTGCCCGTGTTGGTTATTTTGAGGTCGAAATTGGAGGACCCGCCGGGCCCGATATTCTTGCTGAGGGTCGTGGTGCTGGTCGAGAGGCCGTAGGTCTGCTTGACCAGGGTGACAGATGTTATGGACACAGAGCCGCTGTTGCCCCCCTGTTTGTAGTTGGCGGTTATGACGATGGTTGCCTTGTCCTCGGCAGAGGCATTGGACGGGGCGTAGACCTGGAGGGAGATTGTCGTCGAGCCCCCGGCCTGGAGGGTAAAGTTAGCATTGGGGGAGAACACGCCGCTCCAGTACTGGAGCACGCCGGACAGCGTCATGTTCACTGTCTGCGCATAACTGAAGTCGTTGTTGTCCACCTTGATGCTGTACACCACGGAGCTTCCCGCGGTGACGGTCTTGCTATTCACTCCGTCGCTGAAGCTTATGGAGACCGCCGTGGCCGCCCCCGCATTGAAGGGCACGCTGACGAAGACCCCAAGGACCATTACGCTCACCATGATCAGGCTCAACATTTTGTTCCGATAGTTCTTATTCATCCCAACACACCTCTGATTGCCAGAAACATAGCACCATACTTTTGGTTATGACATATAAGCGTTGCGGTTATTTGACTTAAGTTCAGGCCCGAAATTTTACTTTGGTTAAAGGGAATTTTTCCAATCTGTAACCTGCAAACCAGGGGGTTTTTAGATGGTCCGTATATATACCCTATATAAAGGACCGGTCTTTTATTGACGGAACGCCCAGACCTAACCCTGTATCTAGGTAGTATATCCCCATAGGAATGCGTTTGTTTTACGCGCATTTAACAATAACAAGAGATTCTACAAATAGGAATCTTGAAAGATTGGTATGGGCCGCGTCAGTCGCGCCGGTAGAGCGCCACGGGCACGATCATGATGCAAAGGCCGATGGCGAATGATATCGGGAATGTGTAGAGCAAGTAGTTCAGCGAGATCCCTAGCTTCGTGATGAAGACCGTGTAGGTTATCGCCGGCAGCAGGAAGAGCAGGTTGAGCGCGCCGAACAGCAGGACGAAATCCCGCGAGAACGAACCGGAATAGACCGGCAGCCAGTCCTTGGGCATCATGACCAGGGCCAGGGCCGTCACGAAGACCTGGCCCAGGAGGATAAGGGCCGAGAGGGCGATAGGGTCCGTCGTGAAAAGGAGGCTCCCGTAGGCCAGGGCCGCCAGGGCCGTGAGCGAGCCGCGGTGCACGGCCCCCGGCGGGAACCTGCCCTTTCCGCGGCCCTTCCAGCGGGCGTTGACCGCCGGCCACAGCATCATGGCGAAGGGGTAGGCGATTGCCAGGGCCCCGAGCGGTATTATGATGAAGAGGTTCCACAGGTAGCCCTGCAGGTCGCCGGTCTTCAATGACAGGTACCTGCTCGACGGGATGTAGAAGGCCATGAGGGCGATGACGAGGAACAGGGTCGGCGGCGTCGGTGCGTCCGTGGGGGCCTTGGTTTTTGGCCTGGCGGGCGCCGGCCCGCCGCTCCCGAGGGGCATCGTGGCCCCGAGGGCCAGGGCCCAGGCCCCCGAGACCAGCGAGGCCAGCGGGAAGTACCTGGTGAGGCCCACCGTGAGCATGGCGAGGACCATGGGGGCCGTGACGACCGCCACGCCGCCCTTCCTGACCGACGGCGAGGCCTCCAGCACCATCATGAGACCGAACAGGCTGGCGGGCATGACGTAGGATGTCAGCAATGACCCGAGGCCGAACAGGAACACGATGGCGTTCCCTGCAATAAGCCGCTCGCGGACGTCCAGGGCCTTGTACCTCTTGGTCGTCAGCAGGGGCAGGAATGCGAAGGAGATGCCTATGCCGATGAACACCGCGGGCCAGTTCCAGAAGTAGGAATAGAGGACGCGGAAGAAGGCCAGGAACGCGGCGCACGCGCTGGCGTAGACCATGATCAGGTCGAGCTGGGCAGGAAGGCTCCGCGGGGGGCCCTCGCGGGCCTTGGCCAAGGTCTTGGGCTTCCGGCGTTTAAGGGCGAAGTAAAGAAGGATGTAGAGCATGGCCGCGAACCCCATGGTGAAAAGGACGGTGGCCACGGTCACGACGTCCATCCGGATGGCGGATATCATGACATTGGCCTTGGTCGCGTGGGCCGCGGCCGAGTCCAGCTTACCGGCGTTCAGGTCCTTCTCGGCGGCATCGACCTCGACGATGATGTCGGCCCTCCTGTTCTGGACGAGGGCGTAGGGGAGCTGGTCTAGGCTGTCGAGGCCATCCCGGGCGACCTGGACCTGGGATTCCTGGATAAGGGCCAGGAAATCCAGCGGGGACACCAGCTTGAAGTCGCTGTCCGGCTCCGTGGCGTTCAGGGCCTGGATCACAGACAGCACGTCCTCCGGCGACATGGACCAGACGTGGACAGCGGAGAAGATGAAGAAGGGCCGGGTCTTGACGGTGTCCCTGGCCACGAGGACCTTGGCTATGAAGTTGTTCTTGTCGTCCCACATGTGCGTGGCCCTGGCGTAGGGGACACCGTTGTACTCCTTCCCGCCGCCGATCCAGTAGGGCCTCGTGACTGGCACGTCGCCGTAGTCGAGGAAGACCCCGGCGGGCTCCAGGTAATCGGCATAGGCCCCGAGGCTCCTCGTCGAGTATGGCGTCTCGTGGGCCGTGTAGGAGTTCACGAGCCAGATGGAGTCGAGGCCGGCGCTGTCCATGAGCTGCCGCGTCCGGGCCAGCATGGGCCCCAGGTCCTCCTGGGGCAGGAAGTCCGGGTAGAAGACCCCGGCCCCGTCGGTGCCGCATATCAGCGTGTCGTTCTTGGTCATCGTGGAGGTGTAATACTCGAACAGGGGAGGGGCCACCTCCTGGGCCACGGGCGATATGGACCAGCCAAAGGGCTGGGTCCCGCGGACCGGCGAGGCCCACATGGAGGTGAGTTTGTTGTGCATGAATGCGAGGTTGTCCCCGTCGGAGAACGCGAAGGTTAGGTAGACCTTGTCCTCGAGGGACGGTGCCTGGTGCCCGACCTTCGTCCTGGCCTCGGGCTTCTGCTTGAAGTCGTAGGCCGCGTAGACCGACAGGTTCGGCAGAAGGTCCGCGGGCAGCAGCACCTTGTAGTGCGCAGACAGCCGTTGCGTCCCTAGGTTCTCCTCCACGCCCGTGGGGTCGTCGTACCATCCGAAGACGGTCCTGGCCTTGGGGGTCAGGTCCAGCAGCGCATTGTTGAACTCCTCCTGGTCCGGCGTGATGAGCGGCCCGGGGTTGAATTCCACGAGCATGATGCCGTTGGCTATCAGGTAGTCCCGCAGGTAAGGCCTCCCCGGCTGGAGGATGCTTATGATGTCCTGGCGCATGGACGGGTAGAACTCCGTGAGGACCTTCATGTAGATGCCGTAGCCGAGCGTGGGGGAGGCCCAGTCACCCTCCCGGAGGTCGACCTTGACCGTGAGGTTCGTCACGGTCTCGACCCAAGATAGCATGTCCGGGGAGGCCATCACGAGGCCATCCCTGGCGCAAAAGTTCGTTGCCACGTTCACCGTCGCCGGCACCTTGGGGTCGTAGACCACGAGGCCACGGGGGACGCTCGAGTACTTCCTGAGGGCCTCCTCCATGGAAATGCGCGTCCAGGCCTGGCCGTAGGTCTTGTTCAGGAAGTCGAGCCACAGCTCGGTGCCGTAGTCCAGGTACAAGGCCGCGGCCCTTCGGTTGACCAGCCCCTGGAGCGAGACCATGGTCAGCTTCTCGTCGAAGGTGGCCTCGGAGACGTTGATGACGTAGAGCATGGGGGACCGGTTCATCCTCGGGAAGTCCTGCTTGAGGGGCTCTGCCAGGTTCGGGGCCCCGTGGCCGCTGGTCGCTAGCATCCCCTTGGGGCCCCAGAGAAGGTCGTTCGCTATATACACGAGGGAGCCCGCCATCACGATGGAGGCTAGAGCGAATGCGATGACCATCCGCGTGCGTTCCTTCGGAAGTTTCATCGACCGGGCCTCGGGGGATATTAATAGGGTTATCCAGTATTAACTATTTTGACGAAATACGATGTTAGACGACCTCACAGAAACCCTTAAATATTGACATATGGAATGAATCCAACTGCCCCGGATGTGGTCGAAGTGGAAGAGAAAAGGACTGAGCTGTTCGCCCTTAAACTCCCCAAGAACGAGAAGGACGCCATGAACTTCATAGCGGACGAGAAGGGCGCGACGCTCACGAAGGTGTTCTACAAAAACATCCAGCAGACCATATACGAGCAGCTGGGCCTGGTCCTTTTGGACAAGCTCAGCCGGCCCCGGGTCGAGGGCAAGAAGGACAAGGCCGATGACCGGAGACCGTCCTACGTCAAGAGGACCGCCCCGAACATCGTCGTGGACTTCGTGCACATCATGGATTCCAAGGACCACAAGAAGACGTTCCATGCGATCTTCGAGGACCTCCAGTTCACAGAGAAGGAGTGGCTCCTCTACGAGATAGATATCAACAAGCTGGCCAAGCACCTGGGCAAGGAGTACCTTGATGCCGACGGCGGCTTCGACCCCGTGGACCTGGACATGGCCAAGTCGCTCTTCTTCGACTACATGATACACATGACCTACCAGCTCACGGCCATCGGCCTCCTGAAGACACTGGACGACGAGTGGCAGAAGAACCAGGCCCGGATAGAGAGGTTCAAGGACGAGCTCATAGCCGAGTACGAGCAGACCTTCGAGGACGCGCTCGAGGTCGTCGAGGTGGTCGAGGTCGAGGACAGGGCCCACAGGGGCAGGAACAGGTAGGCCTCTGGCTCGGGATTTCATGAAATAAAGAAAATAGCAAGGGGCGCCGACTGGCGCCCCTACGATGGTCCACTTCTTTCCGACACTACTTGTCGAGCTTGTTGAGAATGGAGTCTATCTCATCGTCCACATTCTCGGGCTTCTTCTCCTCGGGCTTGGGGGCCTCTGGGTCCTTCTTGATGTCCTTGTCGTCCGCCGGGGCCTCGGAGTCGCTTTGGTGCTCCTTCAGTTCCGGCTTGGTCTCGGCCTCGACCGGCGGCCCTGGCTTGTCCTCCGCGGGCTTCTTCGCGTCCTCACTGCTCGACGTTGGCTGCTCGGCCGATGCCTTCAGGTCCGCCTTGGTCCCGGCCGCCTCCTTCTTCGATGGGCCCGGTCCCTCCGGGACCTCTTCATCGGTCTCTTTCTGGACCTTGACCTCATCCACATCGTCGCTGGTCAGAGGCACCATGGGGGCCTCCCTGAGCCCGTCCTGCCTGCTGCTTGACGCATGCCTCGTCCCGTGCCCGTGCCTGTCTTCTTGCTCGGGCTCCTTCTTCTTCCGGGCGCCCACCAGGTAGCCTATGATGGCCACCACGATGGCGATGATGATGAGCAGCACGATCCAAAGGAAGTCCGGCAGCATCCCGGCCTTGGCGGTGGACACCTTCTTGGTCACGACCGGGCCCTCCAGCGGGCCTAGGCTCGCCGTCTGGTTGATGATGTTCTTCACGGCGAACGAGTAGGTATAGGTCTGGTCCACGGTCAGGGTCACGTCGACTGTGTATATCCTGCCGTCCGCATAGTTGGTGTCGCTCGCGTCCACTGCCGTCATCGGGTAGGTCTGCCCTCCTACGGTCAGTATCGGGTTACCCGCGGCCGCCGCGTCGTTGTCTACATCGATGTACTTGACCCTGAAGGTGAACTTCGTCCCCTTCAGCGCCGTGAGCGGGTTCACGCCGTCGGTGGCGTAGTTCGTCTCGCCGGTGTAGGTGAGCGTGGGCGCCTTGTTCGAGATCGGCTCCGTGACCACGGGGCCCGGGATGTAATCTACAGAGGCTGGGCCCACTGCAGTGATGTTGTTCGAGTCCAGTGTCTCAAACCGGTAGCCGTAGTTGCCGTCCTCGGTGAACTTGTAGGTGGCGGTGTACTCCTTCCCGTCGGCGTAGTTCTGGTCCTGCGCGTTGGCCTCGGTCATGACGATCTTCGGGTCCGTGGTGCCAATGGCCTTGTTCTTGTCCAAATCGATGCGCAGATAGACCTTGCCGTCCTTGGGCTTGTCCCCGTCCAGGTCCTTGAATATGACCCGGTAGGTGAAGGTCGAGTTCTCCACGGCCGTGTCCGGGTCCACGCCATCGCCAAGGAAGTTGCCCGTGCCTAGGAACTGCAGGGTCGGGGCCTTGTTGACCAAGACCTTGGGGCCTGTGTAGACCTTGTCGAATATGCTCCCGACCCCGTCGGCCTGGTCCCCGAGCACGTCCACTGCCTTGAACTTGTAGGCGTACTTGTCCCCTTCGAATGGCAGGTTCGTCTTGAAGCTGTAGACCTTTCCGTCGGTGACATCCAGGTCCGTGGGATCTTCCTGGGCCATTATACCGAGCTTGTCGGTGGGTCCGTTGTAGGTTCCATCCCCATCTGCATCGATGTACACCCTGGGCCAGTCGGTCCCTGGCATGTCGCCCTCGAGGTCGATGTAGTTGACCTTGTAGACGAACTCGGTCTTGAGATCTCCAACGGCCGGGCTCACGCCGGTCCCGTTGTAGCTACCTGTCCCCAGTAGGGTGAGCTTCGGTGCGAGGTTCACCAGGGCCGTCACGATGGGTCCGTTCTGGACAACCGTCGGCAGGCTCGTGCCTGGCGCAGGGGAGCCTAGGGAGTCCAGCGCCTCGAACTTGTACTTGTAGGTCCCGACGGCGCCTAGGGTCGTGTTGTACTCGTATCTCTTTCCGCCAACGCAGTCGGTATTGCTTGCGTTCGCGTCGTTCATAGCGGTCCACTCGCCCATCTGTTCGATGCCGTCCATGTTCTGGTCGATCCAGACCTTCGGGTATCCCACCATGGGCGGGTTGCCGTCCTGGTCCTTGTATATCACAGTGTAGAAGAACCGCGTGGAGTTTGTGGTGCCCTCCTCGGGGTCGAGCCCGTCCGTCGCGAAGCCACCAGCCCCGAGCCACTCGAGCACCGGGGGCTTGTTCGTCACATTGACGTTGGGGCCCGTGTAGTTAATTATCAACGCGGTCGTGGCGTTCGTGTCTACGGCCTCGAACTGGTACTTGAAGGTGCCCAGCTTGCCGAAGACGTAGTCATAGGTGTAGATCTTCCCGTCGTTCACGGTGACGTCCAGCGGGTCGAACTCGTCCATGACGAACTTCTCGGCCGGGCCGTAGGCGTTGTCGCCGTTCAGGTCAAGGCCGAGCAGCGGGTATCCGATGGCCGGCTTGTCCCCGTCGGCGTCCGAGTACTTCACCCTAAAGGTGAACTGCGAGGAGTCCGTGCCGTAGTTCGGGTCCACGCCGTCGGTCGTGTAGCCCGTCTCCCCGGTCGGGGCGAGGACTGGTATGTGGCCCTTTGGGCCGACCACTGGGCCGGTCCTGTTCTCGGTCGTCGCCGGAAGGCCCACCAGGTCCTCGGCATAGAACATGTACTTGTAGGTCCCGAGGGCCAGCTTGGTCGTGTATGAATATATCTTGCCATTGTCGAAGGTGTTATCGGACGGGTTGACCGCCGTCATGGCGACCTGCTGGTCGACCCCGTCATCGAACTTGCCGTTGTTGTTCATGTCGATGTAGACATTCGGGAATCCCGCGGCCACGGACTCGTTCAGGAGGTCGAGGTACATGACCTTGTAGGTGAAGTCTGTGTCCGTGAAGCCGGTCTCCGGGTCCAGCCCGTCGTTCTCGTAGTTGGTGTCCGAGAGCCAAAACAGCGACGGGGGCTCGTTAATGGAAGTGATGTTGGGCCCGGGGGTCCTTGTGGTCGGGACCCCGTAGGCGGGCCTGCCGTTGATGTCCTGACCCTTGAACAGGTAGGAATAGAGCCCGATGTTCCTCAGTCGCGTCGAATAGGTGTAGAGCTTTCCGTCGCTGTAGGTCGTATCTGCGGGGTTGACCTGGCCCATGGCCATCTGTTCGCCGACGTCCAGGTAGTCCCCGTCAAGGTTCTTGTCGATCCACACTCTCGGATTGCCGGCCTTGGGGGCCTCGTTGTCCGCGTCTGTGTACTTCACTCGGAAGACATAGGTGTGGCCCGTGGTCCCGATGTCCGGGTTGACACCATCGGTGAGGTAGTTCGCCTCGCCAGTCCAGTTCAGGTAAGGCGCCGAGCCGGCGACATAAATGCCATCATAGAGGACATTGTAGGGGTTCGTTCCATTGGTCCACACGATGTCGAGCCTGTTGTTGCCTATCTTCTCGGCCGCGCTTGGCCAGTACGTTCCGTTTGTATCATTGGTCAGGTAGAACGGTTCGCCCCAGACCCCGGTGTACCTTTCTGCATAGACCAGGTCATAGGAGCCGTGGAAGGTGCTGTCCCGCCATGTGCAGAACTGGCTTGTCGTGCTCCCGAAGGTGATGGAGGGATACCTTGCGTTCCCAGTGGAGTTGGAGATCTGCTTTGGCGCCTGGGCAAGGACCGGGGTCCATGTCGTCCCCTGGTTCGTCGTGTTCCTGAACTCGATCTCATCGCCGCCCGCCACGCCCTCCTGCCAACCGACATAGACGTTCTTCCCGCTGCTGGCTATGTTCGGATACCGGGAGTTCGTGTTGGCGACGTAGATATCCGTCACAGCGCTGAAGTCAGCGAGCGTGTAGCCGATGGTGCGGCCCTTGGTTGAGAAGATGTACCCGATGTCGTACGATGTCGTTGGCCAGTAGGAGAAGGCGATGTAGACGGACTCGTTCGAGACCGATATCGTCTCGTCGCCACCACCGTTGACCAGGGCGAGCTCGGTGAACCCGCCCCAGGAGGCCGGTCCCCACGTGGTCCCTGAGTCCAGTGACATGTAGAAGTAAATGTAGTCGTTATTCCAGTTGTTGGCCACCACATAGACCGCGGTGTTGTTCACGGCGATGGCCGGATAGGTCCTGCGCTGTTGCCAGGTCCCGGCGTGGGGGAGGATGGTGGGCGCCTGGTTCAGGGGCGGGGTCCAGGTCAACCCGCCATCGCTGGTGCGCCTGAAGGCTATGTGCTCCGCCTGGTTCTGGGCGCCGGATGTATCCTGATAGGAGTATACGACGAAAATCCCGGTCCCGTTGCTGGCTATCGCCGGCGTCGTGCATTCTGTTTGAGCGCGCGCGTCGTTGCTGACGCTTATCGGCGTGCTGAAGGTCACGCCATTGTCCGTCGACTTGCTCATATATATCTGGCTGTTATTCTCATAGACGACGTAGATGGTGTTGTTGCTGCCCCTCACGACATGCCTCGCAGGGCTAATCGACGTCGCATAGTTCACATTCGTTGGCCCGACAATGACGGCGTCCGGGTTGCGGATCCCGGCACGCGGCCCGGCCGGCGGTTCGATGTCGGTCGCTTGCTGGCCTACATGGCCTCCTGATTGGGTCATTTTACCAGTCAGGACCTCGGCCGGGGCCATCGGTATGGCCATCAGCATGATGACCAGGATGGCGACGATCCTCAAGGATAACGTCACAAAGTCGCGGCTCTTCTTCGAGATACCAATTCCGTTCATTTCCGGTCCCCTCCATAGAATAAGATTATATCAATCATTGAAAGGTGTTTATATAAATATATCGTTCATAAAGCATGAGGTAACCCCCAGCCATGGCCAGAATTAAAAAAAAAAACAGATACGGTCAAGTGTGCATTGAAAAAAGCAAAAACATGATAGGGCGCCAGTCCGACGCCCTATCGATCGGTCTTCGTTCGAGACGTTACTTCTCGAGCTTCGCAAGGATGGAGTCTATCTCCCCGTCGACGTCCTCCGGCTTCTCCTCGGGCTTGGGGGCCTCTCCATCCTTCTTGATGTCCTTGTCGTCCGCCGGGGCCTCGGAGTCGCCCTGTTGCGCCTTGAGGTCCGGCTTGGTCTCGGCCTCGACCGGCGGCCCTGGCTTGTCCTCCGGGGGCTTCTTTGCGTCCTCGCCGCTCGCCGTGGGCTGTTCCGAAGATGCCTTCAGGTCCGCGCTGCTCTTGGCCTCAACGCCCTCCGCGGCCTTCGGCCCTGGCTCCTCTGCCGGTGGCTCAATCGCCTGCGGCGCCTCTTGTACCTCGGCGCTGGTCAGCGGCACCATCGGGGCCGCCTCCCTCTGCTCATCGTACCTCGTGTGGTGTGGCTGCCTTCCCCTCGGGGCAGGCCTGTACTGATGCTCGGGCTCCCTCTTCTTCCGAGCGCCCACCAGGTAGCCTATGATGGCCACCACGATGGCGACGATTATTAGCAGGATGATCCAGAGCATGTCCGGTAGCGCCTGCGCCTTGGGCGTGGACACCTTCTTGGTCACGACCGGGCCCTCCAGCGGGCCTAGGCTCGCCGTCTGGTTGATGACGTTCTTCACGGCGAACGAGTAGGTGTAGGTCTGGTCCTTTGCCAAGGTCACGTCGACCGTGTATATCTTGCCGTCCACGTAGTTGTTGTCGCTCGGGTCCGAGGCCGTCATCGGGTAGTTCTGCCCTCCGACGATCAGTATCGGGTTGCCCGCGGCCGCCGCGTCGTTGTCCGGGTCGATGTACTTGACCCTGAAGGTGAACCTAGACCCCTTCAGCGCCGAGAGCGGGTTCACGCCCAGGGTTTGGTAGTTCGTCTCGCCCGTGAAGGTCAGAGTGGGTGCCCTGTTAGGCATCGGCTCGGTCACGACCGGGCCAGGTATGTATTCCATGGAGGCCTGGCCCCCGGCCGTGTTGTTGAACGGGTCCTGCGCCTCGAACCTATAGCCATAGTCGCCGTTCTCAACGAACTTGTAGGTGGCAGTGTACTCCTTCCCGTCGGCGTAGTTCTGGTCCTGCGCGTTGGCCTCGGTCATGACGATCTTCGGGTCCGTCGTGTCTATGGCCTTGTTCTTGTCCAGGTCGATGCGCAGATAGACCTTGCCGTCCTTGGGCTTGTCGCCCTCCGGGTCCCTGTATATGACCCGATAGGTGAAAGTCGAGTTCTCCGCGGCCTTGTCCGGGTCCACGCCCTTGTTCATGAAGTTGCCCGCGCCCAGGAACTGCAACATGGGGGCCTTGTTCACGATGACCTTCGGCCCGTAGAATATCTGGTCGTAGATGCTGCCCGTGTCCGAGGCGATGTTGGTATTGGCATCCTCGGCCTTGAACTTGTAGGCGTACTTATCGCCCTCGATGGGCAGCTTGGTCTTGAACACGTAGACTTTCCCGTTCACGACCGACATGTCCGTTGTGTCCTCGGGCTGCATCACGCCTATATTGTCGCTCGTGCCGTCGCCATCCGTGTCGATGTAGACCCTGGGCCAGTCCTTGCCTGGGGTGTCGTTCTCGATATCGATGTACTTGACCTTGTAGATGAACGTCGTGTCAAGGTTGCCCACGGCCGGGCTCACGCCGGTGCCATTGTAGCCCGTCGTGCCCAGCAATACGAGCTTCGGGGGCAGGTTCGGCGAGACCGAGATCACGGGCCCGTCCTTCTTCGTGATGGGCGTACCTGTGCCCACCGCGTTCTTGGTGTCCATGGCCCGGAACCGGTAGTGGTAGATGCCCGCCGTCGGGAAGGTCGTGTTGTAGTCGTACTTCTTCCCGTTGACGTAGTCGGTGGACGACGGGTTGGTATCGGTCATGTTGAACCACTCGTCCGGGGTCTCGATGTCGTCCCCGTTCCTGTCCACCCAGACCTTCGGGTATCCCGCCGCCGGCGGATCGCCGTTCTCGTCCGAGTAGAGGACCTGATAATGGAAGATCGTGCTGTTCGCGTTGCCCGTCTCCGGGTCGAGGCCGTCCGTAGCGAAGCCGCCGGCCCCGAGCCATGTCAGGAGGGGCGGCTTGTTGGTACTGTTGACGTTCGGCCCCGGATAGTTGAGCACATTGGACGGGCTGCCGTTGATGTCCATGGCCGCGAAAGAGTACTTGTACATCCCGAGCGTGGTCAGGACCTTGCTGTAGGAGTAGACCTTCCCATTCATCGTGTTCGTGTCCGACGGGTCCGTCTCGGCCATGACGAACTTCTCGTTGGCCGTGTAGTTCCCGTCCCGGTTCAGATCGATGCTGATGGTCGGGTATCCAGTCGTCGGCAGGTCGCTGTCCGGGTCCGTGTACTTGACCCTGAAGTTGAACTGGGTCGTGTCCGCGCCGAAGTCCGGATCGACGCCGTCCGCCAGGAACCCTGGCTCCCCTGTCGGGGCCAGGACCGGCGGCTTGCCTTTCGCGATGACCGTCGGGCCGTTCTTGGCGGCGGTCTCCGCCGACAGACCCGCCAGGTCCTCGGTGTAGAACTTGTACTTATAGGTGCCAACCGGCATGGTCGTGTTGTAGTAGAAGACCTTGCCGTCGTCGTACTTCATGTCCGACAGTGCGACGGGGGTCATGCTCACGGCCTTGTCCACTGGGTCCGTGAAGTTTCCGTTGTTGTCCATGTCGAGGTAGACCTTCGGGAACCCGTTGGCCGATGACTCGTTGAGCGGGTCGAGATAGACGATGGCGTAGGTGAAGTTCGTGTCCGTGAAGCCGGTCTCGGGGTTAAGGCCGTCGTTGATGTAGCCCCAGTCCTGGACCCAGAGCAGCTGCGGCGGCTCGTTGAGGGAGTTGATCTGCGGGCCGTTCTGGACCTTCGTCGGTTCTCCCGATGCGGGCCGGCCGTTGATATCGAAGGCCACGAACCGGTAGGTGTATGCGCCTACGAACTTGAGCCGCGTGGAATAGGTGTAGAGCTTGCCGTCCGAGTAGGTGTGGTCTGTGGCGTCGACCTCGGTCATCGTGACCTGCTCGCCCACGCCAGTGAAGTCCCCGTTCAGGTCCTTGTCGATGTAGACCCTCGGGAAGCTGGCCAGGGGCGCCTCGTTGTCCGCGTCCGTGTACTTGACGCGCCAGGTGTAGGTGTGCCCCGTGGTGCCGCTGTCGGGGTTGACCCCGTCGACGACATAGCCGTTCTCGCCGGTCCAGTCCATGACCGGTGCGGCGCCGCCGATGTAGACGCCGTAATACAGGACGTCATAGGGGTTCGTGCCGTTGGTCCAGACGATGTCCAGCCGGTTATTCTGGACCTTCCAGCCCGAGCTCGGCCACATGGTCCCGTTGTTGTCACTCGTGATGTATGTCGGGTTGGTCCAGACCGTGCCGTTCCATTCCGAGTAGACGAGGTCCCTGTTGGCATGGACCTCTGTGTCCGCCCATGTGCACAGGATGGTGTTGGTGCCCAGGGTCAGGGTTGGGTAATGGGCGTTCCCGGCTGTGTTCGACACGTCCGTCGGGACCTGTCCGATGGCCGGAGTCCAGGTCACTCCTGAGTCCGTGGAGTTCCTGAAGTAGACCTGAACGTGGTTTTGCAGGTACTCCTCCCAGGCAAGGTAGACCTTCGAGCCGCTCACGACCATGCTGACGTAAAGCGAGTCGGTGTTGGCCTGGTATATGTTCCTGGGCGCGGTGAAATCCCCGGCGCCCACGATGGCCTTGCCTCTGTTGGAGTAGAGGAAGTCGATGTCGCCAGGGTTCGTCCCGTATGTGTAGGCGATGTACACCAGTTCGTTCGAGACCTCTATGTTCGGGAAGCTCGGGTTGTTGCCGTTGCCGCCGCCGGCGCCGTTCACGAGCGTAATCTCGCCGCCGAAGGTGGCCCCGGAGTTCAGGCTTATGTGCATGTACAGCATGTTGCCCCGGGCGCCGCCGACATCGTTTGTGTCGACGACGTAGAGCGTGGTGTCGTTCACTGCGATATCTGGATGCTGCCGCCTGTCGTTCGGGGTCCCCGGGTGGGGCACGATGGTGGCCTGGGCCGTCAGCGCAGGCGACCAGGTCGTGCCGTTGTCCTTGGTCGACCTCACCGAGATGTACTGCGGCGTGTTGAAGGCACCCGTTTGGTCCGACCAGGCCACGAAGAGGGCCGAGCCGTTGTAGGCGATGACCGGCGTGATGGATGTCCTTGCATAGGCCATGGCGGAGTCGTTGCTGATGTCTATCGGCGTGCTGAAGCTGACCCCGTTGTCTGTGGACTTGCTGAAATATATCTCGCCGTTGTTCTCGTACACGACGAAGATGTTGTTGTTTTTGTCCCGGACTACATTCCTCTCGGTCGAGATGGACGTAGCGGCGTTGTCGGTCGTGCCGCCGACCTTGACCGGGCCCATGGCCCTGGCCGAAGGAACGCTCCCGATGTACATTGCGGGAACGAGTGGCACCACGAATAACATCGCCAGCACGACGGCGACTATCTTAAACCCTGTTAGGTTCCTTGCCGTCGTCATCAGGCATCACCCTCCTCGTGGCTACCGGTTCCCTCTTCAGGAGGCGCCCCTCCACCCTCTTCCCGGGGGCCGGTATCGTGCTCGGGCAGCTCCGTGGGCTCCCTCTGCTTGGGCTCGGCCTGGGCAAAGGCCTGCTCGTTCTTCTTGGACTTGTTCCTGCCGATCAGGAGGCCTAGTATCAGGGCTACAATGACCGCGACGATCAGGAGGATGGCCCAGAACATGTCGCCCCTCCCGGAAGGTGTCGTCTTGACCTCCTTCTCGACTATGGGCCCGAGGAACTCGCCCTGATAGGCCGTCTGGTTCGCCGTGTTGTTCACGAAGAACGCATACTTGTAGTCGAAGCCCGGCTCCAGCTGGATCGTGAACTTGTAGATCCGGCCCGTCTTGAAGTCACCGGAGTTCTCGGCCGTCATGATCTTCTTGTCCGCGGCCGTGTTCAGCTTCCCGTCGTGGTCCGTGTCGATCCATAGCTGCGGGTAGCCGGTCTGCGGCTGGTCGGCCTCTGGGTCCTTGTACATAATCTTGAAGGTGAAGGTCGTCTTCTTCGTTCCCCTGACAGGGTCCAGGCCGTCGAATTTGTAGACCGCCTCGTCCGGGAACACCAGCTCTGGTGGCAGGTTAATGATCGGTATCGCCACCGTCGGGCCCGTGCCCGCGAGCTCGTTGGCCTTGGCACCCAAGGTGTCTTGCGCCACGAACTTGTACTTGAAGGCCCCCTCGGTCGTGAAGGCCACGCCGGTGTACTGGTAGACCTTGTTGTGGTAGTCCGTGTTCACGACGACCTGCGTCATCGTGAAGGCCTCGGTCGCCTCGTTGAAAACCCCGTCGGCGTTCATGTCGATGTAGACCTTCGGGTATCCCGCCGCCGGCGGATCGTTGTCCGCGTCCGTGTAGGCCACCATGTACTTGAACTGGTCGCCTGGGGCACCCTTCAGCGGGTCGACGCCCCGGTCCTTGAAGTTGCCGGAGCCGCCCCAGCTTAGGACCGGCACCGCGTTCCCGCGGGCCACGGTGAGCGAGCCCGTAAGGGTGCCGATGGGCACTGGCGTCTCGTTTGCCCGGCTGCTCTTGGCCTCGAAGGTGTAGTTGTAAACGCCCTTCGCCGTGAAGTTCAGGGTCGCCGTGTAGACCTTGCCGTCCCTCACGCTAACCACGCTGGCGTTCTCGCCGGTCATGGCGACCGACCTGTCGTTCGTCCCGTTGTAGATACCGTCGTGGTCCATGTCGATCCAGAGCTTTGGATAGCCCGTGGCAGGCAGATCGTTGTCCGCGTCCGAATACATTATCTTGAATACGAAGTCCGTCATGGCCGTCCCTATGGTCGGCTGGACGCCTTTGTCCTCATAGTTGACCGCGCCGGTCCAGGCGAGGGCCGGCGGGAAGGTCTGGATGTACTCGGTCGTTATGGACGGGCCGTTGAAGACGCCCGTCGGTGCGCCCGTGGCGAAGTCATACGTGTCCTTGGCCTGGAAGGTGTACTTGTATTCGCCCTTCTTGTGGAGCTGCGTCGTCAAGTAATAGAGCTTCCCGTCCGAGTATATATTGTCCGCAGCGCTGACCTCGGACATGGAGAAGAACTCGTCGGCCCCTATGGTCCCGTCAAGGTCGATGTCGATACCGACCATCGGGTAGCCGTCTGCCGGCGGGTTATTGTCGTCGTCCTTGTACTTGACCCTGTACACGAAGTTCGTGATGTTGGCCGTGCCCGTTGTGGGCCACAGGCCGGCAGAGGTGTAGTTATCCTCGAGGGTCCACTGGAGGACCGGTTGGATGTTCGTTATGTCGACGTAGACCTTCATGAGGAGCGTGCCCGCGCCCTCGGCCGGGACGTTGTCCGTGTCCTTGGCCGAGAAGCTGAAGTTGTAGAACTTCTGCGCGCCCGCTGGCACCGGCAGCGTCGTGTTGTAGGTGTAGAGCTTCCCATCGGTATAGTTGGTGTCCGCCGCATCCACAGCGGTCATGACGAACTGCTCGCCGGCCTCAAAGGCGCCATTCTGGCTCTTGTCGATGCTCATGGTCACCTGGCCGTTGAGCGGGGCCTGGCCGTCCGCGTCCGTGTAGTTGATCCTGAACTTGAAGTCCGTGTACCTGGACCCGTGATCCGGGTTAACGGCCTTGGTCGCGAAGTTCGCCTCGCCGGTGAAGGCGAGCATCGGGATGTGGCCCTTGGGAAGGACCTTGGGTCCTGACCCTGTCAGTAAGTTGGACCCGATCCCGATGACGTTCTGGGCGAAGAACTGGTATCCGAAAGTCCCGGATGTAGCGATGGTCAGGTTGTAGTAGTACTTGACCCCAGATTGGTAGGCCAGGTTAGACGGCACGATTGGTAGCATTGTATAGTTCTTGTCGTTCGCGCCGTTGAAGCTCCCGTCATTGTCCATGTCCACATAGAGTTTCGGGAAGCCTACCGCAGGTGCCTCGTACCAGATGTCCTGGTACTGGACCTTGTATGTGAAGGTGTCCCCGATCTGGCCGGTCTGGGGCTCGATGCCGTCGGTCGCGTAACCGAAGTCGCCGACCCAGGTGAGGCTCGGCGGGCCGTTAATCTTGTCGATTTTCGGGCCGCTCATGACATTGTTCGGGGTCCCGGTCGCCCGGAAGTTCTTTTCGTCGACGGCCCTGAAGGCGTAGTGGTAAGTGCCTAGGACATTGAAGGTCGTGGAGTAGGTGTACCTCTTCCCATCAGTGTAGGTCGTGTCCGCGGGGTTGGCCTGGGACATGGATATGTGCTCATTGGGACCGTTGAAGTCACCGTTCATGTCGCGGTCTATCCAGACCTCCGGGTAGCCTGGCGTGGGCGGGTCGTTGTCCGCGTCCGTGTAGTCCACCCGGTAGGTGTAGGTCAAGGCCGACGAGTTGCCTTCAGGGTTCAGGCCATCGGTCTGATAACCCTGCTCGCCAGTGAATGAGAGCGTCGGGGCCTTGTTGGGCCCCACATAATAGTAGTTGAAAAGGACCTGGTGCGGGTCGGGCCCGTTGGCGGTCCATTGGTACTCGAGCCTGTTCATCGATATGTTCAGAATCGCACTTGGCAGTACGTTGACCTGGTCATTATCCGTCAGGTCGATCGGTGTCGAGAGCTTGCTGCTCACGTACTTGGCGAGGAATATATCGCGCGTAGCATGGTCCTGCGTGTCCTGCCAGACCACGAAGGTCGAGTTGAGGCTCCTGACAACCGATGGATACCTTGACTCGCCCGTGTTGTTGCTCATGTTCAGGGCGGCACCCCAGTTCGCGCCATTGTTCGTGGAGTTGAACAGGAATATCTCCCAGTTGCCGTTGTTGTTTTGCTCCCAGGCGATTGATATGTTGTTCCCGATGCCCGCTATGGAGGACATGTCGTCTGTAATCACGTTGGTGATCAGCCTGTTGTTGATGGGGAAGGTCGCTCCGTTGTCAACGGATCGGGCATACCAGATGTCACGGTTCCCGCCGGGTATCCCAGTATATGAGATGTGGACGGCATTGCCTATAGCGGCGATCGAGGGCTCCACGTCATCATAGGCATTGTTATTCGCGTTTACCTTCACGCTGGCCCAAAAGTTGGGCCAGTTCGCTAGCGCACCATAGTTGTTGTTCCTGAAGGAAAAGATATCGCTGTCCCAGGAACCGTCCCAGGAGGTCATCGCCATGGTGTAATAGACATATGCCCCTGAAGCTGCTATGGCCGGGGTGTTGGAGTTCGGCGCGCCGCCACCGCTCTGATATATCCTGTCGGCCGCCACGTTCAGGGCAGGCAACCATGTCGTGCCATCGTCGAACGTCCGCCTCATCCTCACGCTGTTGCCCTCTCTCCATATGATGTAGATGTTGGTGCCGTTCGTGGCTATCGCCGGGACGCTGTTGCCATTGGTGTTGAGGCTCACATCGGTTATACCGACCCAGGTCTTCCCGTTGTCGAAGGACTGGGCGTACCATACCCTACCGAAGCTCTCGTGGACCTCGTGGATGGTCCCGTTGATGGTCCGGACGATCTTCCGCTGGGTGTTGTATTGCGTGGCCGCCGTGTTGTCCGTCGTGTTTATAAGGGCGGGATAGGCCCCTGCCCTAGACGTTGGTCCGCTCAGGTCCGCCGTTGATGTTGGTCGAACCTCCGTTCCGGACAGGTCCTGGACCGGCGAGGTCCCCGTCTTATCGAACGACAGGAGCTGCGCTGGCACCATGGGCACGGCCATGAGGATGACCGCGAAAATGGCGACCACCCGCAGGATCATTTGTGTATATTTGCGGCCCGTTCTTACTTCGTTATAGATGTTCATAATCCAACCCCTTTAGTAATACACTGTACAATTCAATCTATTCAATTATTATTATATAAATATATCGTAGTGATTGAAATAATCATTCGGTGTATGTTAAGAAAAAAAAGTGGCCAATCACATTATTTTATTCCGCCTGCGGCCCCGGGACCTCCGGGCCATGGCCTGGGCCTGCGCCATCCCAAGAACGAAGAAGATTATGCTGAAGACCATGATGAGCAGCCCGTAGAGGCCCAGCTCCACCCATGGGTCCGCATAGACGTGCTCCGGGGGCAGCACCACAGGTCCGTAGAACGGCCCGATGGATGCCGTCTCATTGTCCTCGTTCAGGACGTAGAACCCGAAGGCGTAGGTGCCCGGGTCGTCGAAGGCCCACTGGCGGGCGTAGTTGACCCCGAGGCCATAGGAGGGCAGGTCCGATTTCATGGGGTCCATGGTGAGGTTCAGGTCGTCACCGGTGTCGAACTGGCCGTTCCCGTCGACGTCTATCAGGAGGCGCGGGTAACCCTTCTTGGGAGGTGTACCGTCGGTGTCCTGGTACTTGATGGCGAAGACGAAGGTTTCCTTGACGTGCCCGCTGATGGGATAGACCGCCCCGTTCTCGTAGTAGTGGACGCCCGCTATGGAGAACCTCGGTTTCGCAGCGCCGGCGGGGGCTGTCCCCAGCAAGGGGACAAGGGCCAGCTGCAGGAAAAGAAATAGCATAAGGAGGGACCTGAACGTCCTGGGCCGGTCCCTCCCATTCATGGAGCCAACGATGCCCTTCGTACCGAGACCTCCTTGGGTCCGGCCCTCACTTGGGAGGGGCCTGCGGCTGGGCCGGAAGCTTCGGGGCCGGTTCGTGCGACTTGGCGGGCTTGTGCTGCGCCGGGGGGGCCGGCGGGTGCTGCGCCTGCGGAGGCGGTGTCGGCTGTGGCGCCGGGGCTTGCGGAGCGGGCTGCGGTGCCAGCTGTGGCGAGGGGGCCGGTTGCTGCTGGTATGCCTCGGGCGGGTACTGGTATTGGTAAGCGGCCGGGCCCTGATCATAGGCGTAGCCCACCTGGGCCTGGGGGGCCGGGGCCTCTTCCGCGGACTTGGCCTTCTTGCCGCCCATCCTCTTCCCGACGAGGAATGCCACCACGGCGGCAACGATGATCAGCACGATGAGGACGATATAGACCATCATGGCCTGGGCCTGGTTCGAGGACTGGGCCTTGACCGCAACGCCCTTTTCTTGCAACTGCGTCGGGTCGCCTGTGGCCACGTTGCCCCTGATGTCCTTGGCCTCGAATTTGTAGGTGTGCTTGCCGGTCCCGAGCGTGCCCTCCATGTAGTAGGTCATGCCGGTCCTGTAGTCGCCGGTCTGCTGGACCATCTCGATGCTTTCCAGGGGGTCCGTGAAGTCCCCGTCGCCGTTCATGTCCACGAGCAATCTGGGATATCCGGCGGCTGGCGGGTCGCCATCGATGTCCGAATAGACGACCGTGAAGGTGGTCTTCTTTCCCAAGGTCGCGGACGCTTTGTCCACGCCTTTCGGGAAGTCCCCGGACCAGGTCAGCACCGGCGGGGTGTTCACCTCGACGGCGGGCCCGTTCGAGGTCTGCATGGGTGCGTCCGCGCCCGAGGCCATTGTGTTGTACTTGTCGAAGGCTATGAACCTGAACCTGTGCGGGGCGATGTTCAGCGTGGTATTGTAGATATAGACGACGCCCTTTGTGTAATTGGCCTCGGTGGATTTCTCCTTCTTCATGGTCCTTGCCAGGGCCGGGTTGTCCGTGTCGATGAAGACCTTCGGGTAGCCCGACAGCGGCGGGTCGTTGTCCGCGTCACTGTACATTACCCTGTAGATGAAGGATGTCGTCAAGTTGCCCGAGGCCGGGCCGACGCCAGAGATCTCGTAGCCCTTGTCCCCGGGCCAGGCCAGCTCGGGCTTGCTGTTGCCCGACGTAATGGTCGGCCCTCTCGTCTGCGAAATAGGCTTTCCGGCCGCGGCGTTGGAGCCTTGAAGGTCCTGGGCCTCGAATATGTACGAGAAGGTCCCCGGGAGCGTGAACGAAGTCCCGAGGTCGGTGACGTACACATAGATCCTGCCGTCCGTGTAGTCGGTGTCGTTAATGTCCTCGGAGGTCATGAGCTGCTTCTCGTTGCTGCCGTTGAAGCCCTGGACGCCGTCAAGGTCGACCCAGAGCTTCGGGAAGCCATCGTTGGGCCGGTCGTTGTCGTAGTCCGTGTACTTGACCTTGAACGTGAAGGTCTGCGTGCTCGGCCCCGACGGCGGGTAGACCCCGCTGTCTGTGTAGCCCGGTTCCCCGGCCCAGTCGAGCCTCGGCAGGTTATTGTTCTTGGGGTCGAGGGATGGCCCATCCAGGACCTTGGTGGCCGCACCCGTGGCTTGGCCGTCGGTCCCGTCCCAGGCATCGAAGCTATAGGAGAACCGCCCGGTCTTGTCGAGCTTCGTGCTGTAGGTGTAGATGACGCCCTTGTCATATTCGGTATCGGACGGGTCCAGCGGGGTCATTGTGAAGACCTCGTTGGCATCCTTGATGTGGTCCAGGTCTCGGTCTATCCAGACCTTCGGATATTGGGCCAGCGGGGAGTCGTTGTTGATATCGGTATACACCACGCGGTAGGTGAACCGTGTCGAGTTCCGGCCCGCGTCAGGGTTCACGCCGTCCTTGATGTAGCCCTCGGTCGGCGGGTATGTCAGCATGGGTGCGTCGTTGTACTTGGTTATATCCGGGCCCTTCTGGAGGCCCACGGTCTTGCCGGTGGCCTGGGAATCGTAGATGTCCCTGGCCTCGAAGCGGTAGGAATAGGTCCCGACCGTCGGGAACTGGGCCACGTACTTGTAAATCACGCCGTTCACATAGTCCTTGTTCGAGGCGTTCTCCGACGACATGGTGAACTTCTCGCTCTCGTCGAATGCATTGTCGAGGTTCTTGTCTATCCACACCTTCGGGAAGCCCTTCTCGGGCGAGTTGTTCTCGGCGTCCATGTAAACTATCCTGTAGGTGAAGAACCGCGATGTGCTCCCGGTGTTCGGGTCCAGGCCGTTGTCCGAGAACCCGACCTCCGCCGGGTACAGAACCTTTGGCGCGGTGTTGATGGATGTGACCGTCGGGCCCGTCTTCGCGGCAGAGGGCTTGTCCGAGAACACATTCGGTATGTTCCAGCTGTCTGCCCCTACGAACCGGTAGCTGTAGACGCCGACGTTCGGCAGCTGTGTGGAATAGGTGTAGAACTTGCCATCGTCGTAGGCCGTGTCGTCCTGGTCCACGGGGCTCATGTTGAAGTACTCCTCCGGGGCGAAGAAGGTGTCGTTGTCCAGGTCGATGAGTACCTTAGGGTAGCCCGACGCCGGCGCGTTGTTGTCCTCATCCATGTAGGAAACGTGCCACGTGAAGTTGGTGGAGCTAGGGCCCGAGTCGGGTTCGACCCCGTCCGACGAGTAGCCCTTCTCGTTGGTCCAGAAGAGGCGCGGCGCATGGTCCACGATGTCTATCCTCGGGAAGTTGTAAGTATTCATACCCACGCCCGTGGCCAGGTTGTTGGCCGAGTCCAGGGCATAGAAGCGGTACTTATAATGGCCCGTGCCGGGGAACTTCATTGAATATGTGTATATCTTGCCGTCCGTGTAATCGTTGTCCCACGGGTCGTCCTGGTTCATCCCATAGTTCTCCTTGTTGTCGAAGATATCGAAGCGCCCGTCGATATTGTAGTCCACAAGGACATGGGCGGTACCCAGGGGCTCGTTGTCGTCCACATCGGTATAGTTGACCCGGAACACGTAGGTGTCCGCCGTGGTGTGCCCCTGCTCAGGGAAGAGCCCGCCGTTATTGTAGTTCGCCTCGCCGGTCCAGGTCAGGGTCGGCTGGGAGTTGGGTGCCATCGAGTGGAAGTTATAGTATATGTTGTAGGGGGCCTGCCGGCCGGCGATGTAGATCCATTCCACGCGACCCGCCGTCGAGTAGGGGTTGGTGGAGGGCAGGTTGTACCCCTCGTCCAAGTCACTGGCCTGGAACTTGGGGTCCCAGGCCTGGGAGGTTGCGTTGTACCGCCTCAAGAACAGGTCGAAGTTGTGGTCACGCAGATCGTCGTACCAGACCACGTACATGTCGCCGTTGGGAACAAGCGACAGCATGGGGCCGTAGGACCTGCTCGGGTCACCGCTTATAAGGTAAGCGTTCGGGTCCCAGGTGACCCCACCGTCGGTGGACTTCTTGAAGAGGACCTCGGGGTTCATCGCCGATATGTCGACCCATACTACATACAGTTTGGTCCCGTCGCTCACGATGTTCGGGTCGATGGAGTCGCCCAGGTTGTTGCTGACAGCCACGGCCGCGGCCCATGAGGCCCCGGAGTTGGCGGAGGTCCTGATGTATATCTCCCTCAAGTCCACATCGCCTTCGTGATAGACCAGGTAATAGCCGGTGCCGTTCGCGGATATGGACGGCAGCCCCGCGTTCTTGCCGCCATTCGTGAGGGATATGAAGGCCGAGAAGACGGTCCCGTTGTCCGTGGACCTTGTGCTCTGGATCTCGTAGCTGGTAGTGCCGCCGTCGAAGCCGGACCAGACGACGACCACGACGAGATTAGTGGCGGCCACGACAGGGTTTCTCGGCGGGTTCGTGAAGTTCGTCTTGAGGACCCGCGGGGGATTGTTCAGGGGCGGGACCCATGTGTTCCCCTTGTCGGGGGTCCTGCGGAAGGATATGTTGGCCCCGTCCTCCCAAACGAAGTAGAAGTGGGTCCCGGCTATGGCCATGGAGGGGTGCTTGGCCGTTGTCGTGGTCCCAGAGATGGTTTTCACCGGGGACCAGGTGATGCCGCTGTCCGTCGAGTTGGTGTACTGTATCTGGCCGTCGTGGGTGAATATGGCATGGAGGGTCCCACCGTCCCTGAGCAGCTTCCTCTGGTTATTGTAGCCGTTGGCCTCGATGCTGTCAGTGGTGCCGAGGGGGCCTCTCTGGGCCCGCGAGCCCGTCGGGGCCTCTAGGGTCCCGCCGTCCATAACGGGCTTGACCTGCAGGTCGCCACGGACAGGCGTGGCCCCTTGGCCGGCCATGGCTCCCGTCGGGGCGAGGTCGCCTACGAGCCCCTTGGCCGGTAACGAGCCTAGGAGCATCATCGCGATGAGCGATATCGCGCAAAGGGTCCTGAGTGCTTGGGAGTTCATCATATCCTCACTTTCCTCGAAGACAGGCGTTGGTACATTTATTAAAATCGATATAAAGATGATAGGATATATAATTTATAGAAGGGGCCGTTCCTTGACATCATCCGTGGCCCTACTCCTCTTCCCGTCCGGCTGGCTTGGCCACACGCCTCTTGGCCTTTGACTCATCCTTCTCCGTCTGCCGCTTGCTCCCCATGAGGAATAGAGATCCTCCGACAAGGAGGCCACCGAGCAGGAAGGCTGCTATGAAGACCGCGAGGAGGCTCCAGGGGCCCACGGCCTGTACCGATTTGGCCGGGTGGCTCTTGGAGTTCGCAGGGCTCGTGTTGGCCCTGTACTCCTGCAGGTTCGTGAAGCCGTCACCGTCAGGGTCCTTGGATGCGTCCGTCGGATCGCACGGGTCAAGGCCGTAGGCCAGCTCCCAGTAGTCCGGCATCCCGTCGTTGTCATCGTCCAGGTCCTCGGGGTCATATTTCCCATCCCCGTCGCAGTCGCCGTAGATTGTTATATTGATGCGCGCGCTGCTCCTTAGGCCCGCCTTGTCCGTGACATTGAGCGTGATGGTGTGCTGGCCGGCGTTCAGGGTCCTGTTAAGGACCGGGTCGCTGCCAAGGTCGCCCTGAACCGACGAGGACCATCGGTAGTCCAGGACATCCCCGAACGGCAGGTCCGGGTCCGTGCTCTGCGAGCCGTTGAGCTCGAACGGGATGTCAGTGTATCCCTGGAAGCCGTTGGCCGGCTCCGATATGAACGCCACCGGGGCGTCGTTGATGTTCGCCACATCGATCACGATATCGATACGGTCGTATAGGCCACCAAGGTCTAGCACCGTGAGCTCCATGTGGTGGACACCGACGTTCGCGTTCTTCGGCGATACTGTCAGGTTCCGGCTGACGACCGTGGCCCAACTTAGGTTCGTACTGAACACGAGAAGGTCCCCTTCCATGTCGATGTCCACGTCGGCAGCCAAGACCGGGTAGGTGTCTATCCGGCCCTGGGTCGCGTTGAAGAGCATGCCGCCCTTGGCTGGCCTCCCGCCCACTGATACCAGATGCGGCGGGTCGTTCACGGGCCTCACAGTGAGGTTGATGGTGTGCTCGGAGGATAGGCCGTCCCGGTCCACGGCCCTGACCGTGATGGCGTCATGGCCGTTCCAGTTCGGTGCCGGTGTCAGGTTCAGGACAGCGTCCGATATGTTGACTAACAGATGGGCCGGGGCATTGGCTATCGTGTAGTCGAGCGGCCCGTCGTCCGAGAACACGGTCCCGAGGTCCAGCTTGTAGCCCGTGTCCTCGTCCATAGAGATGTTGCCCGGCGCGCCTGGAGAGACAAAGGGCCTGAGGTTGACCGTGAGAATCATCTGAGGGGCGTACTGCAGGCCAAGGCTGTTTCCGCCTCCAATATTGCCCGAGTCCCACTGGGCCATGTTGTCGAATCCCGACGTAGGGCCCACGATGGCGAAGGCCATGCCGCCCTGCGGGAGCCGCTGCTCCATCTTCGCGACGGCCGAGGGCGGTGCATCGAAGACCAGCCATTGGCCCTCCACCAGGTCCGCGTTGGCCTTCTGGCCGATGACCGCGTCCACCGGGTCGTTCACGATGTCGTCGTAGCCTGGGTCCGCTGTGGTCCCCTTGAACAGCGGGTTGATACCGCTCCCGAGAAGCCCCATGGACCAGGTGCCGCCCGTCCCGGCCAGTGTCACCCTGCTCCGCCCGTAGACCCTGAGCGTCGCACCGACAAAGTGCGCGTTGCTGGGAATGTCCGAGATGTTGAAGTACATCACGGCCGTGCGCTTCAGGTTCGAGTAATATCCCGAGTACATCAGCCCGTCGTCGAAGTGATTGAGGCCCTCGGACTCCCGTACCCAGCCCGCGTAGCCGGCCGTGGTCGATATGATGTACGATGCCGTCCTGAAGGTGTAGTGCTTGCTGCCGTTATTGTCGGTGACCTGGTTCCGGACCTGGTCCGAAGAGGAGACATCGAAGTAGTATAGCGTGCTCGTCAGCAGGCCATTGAGGACGAGCGCATGGTCCGCCGTGAAGGACCCGTTCAGCCTTTTGAGGCCTAGGGCAATGGATGGGCCGAAGGTCACGTTCGATGTCGATGGCTCGTCGGTCGTCCAGCGGATGGTCACGGAATCCGTCGTGACATCCGTCACCCGGACTGCGGTGATGACAGGGGCCTTGGCGTCCACCTTCGCCGTGGCCGTCCTCGTGCCCGCCGGTGTCGTCTCAAGATATTCTACCAGGATCGTGTCGTCCGGGCCTACCTCGAGCTTACCGTCGGCCTTTGGCTGGCCAAGGGAGAGCCCGATGGTCCCGGTGAAGATTCCCTTGATGGACGTTTCCGAGAGGGTCACAGGCTCCGGGGTCGTCTCCTTCATGCTGGATATCTCGACTTGGGCCTTGCCTGTCCCTGCGACATCGCCATCGATGACTCGTATTCCAACAAGGTCATTCATGCCGTAGACGAGCCGGTCGAAGTTCACGCCACCCTGGACAGCGTCGTGTATGGAGCCAGTGGCTACAAGCGCGAACCTCTGGTGGACCTGGGACTGGATGTTGATGGCCGTGACGTTGATAATGTAGAAGCCCTCGATCGGGACGTCTATCTGGACTGATTCCTCGGGGTTATAGTGGTCCGCAATACCGCCAAGGACCGAGTGGCCGTTCTGGTAGACGTTGCCCTTGTAGGTGTTCCCGAGGGGGTCCATGACCGTCAGGTCGAGGTTGTTTTTGAGCCCGTCCCCGGGATAGTCGTTCCAGACCAAGGTGACCTCGAACGGGAGCGTCGAGTTCGCGTGGACGATATAGGTCGACTTCTCGCCGGTCGCGAGGCCCGGTCCGCTCGATGAGTTGTAGCTATCGTAGGTCCAGAGTCCCCGCTCATCGCCCTGGAAGTAGAGGGCGTCGTCGAGAAGGACCTTGCCCCAGCCTTGCTGGTTGTTTGGTATATGGCCGATGGCGTCCGTGCCCTTGTGGCCGCCGAACTGGTCCCAACCGCTGTTCAGGAGGGTCGCCTTCTTGAGCGGGCCCGACGGAGTGAAGCCGTCGGCCAGGTTCTTGGCCCCCGTCGGATAGAAGCCCTCTTTAAAGTACTGCTCGATGAGGGCCGTGGCCCCGGCTGCGGCCGGGGTCGAGAAGCTCGTGCCCGAGCCCGATGAATAGCCGTAGTTGTAGTTGTTCCTATCAAGGTCGGCCTCGGGGGCGATGATGCTCATCCCAGGGGCCACGATGTGCGGGTTGATCATGTTCGTGTGGCCCACGGCGCTGGAGCTGGCGATGTCCTTGGTCTCGCCATTGTAGGTGTTGCCGACGCTCACGCAGTTCTTGGCCGTGGCCGGTTCCCAGACATCGCCGGCGTTCCCGGGCGCGACGAAGGTCAGGAACTCGTAATGGTCCCACTGGAATTGGTCTATCCTCTGGGCCCTCGATGTGTAGGCCGGGGTGTCGTCCCCCCAGGAATCGCTATGGGATTCGGCACCGTAGTTGTAGGCGTCCTGGAGGATATCGGTCATGATGGGCGGGTCGTATGTCCCGTCGGGGAGGACCACATCGTAGAAGGCTATCTTGGCCTTGTACGCGATGCCGTCGTACCTGTAATATCCCATGAAGCTGGAGACATTGTTCCCGGCGATGATGCCCATGGTCCTCGAGCCGTGTCCCGAGGAGTCGTCCCAGTCGTCCACGGTCGTGTTGTACTGGACGACCTTCCGTTGGGACGGGCCCGGTGTCCCTACTTCGATGCTGGAGTTCCTGAAGGCCGCATGGCTCAGGTCAATTCCCGTGTCGGCCCCGCCGACGACTATGCCCTCGCCGTGGAGGCCCTGGTCCCAAATGGGCGTCGACTGGTTCGTGGCGTCGTTGCTCTGCATGACCCACCGGACCTCGTCGAGCCTGGAGGTCGGGTCGTGGTAGGGCTCGATGAAGGAAAGTTCGTCGAGGCGGGCGATGGCATGGAGGGCCGAGAGCGGGAACGCGATACGGGCGCCGTCCCACCAGCCGGTCCGGTCGTCCCTCAGGAGGACCTTGCCGCCGAGGCCTTCGATGGCCCCGAGACCCTGCTCATAGGCCTCCCCGCCGCCCTTGTAGAAGATGACCTCGGCCTTGACCGTGAGGTCGCTCCCCTGGTCGGCTGCGGCCTCGTCGAAGCCCGCCTTGATCTTGTAATATGGATGATATCTTCCGATCCATGTCACGTAATCGAGGCCAGAGACCTGGGCCGCTTGGCCCCGGTCTAGCCTCATGATGAACGCGTAGTACTGGATGATGTCGAGGATGGTCCCATGGGCCGACAGCTCCGTCTTCCATTCGTCCTTTGCCGGGCCCCGGAGCTGTACGATGTAAAGGTCGGTCCGGTCGTCCCGGAGGGCAGGCGGTATGTCGGGCTCGCCGCCCCGGGTGTCGAAGGTCACCGAATCGAAAGAGATTGTGTGAAGGTCCATGAGGGGCCGGACATCATGGCTCGATGCCGATATGGCATCCAGCGTGGCCTGTGGAGCGCGGACATGCACGAAGTTATCATAGGTGTCAACGACCTCGATCCCGTCCAGGGCCGCAAGTCCCGGGGGCAGGGCGGACATCCCCATGACAAGTGCGTCCACCTCGACTTCGGGTGCGATGAGCTGGCCGTGGGGTGTTCCCGACGGGCCTGATGCTACGATGTTCGAAGGGCCCGGGGCCATCATGACCACGGCTAGGACCACGAGCATCAGGTGCCGCATCGTTGTGAGAACGGTCCCGCACCTTCCGTATGAGAAATGGCCATCCACCATCGGAGCCCTCCAGAATTTCATAGTATATAAGGAAACTCATTATATAATAGTCATGGTTTTGTTCGAAGGACGTGAACAATATCATAATTGGATAGCTAGGCCCGTGGTCGAGGACAATCAAGCCGCACTCTAATAAATTTATATATAAGTAGTATCATGGTACAATTAGCAATATCTTCTATAGGGATAGGTGGGGTGTTATGAGGACAGACCGGCGAGGCATGAAGGCCTCCAAGGTAATGTGCATCACGCTATTGATGTTGATGAGCGTTCTCGCGGTACTGGGCCCCAGCGCAAAGGCCGCGGACTGGACCAAGAAGGACATGGGCTCCATCGGCGGACAGGTCAATGGTGTAACGACCGGCGACGGGGACAATGACGGCCACAAGGAGGTCTACACGGCATCCAGCAACGGCGCAGTCAACCAGTACCGAACCGGCGACAAGAACCCCGAGGATTGGAAGATCAACAGCGTTGGCTTCGGTGATGGTCAGTCCTTCTATATGTATGGTATTGCCGTAGGCGATGGCCGGGACAGTGGCAGCAACGCGGTCTATGCCGGGGGTTTCGACCAGAACCAGAACGGGAAGATGTACGAGTTCAACTACGACAAGGGGGATTGGAAGAAGACGGCCATGGGCAGCGGCGGTTGGGGAATCACCGATGTTGCCATGGGGGACGGAAAGAACAACGGCAGGACAGCCATTTATGGCTCGTCCTGTGATGGTAAGATATACGAGTACACCTACTCCAACGGCTGGAACGCCAAGGACATCGGGTTCTCGTCCTACTACCAGACCGGCGTAACCGTGGGCGATTGCAACAACGATGGCAAGAACGAGGTCTACTCCGTCACCTACGGTTACTACTGGTGGTGGGAGCAGCATGTGTATATGTACACCTATTCCTCATCCACCCAGGCCTGGAGCACCACGGACCTGGGTACCAACCCTGGCTACGCTTACGGTTCAGCGGACATCGCGTGTGCCGACGGTAATAACGACGGGAATGACGAGCTCTTCATAACGACATACCAGGACACGTATATGATTAAGTACGATTCAGGGAGCTGGGACTGGCAGAGCATCTACAACAACGGCAACCTGATCCAGAACCAAATCGCTGTTGGCGATGGCGACGGGGACAACCAGAACGAGGTCTACAACTCAGCGGACAACTTCGTGTACAGGGTCGTCTACTCCAGCAAGGACGGCACCTGGTTCGGCACCTCCATAGGCTCCGGCGCCGATGGCGGAATCCTATACGGGCTGGCTGTCGGCGACGGCGACGATTGCGGCAGCCAGAAAGAGGTCTATGCCGGCAGCTCCGACGGTCACGTCTATCAGTTCAAGTGGGACGTCACGCCACCTCCGAACCCGCGCGTATGGAGCCCGACGCACAAGCCAGGCCAGTGGTCCAACATAAGCAATGTTATCGTGATGTGGAAGATCCCACCGGACCCCTCGGGCATCATAGGATACTCCTGGGACTGGACCACGGACGCCTCGACCGTCCCGGACAATAAGGTCGACGGCAAGGGCGGCGTCGACAGAACCGAGAGTGGTGTCCTGGCGGACGGCAACGGATACTATTTCCACATAAGGGCCGAGGACGGCGCCGGCAACTGGAACGAGAGCGCGATGCACTTCGGGCCATTAATGATCGACACGGTCTCGCCAACCAATGTCAACTTTAAGATCAACGACGACGCGGCCTACACGAACAAGAGGCTCGTGTCCCTGATGCCCACGGGCACCGACGAGAGGTCCGGAATGGGCTATATGGCATTCTCGGACGATGGGGCCAAGTTCCCGGCGTTCGACGCCTGGGAGGCCTGGACCACGCCCAGGACCAACTGGGACCTGACGGACATGAACTGGGGCGGCAACGACAACGACGGCGTGAAGACCGTCTACATGAAGGCCAGGGACAATGCGGGCAACCAGGCCATAGGCATTGTCAGTGACACCATCTTCCTCGACCGGCAGTTGCCGGTCGGCCTCTCGCTCAGGATCAACGATGGGGCAGACTACGCCAACAAGGGCTCGGTATCCTTGAATCTGACGGCATCGGACCCTGACCCGGCGTCGGGCCTGGACCAGATGAGGTTCAGCAATGACGGGACGACCTGGGGCGCATGGGAGCCCTGGAGCGTCGTGAAGAACGGCTGGTCCCTGACGGCCGACGCGGGCGGGAGCGACGTGGACGGCAAGAAGCTGGTCTACTTCCAGGTCATCGACAAGGCCGGCAACATCGCTGGCCCAATGTTCGACGACATATACCTGGACAGGGCAGCGCCGGGCTCTCTGAGCATCATTATCAACGGCGGGGCGCAGTACACGAACGTCACCGACGTCATGTTGAACGTCACCGCCGTCGACGCGGTGCCGGGCTCGGGCCTTGACAAGATGCAGTTCAGCAACGATGCCACCACATACAGCTCGTGGGAGGATTTCACGACCGTCAAGAACCCCTGGAGCCTGACCCTGGCCGCCGGCGGCACCAACGCCGACGGGGTCAAGCCGGTCTACCTCCAGGTCAAGGACAAGGTCGGGAACCTAGGCGGGCCCGTCAAGTCCACCATTTTCCTCGACCGGAAAAGCCCGACGAACCTGAAGATGCTCATCAACGAGGGGGCCAGCTTGACGAACTCGCAGAAGGTCACGCTCAACATGTCGGCCACGGACCCTGACCCAGGCTCCGGCATCGACATCATGAGGATCAAGGAGGAGGGTAGCGGCTGGTCCGCCTGGCTCACTTGGCAGAACATTTACCCGTTCACGCTCTCTGCCGGCGATGGCTCCAAGACCGTGTGCTTCATGGTCAAGGACAAGGCCACCAACTCTGCCGGACCGGTGTGCTCCTCCATAGTCCTGGACACCTCGCCGCCGGTGCTCTCCAATATAAAGGTCATCAGCATCACGGACAAGTCGGCCATAGTCACATGGTCAACGGACAGCCCAGCGGACGGCGTCGTGGACTACGGGACTACCACGGCCTACGGCAGCCAGCAGAAGGACGCGGCGTTCCTTACGGCACACGGCATCACGCTGTCGGGCCTCACGCCTACCACGACATACCACTTCAGGGTCGCAAGCACCGACGAAGTCGGAAACGGGCCCACGATTAGTGGCGACTACACATTCACGACCACGTCGACGCCGGACACGACACCGCCGATGATCACCAACCTCAGGGTCGAGGGCATAACGGACTCGCTGGCCATCGTCCTGTGGGACACCAACGAGCCGGCGAACAGCCATGTTCTGTACGGCACGACCACCAGCTACGGGCTCATCGCGGGCAGCGACCAGAACGTCCAGACCCACAGCGTGACGCTCCTGGGTCTGAACCCGGACACCACGTATTACGTCGAAGCCCAATCCACCGACCCGAGCAACAACGGCCCGACCAACCTGACGACGCAGTTCAGGACCAAGATCACCCCAGACAAGACGCCGCCGGTCATCAGCAACATCAGGGCCGAGGGCATAACCGACAAGCTTGCGGTCATCAGGTGGGACACGGACGAGGTCGCCACCAGCATCGTCGAGTACGGGACGACCCCGACCTATGGCAAGGTCATCACCGACACGACCTTCACGAAGGAACACATGGTGACGCTCTCGGGTCTCAGCCCTGCGACCACCTATTACTTCATTGTCAGGTCCACAGACCCAAGCGACAACGGGCCAACGACGAGCGCGCAATACACCTTCCAGACATCTGTCACCCCGGACACGACCCCGCCCGCCATCAGCGATGTAAAGTCCACGGGCGTCACGAACACCATGGCCATAATACTGTGGAACACGGACGAGCTGGCCGACGGTGTCGTAGAGTACTGGACCATCCAGCCATCCGCCCGGATGGACGAGATCGGATACAAGACGGCGCACAGCGTGACCCTCACGGGCCTGAAGGGCAGCACAATCTACCACTACCATGTCCTGTCCAAGGACATGTCCGGCAACGGGCCCACGAAGAGCACGGACTACACATTCACAACGCTCGCCGTCCAGGACAAGGAGCCGCCGATCATATCCGACGCCCATGTCGAGGGCGTGAGCTCGAGCGTGGCGGTCGTCATCTGGAAGACCAATGAGGTGGCCGACAGCCAGGTTGACTTCGGTCTGACATTGGACTACGGCGGTGTCCAACGGGACGCGATCTTCGTGACGGCTCACAGCGTCGTGATCAAGGGGCTGAACGCCTCGACGACATACCACGTCAGGGTCAAGTCCACGGACCCGAGCGGCAACGGGCCGACCATCAGCGCGGACTTCATATTCTCGACGACGGCCATCGTTGACAAGACCCCGCCGAACGTGACCGGCCTGACCTACACGGACGTGACGGCGAACTCGGCGAAGATAACCTGGCTGACCGACGAACCGGCCAACACGCTGCTCAGGTTCGGCACCAACGGGAGCCAGAATTCCCAGGCCGGGGATGAGCTGCACTACACGACGAACCACACATGGACCCTGTCGGGCCTCGAGCCCGGGACCACCTACTCGGTCAAGGTTCTCTCCTCTGACCCGTCAGGAAACACGAACGTTAGCGCGAAGATCCTCACCTTCACGACCAAGAAGAAGACGGTCACGCCGCCGCCAGGGCCGGGCCCGAACCCGATATCCGGGAACAAGGACTGGCCATGGATCCTCCTGATATTGGCCTTGGCGATAGGTGGTGCCGTGGGCGGCATCTATGTGTACACGAGAAGGAAGACCGGCCCCACGCCGCCCTATAGCGCCCGAACGCCGCGGCGCGGCGGCTACGCGGCCGGCGAGGAGACCTACAACGTCGAGGAGATGCAGATGGACGAAGGGGACGTCCAGACCGTCGACATGGGAGACGAAGGCGCGGAGACCATGGAGATGGAGGGCGACGGGGAGGTCCAGACGCTGGACATGGGCGACGAGGGCGGGGACGTCGAGCTCGGGGCGGCCATCACGGCCATTACGAGCGCCCCGGCCGCAAGGCCCAGGAAGCCGGTCCGGACCGTCAAGTGCCCGGGCTGCAGATCGGCCATCCCGATCTACTCGGAGACCCAGACCGACATCCGGTGCCCGCAGTGCGGTAAGGAGGGCAGGATCAAGCCCATGAAGGCCCCTCCGCCTGAAGAGGACGCCGGGGACCTGACACCGCTCGGCTCTGTGCTAGGGGCCGAGCCCGACCTGCCGCCGCCCCCGAAGGCGCCCTCGAGGCCACCAAAGGCCGCCGCGAGGCCCAAGGCCGCGGCGCCTCCCCCGAAGGTGCCGCTCAAGACGCTGACGTGCTCCGGGTGCAGTGGCAAGGTGCCCATCTACACGACCCAGAGGCCTCTGAAGATAACCTGCCCGAACTGCGGCAAGTCCGGGACCCTGAAGAACTGAGCGCCGCTCGACGGAACGATAGGAAAAAGCGTCATAGGCGGGAATAGGGCTATTTCAGCTCTATCTTCCCGCCTTTCTTCAATTTCTCGAGGGCCTCGTCCTTTATCTTTTCCTCGGTCTGCTTGTCCGAGAAGAACTTGCGGGTCTCGACGTTGGACTGCTTGATGACCTGTCGGCCCTCGCGCTCGTCCGAGTTCTGTTCCCGCTTCATGACGATGACCTTCTGCTGCATCTCCTGGGCCTTCAGGTGGTACTCGTCGGCCCGGGCCCTGAGCTTGATGTGGAGCTCATGCTTCTTGTTGGCCTCGTTGTGCATGGAGGTGAGCTCGTCCACGAGGCTCTTCATCCTCTTGTTGAGCTCGTTGATCTTGTTCGATAACTGGACCACGTTGGCGTGCTGCTCGTCGGCCTTCTTGAAAAGCTCGTCGATTCCGCCGTCCAGTTCCTTGACCTCGAGGTTGAGCCCGTCCTGCTCGCTCAGCTGCTTTTCCATGTCCTTGAGGTCCGCGGACTTCTTCCGGATGTCATCAAGAAGCTCCCGCTCCTTATCGATGGTCATGGGCGTGGTCTGCTGGCGCATCTCGAGCATCTGGAGCTCGGCCCGGCGGGCCCGGACCTCGCTCGGAAGGTCGGCGAAGATCTTCTTGCTCCGCGTCTTCTTCTTGCCAATGAGCTCCTTGGCCTTGGCCTGCAGCTTGTTCCTTACCTCGATGAAGCCCTTGCGGTCCCTGACCAATTTATCCTTTTCGGCCTTGAGCTCTTGGACTAGGACGATAGTGGAATGCTTCTTGTCATTTATGAGGTCGCGCTCGTCGCGCATTGACTTGGCGAGATCGTTAATCTCGTTCCTTTTCAGCAAGAGCTCCTCGAACTTGCGCTCGGCGCTCTCGACCTCGGACCGCTTCTTCTTGAACTTCATGGTAGGACACCCTATCGAGCACTACCTATTTTTCCTTTTTTGTATGGTTTCGTGCCTGGCCTTGGCCGCCCGGGAGGCTATCCTGGCAGCGACGGCGCCGGCAACGAAGCCGGCGTCTATGTTGACGACCACGATGGGCGAGCACGATTGCAGCATGGCCATAAGGGCCGCCTCGCCCCTGCCGCCCTTGCCGTAGCCCGTCGAGACCGGGACCCCGATTACCGGGGCGTCCACGAGGCCGGCCACGAGGGTCGGCAAGGCGCCCTCCCTGCCGGCGACCACAATGAACGCGTCGACCTCGTCGAGGTCGAGGCCTTTGAGGGCCTTGAACAGGCGGTGGACCCCGGCGACGCCTATGTCGTAGAAGGTCCTCACGTCGCAGCCAAGCTCCCGGGCCACGATGTGCGCCTCCTCGCCGACGGCGTAGTCCGATGTCCCGGCGGCCAGGATCGCTACGAGGCCGCCGGACAGGCGGACCCTGTAGCCCTTGCGCTTGAGGATGCAGATGCGGGCCTCGGGATGGCCCTCGAAGGCGATGCCCTTGAACCTCAGGGCCCGCATCATGGACGGGTCGACCCTTGTGATAATGACGCGGCCCTTGGCCTCAAGGAACCTCTTGGCTATGGCGATGAGTTGGACCTTGCTCTTCCCCTCGGCTATAACGACTTCGGGGATGCCCGTCCTTTTCTCCCTGTCAAGGTCCGGGCAAGCGAAACGGTCCACCCCTCCAATCCGCCGTGGGGCCTTCCTTCGGGCCATGGTCCGATGTGATGGGATGGCGTGATATAAATATTTCGAGATGTGATCATTTCCGCTTGTAACTGGAAGGATCGTTCCTCCCGCCCCATTCCATGAAAATATTTTTAACGCCTTTAATCTGCGCCTCGCTCCATACCTCGTCATCGACCTTCACGAATCTTGAAAGGGTCATCAGGAAAGCCTCAGGGTCTTTCACGTGTTCGAAATCTACATTGACCGCAACTTGCGGGTCCTTGATCAGCCCCGCGATCTCTTTCTGATGATATAGAACATCTTGGATTGGGATAATCACGAGGAGGAGGCGATGCTGGTCATCGCCCCAGGCAGCCTGCTTTGCCGCCTTCAGGTTAGCTAGCCTATCTTTTGTTGAGCCTCCATCGGAATAGTCAATCAGCTCATCGCCCTCAATAACCCGCCAAGAATCGAACTTGCCCTCCGTCCTCTCGAGGGCCGCTTTCTTTATTTTCAGTTGTGTGGGTCCAGCCCACAGGAAAAAGAATATCATGATAGCGTCGAGAAGAGCAAATTCGAGCACGACATCGTACGGAGGAGGTCTGGAGATGATGAAGATTAATACCAATTGCATCGAGATGATCATTATCGTCGCTAATGGAAGGAGTAGCTGGAATCCTAGGACTGCGTTCCTGCGCCGCCGCTTCTCCTCAGGTGGGAGGCCCCTGGGTGAATAGTATCTCATCCTGAGACCCCCACCGACTGCCGGCCTACTTCTGCTCCTTGTCCGCCAGCGAGTTCTCCACCTGTTCAAGATCCTTGAGGTCCTGCTGGACCTCCTGTTCGGTCGGCACCGTGTCTTGCTTCGGCGGCGCCTCGGTCGCCTCGGCATCGGCCATGGCGGCCATGTCGGCCTCCATCTCGTCGTCCGTCGGGATACCCTGGGCCTGCTCCACCTGTTCCTTCTGTGTGTACGATTGCACCGGGGGAGGAGTTGCGACCGTGGCATCGTCATGTCTCGTTTCTAGCGCGGGCTTGGCCTTCTTCCGTTTCATGATAAAGACGACCACGACGACGACCACCACTATGACCACAACAAGGACGACGAGCAGGATGGTCATCATGGAGCCAGCGACCCCCGTGTTCTCGTTTTTGACTTCCACGTTGACCGTCTTCATTTCGGACTCGGTCCTGTCGGACTGGGCCCGCACCGTTACGGTGTGGGGCCCGTTCGTGAGTTTCTTTGTGTCCAGCTTGTAGGTCCAGTTGCCCGTGCCGCTGGCGTCGACCCAGTCCTTGCTGTCCACCTTCACCTGGACCTTGACGAGCGCCCCGACCGAGACCCTGGCCGTGCCCTTGACCGTAAGGGTCCCCGAGACCTTGTCCTTGTCCCTCGGCTGGGACAGGTATATCTGGGGTTGCACGAAGGAGACCATGATGTTGAAGCTCTGGTTCACCTTGTTCCTGGCATCCGATACCACGACCTTGACCAGGACCGTGCCCACCTGGGAGGCGTCCGGTATCCATGAGATGAGGCCCGTGGCGGCGTTTATGGTCATGCCCGTGGGCTTCGTGCCCAGAGAGTAGGAAAGGACGCCGTTCTCCGGGTCCGTGGCCGTGACCTTGTACGAGTACGTGACATCGACGTTGGCCGTCGTGACGGGCGTCGAGGTCAGTTTCGGCGGCAGGTCGATGATCTCCACGTTTAAGGTGAAGTTCTGCGTGGTGTTGCCGTAAGGGTCCGCGACGATGACAATGAGGTTGTACTGGCCCAGCTGGTCCTCGGAGGGGATCCAGGTGATGACCCCGGTCTTGGAGTCGATCCCGAGGCCGTTGGGCCTCAAGCTCGGGGGTATCAGGTACTGTAAGGTGTCACCCTCTTCGTCCGTGGCCAGGACGTCGTACTCGTACAACCTCCCGACGTAGGCCACCGTGACCGGCGTCGAGGTTATCGCCGGCGGGTGGTTCACGGCCGGCCTCTGGGTCACGGATATCGTGAAGTTCTGCTCGATGACCGCAGGCCCATCAGAGACCGTGAGCGTCACGGCGTGGGGCCCCACATCGGAATCGATTGGGGTCCACTTGACGGAGCCGCTGGACGAATTGATGTTCATGCCCTTGGGATAAATGGACAGGCTGTAGACCAGCATGTCGTTGTCGATGTCCGTGGCGTTGACCTGGTATGAATACACTTGGCCAGCGACGACTTTCGTCGGGGCCACGGTGTGAATGACGGGGTCGTGGTTGACGTGCCGCACGGTGATGTTGAACCAGCCGGTGGTGGACTTGTGCCCGAGCGCGTCGGTCACGTTGACGATGACGGGCACCTTGCCGAACCAGTGGAAGGGCCCTTGGGGCGTGTCGTCCACGGATATGTACCTGTTCTGCAGGAGCGCCACCACGGGTTTGGGCGATTTCTGTGCGAAGTCGATGACGAGGTCCTTGTCCGCAGTGAAGTCGTCATCGAAGAGCTGCCAGGCATCAACGACCTTGTCGTTCTTTGTGTCCTCGTCCATGGAAAACGCGGTCAGCGAGCGGACCAGGCGGGGTGGCTGGTCCAGCGTGATGTTCAGGTTCGAGAGCGTGATGGAACCGTCGGACTGGCATGCGACCTTGACAGGGATCTCGATCATGCCGTTTTGGTCGGCCTGGGCCTTATGGGCGGTGATGTAGTCGTTCATGACCTTGACGAGGCCCTGTACCGGCGTCGCGTAGGTGTAATCGACCTGTATAGTGAACTTCGCGCCGAAGCCCCGGAGGGCCTTGACGTCGAGTTTCAGGGAGGCCATGCTGTTGCCGTAGGGGTCCTGAATGGTGGTCGCGGCCCCCAGGGCCTGGACCACCTGGTTCGAGATTGTAATGTCCGTGGTCTTGGCCACGGTCTCAGCGTGGTAGTCGAAGGAGACGGTGGCGACCGAGACCTTGATGTCGTAGTGCGAGTGCTGCGTCAGGTAGTAGGGCCTCTGGATGGGTTCGTTGCCCATCAGCAGGTCCTTGTCACCGTCAAGGTCGTAGTCCAGGAGCCCTATGTGGGGCCTCTGGATGATGTAGCCCGTGCCGCCTATGACCGAGTTCTTCAGGAAGTAGGTCGGGGCCTTGGGGGCACCGGTGTTCTCGTAGTAGTCCGGGACCGTGCTGTATCCAGTCAATGTCGCGTAGGTGACCATGAGGTCCAGGTCCCCGTCCCCGTCGAGGTCCACGAACTCGGGGACGGCCCTGCCGTTGGCCCCGTACGAGATGGACCCCAGGAGGGTGTTGTTGAGGGTGAAGACCGGGTTGGCCTGGTTGCCGGTGTTCATGTAGTACTTCAGCGAGCCGTCGTTGGCGCCCAGGATGAGGTCCGGCAGGTTGTCGCCGTTGATGTCCCCCAGCTCGGGGGCCGAGTTGGAGCCGACGTTGATGGCCGCGACCGGGGCCCAGCCCACGACCTTCTGCCAGACCGGGGCGTTTTTGTTCCCGGTGTTCCTGAAGAAGGTCAGTGTCCCGCCGGCGTTGCCGCACAGCATGTCCAGGTCCCCGTCGCCGTCTAGGTCCGCAAAGGTCGGGTCGTCGGCCAGGGTGATGTCCTGGTAGCCCGAGAAGGTCGAGGTGTTCGTGCCAAGCTGGACCTGCCCGCTGGATATCTTCTGGTCCCAGGCGAAGAACTTGCTGTCGTCCGTGACCTCCACGAGGTCGTCCAACCCGTCGCCGTTGAGGTCCGCCATCTCGATGGCCGAGGACTGGCTGTGGAGCGTGAGGTTGCCGAAGTTGTAGAGGTTGTAGAGGCCCCAGGGCTTCGGGAGGCCGTCGGCCTTCTGGTTCTTCCATATGACCAGGCGCGGGTTCGCGTAGCCCGTGATGACGTCCAGGTCACCATCGCCCTCGGCGTCGTAGGTGACCGGGGAGGACCTCGTGCTGATGGCGGTGACCCCGTCGAAGAAGACGGTGTTGGCCTGGATCAGTGGCAAGGTCCTTGTCCCGTTGTTCTGGAACATAAGGAGGTCGCCGTTGGCGTTGCCCGATACCATGTCCAGGTCGTTGTCGTTGTCCATGTCACCAAAGGACGGCGTCGCATAGCCGCTTGCAATGTGGATGCCCGCGAAGAAGCCCGGCACGAATGTGAAGACGGGCGTGCCTACGGAGCCTGTGTTGTTGTAGAGGACGAAGTCGCCGTTGCCGTTGCCGATGACGAGGTCCAGCTTGTTGTCCCCATGCAGGTCCACGAAGGTCGGGGCGGCGTAGCTGCCGACGTTGATGCCCCCGAAGAGCGTGGCGTTCAATGTCCAGGCCGGGTTCTGTATGGTCCCGTCGTGCTTGTAGAACTTGATGGTCCCGTCGGAGCAGCCGTAGATGAGGTCGTTGTCGCCGTCCGAGTCGACGTCCGCCATCACCGGGTGGACGTAGGAGCAGCTAGGGGTCACGGTGGAGAAGGTTGAGGTGTTTTGCTCGAGCTTGGGGCTGCTGCCCGCGGCCTTGCCGTTGTAGAAGGCCAGGGACCCCGCGCCTGCCGAGCCAAAGGTCTGGTAGGAAACGAGGAGGTCGGGGTTCCCGTCCTGGTCTAGGTCCTTGTACTCGGGAGACAGGTAGGCCTTGTCCTTGAAGCCCAGCTCGACGATGTTGCTCCCGTCCTGGACCGTGAAGTAGCGGTCGGAGGACCAGGTCAGGTTCGCGGTCCCCCGGGGGGTCATGTGGAGCACGGCCTTGGATATCACAGCGCCGTAGGGCAGCATGACGAACCGGGACGAGTTCTGGTTCTGGCCCAGGCCCACGGACCACTGGGAGCTATCGTCCGAGAATACGAGCTGCTGGCCGAGCCTGCCGTAGCCCTTGCCGGTGTAGGCCCAGTCCACGGTCCCGTCCTGGCCCACGTCCACCGAGAGGTTCGTGCCCTTGCCGGCGGTCCGCAGGGCCGCCCACGTGACCGTGCCGTTGACGGGTACCATGATGTTCGTGTTGTTGTCGGTACCGGGGCTCGTGAAGGCCACCGTCGACTGGGCGCCGCCGCCGCTGAAGCTGGTCACGTAGAGGGCGTTCGCCGGTGCGAGGCTTGACAGCGTCATGATCAGCACGATCGCGATCTGCATTAACGGCCTGAAAGCGTGCTTGCTTTGCGCCATGATGTCCACCATCCGTTGCTCCAGATTGTTGGCCAATAATAGATATCCGGGAGGTTGGATATGTTCTCTTCGTTGGGGGAATTTAGGCTGGTACCCTAATAAGGTAAGGGCCATAAATGTCATCCAATGAGTTTTATGGCAATAATGAAGGGGAAAATTATTAAATTAGATTATAAATACTAGGGGAACTGTTTTATATATAATAATATAATACACACTCACATTCTACGATTTGACCCCATAGTATCAAAAGGAGGGGAAGAATTTGGACCGAACATATATCAAAATGCTGGCCTCGATATGCCTTGTGACCACTGGTATCTTGGTCGCGCTGCTGCTACTTTCGTCAGGGAAGGCAGCGGCCGACGTGGACCTGGTCGCAAAGAACAGTAACATGAAGTTCACAGTGAGCGGGCAGAACACCATCAACCCGACCGTGAACGATGCCGTGACCATCACCATCATGCTCGTCAACCAGGGCACGGACACGAACGCGACGGGGTTCTTCGTGACCTTCTCGGACGGGGCCGCCCTCATCAAGAACGTCACGGTGAACCAGAACGTCCCCTATGGGGGCGGTGTGCTCAATGTGACGGCGCCTTGGACCGCTAAAGGGCCTGGCGTGCATACCATCAACATTGTGGTCGACACATCCAATGCGATACACGAGTCCGACGAGACGAACAACGCCGCGAACAAGAACCTGGACGTCAACATCGCGCCCCACATCGTCCTCAACGCGGCCCCCATCACCGAGCTCACGCTGAACAACATCCTCTTCAACTGCACCGGCAGCTCGGACTCCGACGGTAACATCGTGTCCTACTTCTGGATCTTCGGCGACGGGTCTTTCGACAACAAGGCCGATGCGACCCACGCTTACAAGGACAACGGCATCTACACGGCCAGCCTCCTGATAACCGACAACGACGGCGGAACCAACTTCACAAAGGTCCAGCTCACGATCAACAACAGGCCACCCACCGCCCGGGCCACGGACCAGTCGGCCCTCACCTACACCACCCTGTGGTTCGACGCGGCCAACTCCACCGATGCGGACGGCTCGATCGTCAACATTAGCTGGCACATATCGGGCGTCAATGTCGACATGTACGGTAAGAAGGTCAGCTACGAGTTCGTTCAGAACGGCGTCTACACGGTCACACTGACCGTGAAGGACGATGACGGCGCAACGGACGGGACCACGGTCTTCGCGACTATCAATGACAGGGCCCCCTCGGCCGAGATCGTCGCCAACAGGACGAAGATAAACACCACCGAATGGATAACCTTCAAAGGGGACCTCTCCAAGGACAAGGACGGCAACATCGCGAACTACACCTGGATATTCCCGGGTGGCATCAACAAGTACGGCCCCACCGTCAGCTACCAGTTCAACGGTCAGAACGGCTCCTACCTTGTGACACTGGTCGTGACAGACGACGACGGGTCCATAGGCGTCAAGTCCATCAACATCAAGGTGGGCAACAAGAAGCCGGTCGTGAGGATTGGCACGAACTTGGTGGCCCAGACCTATGAGGTGATACAGTTCGACGGCTCCGCGTCCTACGACCCGGACGGGTACATAATGAACTACACATGGGACATGGGAGACGGTACGAAGCACTACAACTCCACATTCCAGTACTTCTACACGAACAATAACATATACACAGTCAGGCTGACCATCATAGATGACGAGGGCGCCTGGAACTCGTCCACCCTCAAGGTCACGGTCCTGAACCAGGCGCCAGTCGCGTTCCACAGTTCCATCGCTCTGACGACCTACCAGAACTTCTGGTTCAACACGAGCGAGTGCACAGATAAAGATGGCTACATAAAGTCCGTGGTATGGGTGTTCCATGACCCCGGCGGGCAGCAGTCCACGAACAACACGAACGTAACCCACATGTGGAAGGAGAACGGCACCTATCTCGTGTCCATGACCATCACTGACGACGATGGGGCCACGGACAGCTACATCTTCAATGTCTCGATCATGAACTCCAACCCATACGCGTTGTTCTCCTACAACCCCACCGCGGGCATTTCTGTCGGGGACGACATCACCTTCGACGCATCGGCCTCGAAGGACGTGGACGGCAGCATCGTCAACTGGGTCTGGAACTGGGGCGACGGCTCGCAGGGCAGCGGCGAGACGGCCCACTACGCGTTCAAGTACCCGGGCCTGTTCAAGGTGACACTTACGGTCATAGACAACTCGGGCGGCTCGAACAACACCTTTAGGGTAATCATCGTCTCGGCCAGGAACTTGGCCCCCATACCTGTCTTCCAGATATCGGCGCCAGACGGCTTCATGACGAACAGGACCATACAGGTGGACTCGACGGGATCCTACGACCCGGACGGGTACATCACCAAGTGGCTGTGGAACTTCGGCGACGGAATGCCGGGCTCCGGCAAGGCCGTCGGGCACAAGTACACGCAGCCCGGGACATTCACCATCACGTTGACCATCGAGGACAACGGGACGAAGCAAAACAGCACCTCTCAGCCCGTGACCCTAAGCGTGGCCCCAAACCTGGCGCCGATCGCCAGCATAAACACGAACGGCAAGACCCAGGTGGTCGCCAACGAGAACATGATATTCGACGGCAGGGCCTCCAAGGACGATGACGGGTCCATAGTGAACTACACATGGGACTTCGGCGACGGGACCTACAAGTACTCGGCCTATGTGACCAAGGCCTTCCCGGACACCGCCGTGGGCACGGTCACGGTCAAACTGACAGTGCGGGATAACCTCGGCCTCACGAACACGGCCTCTGTGGCCATAACGGTCCTTGCCCCGCCCAAGAAGAACGTCCCGCCGACGGCCCAGTTCACAATGACGCCGCCAGGACCGGTCCCGACAGGCACAGAGATCAACTTCGACGCCAGCCAGTCAACGGACACGGACGGGACCATCACGGGCTTCACTTGGCTGTTCGGTGACGGGGCATTCGCCGAGGGAAAGTCGGTGATGCACACCTACACCAACAACCAGGTGTTCCTGGTGGTGCTTACCGTCATAGACAACTTGGGCGGGTCCGGGACCGTGAGCAAGGAGCTGACGGTATCCAACAGGGCCCCGGTGGCGGTCATCAAGGTATCGAAGGACAGCCCGCTATCGCTGGAGACCATAACCTTCGACGCCTCGGGATCCTACGACCCGGACGGTGTCATCAAGTCCTACACATGGATATTCGGGGACGAGAAGGTGACCAAGACCGGCAGGGTCGTCACCTTTAACTTCAACAAACCGAGCAACGTGAAGGTCACGCTGAAGATTGTAGACGACGACGGCGCCGTCGGGACCATCGACCAGACCATCAAGATAAACAACAGGCCACCTGTGGCCAAGGTCGGCGGCGACATCACGGTCCTCGAGGGCGAAAAGGTCAAGCTCGATGGCTCGCTGTCCAAGGACCCGGACGGGACCATAAAGTCCTGGCACTGGGCCCTCGAGGGCGGCCTGAGCCCCCCCACGCAGGAAGGCATGTTGGTCAACATCGACGCCCCGACGCTCGCGAAGGGGACGGACTCGCAGAAGTACACCATCAAGCTGACCGTGCAGGACAACAACGACGCCCTGAGCAACGAGGCGGTCTTCAACCTGACGGTCATGAAGAAGCCCCCAATCGTCAAGCCGCCCGTGGTTCACAACTTCATACCCGGCTTCGATGCGGTCATGGCCCTGGGAACGGTCGCCGCGGTGGTCTCGGTCCTGGCCCTTAGGAAGAGGCGCGAGGCCTAGGTGCGTAGAGGTGGTCGGGTGGACCAGAAGGGACGGGCGCAGCTCGTCCCTCTCCTTTTGTTTTTATTTTTCTTCGAACAGGTCCTAGCTCCAGGCTTGGTCTTGCAATGCGGGGCCCAGACCCAGGCGTTCGTACCGGCCAAGGGCGTCGTGATAAGCGAGCTGCTGCCCTATGCTCGCGGAGGCGGGGTGGAGACGGAATATGTGAGGATAATGAACACAGGCCCATCCAATGTCGACCTGGGGGGATGGAGACTTTGCGATGAAAAGCATTGTGCGATATTCCCGGATAACTGGATTGTACAAACGCGTCTTCCCATGACGGTCGTCTATAATGCGACTATCTATGCGAAGATGGAGGACCTTACCACACTCTGGCCCCTCTTCCCCGGGGTCCTGTCGTTCGAGGGTGCCTTAGGGGGCAGCCACCGACTTGCCAACGGGTCGACTTGGCCCGCCATGCTCAATGATGGCGACTTCATCTTGCTAGAGGATCGCAATGGGACGATAATGGATGCCGTTGTCTTTGGGAGGGACTACCAGGGCCCCGGATGGACCGGAGGGCCAGGACCATCGCCGAGGGCTGGATGGGCTATGGTGCGAGAATATCGGCTCGATGGGAGTTGGTATTTCTTGCAGGACACGAACTCCTCGGCCGACTGGCCGGTATATCGTACCAGGAGGGCCGAGCACCAGTTCTACTACCCGACCGATATCCAGGGACCGTCGAAGGTGGTCGGCCTGAGGTTCCCCGAGGACGGTGGGGTCCTGGCGGGCATCGTTCAGAATACCACACATAATCTGTTCTTGAACACCTATGAGTTCACATCTAGCGCAATGGCCGACATCATAGGTGGCCTCGCCAAGCGCGGTGTGAAGGTCTCGATCCTCATTGAGGGCCATCCCGTGGGCGGGATCAATGTTACCGAGCTTCGGTTGCTCGACCGGCTCAATGCGTCCGGATGCAAGATACGGTTGATGGGATCGAGTAGCGTGGAGGAACGTCCAGGGCCGTTCGGCCTCGACCATGCTAAATATTTCTTGCTGGATTACGATATTTCTATCGTCATGTCAGAGAACCTCGTCCCGTCCGCCCTGGGAACGACCACGGGGGCTACGGGCAATAGGGGATGGGGCATCGCGGTGTGGAGCGAGACAGTGCAATCGGAGATGGACTTCAGTTCAGACTGGGGATACGGGCTCGACCTTGATACGGTCCACCCAATCAGGCCTCATGACAACGGGACGGCCCCGGGCGGCGAACGGCCGCTTGTCCCAAGAGCGCCCGGGAAGGCCGCGACCTTCGAGGGGAACGCCAGCTTCATACCGCTCTTGAGCCCGGATGTGACCGAGGATGTCCTACTTGGGATCATCAACGGGACCTCGAAGAGGCTCTACACAGAGCAGCTCTCGTGCGACCTGGATTGGCATCTCCAGAGCGGGGTCACGCAAAAGCAACGGAGCCCGCTCCTTGATGCGGTCGTGGCCGCGGCCCGCAGAGGTGTCGAGGTCAAGGTCCTGTTGGACAGTAACTTCTTGGACACATCTGACAACGACGAGGTCGTGGCATACCTGAACGAGGTCGCTAACGCCGAGGGCTTGAGGCTCGAGGCCAGGCTTGCCGACATCCCGAATATCACGTGGGTCCACAACAAGGGCATGGTGGCGGATGATCTGGTGCTCTTCTCAAGCATCAACTGGGTCGACAGCGCCGTCCGAGACAACCGCGAGGTCGGCGTCGCTATCAGGATGAAAGGCCTAGATGACCTGTACGTATCATATTTCATGAAAGATTGGGAGCCCCAGGCCCAACCACCGGACGATGGCCCGGGACCGACCCATGCGACCGGCCAGAGCCCGGTGCTGCCGATCTGCGGGAGCCTGCTGGCCTTCGGGGCCATTACGTTGGCCTTGGCCGTCCTGATGAGGCGGGGCCGGCACGAGCAACCGTGAGAATCTCGAACTCCCTATATATAAAAGGAGTGGCAACTTTCTGGTTCAAGACGTTTGTTCAAGACTGCTCCGCGGCGCTATATATTGGCCCTCCGCCAAAAGGGGTATCCAAGAACAGGAGGGTCATCATGAACGCGAAGTTCAAGGCGATCATTGTTGTGATGTTGCTGTGCGCAGGACTTTTCACCATGGTGGGGCTCGCGGCCGTGAAGAACGGCAAGGGCCCTGTCATCAATGGAACGGTCGGAACTGTGAAGGAAGAGAGTGGACCCCAGAGCTTCGTCTCCAGCCCGGCCTACGGGGCCATCTACACCGCGTCGAACGATAACGGGAATGGCATAAAGGCCAAGGCCGACACGAACGGTGACGGCAAGCCCGAACAGGACGGCGGGAAGGTCACCGGTTACGCGCCGGTGAACGCGGAGCAGAAGGTGGACACGAACGGGGATTCCGACCCAGAGATAGATGACGGGAACGTGGCGGACTTCAACGCCCCGAGCTACGCGCCGGAGAATGGGAGTCGCGGCACCGGTGGGTCCCGGGCAGAGACAGGCCCGGCGGACACCAGGGACAAGGCAGGGCTCACTCAGGTCGGGAACCATGTCGATCAGGGCGCCATGAAGACCGACAATAAGGTGGACATGACGACCTACGACCAGGACCCGGTCAAGGGGCAGCCCCAGCAGAAGCAGTTCGGGAGCAAGGACCTGGTCAATGTCAACAGGGACCACCTTGGGGCCAACGGCGATATGAATAAGGGCGAGCAGACGCTGACCGGCGTTAGCCCCCAGAACAGCTCTGACCACGGCCTCAACCTACAGTCGGACCTCAACGAGCTCCAGGAGAGGAGCAAGGATAAGGACAAAGACAAGGACAATGGGAAGGACGACGATAAGGACAAGGACGACGACAAGGAAGGGGACGATGACAAAGATGGGGATGACGACAAAGGGAACGGCACAGACGGATGTGATGGGTCCCCTGTCATCAGCTGGGAGTGGGCCTACAACGCCACCGACAAGAACAACGACAGCATACCGGAGTATGTCCTGGCCTATGTCCTGGTCCACAAAACGATAGACTCCGACTGCGACGCCAACTTCGAGTACGAGGCTTGGCTGGTCGGGGCCTACGAGAAGGTGGACGAGGATTCAGACGGGAATGCGTCCCTCGTCAGGTTCGCGGTCTACGGCAACGAGACCATCGACAAGGACGACAACGGCATCAAGGAGGAGCGCAGGGAGTTCCTGATGGCCGGGGAGACCAAGGACGACAACGAAGATGGCCACAACGAGGTCGTGAGAGCCTTGGTGATAGCACACAACATCACCGACGCCGATGGCGACGGCATCAATGAGAAGGACGAGGCCATCGTCGCCGGCTACGAGTCCATGGACAAGGATGGCGACGGCAACAAGGAGCACGAGGCCATGCTTGTCATTGGCAACTCGAGCACGGATGCCAACGACGACGGCAACCCAGAGCACGTGGTCGGTTTCATCTGGGCCGCTGAGAAGAACGACACCACCGACGACGGCAAGCCCGAGATCGTCCATGCCATCGTGGCCGCGAGGGAGACCTACGACAACACCAGCGACGGCAAGCCGGAGGTCGTGAACGAGCTCCTGGGCGGCTACGAGGGGACCGACGCGGATAGCGACGGAATCATGAACGACGAGAAGGTCCTCGTGATGGGCAACCACACGGAGGATAAGAACTCGGATGGGAACCCGGAGCGCCACGCGGGGTTCATCTGGGCCGCGCACACGGTCGACAAGAATAATGACAAGAGGCCCGAGCTGACCGAGGCGGTCGCGCTGGCCTTCGAGACCTTCGACAACGACTCTAACGGTAAATGTGAGGACAGGGCCCTGATTATCGGGGCCTACAGGGCCGAGGATAATGGTTCCGACGGCGTCAAGGAGAACGAGGCCGTCGCTGTCTACGGGCACAAGGATGTCGACAAGAACGAGGACGGGAACCCTGAGGAGAAGATGGACTTCATCTGGCTCGCCGCCGGCAACGACACGAACGGCGACGGCCTGAGGGACGAAACGAGGGTCCTGGTCATCGGGAACCACAGTTTTGACAACGACTCGGACGGGACGCCCAACCTGGTCCAGTCCGGCATCGGGGCCTATCATGCCGTGGACAAGGACGGGGACGGCCACAACGAGAGCGAGGCGTTCCTGTTAATCGGGTCCGAGAAGAGGGACGACAACGAGGACGGGAACCCGGAGCATGAGGTCAGCTTCTTGGCGGCCGGCGAGAACAAGGACACGGACGACGACGGCGTCTGGAACAGCACCTGGGCCATGGCCATGGGCAACGAGCGCTGGGACAACGCAAGCAAGGGCCAGCCGGCGTCCTACTCGGCCAGCGGCATCGCGGCCTACAGCGGGGAGGACACGAACGCGGACGGGAAGAACGAGGTGGAGCACCACTTCGTGGCGTTCACCTGGACCATCGACAACGACCAGGACGGGACGGTGGACGGCTCGGGGAGCTTCGTGGACATCAAGTAAGAACGAAAATATCATGCGAGTGGGAGGGGCCTCCCCGGTCCCTCCCTTAATCCTTTTTTAGAATCTGGTTTCAATCGATTAGCAATGTATGGATGATGTCTCCCCTGCTGATGATGCCCATGACCTTGCCCTTCTCGACGACAGGCAGTCGGTTTATCCTATTGTCCACCAGGAGCGGGACGATGACCTCGACCTCGTCATCGGGCTTGGCCACGACGACCTTCGTCACCATGATATCCTTGACCTTGGTCTGGGCCAAGTCCCTATATGCCTTCTTGAGCTCGGTGTATGAGACCGTGCTCTTGAAATCCACGCTAGGCATGCCAACGCCGGTCGGGAAGCTGATGTTGTACTGCTTGTACTTCAGTCGGAGGTTCTTGAAGATGTCCGCGTCCGTCAGCATGCCCACGAGGTTGCCGTCCTTGTCTATGACCGGGGCGCCGCCTATGTTCCTCTTGCCGAACAGCTTGATGGCCTCGGCCACAGTGTTATCCTCGAGCAGGAACAGCACGTCCGTGGACATTATCTCCTTGACCTTCATGTAGATCCCAACCTTTCTTATTGGTCCGATATGCTTCAATATGCCTCATGCTATATTATTTTTATTGGTGCGGTCCCATCGCGTCGATTAAGTCCTTGTCCGATACCTCAGGATGGCCGCCATGCCGCCGAAGGCCTTCAGCAGCCGGGACCCCTGGTCCGACTCGGCCGAGATTATCTCCATGGTGGCCCCGTAGCTCCCGACGAGCTCCGAGAGGCCCTTGAGGAGCTCCGTCGTCTCGACGGCCTCGCCCTCGCCCTGGTCCTGGGGGCACTTGGCAGGCTGGGGCGTATCCTGGACGTTGTACCAGATGTTGTTGCAGGACTTGCACTTGTACTTCACGAGCTGCTTGTTCAGCCCGTCGGATATCAGCAGGATCTCCACGGCGCCCAAGACCAGGTCCCTGAGGACCTTCACTGTGCCATAGGAGGCCAGTCCGGCCTCGGGCTTTACGAGCTCGCCCATGAAGCGGTCAACAATCTTCTTCTCCTTGTTGAGGGCAATCTCCCCGAGCCTCTCCGCCGCGTTCTCCACGAGCTCCTTGAGCCCGAAGTCGTCGGTGTATCCCACATCGAACTGGTCGAGGACCTTCTTCTTGAGCTCGTGGTGGATGTAGTTGCCCTCCACGTACTTGAGAGAGGTGATACGGGCCGGGCTGCCTATGATGATCCCCTTGAGCTCGGGCTCCGCCAGGAAGGCCTTGTTCATGGCGTCCGCGACCCTGACAAAGAACTCGTGCAGGGCGATCTCCCTCAGTCGCTCGTACCTTGCAGACGACTGGCCGCCTCGCCTAGTCTTGCCGGGGACCTGGGACTCGAAGGTCCTGATTGGTTCTATGTGCTTGCCCCGCAGGATGCCGAGGGTGGCCTCGTTTTTGTCTATGACCAGGAGCCCGAAGGTCTCCTTCTCTCGGAGCATGTGCAGGAGGGGATCCAGGAAGAACTCGTGGTCGCACTTGTAGTAGAAGGTCGGGACCGGCTCGGGCGGTATGACCGTGAAGACCACGAGCTGGGTCTGGCCGCCAGGCACGGGCTTGGACCCGACGAAGATGACGACCCCGTTCTCGGGAGGGGCCTTGTAGAGCCGGACATGGCTCATGAGGCTCTCTATGGCCGAGGTGACGTTGCTCCTGGTGACCCTGGACTTGATGTTCTGGCTCTGGGCCGCCTCGTTGCGCAGGTAGTTCATGACATCCGAGATGACCTTCTTGGGCGGGATGTATAGGGAGATCATCTCGGTCCCCCTGCCCTTGATGGCCCGGAGCTGGTCCAGGGCGTGCTTGAACTCGTACCTTGCCAGGTCTTCGTCGCTCATTCAATAGGCCTTCCGAGAACCTGAGCGGGGCTGGGAATGGTCGAAGGGGACGTTCTGTCAGGACGAACCAGGGATGAGGTCCTTGCCCTTCATTTACAGCCACCTGCTCGGTGCATCAAGATTAGGGCGAACATGTTAATATCTTTTTCGCAGGCCGCCGGGGCGTGGGCTACCGTCGTGGGAATGGTCTATGGAGGAGGGCATCTGCCCGATAGTTACTTATCCCTCCTTCGTAATGGGTCCCTCGATGTCGACTATAGCCATCAAGATGGGAGGGTCGGTACTGGCCAAGGGCGAGATTGACCTTGACCAGATGAGGAAGGTCGCGAAGCTCCTCATCAAGATCGCTAAGCAGCACAAGTTGTACATCGTCGTGGGCGGGGGGAAGCTGTCCAGAGACCTCATAATCAGCTGCAGGAAGCTCGGGGCCGACGAGAGCTTTTGCGACGAGGTCGGTATCGATGTTTCCAGGATCAACGCCCGTGTCCTCATAAGCGCCCTGGGGCCCGCGGCCTACCCCCAGCCGGCCAAGGACTTCCAGGAGGCCATCATGGCCGGCTCGAGCTACAGGATCGTGGTCATGGGCGGCACCCACCCGGGCCATTCCACAGACGCGGTCTGCGCCATGCTGGCCGAGAAGGCCAGGGCCAACAGGATCGTAAGGGTGACCAATGTCGACGGGGTCTACACGGACGACCCCAAGCTCAACCCCAAGGCCGAGCTCCTCAAGAAGATGACGGCTCAGGAGCTCGTCAAGATCTGCTCCAGGTCCATAGGCAAGGCCGGTTCCTCCGGGGCCTTCGACCACCTGGCCGCCAAGGTCATCGCCAGGACAGGCATCCCGACATATGTGGTGAACGGGAACGACCTGGCGAACATCGAGGCCGCCATACTGGGCAAGAAGTCCAAGGGGACGGAGATAATCCCGGTCAAGGACGGGAAGGCCAAGGACCTGCGGGCCTTTGGCGATAAAAGGTGAGCGCCCCGGGGGCGCCTGTGAACGGAGCGTGTGGACCTGGCAAAGAGCATCGTGCAGCACAAGCATTGCGGCGTGTGCAGGAAGGTGTGCCCGGTCGACAAGGAAACCTGCTCGAAGGAATGCGATGAGGAGCACAAGAAGAGCCTCAGGAAGCGGAGGACTTACTACTACCTCCTCTGGGCCATGATGGCCGTCTTCGTCGCGATAATGCTGATACAGATAAAGTTCGGATGATGGGATGAACGGGCATCGTGAGTAGGAGTTGGAGCTATTGACGCGCGTTGTCGTGGGCGGGACCTT
>Ga0315284_10000515_pt1 | contig 52574 bp, 47 predicted proteins | sample YL17G09_16_MG_FD_203696 | JGI IMG/M metagenome (GOLD analysis project Ga0315284, IMG submission 203696) | Sediment microbial communities from Yellowstone Lake, YNP, Wyoming, USA - YL17G09_16 | ecosystem: Environmental > Aquatic > Freshwater > Lake > Sediment | place: USA: Wyoming | collected...
AACCCTAACCCTAACCCTAACCCTAACCCTAACCCTAACCCTAACCCTAACCCTAACCCTAACCCTAACCCTAACCCTAACCCTAACCCTAACCCTAACCCTAACCCTAACCCTAACCCTAAGACCCTAAGACCCTAAGACCCTAAGACGCCCGTGGCGGTTGGCGGCCGGGACGCCCCCCAGCCCTCGCCCCGCCCCCTGCGCGAGCCCGGAGGCGGTGGCCCGCCCGCGTTCGCCGGCGCGCTCGCCGCCAACCTGGCGTGGGTCGCCGCCCTGCTCGCCGTCGTGAGAACGTGCGCGCTCATCGTGTGCATGGCCGCCCTGGCCGCCCTGGCCGCCCTGCGCCAGCGCGGGCGGGACCGGGAGGAGGACGTGGAGCGCGCGGCGCGGGCCACGCGGCGGCGGCAGCCGCCGCTGGTGGAAGGGGTCGTCGTGTGCCACCCGGACGGCGCCGTCGTCGCGGGGCGGCCGTGCAGCTGACTTCAGGGATGGTGATTGCAATGCCAGACTGCCGCACCGTGCGCGGGCGCCAGGGCGGGCGCGCGGACGAGGGCGGAGACCGCGTCGGCCGCGCGCGCCCAACCTGCCGCCCCCGGGTCCGCCCCCGCCGCCGCCACCGCGGCCACGCCGGCGGCCGTTCCCGCGTGCAGCGCAGTCTCTGGCGTCGCGCCATGCAACAGGGCGGCCAGGACGCCGCCCGCAAACGCGTCGCCCGCGCCGACAGTGTCGGCCACGGCGGCGACCTTTATTGTATGTTCATGCCGGCCGCCGTCATGGAACCGCCCCTGACGAGACGGCCACCGCGCGCATGATGCCGAACGCGCTCCCGGGCGGCCGCTCACTTATCCGCGCGGTCGGGCGGGCGGTTGGTGCCGCACACCGTCTTGACGTCCTGGCTCTGGCAGTAGATGCACCTGTAGTTGGATATGTCGAACGTGCAGGTCTTGGGGTGAAGGAAAGGGGGGGCGGGGTCGGAAAAGAGGGGGGTGGGGGTCGAATATCTGGCGGCGGGGCGCCGCGGGGCGGCGCCGCCGCCTCCCGGGGGGGGGGCGCGGAATATCCCCCCCCCCACCCCCCCCCCCCCCCCCCCCCCCACCCCCCCCCCCCCCCCCCCCCCCCTCCAGGACACTCACCCCCGCCGGGTTGAGCAGCGGTGCGTTGGCCGGCACCATGGGCGGCTCCATCTCGTACTCGCCCTTGCACGGGTCCCGCGTCGACAGCGCCGTCTCCACAAACGCGATGTACTGCGCGTTCGTAGTGATAGACGCGGCCTGCGCGGTCGGCACGTACTGCACGATCTCGTACGCCCACCCGCCGCCCGAGTTGGGCTGCACTGTCAACTGCAGGGTGCTGATGTTGGCCGCCCGGAGGAGGTTCGCAATGCGAGCGTCTAAGTCCACCAACGAGTATCCGCTTTCTGTGACAATGTTGGCCAGCCGGTTGCAAATGTAGAGGTCGTCCTTGTTGAAGCCGGTGGGCAGGTTTTCGTAGGTGCCGAACGCGGCGATCTCCAGCAGCTGGTCGGGCGTGAATGCGGCCGCATCGGGCGACATGTACGAGTAGACGTCCGTCACGGGGACGAATGTGCCCTTGGTGGCCTGGCCGGGGAAAAAAGATCGGCCGGGGACCCACAGCAGGGCCGCCATCTCGGTCCAGGTCACGCCCAGGTCGCTCAGCACGGACAGCTTGTTGGTTCCGACGGTGGTGGAGCCGATGGTGTAGTAGATACCGGAGCCTGTAGGGAGGGGGGGGGGGTGGGGGGGGGAAGGGCGGGGCGCGGGTCGTCAGGGTGGTGTGTTTTCGTGTGCAGCCCAGCGCCCGCCCTAAAAAAACGGAAAGCGCACCCGGTGCGTAGTAATAGAAAAAGCCGCCGTTTGCAGTGTTGTACAGGTCGGACGGTTTCTGGGCACGACCCCCCTCGCTTCGGCTGGCCTTGTGCATCACCTCCACAGCGTAGCCCGACGGCACGCCGGCCGCGTTCTCAAACGTCCACCACGCTTTGGGAGGGTACTGAGGGAAGGGAGGAGGTGGGGGATGAGGCTCCCCTCCGCCTTGCGGACCCCTCGCCATGCCGCCCGTCCAAACAACTCACGTAGTTGATGTAGAACGTACAGTTGTCATTCGCGTACACGGTGGACGGCTCGTACAGCTTGGGCGGGTTGAAGTTGAAGCTGGGCGCGGGCTGGTTTTCGAAGTTGTTGGCCTGCGGCATGCTGTCGGGCTGGCCGCCCACGCGCTCGATCAACTCCTGGAGAAAGGGGGGGAGGAGAAGGCAGAAGGGAAGGAGGGTGAGCGTCTCCGGATCTACGCGAAAGCGGGCGGCATTGGCCGCGGTGGCCCTTGCCTGCGCGCCTTGCCGCGCCTTTTGATGATGGTCCCCAACTCTCTGCCTCCCCCACCCGCCCCCGCGCACGCCCCGACCACCCGCCCTTCCCCCACCTTGGGCGCGTTGTCGTAGAAGAATCGCAGGCTGTTGGCGGGAGATTTGGCGGAGATGCACGCCTTGGCCGGCTTGGACGCGAGCGGGTAGATCGACGCAAAGTACTCGTCCAGCGTCTTGATGGCGGAGCCGCAGGCGGCCTCCGACCGGTTGATGGCCAGCGTGTGGCCCAGATTCTTGACGGCGTAGGCCGCGTTGGCCGCGTACGCGGCGGCGGCGCCGACCTCGATCCCGAGCTTGGGCGGGTTTGGCACCTCGGGCCGGGCCTCCTTTAGAAAGTTGGACACGACGGACGAGTCCGCCAGGTGGCGGCCCTGGGGGGGGGGGGGGGGGAGGAGGCCGGGCGGTGACGTGGGCCGAGCGGGCCGCCTGTCTGTCGGAGCGCGTGAAGAGCGCGCGCACGGCCGCCCGCGCCGTCCCCGCCTCCCTCCACCGCCTCCAACAAAACGCTTACCATCGGCCGCGGTGACGCGGCGACCGCGCACGCGGAGAGCGCCAGGACTGAGGAGGGGGAGCATTCAGGGTTGCTACGCGCGGTGCTCGGCCGCGCGCCCCGTCGTTTCGCTGCGCGTTTCGGGCCCGCCCCCGCCTCCCCCCCTCCTCCCTCCCACAGCCGACGCACCAAGGCCGGCAAGCTTCATGTCGGCGCTTCCAGGAGGGAACGGGAGGTTCTGGAGGGAGGGGAGGGGGAAAACGACGGTTACAGCTGCACGCAGGGCCACAATGCGGCACGGGCGCGCGCCCCCACCGCCCGCCCTCCCGCGCCGCCATGCGGCGTCAACAGGCGCAAGTGACGCCTTGGCGGGTGCGCGGGGTTGGGGTTGCGGGGCGGCCACTGGGACAAACGCAAAAACCCACAGCCAGGGTCGAGATTTGATTTTATTTTATCGACGCGCGCCGCGCGTCGCAGGCTCGAGATTTGAACCGCGCCCGCGCCCGCGCCGCGCCGCGGCCGCCCACTCCCGCCCAGCGGTGGGTGTTGGAGGGGACGCGTGGCCGCGGGGGGGGCGGCCGATTAGAGGTACGAGCGGAGGCGTGAGGAAACGGCGCGCGCGCCGGCGCGGCGCGCGCGCCCATGCCGCGGCCGACAGGGGACCGAGTGCCCCCCCCCCCCCGTGCCGCCGCCGGCGGTGGCGCCCGACCCAGCCGCGGACTCACCGACGAGGTGGAGAGTGTGGTCCGAGGTCGGGGTCGGTGGGAAAGTTGTGAGATGGGCACAGCGCGCCTGCAAAACAATGCCCACCACCGCTTACTGCGCCGTCCGTGGCGGTTGGCGGCCGCCCGCCCCCCCCAAACTCGGCGGGGCGCGTCGCCGCGCCGCGACAGAGGCCACCAGACCGACCACGAGGCCGCGGCGGCTGCGACCGCGTGCGCGCTCGCGCGCGGCAACCGCACATTCGGCGGCCGCTGGCGCGCCCGGTCCGGAGGCTGGATGCGCCAGCGGCGGGTGCGCTAATGCTGGCAGGCGGGGCCCGGCGGGCGGGCGGGCGGCGGCGAGCGGGCGGGCGCGCGTGGGCCGTCGCTGCCGGCGCGCTGCACCGCGGCCCGAGCAGCGACCGCACCGCCGTGTCCGCCCACGCGGCTGTGGCCCGGACATCGCCGCACTGAGTGCTGAACTGCTGGAGCTGAACGCGTCCGTCAAGGACGCGTCTCAGGGGCAGCCCAACTCCAGCCGCCCTGACCCTGACCCTGACCCTAACCCTAACCCTAACCCTGACCCTAACCCTAAGACGCACGCGCCCGCCGCCACCCTTAACACCCCGTCTCTGCGCCTACAGCACCGCCACCTCGCCCCCCCCCGGCAGCACGCTCAGCCGCCGCCCCGCGTCGGCCACCGCCGCGGCCGCCGCCGCGGCCTTGCGCCGGTCGATGCCCGACGGGGGGCCGTCGATCGCGCCAATGACAAAGAGGCCGAGCCAGCGGTCGCCGGCCGCCGCGTCGAGGCCGAGCCAAGAGAGGAGGTCCGGGTCCTCGCGCGCCGCCAGATAGAACGAGGTCCAGTAGCCGCCCCACCGCAAACCGCCGCCGTCGGCCGCGCCAGCGGCCAAGGTGAGGTGCAGGTTTTGCACCGCCGCGGCCACGGACGCCGTCTCCTCCCAGTACGGGTTGACGGTCGAGCGCACGCCGACGGCGATGAACGCCGCTGGCCTGCTGCCCCACTTGTCTGGCGCCGTCAGCTTGGCCAACGCTTTCTCGTCGCCCGACCGGCGCACCGCGGCCGCAGCGCCGTCGAGCAGCCGCGCCTTGGCCTCGCCGCTCGCGATGGCGACCAACCGCCACGCGCGCGTGCGCTTGTGGCTGGGCGCGGTGCAGGCGGCGGCGAGGAGGGTGTTGAGAGCGGCACGAGGGAGAACAGGGGGAGGGCGGGTCATCTCTTTCAGAAAGACCGAGCGCCGCCCGTGCACGCCGCGAAGCACGGCGACAGCGGCAGGCGTCAAGCCAGAAGAGGCCGACGCGCGGCGCGCGTTCAGCAGTAGGCTCACCGCGCCAGCGGCGGCCAAAAAGAGGAGGGCAGCGGGGCCTGAAGAAAAAAGAGTCGGGGTCGGCCGGCGCGCCCCCGCTGTCCTCCGCCCCTCCCACCACCACTCCACCAACCTCGCTCGCGATACGCCACCGCGGCCAGCCACCCGGCCGCCACCAGGCCCGCGGCGCGCGCTGCGTCGCCGGCCGGCATGGCGGCCAGAGTGCAGCTGGGGCGCGGCCGGCCAATGATGCGCGGATGAGCGCCGGCAAGGCGCGGTAGAATGCGGAGTGCGGGGGCGGCGCGAGGCAGCCCGCGCACGATCATGAGAGTGTTTGGAGCAGCGCCGCCGTCGTCGGTTGCGCCTCGCAGCCTCGGTTGGCCGTTCCTTTGCTCGTGACGCAGGCGACAAGCCTTGTGAGAGCATGTCGACGCCGGCCGGTGGTCGGGGAGGATGGTGAGGGTACAGGGTTTAGGAGCGTCAATCAAGGCGATTCAGCCTCAAGTCTGATCACCCCAACATATGTCCTCTCGCCCCCGAAATCCTCGCCGCCCCTCCTCTCCCCACTGCAAACTTCCTACACACGCGCTGCCCCTTCGAATCAGCGGCGTGTCTCATCTCCATTGCGCGGTTGGCCTCTAAAAGGCCAACCTGCCAACAATCGACCCGACTTCACTCCACCCCTTTTCTTCCCTTCATCTCACGCCCCCGCCTGGTGCGCCTGGCGAAACAGATCCACCACCTCCTCCTTGGTCGGCACCCGCGGGTTGGTCGCGCCGCACGCGTCGGCCATCGCGTTGGCGGCGAGCGTCTGGAAATCCGCCGTCCGCACGCCCAGATCGGCCAGGTTGCGCGGAATGCCCACGTCGGAGGCCAGAGAGCGGATGGCGTTCAAGGCAGCGGGCACCGCTTCTTCGGGCGAGGCGGCGGGCGCGCCCAACGCCGCCGCCATGTCCACATACAGCTCCGGCACCGCTTTCGCGTTAAAAGCCGCCACGTGGGGCAGCAGCACGGCGTTGCACACGCCGTGCGGCAGGTTGTAAAAGCCGCCCTGGGGTGAGGAGAGGAGGTGGGGTCGGCGCCGCCCTCCTCGACCTCGCGCACGCTCCTCAACCCCTCTCTCGTCTCACCAGCTGGTGCGCCATCGCGTGCACGTAGCCCAGGCCGGCCGAGTTGAACGCCATTCCTGCAAGGTACTCGGCGTAGGCCTAAGAGCGAGCGAGCGAAAAGGGGTCGGAATTGCCGGCGCGCCTGCGCCCGCCGCGCCGCCATCCTTGGCCTCCATCCACCCCTCCTCTCCACCAAAGAGTGAGAGGGTCAGCGCCGGCGCGCGCGCCCGACGCGCCACCCCCACCCCACCCCTTCCCTCCCCTACCATCATGTCGCGCGCCTCGATGTCGCCCGGCGTCTGCACCGCCCTCCGCAGAAAGCGAGAGACGAGCTTGATCGCCGCCAGCGCACAGGCATCGGTCACCGGCGTGGAAGCGGTCGAGACGTAGGCTTCCACCGCGTGCGTGAGCGCGTCCATCCCGGTGGCGGCCGTGAGGGATGCGGGCATCCCCAGCATGCACAAAGGGTCGTTGACGGCGACCGTGGGGGTGAGGCGCCAGTCGATGACGGCGATTTTGACCTTGCGCGCCTTGTCGGTGATGATGGCAAAGCGCGTGAGCTCGCTGTGAAGGTGCGCGCGGGTGAGTGTGGGGTCGCAGCCACTCGGGAAAGCGGCGCACGTCTCCTCCTTTATTTTCCCGGCCTTTTCCCGGCCGGAGGGAAATGAGGCGGCGGGGGAGCGGGACGCCTAACGCAGCCGCGCTGGCGTCCTCCCTCTCACCTCTCCCGCCTCTCCTCCCTTCCCCCTCCTTGACACACCTGGCCGTGCCCGCCGTCGTGTTGACCGCGATGAGGGGCAGCATGGCGGTCTTGAGCTTGTCCACGCCCTGGGGAGAGAGGGAAAGGGTGGGCGGGTTTGGCGCCAGGCCTGCCCACCCGCGCCACGCCCTTCCTTCCCCTTCCCTCTCCCTTTACCTCGTAGTCCCGAATGCTCCCGCCGTTTGTCGCCACGGCCGCGATGCCTTTGGCCGCGTCGTGCGGCGACCCGCCGCCAAACGAGACGACGCAGTCGCACTGCTCTTTCTGCAGCACGGCCAGGCCGGCTTCGACCTGAGAGGGTACAGAGGAGACGGAATGAGGTGGGCGCAGCACAGAGCGCCAAAACGTGCCGCGCGCCGGCCCGCCCGCCGGGCCCTCCCCAACGCACCTGCTCCACTGTTGGGTTTGGCTCTACCCCGCTGTACACAGCGTGCCCGATCCCCAACCGCTCCAGCATGTCGGTCACAGCCGCGGTGGCACCACAGGCGAGCAGCGGCGCGTCGGTGACGACGAGCGCCTTCTTGAGCCCCAGCCCATTCAGGTGGGATCCCGCCGACTGCAGGGAACCGGTGCCGATGAAGGTGACGGGCGGCATGTAAAAGGCGTAGCCGCCCTCGGATTGCTATAGCGTGGAGGGAGGTCAGAAGCGTGCCGCGACCCGGCGCTGTGCCACGCCTCGTCCCGCCAGGAGAGACCCCTCCCTCCTTGTCTCTCTCCTCTCTCCTCACACCTGGTGGTGGTACGCAGCCCCGTGCGCCCCTTGCGTCGCGTGGTTGGCCAGGCCGCCGGCCTCGACCGAGGCCAGGACGTCGTCCACGACGGTTTGCGAGAGTTTGCCCTGGAGGATGGGACGCGAGGGTGGATTGGGGTGCGGTGTGCGGTGGGCGCGGCCAGCCGATTCTGGGGCCCTATCCCCTCTCTCTTCTCTCTCTCCCCTACCGTGTACCCAACCGCGATGCTGCGGCGGCCGGGTGTGGACGCGCGCGAGACGGCGCGGGGGGGTGGCGGGCGGCAGGCGCGGCTGGGGATGGGAGGCGGCATTGGCGGCCTGGTCCTTGCCCGCCTCCGGCGCCCGATGACCCTAGCCGCTCGCTGGGTCGCCGCACCTGGAGGCGACGGCGAGCATGGCGAGCGGGCGTGGGTCGGCGGGGCGGAGGTTGGGTGGGGAGCGGTGTGTGCACGGCGCGACGAGCTTGTCGCGACCGCCCCTCGAGGGCTCCCCTCCTTTGATGCCCTTGTGTTGCAACCGCACCTCCCGCTTCAGCCGCTCGACCCGGACGAGCCTCACCGCTGTCGACCAGTGACAGGGGCCCGCGCGGCGAGTCGGCGCCGGCTTGCTCCCAAGCTCCCCGCCAAACCCCCTCTCCTCGTGTCACCGCGGGTCCGGCGCCCTGCCGTTGGCCGCCGCCACTCTCGACCCCCACTCGAGCAGCTCGCGCGAGCAGTCGTCGCGCGCGACGACGAATTCGATAAACGCCATGTGGTCCGGGCGCGCGACCGCGTCTGCAATGGCAGCCTTGAGCTCGGCCTCGGTCGTCGCGCGCCGCGTGAGCAGCTTGGCGCTGGACGCCCCCTTGAACCCTTCCACCACCTTGCAATAGTCCCACGGCTGAATGTTGTTGTACTCGCCGTCTGAGGATGGGGGGGGGGGGAGAATGTGGGCACGTGGGCAGTCGCGGAGGCCGCGCGCGCGCACCACCCTCACCGCCCTCCAATCCCTACCGTGGATCTCGACCTCGATGGTGTAGCCGTCGTTGTTGACCAGGAACACGATGGGGTTGAGGCCGTTGCTGGGAGAGGAGAGGGTCGGCGCTTGAGTGCGCCTCGCCCCACCCCTTCCCTCTCCCGTCTCCTCTCCTCACCGCATGATGGTCGAAAACTCTTGGAACGTCATCTGGGAGCTCCCATCCCCGACGAGCGTGACGACGCGGCGCTCGCCCCGCAGTGCCTGCGCGACGCCCAGCGTTGCGCCGACCGACCACCCGATGGAGCCGTACTGGCATTGAAACTCGTAGGGAGTGCCCGGGGGGAGGGTGAGCTTGAGGCCGTTGAACCAAGAGTCGCTGAAGGAGAGGCAGAAAAGGAGGGGTCGGGGTGTCGCGCGGCGCGCGCGGACCCTCCAAGCCTCCTCTCCCTGCCTCCTCTCCCTGCCTCTCTCTCTCTTCCTCCCTTACCCTGTCTCCACAACCAGCGCCGCCGGAATGTCGTTGATCAATTGCTGCACATGTTGAAACGCGACCTTGGTCTGCAGCGGCGCGCCGGCTGGCAGTGGCACGACCGTGCCCGGCGGGACAAACATGCGCCCGTGGTTGATCCACGCCGTCTCATTCGCCTTGACCTTGACCGCCAGCGCGGTCATAAACTCGTCCGCCGCCACGCACTGGAAGAAGCGGCGCCCCGCGACGACGACGCGGTCGGGTTCCACGATGACGGCCTTTTCCTTTTTGATGAGGAGCGAGTAGCCTACAGTGGTGTAGTCGTTGAAGATGGGGCCTGGAGGAGGAGAGGAAGAGAGGGAGTTCAGTGGGCGGCGATGGGCGGCGCTTCCGCGCGCGCCCTTCCCTCTCTCCTCCCTCCCTCCTCGCCCTCCTCCCTCGTTGTCTCTCACCCGCAAACACGTACGCGTCCGCGGCTTCCACCGTCTCCCCGCAGTAGGGCGTCGACACCTGGCCCCAGTAGACGCCCATGAAACGGTCCATGGTCTCGTCCACCATTCCTTTGGCCGAGGGCATGATGCAGTGCGCGTATTTCGACGCCTGCGCAAGCTTGGCAAACGCGGCCCGGCACCGGGGCGCGCGCAGCTTGACGCCGCCGACGAGGACGGGCTTGACCGCAGCATCGAGCAGTTCGGCCGCGGCGTCGACAGCGGCGGCCAGGGACGCGGGGTTAGTGTGCAGGGGGGCGAGGGAGAAGGGGATGGGCTCCCGCTCGAAAGTGGGGTGGGGGGTGCCGGCCTGGGGAAGTAGAGAGACGGGGTGTTGGCGGGAGGAGGGCGCGCACGCTCACCCCGCACCTTCCCTTCCTCGACTCTTTTCACCAAATTGCAGGCGATGTTGATGTACACCGGCTTGAACTCGCGCAGCGCAGTCGCGATGGCGGCGTCCAGCTGGTGGTGCGCGTCCTCCAGGCAGTGGATGCGGGTGACGCTCGCGCAGAACGGGGCAAACGCGGCCGACTCTTGGTCGAAGCCGTTTGGGTCGCCGATGGTGTGGTGCAGGATGCGGTTGGTCCCTAGAGGAAAGTGTGGGAGGTCGGCCGGGCGCCGTTACCTCCACCCGTCTTCCCCCTCCCTCCCTTGTCCACTCTCTCACCCCAGTCGTTCGAGTTTGGTCCGCCCGTGATCGCAATGAACGGCAGCCGCTCGGACGCGGCCCCTGCCACCGCGTTGAGCAGGGAGAGGCCGCCAACGGTGTAGGTGACCACGGCGGCGCCCACGCCGCGCGCCCGGGCAAAGCCGTCGGCGGCGTACCCGATGTTGAGCTCGTTGCAGCCGTAGATCATGTTCAGGCCTAGCACAGTGGAGAGTGAGGGGTGCGTCGGCCGGGGCGCGCGAGCGCGCTCGCCCTCCCCTCTTCTGTCTCTCCTTACCTTTGCTCCTCGCTTTCACCAATTGATCGAGCAGGATGAGGTTGTAGTCGCCGGGCACGGCAAACACGGTGTCGCACCCGATCTGCAGCAGGCGCGACGCGAGGTGGTCGCCGAGCGACCTAGAGGGTGGTCGAGGAGGAGGAGGTGGGAACGCCGCGCGCGCGCTGCTACCCCAATCCCGCCTCCGCTCCACCACCTACCGCGAGTCGTCGACGCAGGCGTGCAGGTTGGAGCCGGAGCCGTTGGCGCCGGCGGGGGGCGGCATAGCAGCTGCAGGAGGGGGTGTTGGAAGCCCGGTCGGCCCCCGGTGGATGCGGTAGAGCACGCGGATCGCTGATTGAATGCCGGGCGCGGGGCGGGAGGCGCGCCTGGGGCAGCCACACGACGCGTGCAATCCGGCATTGGGCGCCGCCGACCAGCGCCCGCTCTCTTCCACGATCCACGCACATGGGCGATTGGCGAGCGACGGACGCGGCGCGGACGCGGTGCCGGCGATGGCCACGGGCGGCTGCCTGGCTGGTTGTACTCGCGGCGAGAGGGCGCGTCGTCGCAGACCGCTGCGTCTCTTCTCCACAGAGCATCCTTCCTCTCTCCCTCACCCCGCCCTCCGCTCCACGTAGCTGGCAGGCACAAGCCCCCGCCCCCCCCTCGCGTCCGCCACATGGAACCAGCCATCCACTTCGCCCACGACGGTGACCGCGTCGCCCGCGCGCACAGACAGCTCGTCCCCCGCCTCGGCGTCGAAGGAGAACGAGACGGCGCCCGGCCAAGAGGTGAACGCATCGGCCGACGGCTTGCGCGAGCGGGCCGAGCGCGGGGTGACGGGCGGGCCAGCATCGGAGGCAGCCGCGCTGAACGGGTTGGAGGTCGACCCACCGCGCGCCAGATGGCGCGGCGAGGCGGCCGAGGGAGTGGTGTCGTCTCTCTCTCCATCCTGATCACCCATAAACGTGACGTAGGACGCTGGCACCAGCCCCCGCGCCCCGTCGCGCGAGCGAACAACATCCAGCCACCCGTCGGCCTCGGCCTCGACCGCCACCCGGTCGCCGGGCGCCACGGTGAGCTCCTCGGGAAGAGCGGCTTCGAAAGCGTGCGCGACGATGCCCCGGCGAGGGAAACGGGGAGGGGCAGGCGTTGCGGCACGGTCGACGGTTGGCGCCGCCGCCGCCGAACCACCACCTCCGGCCATCAACGCGGCCAGAGCATCCGTGTCGGCGTCCTCCGGGCGGCCATCGTCATCAAACGCTTCGCCGCCCCACGGCGACGCGGCGGTGGCTGCCGCCCCTGGGCGCGCCACGACCAGCTTGTCCAGGGCGGCCGACATGGCGGCGAGGGGGTCTGCAGGAATGGCGGCAGCAGTGGCCAAGGCGTCGTCCTCGCCCCCCACACCGACTCCTCCGTCGTCGCTGTCGCCGTCTGCAGCCGCGCCCCCAAACACGCCCCCAAACCGCGCCAACGCGTCGTCGCCCTCGTCGTTGTCATCTGAGGAGCCGGCAGCCGACGCGGGAGCGACCGCGCCGGCGAGTAAGGCTTCCAGCTTGGCGCGTTCGAGCGCGGGGGCGCCAGGGGCCGCGGTGGAGAGGCCGTCGGCGTCGAGAGCAGGCGGCGACGGCAGGCCGCCCGACTCGAGCAGGACGCGGGAGAGCGGGCCTGGAGGGGGAGGAAGAGGGTTTGTGGGGTGGTGGCGCCTCGTCCGACCTCCCGTCTTCTCCCCTCTCCCCTCTCATACCCAATGGATAGCACCCGTCCGGCAGCGGCCCCGTGAGTGTCTGCAGGCGCGCACAAGACGCATCATGCACGTCGCGCAGGGCGGCGAGCGCGGCCTCGTTCCACGCGCCGCGCGCGCGCGCCGCGACCGCGGCGCCCGCGCTCTCCACCGCGTCGATGGCGGCCAGGACGGGGCGTACAATGGCGGAGACGCCGAGCGCGTCCGGGCGGGAGGCGTGCGGCGGAGCGGCGTGGGGCGCCAGGGCCGCGTACGCGCTCTGCCGCCACGGCGGCGGCGACCGCGCGGCGACCTTGGCCAGGGCCAGGACGGCCGCAACGCGCGTGGGCCAGGGGGTGGTGAGCGCGGCGTGGGTCAAAGACGCCGTGACGTCGGTGAGCAGCGGGGAGGCGGAGAGGGCGGCGACGACGGCGTCGCCGAGAGGGAGGGAGGTCGCGGCGTCGGCGTCGGCCCCGTCGCCGTTTGCCCCAGCCACCTGCCCCGCCGCCACATTGCCGTGTTCGCCCAGCCACCACGCGGCCAGCCTTTGATGCCCGCTCCAGGCGGCGTCGTCGGCGGGGTCGTCGGTCGGCGGCCGCGGCGCGGCGAGCACGGCGAGCGCCGACCGCGCGGCGGCGGCAGAGGCCGAGGCCGCCCAGGTGTCGACGAGGGTGGTGGGGGGGGCTTTGGATGGCGCGCCCGCGACGAGGGCGGTGAGCACGGCGAGCGTCGAGGCCGCGCTCGCGGGCCGCGCGCGCACCGCGCGCCGCGCGGTGGACGCCGCAGCCGCCGCCAGCCCCTCCGACCAGCCGGGGCGGGAGGAGGCGAGATCAAACGCGTCCTCGGGGGCGACGACGATGCCGGGTTCGGCCGCAGCGAGCCAGAGCAAAGCATCCATCGCGGCCCCCGCCTCGGCCCCGGTCCCGCCCGCGACGACAGCCCCCAAATCCCCGACCAGCGCGGCCACGACAGCGCCCGCCGGCGACCGACCGCCCTGGCGGTCGCCGCCACGCGCCCAAGCTTCTGCGAGGGCGGCGGCTGTGCGCGCCCCCGCGCAGACGAGCGCGGGCGACCGCGCGCGCAGCGCACCCCGCACGCGGCACGCGACAGCGCCGAGCAGGGTGCCCGCGTCGTCGGCCTGGAGGCCTGGAATGAAGACAGCGGCCTCGCCGGCCCGCGCCTCGAGCGCCGCCCACGCCCTCCCCGCCCTCACCCCGTCGCGCGGCTCGTTCGCCGCCGCGGCCGGCAGCGCGCCCGCCAGGCAGCGGGCGGCGTCAAGGGCCACCATGTCGTCGGCGTCCCGGGTGGCGAGGGCGGTGAGGAGGGACCGGAGTGGGGAGGACGAGGCGTCGCCGAACGAGGCGCGCCCGGCGCCGCCAAACAGCAGCCCGGCCGCCGCCCGCGCCGCGTAGCAGCGGGCCCAGGGGTCGGCCAGGTTGAGGCCGGGGGTGGTGCCGTGGTTGGGGGATTTGGCCGACGCGGGGCGCGCGCCCAAGACGTGGGGAGAGGCCTCGTAGGCAGCGAGGGCCATCGCCGCCGCCTCGCTCAACCCGCTCCCAAGCGCTTCGCTGGCTTTCCCGGGGTCGGCCCGGGCAAAGGCGGCGATGAGACCGAGCGCGTGACGCGCCACGAGCGCGTCGGGCGCCCCTGCCGCAGGCAGCGCGCGGCTCGCGGCGTCCTTGAGCGCGCGCCCGCGCAGCGCGCAGCGCGCCGCCACCAGCGCACTGCCCAGCACATCGTACGACGTGGACGAGGGCGCCTTTTTGGACGCCTTTCGGGGGGCGACCGCTTTCGCGGCGTCGGCCTCGCCGCGCGCTAGAGCGGCGCCGACGGCGGCGACCAGGTCGGCATCCCATCTGCCGTCGCCGGCGCGCGCGGCGGCGGCCAGAAGACGCAAAGCGGAATCGACAGCGCCGGCCTGCGCGCCTGGGTCGCCCGCCGCCGCCCACAGCGGCGCCAGCGCGGCCGCCGGCGTCTCGGCCGCGACGCGCCCCCCCCCCGCCCCGCCCGGGTGCGGCGTGCCGCCTTCGCCGGGGCCGAGCGCGACAGTGAGCAGGGCGTGGGCGAGGCGGGACGCTTTGCCGTCGCCCGCGGCGGCGACGGCGGCGAGCGCGGGGAGGGCCGACGCGGGCGCGCCGGCGAACAGACCCACCCGCGCGAGCGCCACCCGGGCCGCGGCGACCGCCTTTTTGTCGGCGTGCTTGGAGGCGGCTTCGCTCAGGGCGAGGAGCAGGTCGTTGAAGGAGGGCGTGGGGGGCTGGAGGGGGGTGAAGGGAGGTGGGCGGCACGCACCCCAGGCGCCGCCCCAACCTTCCTTCTCTCCTTTTTCTCACCTCGACCTTGCCACCTCCTCCTCCAACGCTCCCCACCCTCGCCAGCGCGTACGCGTTGAGCGCGGGCGCGGCCCGCGTGTCTTCGCCGCCGCCTCGATCCCCGGCCGCCCCCGTCTCGGCCGCCCAGCGCCCCAGAGATAGTGTGCGCGTCTTAGCGACGACCCGGCGCGAGGGACGCCGGTCCAAAGGGGTGGACAGGGGCGCGTCGGCCATCGCGATGCGATGGGGCGGGCGCGGCGATCCGGGGTCGATGCGGCCGCGCCGGGGGTGGGCGCGCCGATCGGACGCGTGCGCCGGGGCGCGGGAGCGGCCGGCAACGGCCGGCACGAGACCGCGTTGTGTATTCTGGCGCTGCTGCCCCCACACACACCTTCCAGCCGCTCCCCGCTCGCCCCCGAGAGGCGGGCGTCGCAGCCGCCCTCCGCGACACCGCTTTCGTCGCCGAACCGCCCCGCGCTCGCCAGCTCCCCCCGCGCGCGCCTCGCCGCCACTCCGCATGGGTCCCTGCATGAGCGCGCCCGCCGCCGGCGGCGGCCAAGGGTGAGCGATGCGTCGTTGAGTGGGGTGGTGGTGCGTGAAGGACGGCGGCCGAACCCTCGCCCGGCCCCGCATGGACAGCACCAAGGGAGCGCCCCCCTTCCAACCGCCTTCCCCCCCCTCCCCCGCAGCTACGGCCAGCAAGGCTACGACCAGCAGGCCTACTACGGCCAACAAGCGTACGGCCAACAACCGTACGGCGGCCAGCAGCAGCAGCAGGCCTACGCGCCGCCCCCTCCACCGAACCCGTCGGCCGACAAGCCGCTCGCCGTCCAAGCTTGGCTCGAGGAGCGCAAGCAGGAGCCCCTGTTTGACGACCTGTCCACTGCCGGCCTGGACACGTGGCGCAAGATTCACGCCGCGTTCCCCGCTGCGGCGGCCGGCGGCGCGTGGGCGGGCGCCGACCGGGGGTCGCTGCAAGGCTTCATCGACCGCGTGCCCGCGTTTGGGCGGCCCACGGTCGCCATGAACTTGCTCGCCGCCGCGTCTGCCGGCGCTGCAGCGGGCGGCGCCGACGCGCACAAGGTCGACACTTTGAAAGCGACGCTCTCGTCGTTCGCCCCGCCCGGCGCCGGCGATTTCCTGTTTGAAGAACTGCGCAAAAAGGGGTACGACACCTTCACCTCCCTCGCCCGCGCGTACGGCGTTACGCCGGCCAAGGGCGGCGCGTGGGCCGACGTCGGCGACGCGGGCGTCGTGCTCGCGCAGTTTGTGGCCGAGGTGCCCGCGTTTGCCGCGCCCTTGCTGGCCCAGGAATGCTTGGCCAAGGCGGCGCAGGAGAGCGCGCCGCCGGCGTACGCGCCGCCGCAGCAGCCGGGCGGGTACGGCGGCCAGGCGCCGCGGCCCGGGTACGGCGCGCCGAGCGGCTACGCGCCCGGCGGCTACCCTCCCCCCGGCTACGCGCCCGCGCCCCCCGGCCAGTACGGCGGCCGGCCCGCCGGTGGCGCCGGCGGCGGCATGGGCTCCGCGGCCCTGGGCGTCGGCGCGGGCGCCCTCGGCGGCTACATGCTCGGCTCGGCGCTCCACTCTGGCGGCGGCTACGGCCACGGCGGCTACGGCGGCGGCGGCCACTACGGCGGCGCGCCGGGCCAAGAAACCAACGTCACCAACAACTACTACGGCGACGCGCAGGGGCAGGGGGGCTCGGGCTTCGACATGGGCAACGGCGGCGGCGGGTTTGCCCCCGACCAGCAGTCCGGCTGGGCCGACACCGGCGGCGGCTTCGACATGGGCGACGCGGGCGGCGGCGGCTTCGACGGCGGCGGGGACTTTGGTGGGGGCGGGGGCGACTGGTAGAGACGGGAGAGGGGGAGACGGGGGGGGGGGCGCTGCGCGTGTCGTCGTTGCACGAGCCCCCCTCTCCCTCCGCCCCCCTCCTCCCCCCCATCTCAAAGTTCATCGTGCAGCTTGAGCGGCGCCTTGCCCAGCAGTTGGCCCGCGAGGAAGCGGTGCAGGACGAGGGAGGCAGACGCGACGTCGCTCGGCTCGACTTTTTCGGCCAGCGAGTGCGTCACGCCCTTGGCGTGGCGCACGTGCAGGATCACGGTCTTGAACCGTTTGGCCAGGTTGAGCGCGTCCGAGTCGGTGCCCGACCACAGGTCGGGCACCGTGACGTCGGCGACGCTCGCCGGCGCGGCCGGCGGCGCCGCCCGCCCGTCGAGCACGGCAGGCAACTCTTTGAGCGCGGCCGACGCGTCGGCCGACAGCCGCTCCCGCATGCGCTTGTCGGACGTGGCGGCGTTGGAGTCGAGGAGGTAGCCGCCGGTGCAGGCGAGCTCCCTCTTTTTGCAAATGGCGTCCACGTCCTTGGTCAGGCCGTCCACGACCGCCCGCCGGTGGGCGTCGCTCGTCGACGTGACCGACACCGTGATGTTGGCCTGGCGCGCGATGTTGAGGGGCGAGTTGGGGAAGAGGGAGACAAAGTGGACGCCGCAGAGGACGCCGTGCTGCGCACCCTTGGCGTCGGCCTTGCACCGGGACTCGAGGGCGAGCGCGATTTCGGCGACGCCGAGGACCGGGTCGCGCCGGTCGGCCATGGGCACGGAGCCGGCGTGGGACTGGGCGGGACGAGGGGAGGGGTGGGCGGGAGGCGCGCCGTCCTCCTCTGCCGCTCCCTCCTCCTCTGCCGCTCCCTCCTCCTCTCCCTCCCGCCTCCTACCATGAGAGCATCCGACCCCGTGACCGTGAACATCATGTGCGTGGCCCCCGCCACGTGCGTCACGATGCCGACGGGCGACCCGATGCGCTCCAGTTTGTCGTACTGCTCGATGTGGGCCTCGACGTAGCCTTCCACGTCGGTCACGGGGATTGCGGCGTCGGCCAGAGCCGCCTTGATGCCGGCCTTGGCCAAGGCGTCGGCGACGGTCACGCCGGCGCCGTCGACGCGGTTCAACAGTTCCTCCCCCTCGTACGCCCCGATCAACGCCTTGGACGACGCCATGGGCGCGCCAAACCGCACGCCCTCCTGGTCGGCAAAGGCGATGACTTCCACGCCCTTGGCGAGAAGGGTGGCGGGGTCGAAGCCAGAGGGCAGCGCGTCGACCACGCGGCCGCCGCCGGCCAACGCCTTGGCCAGCTTGGCCGACGTGGTGAGGCCTTTGGCGACCGCGGCTTCGGCGATGGCCGTCTCGACGGCCGCGATCGACAGGACGACCCCGAGCGCGCCGTCGAACGCGCCGCCGCCGGGCGCCGTGTCAAAGTGGGAGCCCGTCAGCCAGCGGCGGGCGCCCGCCGTCCCGTTGCCCTTGAGCACGCCGCGCACGTTGCCCACGGCGTCGACGGAGACGGCCATCCCCGCGCCCTTCATCCACGTGCCGATCAACGCCGCCGCTTGCTGGTGCGCCGGCGTCAGGTACAGCCGGGTCCGCGTCTTGTCGCTGTCCGACACCTCCCCCAGCTCGTGCAGGCGCAGGTTGGGCTCGTCCGCGAGCAGCGTCTTCATGACGGCGGCCGAGAGGCCCTCTTTGGACGCCGCGCGCGCGGCCGCGCGCTTGTTGGGCTTTTTGGCGGCGGCCGCGGACGACGCGATGGCCAGCGCGGCCACAGCGAGCGTGAGCAGGGAGATCCGAGGCGCCATGGTGTGGCTGTGGCGGGAGGGAGGGGGGGCAGTCGGCGGTCGCGCATCGCGGCGCGGAGGCGCCTGGCGCCGCCGCGCGTCGCCCTCCTTGGCCTTCACCCCCAAACGATAGATTTAGTCGCGCCGCACGCGATTAGGCCAACCGCAGCCCGTCCCGGCGCCGCTTCAGGCGGCACGTGCCGCCTGAAGCCGCGCGCGGCGCGCGCGCCGTGCCGCGGCGCGAAACACAGGGCTTTTCCTGCCCCCAACCCCGCGCCGCGCGTGCACGCATGACCGCCTTGCTCTTCGGGTGGCGCGCGGCGCGCCGCGGGCGCCAATCGGCGAGCACCCTGGCTGCATGGGCGTGGCCTCGCGCTCCTGTCCCCGCCCGCAACCCCGCACCCACTCTCAACACTCGCGCACCAATCAGGCGACCGCGAGCGGCGTCAGTGAGGGGTCAGTTGGGGCCTCTGGTGTGTGCTCCGTTCGTCTCGCGCCACACTGCCGCGCTCCCGCGGCCGCCCGACACCGTGCCGCCCGCGTCCGACAGCGAGGGCGACCCTCCCGCCCCTCCGGGATGGGAGGGCGCCCCCGGGCGGCGCCGGCCCGCGACGGCGGATGGCAACCGCGCGCGCGGCGTGCCGTCCGGCGCCCTCGCGGCCGCGGCCGCCGCCGCCCTAGCATCCGCCAGCCCCCACGCCATGCTGGGCCTGGCCGCCGCCATCTCGGCGGCGCGCACCGTGGCACGCTGGCGCGAGCGGCGCGCGCGCGGGGCTGCCCTCAAGGCCGTGCTGGTAGGAAGGAGAGAGAGAGAGAGAGAAGGTGAGGAAGGGTAGAGTGAGGCCCCGACACTCCTATTTCACTCCAGGCGCCGCCGCCGGCCCCCCCCGACACCGCGGCCGCACTCCTCGCCGCCCCCGCCGAACCGCCCTGGGCCGATGACGAGCGTGCGACCGAGCAAGCGGCCGATGGGACGTTACCCTCTTTGCCCGAGGGCGGCACGGTGCTCGTCGACACGACGATCGCGGCGACCGTGCGCGCGGCGTGGCGCGAAGTCGCGTGCGCGGGCCCTTTGGCCTCCACCTTCCACGCCGCGCGCGGCGACGCCGACCTTGTCTGCACCGGGTGGCGCCGCCCTGCGCCCGGCGCCCCCCTCGCGCGCTGCGTGAGCTATGCGGCGCGCGTGCGCGCGCCGCTCGTCGCGCCGAGGGCCACGCCCGCCGCCGAGGCCTGGACCTGCGCGGCCCGGTCCGATTCGGGCTGGACCGCGACTGTCGTCGTCGCCACCCCCGGCGTCCCGTGCGGCGACTCGTTCCGGGTGCGCCTCGCGTGGGCGTGCGCGCGCGCGGGGCCGCGCGCGTGCCGGTTGAGGCTGGTTGCCTCGGTCGATTTTGGGCCTGGCAGCGCTGTCGGGTTGCCCGGCATTCGGTCTGTTGTGTCGAAAGCCGCGATGGACGGGTTGAGGGCGTCTTATGCGGGCTATCCCCGCTTGCTCGCGGCGCACGTCGGGGGTGGACCAGCGACCGCGGTCGCGCCGCCGTCCTTCGCCCTCGCGCCGGGATCCATGCTGGTGTTGCTGCTGGTCGCGGTCTTGCTGGCCGTCGCGCTCGCGCAGCACGCGGCGCTCGCGGGCGAGGTGCGCGCGCTGCGCGCCGCGCTGGCGAGCGCGATCGGTGGCGATTGACGGAGCGCGGGCGCGGGCGAGGCGGGTGGGGGCGGGGCGAGAGCTAGCGGGGCAGCCGGGAGCGAGCAACTGTCTGCAAAGCAAAGCTTAGCGGTGGTTTCGGGCCGGTGCTGTCGTGCCGGCCACAACGACCCACCTCCGACGGTCGGCCGCCCGCTCCGACCGCGAGCGTTTGCGAAGATGGTGCGTTCTGCGGGCGTGCGCGTGCATGGGCGCCCGCATCGGCCAGCGCGCCGCCGCGCCGGCCGCGGCGTTGGGCGGGACCGGCGGCCTCGCGCACGCCCGCGCGAGGTCGCTGCGGGCGTCTGAGACCATTTGAACCACTCATGTGGGCGGCGCGGCGCACGAGCCGCCCGCCGGCGACGCACGCACCTCCGCCGGCGTCGACCTGGACATGCCGGCGGGCGCGGCGCACGCGCCGCCCGCCGCTCCCGCGTGCGGCTTGCCCCTCGTTGGCCTCCACGCGGTCGGTTTAGTTGATCCACGAGCTTGGGGGGTCGGCGGTGGCTCGTGAAAGGCATGCGGCGCGGCGCCAGCGGCGCGCCGAAGCGCCGCGCCGCCGTCGGGGCGCCGTTGGTCCCCCACCGCCCCCCGTCGCTGGCACGCCAACGGCCGCCCGCGCCGTCCGCCGCCGCCGCCCCCACGGCCTCGCATCTTCGCCCGCCGGCCGACCCTCCTCGCCCCCCTTCCTCCCTCTTCAGCCCCCCCACCGCCGCGCCCTCGCCGTGGCCCTCGCCACCCTTGCCCTCGCCGCCACTCCCCTCTCCCACGCGTGCCGCCCCCACGCCGCCGCGGGAGCCACGCACGCCGGCCGTTCCTTGGGCGAGGTCGACCAACCGCACGGGTCCGAGTTGCAGGGAGCGCACTACGACGGCCCCGACGACTCGGACCGGGTCTCCCTGCGCCCGATCAACGCGGCCACGCTGCGCGACACCGTGGCCCGGGGCGCGGAGCGGGTGATCGAGTACCACGGGGGGCAGGTCGTTCCCCACGCGGTCACCGTGCACTACCTGTGGTACGGCAACTGGACCGCGGGCTGTGTGGAGCAAGCGCTCGTCGAGGAGTTTACGAGACACATCGGCGCCTCCCCGTGGTACGCGATCAACGCGCAATATTCAGACGCGCGCGGCGCGTCGCCGTCGACGCAGGTGGCGATGGGCAAGTCGGCGTTCGACCCCTACTCGGAAGGCGCGTCCATGGACGACGCTGCCATTGCGACCGCGGTGGTCAGGGCGATTGATCGGGGCGCCCTCCCCGACGACCCGCAAGGAGTCTACCTCGTCCTCGGCTCGGCCGACGTCGACGCCACCTCCGGCTTTTGCTCCGCCTACTGCGGTTTCCACAAAGTGGCCTCCCTCCCCGGCACGCGAGGCCACCGCTACTACGGCTACGTGGGCGACACGCGGCGCTGCGGCCTGTCGTGCGCGATGCAGCGCGTCGGGCCCAACGGCGACAACGCGGCCGACGGCATGATCAGCATCATCGCGCACGAGCTCGCGGAAGTGGTCACCGACCCGTACGCGGACGCGTGGTACGATTTCAACGGCCTCGAGAATGCCGACAAGTGCATCTGGGTGTTTGGGCAAACCTACCGAGCCGCTAACGGCGCGACCGCCAACATGAAGCTGGGCGGGCGCGACTACCTGATTCAAGCCAATTGGCGCCTCGCCCCGGCGCACGTCATGGGCGGCGAGTGCGCGCTGTTTCCGCTGCCGCTTGGTGCGGCGTTGCCACGGCCGACGCCCGCCGACCGGCTGCGGGCCGCGGTCGTGGCCGCGTCTGCGGCGCAGCAGCAGGCGCCCGTGCGGTCGCAGGCGGGGGTGCGGGCGCCGGCGCCGGCGCCCGGGGCGGCGCCAAAGTGAGCGCGCCAGGCTGGCGACGGCTGGCCACGTTTTTTGCTTCCCCCCCTTTTTTTGGTTTTGGTTCAACACACGCGACGATTCCGACACTTACACATACTGCTACATGGGGTGGGGGTGGGTGGGTGGGTGATTCAGGTCGCGCTGGCGGCGAGTGCAACAACGCAGGGTCGCGGCTCCGTGGGGGGGAGAGCGGGGAGGCAGCAACACTGAGCACGTCGCGTCTCTCTCGCCACACCGTCGACACCCCGCCCTCGTGTCCCCCAGCGCCCTTGGCACCAGCGCCGTTCCGCGTTCTCGCGCTCTGCGGTTTCTGCCCGCCCGCGCATTCCCACCGCGCGGTCCGGCCGGCCGCCGTCCGACCCCCGCCAATCGTCGCTGGGCCTCCTTTGGACCTTGCACGTCGTCGGCTTCACAACTCGACACGCGCAACACCTCTCCCGCCCCCCCTGGCTCCCCAACCAATAGCCCCCCATGCGTGCGCGCCCCGCCCTCCTCGCGCTCCTGGCGCTCGCGTGCGCCGCCTCGATGGCGTTCGCCGAAGACATGGAGATTGTAGCGGGTGAGGAAATGGGTTGCCGGAGGGAGGGTGGGTGGGGGGTCGGTCGCTGCGGCGCGCGCCCACCTTCCTTCCTCCCTCTCTCCTCTTTCTCCCTCAGCGACCCCTTCCCCACCCACCATCACCACCGTCGACGCGCTCGCCGAATCCGGGCAAGCCGCGGCGGACGCGTCGGCGTCGGCGGCCGCCGCTTTAGCTGCCGCCCCCGCGGTCGCTGCGGCGACCACCCCGCGCGCCGCGCCGCCCGCGCCCGCGGGCGCGGGCCCCCTGGAGAACGCGTTGCGCGCCATCACGACGGCGGAAGCGCGCGAAATGGCGGCGACGCGGGCGAAGCCACGCGCGTCGGTCGCGCTGGAAGGAGGAGCGGCAAAGGCGGCGCCCGCGGCGGCCAAGCCGGCGGCGTCGACCGTCGCTGTGCCTCTTGTCGCCGAGCGCGCGGCCGCGGTCGATGACGCCGGTGTCGAGCCCGCGGCCGCGCCGGCGACGGCGACCGCGCTCGCGGCCGCGCTCGCCGCGCTCTCGCCCGCCGCGTCGGTCGCCGAGCCCGCCGAGCTGCCCGCCACCACCACCACCACCCCTGGCGGCTTTGCTCTCACTTCCGACCAACAAACCGCCCTGCGCACGGCCGCCACCGTCGCCGCAGGCGGCCTTGCGGTCGCCGCGGTCGGCGACGCGGTCCGCCCGCGCACCCCCCTGGACGCCGCCCTCCACCTGGCCGGCCCCGCGGTCGCCCTTGCCGTCGGTCCCGCCATGCTGGCCGGCCCGGCTTTGGCCGCGGGCGCGACGGCGGCGGTGGCGCTGCCGGCCGCCGCGGCGATCGCGGCCAACCCGGCGACGCGGTCGGCGGTGCAGGCGGCGGCGTACCAGGTGGGGCAGGCCAGTGCGACGCTGCAAGGTGGAGGCGCTGGGGCGGCGCAGACACGGGTGGAAGTGGCGACAACGGGGTGAGCGACGGCCACGCTCCCCCTCCTCCCTCTGCTTTCCGGGGGTTTGCTTTGTCACACACACGAGGAACACACAGAAAGATAGCAGATATGGCAGTCACCACACGCCGCCGCCGCCGCCTTCTCGTTCGGCCGCCGCGCGCGCCGCCGCGTCCGCCGCCGCCGCCGCTTGATCGGCTGCCACGTCGTCCGGGTGGGGCGCCAGCCACCTGGCGTCGATGGCCAGGTCGAGCACGCGCCGCGCGCGGCCGGCGTCGAGCCGGGCAAGGTCGGTCGCGGCGGCGCGCGAGAGGACGCCGCCCTGGGCAGCAGCCGTGGCCAGCATGGCGGCTTTGGCGGCGACGTAGTGCGCGGGGAGCAGGCGGGCGCCGGCGCACAGGGCGCGCTCGGCGGAGGAGAGCAGGTCGACGCCGGGCAACCCCACCAAATCGAGCTGCACCCCCGTGCGCGCCCGCCACGCCGCCAGCGCAGCGCCCGGGGACCGGCCGTCGGGGATGGCGGTGGCCAGGCCGGCCAGGGCGGCGCGGGCGAGGGCGTGGGTGGAGGGCGCACCGGGGCGGGGGGGCGCGCGCGCGGGGACGGACGTCGCGGGGCGGGCAGCGGCGTCGGCCAGGCCGGCGCCGGGCGTCGCCGTCGCGACGGAAGTGCCGGACGCTGGCGTGGGCGCGGCGGCGAGCGCGGCCGCGGGCGTGGGCTGCGGCTGTGCGCTCGGCGGCCGCGACCCGCCGCCGCCTCCTCCCTCGCCGCCCTCGGCCGGGCTCGCGCTCGGCGCGCCCGCCGCTTCGGCCGCGGCCCGTTGGCTGGCGGCGGCGGCGGCGGCGGCGGCCGCGCCTTGGAGCGGCGCCCCCCCCGCCCCCGCCCCCCGCCGCCGCCGGCGGTCGGACACCAAATCCGCGTCGGCCAGCGTGCGCGCGCCCGCGACGCGGGCTTCCATGAGCTCCGCGATGCGGGCGCGCAACCGGCTCTCGTGCAGGGCGCCCGCCGCGAGCGCGGCCGCGTCGCCCGGCGCGAGAAAGCGGGCCAACGCCCGCAGCCGGGACGCCAAATCCCGCTCCGCGAGTGGCGTGCGCCGGTCGTCGGCGTGCAGCTTGCGGCCATCGGTCAGGCCGCGGGCGACGACCCACGCGCGGCGCGCTTCGCGCGCGTCGAGCCGCGCGTTGTAAATGTCGACGGCGCGAAGTTTTTCAGCCGTCTCGGCCGGCGTATCCGTCACCCGAAACTCGACCTCGGAGATGAGCAGCTCGGCGTCGTTGTCGTACTCGGGGTCGTGCTCATCCCGCTTGGCGTGGTAACCGGAAGGGTCGGACCCGCCCCCCGCGGCGCCGCCGGGGGAGGCCAGGGGGCTGGCGCCGGGGGCGCCAGACGGGCTGGCGCCGGGGACGCCGCGCGCGGCGTGGGGCGGCGTGCGCGCGGGCGCGCCCGGCCGCGCCGCCCTTTTGCCGCGCTCGTCGCCCGAGTCGTCCGCGTCGGAATCCTCGCTCCCGTCGCCGGCGTCGTCGTCGTCGCCGCCGTCGCCTTCGTCGGCGTCCGAGTCGAGCGCGGCGCGCCGCTCGGCGCGGCGCTCGCGCCGCGACTTGCGCGGTGCGCGGGCGGCAGCTGCGACGGCCTTGACCTTGACCGGGGCGGGGGTGCGCGACTCTGTTTTAACCGGCGTGACCCCCGCGGACGACCCCTCCGCCCCGCGCCGCGCCGCGCGCGCCGCGCGGTCGGCGCCCGACTCGCGCGGGTCGACGCCCGCCATGCTCGGCAACGGGTGCGGCTCCGGGAACGAGGGAGACGCGAGGTACACGGCTTCATAATGCTCCCGGCATTCGGCCGCGCCCTTGGCGCCGACGTGCTCCGCGACGGCGGGCCACGCGCCGACGCCGAAAATGCTCACCGCTTCCAGCAGCAGCAGCTCCTCGTCCGCGCCCCACGCGGGGTCGAAGAGCGGGAACGACAAATCGTCGACGACGCGGTAGGCGTGGCCGGGTTGGTGCGGGGGCGCCGTCGCGCCGACCGAGAAACAGTGGACGCAGGAGTCGTAGTCGGCGCATTCCGCGCACTTGATGCGCACGCACCAGGATATGTCCTTGGCGCAATAGTTGCAGTGGTAGAGCGCGCGGCGGCCGGGGTCGCCGCGGTAGGGGGAGAGGGGGTTGTCGAGGCCGAGGCGGCGCCGTTTGGATCTGAGAGAGGAGGAGGGAGGTGTTGAGTTGGCGTCTGCAGCAGCTGGCGGAGCGGCCGGCAGCGGGCGGGCGCCGTGGCGGGGGGACGCCGCCGGGCCGACGCGCCGATCGCGGCGCCGCGGTTCCCGCCCGCCGCGCTTTGGCCCGAGCCCGCCGCCGTTTTCTCGCTATCGTCGAGCCACCCCTTCCTGCCCAGCACCCGCCACCCCTCCCCTCTCCTCTCACCGCGACGGCGGCCCCGCGTCGGCGCGCGCCGGCGCCTCACCCCCCATGGCGGCCCGGTCGCCCCGCTGGGGGCCGGGTCGCGACTGGAGGGGGCCGGTGGGCGGCGGGCGGCGGCGGGCGACGCCGCGGGCTGTGGCGGCGGGTGGCGGCGCGCCTCTTGCCACTCCCGCCTCGCCCGAACGCGATGCGGCTCCGCGGCGTCAGCCGGCTGGATGCTCGCCCCCGCGTGGGCACCCCGGCGCGCCGCCCGACGCTCCGCCGGTCGGCGCCGTCGGGCGACGCGCCCGCTGCCGCGCCGCCCGTCACCCGGGACGACTTGATCGCCTACCTGGCGAGCGGGTGCAAGCCCAAAGAAGCGTGGCGGTGCGAGAGGGGAGAGGAGGGAATGGGGCGGGGCTGTGGCGGGCGCGGCAGCTGGCCGGCCGAGGGGGCATGCGCACGCCAGGCCTGGCGGGCGCACAGCCAGCCCCCCACGCGTGTCGCGCGCCCAAACTGCGCCACCTGCGGGCGGGCGGGCAATGGTTGGCTGCGCACCGCCCTGCCGGGCCGCGCTCGGCGCCCGCGCCTGCGCCGGCCGCCACCCACCCCCCTCCCTCCCCTCCCTCTCCCAGCTTTGGCACCGAGCACGAGAAGCTGGGCTACTACCTCGCGGCCCCACACGCCCGCCTGTCGTACGACACGATCGAAGCGCTGCTGACGTCGCTCTGCGCGCGGTTTGGCTGGGACCCCGTGACCGAGGCCGGCCGCATCATTGGCGCCACGCACACCGATGGGGACGGCCTGCAATCCGTGTCGCTGGAGCCGGGGGGGCAGTTGGAGTTGAGCGGCGCCCCGCTCGACACCCTGCACAAAACGTGCGCCGAAGCGCACTCCCACCTCTACCAAGTCAAAACTTGTGCCGCCGACCTTGGCGTCGCCTTTCTGGGCCTGGGCTTCGACCCCAAATGGGCCGTCGCCGACGTCCCCCGCATGCCCAAAGACCGGTACCGCATCATGCGCGACTACATGCCGCGAGTCGGCGGCTTGGGCCTCGACATGATGTTCCGGTCGTGCACGATTCAAGTCAACCTGGATTTTGAATCCGAGGCCGACATGGTCGCCAAGTTTCGCGCGTCGCTCGCGCTCCAACCCGTCGCCACCGCCCTCTTTGCCAACTCCCCCTTTCGCGACGGCGCCGACACCGGCTTCAAATCGTGGCGCTCCCACGTCTGGACCGACACCGACGGCGACCGCTGCGGCGTGCCCCACTTTGTGTTTGAGCCCGGCTTCTCGTTTGAGCGATACGTCGACTATGCGCTCGACGTCCCCATGTACTTTGTGTCGCGCGGCGGGGCGTACCTGGACGCGACGCAGCAGCGGGTCACGTTTCGCGAATTTCTCGACGGCAACAACCCGGTCGCCCCCGGCCAACGCCCCACGCTCAAGGATTGGGAGACGCACTTGACGACCCTGTTCCCCGAGGTGCGCCTCAAACGGTATTTGGAGATGCGGGGCGCGGATGGTGGGCCCTGGTCGGAGATTTGCGCGCTGCCCGCGCTGTGGGTCGGGTTGCTCTACGACGCTGAATCTCTCGCCTCCGCCCTGGACCTCGTCGCCGACTGGACGGCGGCCGACCACGACGCGCTGCGGGCGGGCGTGCCCCGGGGGGCGCTGGCGACGCCGTTCAGGGGCGGGACGGTCGGCGACGTCGCCAAAAAAGTTGTTGCTCTGTCCGCCGCCGGCCTCGCCCGCCGCGGCCGGGACGAGGCTCGCTTCGTGGCGCCCCTCGTCAAGATCGCGGAGTCGGGCGTGACGCCGGCCGACGCGCTGGTGGCCAAGTTTCACGGCCAGTGGAAACAAAGCGTCGAGCCCGTCTATTCCCCGGGCTTCACATATTGAGGGGGGAGGCGTTGGAGGGCGCGGCGGGTGCCAGTTTTCTTGGTGGCGGGGCGGGCGCCCGGAGCCCGTGTGAAGTGTCGCACCGGTTTTGATGCCGCCGTCGGTTGCAGTGCCCCTGTTTCCCTCTCCCCGCTCCCTCTCTCTAGAGCCGGCTCGCCGCCCCCAATTCGGGCGCGCCCGGCAGGCGGCGCACGACGCCCATGTCGATCAAGGCCGCCGCCATGTCACGCGCGGTGTCGCCGACAGGAATGTAGGTGAGCCCCAGATCCGCCACCCCTTTGCTCGCATCGAGCCGCGGCACCCCTCCGGACGACGCCGCGATGAGGTCCCAGTCGCCCAGGGGCTGGCGCAGGACGCGGATGAGGAACCACAAGACGAGGGTCGGGACGCGGGCGAAAGGCAGCTTGTACATGCCGTACTCGGGCCGCAGCAGGGCGGCGTACTCGGGCAGCGTCATGGACGCCGCCGACACGATGTAGCGGCCGCGCGCGGCCGGCAGGACGGCGGCCAGGGCGTGCGCGGCGGCGACATCGTCGACGTCGACAAACGCCATCCCCACGCCCGGCACCGCGGGCCACAGGCCGCCGTTGAGCAGTTTGCGCATGAATCCCACAGATTCGCACTTGATGTCGCCGGCCGGCGGGCCTTGCACCACCGACGGAAGAATCGTGGCCAGCGTCCACGCTGTTTGCCCCGCCTCGATCTCGAACGCGCGCCGCTCGGCCGCCACCTTGCTCGCGTGGTAGGGCAGGTAGTCCTTGGACGACGCCTCGTTCCAGTCGGCCTCGGAGAAGAGGTGCGAGGGGCCCTTGTCGGCGAGCGCCGCAAAGACGGCCGCGATCGACGACGTGAGCACGACCCGCTTGACGGTGCCCGCCCTCGTCGCCGCCGCCAGCACAGCTTCGACACCCGCGACCGCGGGCTTGATGAGGACATCCTCTTCGCGGCCCTTGGGGGGGTTCATGACGACGGGCGACGCGGTGTGGATGGCGGCGTCCGCACCGGCCAGGGCGGCGTCGAACGAGGTCGGGTCGGTCAGTTCGGCCTAGAGGGTGGAGGGGAGGTGTGGTGGGGCGGTCGCGGCGCCAATGGCCGCGCGCGCGGCCATCCCAACCCCTTTCCCCACCTTGAACAGCGTCAGCCGCTCCGCGGCACCAGTCATGGCCAGCAAATGCGCCACCTTTTTCTTGTTGCCGGGGTCGCGCACCGTGCCGCGCACGGTGTGGCCCGCCGCGAGCAGCCGCGCGACGACCGCGCCCGCGACGTAGCCGGAGGCGCCCGTGACGGCGACGACCAATGGCGGGGAAGCCGCCTCGGCGGGGTAGAGCGGCTTGCGGAGCGAGGGCATGGTGGGGAGAGTGACGGCGCACGCGCACGCGCTCTCGTCTGTCGCCGACACGCGCCCTCGCCCCCCTTCCCTCCCCATCGATCAAAACAGGGGGTCCGGGAACATGACCCTGTCGGCGCCCAGGCCCGCGTCCGCGAGGCGCCTCGCGAGCGCGGCCGCGACGCGCCCGGGCACGCCCGCGACCGCCACCGCACCGTCGCCCGGCCGCCCGGCCAGCAGGTGGGCCAGGCCGGGGGAGGAGGCGGGATCGTCGAGGGCGGCAAAGAGGGCGCCCTCGACCGCGAAAGGCGAGGGAGGAGGAGGGGTGGCGCCGTCGCCGCCGCCCCCCCCCCCCTCTCCGCCACCACCCGTATAAGCCGGCACGACGTGCACGCCCGCCTCGCGCCACGCGTCCCACTCGACGAGGCAGGGGGCAGAGGCGGCGTCCGGGGCGACGAGAATGGCCGCCACGCGCCCCGCGCTCGCCGCGGCCTGCACCGGCGCCCACGCCAGCGCCGACCGCACGGCCGCCGTGCCGGCGGCGCCGGAGCCAATGAAAAGCAACGGCCGCCCCGCTTCCAGCGCGGCGGGCAGGTCGGCGCCGCGCCGCTCAAAGAGGGGGATGAAGCCCGAGCCGACGGGCGGGCCGACGTCGACCAGGGCGCCGGGGGCCAGGGCGCCCAGGGACGCGTGCCTGGGGGCGGAGCGGTCGACGATGAGCTCGACGAGGCAGGCGTCCAGGGACGCGGAGCCGGCGCGCGCGCCGTACGGGGAGCACGCGAGCGGGTGGAAGGACGGGGGCGGGGCGGGGAGGGGGGGGCCGTCGCCACCGCCGCCGCCCTCATCACTGCTGACGCGCACTTCCACCTGCTGGCCCGGCACGGTGAAGGCGTCGACCCAGCGTGCGCCGGCGCGCTTGCCGCGGGAGGTCGGACGGCGGGCGTCGGTTAAGACATCCACGGAGTCCTCCACCGACAAGAGCAGCAGACGCATCCGGCCATCCGCGCTCGCTGCGGCATTGCTGACGACCGTCGCGGGCGAAAAAGCAGGGGAGGAAGCTGCGGCGGCGCGGCATCGCCGCGCGGCAGGCCGGGCCGGCCTCGCGCCGGCGCGGCCGACCACCCGGCACATCCGCGACGCCGGGCGTGCGGCAGCGGACGCGGCGGGCATGGGGCGGGGGACGGCAGGAGTGGCGATGGCGCGGCGTCCGGTCGCGCTCGGGACGACGCGCTCTCCTTCACAGCGCCCCGCCGCCCACATCGCCTCGCTCGTCCCCCCGGATGCGCGCCCAGTACGCTTCATACCGCGCCACGTCCGCTTTCAGCTTGTCGTACGCCGCCACGTCGACGCCCGCCTCGACATACTTCTTCTTCTGGAACGACGCGCGCACGTGCGCGTCGAGCGAGGAGATGTCGGGCGACCGCCTCGACCAGACGACGTAGCCGACGCCGAGCACGGTGATGAGCTGGGTGCTGGCCCACGTCCAGGGTTCCGTGGCTTCCCAGCCCCAGTGCGGCGAGCCCCACGCCAGGTAACAAAACGTGGCCCACTGCCCCGCGAGGGCGGCAAACCCCGTCCACAGCACGGCGCGGGAGCGGGCGGCGGCGTCGGCGTCGACCGATCGCTTGGCCGACTGGAGGGGGGCGAGCTCGGCGCGGAGTTCGGCGAGGCGGGCACGCACTTCCAAATCAGAGTCGGGGAGCGCTCTCAGCACCATGTCGGCGACTTCGGCGGGCCGCAGAAATACCGTTTGCCGCCACCTCAGCACGAGCCCCGCGTCGTGGAGCGCGGCGACGACGCGCGCGGCGGCGGCGGGCGTCGGCGCGGTGTCGGCCGCGCGGGCGAGCAGTTCCGGGTAGGGCATCGAGAGGCGGGCGAGGGACTCGCGCTCGAGCCACTCGCGCAGGTGGACGGTCGACGCGTGCTGCAGGAAGAGGGGAGACGAGGAGGAGCGGGGGGGGCGTGGGGCCGGGCCGCGGGAGAAGGCCCGCGACGGGTGGAGGCGGTCGGGGCGGTCGAGGGCGTGTGGGACGGTCCCTTTTTCTCCCGCGCACCCCTTCCCGATCCCGACGCCCCTATTGCACCTCCAACACGTGCCGGGCGGCGTCGACGGGGTCCTGAAAGTCGCCGGATGGCGGGGCGGGCGGCGGGGGGGGGGCGGTCGCCGCGCCGCGGCGGTTGCCAAAGGCGGCGCAATCGGAGACCATCCATCCCGTTGCCACGGGCGCGAGCGCGGCGGGCGCGCCGCGCAGGCACGCCGCGCCGCCCGACGTCGACGTGGCCGCGGCAGACAGCGCGCGCGCGGCGGCGGCGGCGGCTGCCGCGCGTCGCATGGCGTCAAGGACGGCGGCGGGGAGCCGGCGTGGCGGTCGGCCCACCCGGAGGTGTGAAGTGGCCGTTCGACCAGGCGGCGGGCGACAGGCGGCCGGCCGCGCCTCTGTCCCCTCCCACACCCAACACCCCCCCTCCCACCCCCCACCTCCCTCGCCATGGCTCCCCGCATGATGGTAAGAGCGATGCGCTGTGCGCCGGAGAGGCGGGCCCGCCGGCGCGGGCGGCGGGCCCGCGCGCATCCGGCGCGCGCGCGGCCGCGCGCGCCACGCGCACGTGCGGCGCCCGCCGGCGCCCGCCTTCCTACCGTGCGTTGCGCCGCTTTGACGCGCGCGCTTTGGCGGGCGGCGCGGGGTCTGGCGCCCCCCGCGCGAGCCGTTGCGGCGCGCGCGCGCGCGCCGCCCATGGACGAGGGGTCGGGCGGCCGCTGCCCGGCCCCGCCGACCCGCCGCCGCCCCGGAGCGGGCGACGGCGGGTGTGGCGCGCGCTTTGGGGCGGACGTGGGATCGCCCGGGCGCCCGGGCGACCCTGCGGCCGCCCCCCGCGCATCGCTCGAACCATGGGAGCGCACGCGCGCCGCCACGGACGCGCCGCGGCCGCCCGCGCACGCCCGGGCCGCCCTCAGGATGGCGTCACTGTCCGCGGCGGCGCGGTCGATGCGCTTTGCACGCCGGCTGCAGGGCGATCCGCCGTGCCCCCCCCCCCGCACCCCCCCTTCGCGCTGCCTTCCCTCACGCGCCTCGCCCTCCTCCGACCCCTCCCACCCCCTTTTCCCCGTTAGGCGCTCGCCCTTGTGGCACTTGCCCTGGCCGCGTCCGCCACGGCCCGCCCCCTCAACGTGACGGCCAAGCTCGCGCCGGTTGCCACCAAACTGAACGCGACGCTCACCGCCAAGGCGACCGACACCGCCGCCCTCGTCGCCAAATTCAACGCGACCAAGGTAGGGAGGGCGGGAGAGGGAGGCGGGGTGGTCGTGTGTGTGTGGCTGGTTGCGTGCCTGCGCCCACACCCTTCCTCTCCACCCTTCTCCCCCTGCAGAACACGCTCCCCCCCCTCAACAAGACCGCCTCCACCCTGGTCTACCAAAACCTCAAGTCGGAGGTGGCGTCGCTCAAGAACCAGACGCTCGCCGCGGTCGTCGCCTCCAAAAACGCGTCCCAGACGGCCGCCATCGTCGACACCTTCCAGGCCAAGGTCAACGCGTCCATCCTGGCGCACGCGTCCGTGATCGACGCCCTGGCCGTCGCCAAGCCCAACAAGACTAACCAGCTCGCGGCGCTCCGCGCGGCGGCCAACAAGACGGCCGGCGTGGATTCCCTTGTCGCGAAACTCAACACCACGGAAGCTGCCTGGGCCGCCAAGGTCAACCGGACGGCGACAGCGGCCAAGGCGACGGCGTCGTCCGCGGTGGCGACGAAGAACGCGACGCTCGCGGCGACGATCGCGCGCAAGAACGCGACCCTGACCGCGGCCCTGGCCCGCAAGAACGCGACGTTCACGGACGCGGCGGCCGCTCTCGTGGCCGCCAAGAACGGGACCAAGCCGTTTGTCTCGTTCCTGCAGACGACGGGCGAGACCGCGCCCGAGGCCGAGGAAGCCGCGGCCGACGAGCAGGCGGCCGAGGACGAATCCGCCGACGCCGAGGCCGCCGACGAAGAGGCCGCGTCCGACGACGCGGCCGAGGAAGAGGCCGCGGTCGACGCCAAGGCGTCGGTCGACTTCTTGGTCGCCCTCCCCAAGGACGTCGTCGCCGAGTGGACCCCCGCCCAGTCCACGAAGCTGGCCGACGCGCTGGCCACGTACGCCAAGGTGGGGACGAATGATGTCACGATTCGCGCTGTGTCCCCCGACGCCGGCGCGGTCGACGCGGCGGTCGACTTTGCCGACGCGGCGGCCGCCATGGCCTTTGCCGACCAGCTCAAGTCGGGCGACGCCTCCCTGTCGGCCGCCACCGCGGTCGCGGGGCTGGGGTCGGCGTCCGCGTCGGACGTCAAGGTCAACATGGCGGAGGCGGCCGGGGGCGGCGCGGGCGCGCCCTCGTCCTCGAAGAAGCTCTCGCCCGGCGCCATCGCCGGCATCTCCATCGGCTCGGTCGCGGGCGTGGCGCTGCTGGCGGCCGCGGTCGCCATGCTGGCCAAGCGCCGCTGATGGTTGCAGAGAGGGGATGAGGGCGGGGGCGCGGGCGCCGCGCGCGGCGCACCCCCAACACACCACCACCACCTACCCATACGCGCGGGGGGCGCGCGGGGGGCGGGCGGGCGACCGTGCAACCGGGCGCCGGCCCACTGCCCGGCGCGAGCCGCGCGACAAAAAGAAAGACGGGGGGTGGCAGGACGCGGCCCGCAGTCACACGCGCGGGCGGGCAATGCGCTCTCCCCTCCCTCACACCCGCCGCCGAGAGGTCGACCGCCGCCGGGAAGGGGCGGCGGCGGGCGCGGCGGCGTCGCCGTCGCCCGCCGGCCCTCTCGTCCCCGTGTCGAGCGCGGCGGCGTCGCCGTCGCCCGCCGGCCCTCTCGTCCCCGCGTCGAGCGCCGCGAGCGCCGCAAACGCGTTGCGCAGCTGCTGCCAGTTGCACCATTGCTTGACGAGCGTGCCGGGCACGGACACGGCGGCAAACAGGGCGGCGACCGGGATGCGGCGGGGCGGGGCGGGGAACGGGAGCCAGCCGCGCGCGCCGCCGCCGCCGCCCGGCAGCCACGCCGGCGCCCCCACCGACCACCGCCCCGGCGCCGCCGCCAGCGCGTACGCGGCCAGGTACAGCACCTCGCATGACACGCAGCAGGCGCCCATGAAGAGGCGGTGGCGGTAGTAGAGGCGCACAATCAGAGAAGCGTTGCGCGTGTCCTTGTGCGACGCCGCGCCCGACGCGGCGGCGGCGTGCGCGGCGGCCCAGTGGGAGGCGATGTCGAGGGAGAGGAGGGAGAGGGGGATCCAGAGGGAGGCGGGGCGGAGAGCGGCGAGAAGGGTCAGCAGGCCCGCGGTCGACAGGCGGTCCGTCACCATGTCGAGCACGGCGCCGTAGACCGACGCCTGGTCGAAGTAGCGGGCGGCGCGGCCGTCGAGCTCGTCGCAGACGAAGCTGTTGGGGAGGGAGGTGGTTGTCGGGAGGGGGGAGGAGGCGGCGCGGCTCGCGCGCCGAGCCACCTCCCTCCTCCTCCTTCGCACCCGACCAGGTACCACACAATGCACCGCCCAGGGTGCATCAACGCCACGGAGAACGCGTAGGCGGCGCACGCGACGCGGGCGTAGCCTGGGGGAGACGGGCAGGGGGTCGGCCGGCATCGCGCATCGCGCCGCGGCGGGACGCGGCCGCTGCTCACTCACCGATCAGGTTTGGCACGTACAGCGGCACGCATCCGTGCCGCGTAAAAAAGGCGGGGCGAGCCTTCGGCGGCGCCATCGCGGGCAGAATGGTGGCGCTCTCACTCTCGCGGGCCATGCCCACGCCCACGCCAGCGCGCCCGGTCGCGGCGCCCGGCCGTGGCGCGGCCGCGCTGTCCGGCCACTCACCGGAGTCCGGCTTCCTCCAGGCGTACGGCGTCTCTGAGCTCGGCGACGGCTCCCCCCTCACCTTCGGCCTCGCCGCCCCGCGCGACGTGCGCGTCGCCGCCGCGGCCGACCTTCTGGCGCGGCACGGTGGCGGCGGCGACACCGGGGACTCGGACTCGAGCGACGCTGCCCGCCCGCCCGCGCCCGCGCTCGCGTCGCCGGCCGACTCGCCCGAGCGGCGCCCGCCCACTCGCGCGACGCTGGCGGCCGACGGCGGCGCGGATCCCGTGCCGCTTGAAGGAGGAGAAGCCGCGGCGTCGCCTCCGCGCGTCGCCGCCACCCCAGCGTCGCCCGCGCCCTCCTCCTCGCGCCCTTGGCCTCTGGCCGCCCCGCGCGGCACCTGGCTCTACGACATCACCCTGCCCTGCGACGTCGGCGCGGCCAAAGAGGCCGCCGCAGCCGGCTCGCTGGCGGAGCGGGTGCTCGCGCGGCGCGCGTGCTCCGACGCGGACGTCGGCGCGTGGTCGCCCGCGCCGGCCGACCCCGACGCGTCCGCCCAGACCCGCACCGTGACCTACGTCGCCCCCGTCGCCGGCGGCCTGCTGGGCGGGTCGCGCGTGGCGTGCGTGGAGCGGCACACGCTGAGGAGTGGGGGAGGAGGCGGCGCCTCCACCTCGACCCCTGCTCCTTCTTGGACCCTCACCATCGATGCCACGACCCCAGACCTGCCCGTGTACGGTGGCGCGTTCCGGTGCGAGATCGTGGTCGCGGGGGCGCCGGCGAAAAGCGGGCGCGGCGCGACGCGCGTGACCGCGTTCGGGCGCGTCGTCTTCCTGAAACGCCTCGCCGGCCTGTCCCGGCGCATGCTGGAAGCACAGGCGACCGCGGGGCTCAAGAGCGCGTACGCGGCGCACGCGCGCGAGCTGGCCAGGGGCGGGGGAGCGGGCGAGTGCGGCGCGGGCGCGCTCGAGGCGGCGCTGCCCGGCCTGTCCGCGCTCGCCATTGTTGCCGCCGCCATCGCGCTCACGCTGGCCGTCGCCGCCCTGGCCCTCGCGTCCGCGGTGCGCGGGTTGCGGGCCGAGGTGCGGTCCGCGCGCGCCGACCTCGCGTCCATCGCGGCCGCCGTCGCCGCCGCGGGGGCGCGCCAGTGCAGGCAGTGACGAGAGAGGCGCGGGGCGGCAGGGCGTCGACAGCGCGCACAACTGCAAACCCCCTCGCTCCCTCACCTCCCTTTTCAATACTCTTGGAAGTTGGCGTGCCCGCTCTCCTGCGCGTGCTTGACCGCGTCCGCTTCGCCCACCACTCCGATGCCGCACACGCCGCAGCGCAGGGTGAAGCGGGCGGTGTCGGTAAACTGCCGCGCGGCGCGGTTGGCCGAGACGAGCGCGGACGCGGCTTCCATGACTCCCGGCAGCCGCGGGTCGGCGACCGAGAAGCAGACGGTGTCGGACGACTCTGGCGCACCCGCGCGGGGCGCCATGGCCAGCGCGTCGTAGTGGAGGCCGTCATAAATCAGCAGCGCGCGGTTCGCCCGCCCTTCCCCGTGCCCGTACGTATCCACCCTCCCCGTCGCCACGTCGTGCGCCGCAATCTCCGCGCCCAGCTGCCGGCTCAGGATGGCGAGCTCGATGGCGCCGCCCCAGTGTTTGGGGTGGGAAATCCAGGCCGCGTACTCGGCGGGGGGGCGGCCGAGCACCGCTTCCGTCCACGTCGCCGGATCCTCCATCACGGCGCGCGCGGCGGCGGCGCGCAGTTGCCCCGCGCCGGCGCGACCGCCTGCTAAAACGTACGCGACGGCGGCAAAGAGGCACGAGTTGTCGGCCGCGACGACGCGGCGCGCGACGACGGCGCCCGCGCCGCCGGGGACGGGCGCCTCCGTGGGGGCGCCGGCGTTGGTGGTGGGAGGGGCAAGGGACGCCAGGGTGGCGACGTCGCCGCGGGAGACCTCGCCGCGGGGTGGGCGAGGAGCAAAGGCTGGGGGCGCGGCGGCCGGCGCCGGCCCGCCCGCGCCCGCACCCCCACTCCCACCGCCCTCCAGGCTGGCCGCGATGGCGGCCGCCAGCGCTTGGTCCTCGTCCATGCCGCCGGGCGCGGCGAGCGCGCCCCAGTCGGGCTCCGCGGCAGAGGTGGGCGCCGCAGCCGGCGCCGGCGCTGGCGCCGGCGCAACCGCTACCGCCTCGCTCGTCGACGCCGCGATGGCGGCCGCAATGGCCTCGTCCTCGGTCATGCCGTCGGGCGCGGCCAGGGCGCCCCAGTCGGGCTCGGCAGAGCGGAGCGCGGGCGCAGCCGCCGCCGGCGCCGCCGCCGCAGCCACCGCCGGCCCTTCGCGCACCACGAGCACGTCCCCTGTGGCCAAGCCCAGGCTGGCGAGCGTGGCGGCCGCCGCGTTGGCAGGCAGCTGAGAGAAGGAGAAGGTGGGCGCGACAAGTGAGCGCGCGCCCGTCTCTGCCGTCGCTCCCCTTCTTTCCCGCACGGCTGCCGACCCCTCCCATCTCCCATCTCCCACCCCCCACCTGCACCGGCGCCGGCGGAAAGCCGGCCAGCAGCTGCAGCCTGGCCGCGTCGACGCCCGTCTCCCCCGCGACGCGCGCCAGAAAGTCGGGCAAGGGCGTGGCCGGATCGAGGGCTGACGAGAGAGGGCGTGAGCGCGGTGTGGGCGGGGCGGAGGCGGTCGCGAGACACCCGCGCGTTTCCACACCCCATCCCGCCCTCACCGGCCAGCGTGGCCTGGCCGCTGGGGCCGCGCAGGCGCAGGGTGAGCGCCATTAGGGGCGCCGAGCGCTCGGCGGGGGCGTTTTTTGTGCAGCAATGCCAACACCCCCGCCGCCGCCACTCTCGCCCCCCTCCCGAGCCCCGCCCGCCCCACGCTCGGGGCGCGGCTGTCGAGGCGACCATCCCGTCGACGCCGCGCGCCCCAATGCGGCCCGCGCCGACCCCGACGGCGCGGCCGTCGCGGCCGCGCCGCGCCGCCGGCCGCGCTCCGGCCGCCGCCGCCACGCCATCGGGCGACGGCAAGCCCCGTGCGAAACGGCGCGTCACCAAAAAGGCGGAAGAAGCGTCTGCGCCGCAGCCGCCGCCGCCGGCCAACCCCTCGCGCCAGGCGTCCCCCGACCTCCTCACCGCCCTCGCCGACGCCGCCGACGCCCGCGGCGATGAGCTGGCCGCCCCCCTGTGGGCGGGCCGGCGCGGCGGGTACACGCCGTTTGAAATGGTCGGGTTTTCGGATGAAGACGTGGCGCACGACGTCAGCGTCACGGTGGCCGCTCCGCGCTCTACCGTCTACGGCATCTGGGCCGACCGGGCCAACTATGGGCAGTGGTTTTCGTCGATCGCGCAATCGGTGGTGCACGCGACCGACGCCTCTCTCGCCTCTTATTTCTTTTTCTACTCGCACGGCACCCTCCCCGCTTTGGAACTCTACACGACCTTGCGCCGCGACCTCGTCCCCAACGAGGCCGTCCTCGAACGCTCGGTCGACGGCTGGGACCTGGCGGCGGCGGCCTTTTTCGCCGACGCGCCCGGCGGCGTGACAGCCGTCACCCTGCGCCTCGGCTACGCCCTGCCCGCCCAATTGGACGATGCCGTGGGCGGTGTGGCGGTGTACGGGGACGTGGAGGAGCGGCTGCGGGGGGACATGGCGGCCATGGCGGCCTTCTGCGAGCGGCACGCGGCCGACCCGGGCGCGCTCGCGGCCAAGCGCGCCGCGGAAGCCGCCGCCGTCGATGCCGCGCACGCGGCCCGTTTCGACCGCCCGGACGACGCCGTGCTGGACGACGTGGCGGGTCAGACGGACGACTGCCTCTACGACGCGGAGATGGTCGGCGGCGTCGAGGTGCGGCCGGCGCCCGCGGAGCCGGGCGAGGCCACGGTCACGCCGGTGGTGGTGGATTGACGTGGGGTGGTGGCGGGCGTGTGAAGAGCACTGGGGAGCCGGCTGTCGAGGCGTCTCTACAGCGCGCGCCGCCGCCCGCACTCTCTCTCGGCACCCCCGCGACGCCGCGTGCGCCGTGCAGCGTCGTCCGCCGCGTCCGACACCAGGTGCGCTCGCCCCCGCCGGCGCCGCTCGCCTCGCCGCGGCGGCGCGCCATGCCCCCGCCGCGCGCGCCCGCCCCCTCCCCGCCGCATACGGCCTCGCCCGCCCGCCAAATAACATAGCAAGCGTTATGAGTCGACTACCTACCCCCTCCGTGCACGGACTTGATCCCCCAGGCCCCCCAGCCCGTCCACCACCCCGCGTGCGCAATGGCCCGCGCGCTCGCCGCGCTCGCGCTCGCCGCTTGCGCCGCGGTGGCCCAGGTAAGAGAGGAGGCGTGGCGTGGGCGGAGGTGGAGGCAATTCGGCGCCATTGGCGGGCCTCGCTCGCGCCGGGGGGCGACGAGCCCGTCGCCCTTTCGTCCGCGTGGCGCGAAGAAGAGACTCGCCAATCTGCCCTCGCCCCACCCCTCTCAGTCCCAATCCGACACCGCGTTTGCCGCCTACGACCGCTTCGCCGCCGCGTCCCGCCCCGGCAAGCCGCTCCCTGGCGCGGCCGCCGACCCGCGCTTTGTGCGCGCGGCGGTCGCGTCCGCCCTGCCCCAACTCGCGCCGGGCGCGCCCGCGGTCGTGACAGCGGCGACCGGGGTGCCGGGGGTGGTGGAGCAAGCGGTGGCGGTCCCCAACAAACCGCTCGCCGGCGCGCCGGCCGCCCCTCCCGCGCCCGCCGTCGCCGACGGCATCTTCTATCAAGCCGTCGACAAAGCTGTCGACGGCCCCGTCCTGGCCGCCGTCGCGCCGCCGCCCGCGGCCCGCCCCGCGTCGGCGGTCGCCGCGACGCGCGCGCAGACGGCGGGGGGGGCGCCGCAGCGCACTGTCGCCCTGCCGCCCCTGGATGAAGCGGCCGGGGAGAAGATTGATCGCGTGCTCGACGGGTTGCTGGAGCGGCTCGACTCGCCCAACACGGCGACCGCCCTGAAATCAGCGGCCGCCGCGGCGACCGCGGCGGCCGCGGGCGCGGCGCCCGCAGACGACCCGGTGGAGGGCGGCTTTCTGGGACTGCCCAGGGGAGGGGGGAAGGGCGCGGGGCGGAGGCTGCTGCAGGCGCCGGGGTTGGGAGGGCGCGAGCCGGGGTTGGGGGGGCGCGAGCCGGGGCTCGGCGGCCGTGAGCCCGGCCCGCACGCCGTCCTGGTGCAGTCGGCGACCGACACCGCGCCCGACGCCGCCGCCCCGCACCTGGGCGGCCGCAAGCCCGCCGCCGCCGCCTCCACCCCCCCTCACCTCGGCGGCCGGGAGCCGCACTCCGGGCACGTCCCTCCCATCGGGCACGCGCCGCCCCTGGCGGCCGTCGACGCGGCGCCGGGCGCGGGCGAGAAAAACCCGCCGCGCGCGCGGGGGCCGCCGGAGCTGGCCGCCGCGTCGCTGGCCGCGCCAGAGACTGCGTCGTTGCCCGCTCTGGCGCCGACGGTCGCGCCCGGGGCGCGCCGCCACGGCGGCGGCGTGGGCGCCGCGTCGGCGCGGCCCGCGCCGAGCGGCCACCTGCCGCCGCTGGGGGGAGTGGCGGTCGAGCCGTGAAGATGAGCAGAGCGTGGGGATGGGTGCTGCAATCAACTGGGGCGCGTGTCGAGGGTCTGTGGGCGGCCAGTGTGGCCAGCGTTTGCGCGCGGCCCGCGGCGCGTTCACTCCCCCGACCCCCTCCTCTTCCACCGCGGCCCCTGTCTTCTACCCTCCCGTGCCCGGCACGTGGGAGGGGCACCACCGCGCCACGATGGACTGCGCGGCCGAGGTAAGAGGGGTGGCGGCAGGCATGGGCCGCGAGGACGCGGGCGGCGTGGTCGGCGCGCAGGCCCGCGGGGCGGCGTCGGACCCCGGTGCCGCCCTCGATGCAGCCGCACAGACACATTCATGCACTTGGTTCGGGTCGCTGCATCGTCCGGCGCCTAGACACCCCGCCCATCTGCCCCCGCGCGCCGCCGCCGCCGACCCCCTCCCCCTCCTCTTCTCTCAGCTCCTCCTGGCCGCCGTCGAGACCGAGCGCCGGGTGCAGGCCGATCTCACCAAGCGGTACGGCAGCTTGAAACCGGCGCAGGAGCTGCTGGCCAAGGTGAGAGGGGGAGAGAGGGAGGGGGTGCGGCGCGGGCATGCGGCACGGGCGCGGGGCGTGCATGCGGCCTCCCGCCCCGCGCCGCCGTCGCGCCAGATCGCGCGTGTCGCGGGGACGGGGCGGCGGGGCGGGAGCGGGCTGCGCGGGCGGCCCCGGGCACGGCGCGCGCCTCGTCCGCGTGGCGTCGCGCGCGGACGCGTCCCGACCCCCCTCCCCCCCCACACACCCTCAGCGCAACTCCCGCAAGTGCTTCGACTCGGCCGACTACGCCATGACGCTCAACGCGGTCGCGTCGGGCGAGCTGCCGGCGGACGCGGCGGGCGCCGGCCTGCACCCGCACCCGCACCCGGGCGTCCACGGGGCGCGGCCGACCGCGCCGACGCGCGGGTCGTGCACCGGGTGACGATTCGATCGCGCTAGCGTCGCCGCGGGCGGGATAGCGACGCCGCCCGCCCCATTTTTGGGCCCCGACCTTTTTTCCGTCCCCCCTCTGCGTCCGCCCCGCCGTGTGTGCTTTTCCCCCGCCGCCCCCCCCCGCGGGCCTGTAAACTGACAGCAACCCGTCTCCCTCCCTCGAGCGCGGCCGCGGCCGTGAGATGGCGTCACACACACACGACCCGCCGCGCGCGCCGGCGCCCGCGCCGCCGCCCGCTCCCCACCCCGCACGCCCCTCCCACCCCTTTTCACGCCGCCACGTTGGCAAACCGGGGCGACGAGCCGTACACGTACTCCTCAAACTTCTTGACCTCCCCCTTGGACCCGTAGCAGATTTGGGTGCGCTGGTCCCACGCGGTGACCTCGACGTCGAGCGCCGACACGCACTTGCCGTCGCACGACGAGTGGCCGCCGGCTTTCTCGACGAGGAGGGCGAGAGGGGCGACCTCGAACAGGAGGCGGAGCTTGGCCTGGGAGAGAGGGGGGGGGGGTCGGGTGGTGGGAACGAGCAAAGAAGAACAAAACAAAACAAAAAGTCCCTCTCTCTCCCCGCTCACCTTGGTCGTCGGCGACGTCACGTTGGTGAACACGCCCTTCTCCTTGACGATGATCTGGAACACGTCCGGCACCATGCCGCCCGTGTAGCGGAGCGTGTACTTCTCGCCGACATAGTGCGAGATGAGTTTCTCATACTCCGGGTTGTCAAACGTCGCGCGCAGGTTGCCGGGGGAGAACATCTTGCCCTCCCCGATCTCGGTCGTCTCCTTGACGTGGAGCCACTTGCCGTCGTCCTGGAGGAGGAACTCGTGGCAGCCCGGCGCGTCCTTGAGCGCCAGGCAGTAGACCGTGCGCGGCCCGTAGATGCCCATGCCGGCGGCCGCCTGGTCGCGCCCCGTGATGCCCTTGAGCTTGTCGCCGGGCCAGATGCCGAAAATGGTGCCAACGGTGAAGTTGGTGTCGACGATCGACGACCCGTCCAGGGGGTCGAACGCGACGGAGAAGCCCGACCCGCCCATGTCGACCGGCTCGGGCACCTCCTCGGAGCACGCCCACGAGCAGACGCCCGAGTATTTGAGGGCCTCGAAAAGGAGTTTGTCCGCGAGGAGGTCGACCGCGAGTTGTTCGTCGCCAAACGTGTTGACGCACGCGGTCGCGCCGCACGACGCGGTGCGCACCTGGGGGTGGGGGAGGGGGGTTTGGGTTGAGTTTCAGGGGTTTTCGAGGGGTTACGGGGATTAGAAACCCCCTCTCTTCTTGTCTCCCTCGCTCGTGCCTTGAACGCGATCGTGCGGAGCGCCTCGCCCAGGCACATCACAATTTGGCGCAGCTTGGGGTCGGGGGTCGCGTCGACCAAGAACTCCTCGAGGGTGTCGCCGATCTGAAGAAGAGAGAGACGAGGGGGACGCGGCGTGAGGGGCGGCGGTTGGGGGCCGCCGGCCCCGCGCCCGCCCTGGGCGCGGCGCGGCTTCAAGCGCGCGAACGTGGCGCGCCATGCGGGCGCGCCGGCGCCCCCAATTCCGCCCCCACGCGCCTTGGCACGGACGGCAACGGGCCCGCGCGCGGCCGCCGCGCGGGCGCCCGCCTTGGGCGCGCGCAGCGCTTTCGCGGCGCCGGCGAACGAGGACGACGCGCCGGTGAGGGCGCGGCGGGCGGCGGGGGCGCGGGCGGGCTGTGGGGAGAGGGGAGGGCGGGTCGGGCGTGGGCGGCGTGGGGGCCGCAGCGCTGGGCCGGACGCTGCCGCGCCCGGCCGCCGCCCCCGGGAACCGCATTCCGGTCGCGCGCATGCAGCGCCCGGGCGGGCGCAGGGCGCAGGGCCCGGCGCGCGCCGGCAGGCCCGATCGACCGTTCTGCAACCCCTCTCGCCCGCCTCACGCACCGCGCGGGAGGCGCCGGCGCACGCCATGGTGGCGCGGGTGTTGGCAATGGCAGCCATGGTGGGGGGGGGGGGAGGGTGGGAGGGGTTGGCGAGTGTGGGGGAGGGGTGCGGCGGCGGCAGACGGCGCGCCGACGACCGGGTGGTGGGGGAAGGCCGACGCGCTGCAGAAAAGGGAGGAGGCCGTGGAGCGACAGCCAACCCCGGCCTCGACTCTGTGGCATGCTTCAGGGCCGTCGGGCGGCACGCGGGGGGGCGGGAGAGGCGGTGGCCGGGCCGGGACGGCCGCCGACCGTCGGTCGCCGCGCGCGCGCGCCGAGCGTCGCTGCGCCGCTCCCTTTTGGCCGCCGCCGCCTGTGATGCGTGCGCTGTGTGTGTGCGCTGCGCGAGGCTCACGGCGGGCGCTGTGGCGCGGGGCGGGCGTTTGTGCACAAGCTGAGAAAAAGGGCTTGGCCGCGGCGCCAGCGCCCGCCACACACCCTCCCCCCCCCCATCGCCCGCCCCCAATGCACCGCGCGCGCCTGGCCCCCGGCCCCGGCCCCCCGGCCGGCCGGCTGGCAGGCGGCCGCCCCGCGCGGCGCGCCCGCGCCGCCGCCGCGCCGCGCGGCGACCGCGCCAAGCTCCTGGCCGCCGAGAACGCGCTGCTGGCGGACACGCTCAAGGTGGCGGAAGCGGCGAATGCGGCGCTGGAAGGCGGGCTGCAGGTGAGCGGGGGAGGCGCGGAATCGGGTCGGGGCGGCGGCACCCGGCCCCGGGCGGCGGCCGGCGCGCGCCTGGCGCGTCTCCCATTGAGTGCCGGGCGCACCCTCGACCGCTGGGGGGCGGGCGGGAGCGGGAGCGGGCGCGCGGGCCTGCGCGCGCGAGCAGCGGCCGCGAGCGCTCCGCCGACCACCACCGCCCGCCGCCCCCGCCGACCTCCTCCCTCCCCCGCTCACAACCCTCACAGGCCGCCGGCGTCGACGCGGCGCCCGCGAAAGCGGCCGCCAAAGCGGCCGCCACCCCTCCCCCTCCCTCGGACCCGCTCGCCGCGTGGGCCCCGACGGCCCCCGCCCCCGCTTCGGGCTTCATGGACGATACCCCCGGCGCCATCGCCCCCATCCCCGACCACGACGGCACCCCCTGCCTGAAGTTTGATGATTCCCTCTGGTCGCACGCCGACCATTTCAAGTACCGGTGGAACGTGTTCCGCGGCCTGCGCGCCAAGATCGATGCCTCGGAGGGCGGCATGGACGCGTTTTCGCAGGGGTATAAAAAATACGGGTTGAACCGGGGGGTCGGGCCCGACGGCAAGGCCGCGGGGATCTGGTACCGCGAGTGGGCGCCCGCGGCCAAGGCGGTCGCGCTCGTCGGCGAGTTCAACGCGTGGGACCCCGCGCCCGAGCACTGGGCGGCCAAGGACGACTACGGCGTGTGGAGCCTGTTCCTGCCCGACACCGCGTCGGGCGCCCCCGCCATCCCGCACCGGTCCAAGGTCAAAACCCGGCTCGAGACGTCGTACGGCGAGTGGGTGGAGCGCATCCCGGCCTGGATCAAGTGGGCGACGCAAGAGTGGGACGAAATCCAGTTCAACGGCGTGCACTACGACCCCCCCAAGAAAGCCGCGCCCGGCGTCGTCGCGGGCCCCGACGAGGCCTACACGTTCAAGTGGCCGCGCCCGGACCGCCCGCGCGCGCTGCGCGTGTACGAGTGCCACGTGGGCATGTCGTCCGCGGAGCCCAAGGTCAATTCCTACCTCGAGTTCAAGGATGACGTGCTCCCCCGCGTGCGCGCGCTCGGGTACAACGCGATCCAGATCATGGCCATCCAGGAGCACGCCTACTACGGCTCGTTCGGGTACCACGTCACCAACTTTTTCGCGGCGTCGTCCCGCTGCGGCACGCCCGACGAGCTCAAAGCCATGATCGATGAAGCCCACCGCCTCGGCCTCGTCGTCCTCATGGACGTCGTCCACTCGCACGCGTCCAAAAACACAAACGACGGCATCAACATGTTTGACGGCTCCGAGTCGGGCTACTTCCACGGCGGCGCCCGGGGCTACCACTGGATGTGGGACTCGCGCTGCTTCGACTACGGCAACTGGGAGGCGCTGCGGTTCCTGGTGTCCAACTCGCGGTGGTGGATGGACGAATACAAGTTCGACGGGTACCGGTTCGACGGCGTGACCTCCATGATGTACCACCACCACGGCCTTCAAATGGTGGGCGGTGGGGGGGTGGGGGGGGCGGGGGGGGCGGGGCGGCGAGGCCGGGCTGTCCCCGCGCGCGCGCCCGGCGACCCACCGCGCCCCTCGCCCCGTCCCGGACAGTCCTTCACCGGCAACTACGACGAATACTTTGGCATGGCGACCGACGTCGACGCGGTCGCCTACCTCATGCTCGTCAACTCCATGCTGCACGACCTGTGGCCCAAATCCGCGATCACCATCGGCGAAGACGTCTCCGGCATGCCCACCTTTTGCCGCCCCGTCGCCGAGGGCGGCGTGGGGTTCGACTACCGGCTGCAGATGGCGATCGCGGACAAGTGGATCGAGGTGTTGGCCGTTCCGGACGACGCGTGGGACATGGGCAACCTGGTGCACACGCTGACCAACCGGCGCTACGCGGAAGCGTGCGTGGGGTACGCCGAGAGCCACGACCAGGCAAGGGCGGGGAGGGGGGAGGGGGGGTGGGGGACGGGGCGGGAGAGGGGGGAGCGGTTGGACCCACCCCGCGCGCCGCGCGCCCGTCGCAGGCCCTCGTCGGCGACAAAACCATCGCCTTTTGGCTCATGGACGCCGCCATGTACGACGGCATGTCGGCCGACGCCCACAACCCCGCGGTCGACCGCGGCATCGCGCTCCACAAAATGATTCGCCTCTTCACCATGGCGCTCGGCGGCGAGAGCTACCTCAACTTCATGGGCAACGAGTTTGGGCACCCCGAGTGGGTCGACTTTCCGCGCACCGACTCGATCGACCCGTCCACCGGCGCGACCGTGCCCGGCAACGGCGGCTCGCACGACAAGTGTCGCCGGCGGTGGGACCTCGCCGACGCCGACTTTCTGAAGTACCGCTTCATGAACGCGTTTGACGCCGCGATGCAGCACCTGGACAAGGCGTACGGGTTTGTGGCGTCGCCGCACGAGTGGGTGAGCCGCAAGGCCGAGGGCGACAAACTGGTCGTCGTCGAACGCGGCGACCTCGTGTTCGTCTTCAACTTCCACCCGTCGTCCTCCTTCACCGACTACCGCGTCGGCACGCCCGCGCCCGGCGAATACAAGATCGTGCTGTCGTCGGACGAAAAGGTCTTTGGCGGGTGGGCCAACGCGTCGAAAGACGCGGGCGCGTCGTTTGCCGCGCGCGACGACGCGCCGCACGACGGCCGCCCGGCCTCCATGCAGGTCTACGCGCCGGCGCGCACCGTGGTCGCGTACGCGCCGGCGGCGTGGGCGGACAAGGACGGCGACCGGAAGGTCGGCGGGATTCCCGGGCTCGGGGTCAAGGGGACGGGGCCCTACTTTGCTGTGTGAGGCGGGGAGAGGGGAGAAGGAGGGGCGAGGGAGAAGGGCTCGGCGTGGGCGCGGGCGCTCGACCGGCGGGGAGTGATTTTTGCGGCGCGTGCAACGAGGGGCGCGCGCGAAAGAGAGAGGCGCGAGAGAGACGGGCGCCCGGTTGCACGCGCGCGCTCGGCCGCCGCCCCCGCAATCAGTCGGCTGTGCTGATGTACAAGACTGGGGGGGGAGAGGGGGGGGCGTGGGGTGGGTCGGCGCGCGACGGCTCCCTTGTCCACCCCCTCCCCTCCTCTCCTCCCGCACCGTTGTTGCCCCGGATGAACGCGTCGCCATACTTGTTCTTGAGCTGGCCGTTGACGTACTCCTGGGGAGAGGAGGGGAGGGAGGACAAGGGAAGCGTCGGCGACGGCGACGGCGACGGCGCCGCCGCCGCCGTCCGCCCCACGCGCCACCTCCCACCTCAGTCTGCTCCATGGCGATGTTCATGTAGCCGTCCAGGCACGCAAGGACGCCTAAAGAAGGAGGGAGGAGGCGCGCCGTCGGCGCGGCGCGCCCCGATCCCGCCGTGCCGCGCCCGCCACCGCGCGCCACCCCACCCCACACCCCACCACGCCACCCCGCACCCCGATAGTCGGCCCCCGAGTTGAGCTTGACGACGACGGAGCGGCCTTTGATCGATTTCAGGAAATCGGCAGGGGTGCGCGTGGACGAGGTGGACGAGGGGGCGGGCGGTTCGCCCATGGCGGTGGAGAGAGGGAGGAGGGGCGCTGGAGCGCGCGGAAGATGTGACGGCCGCCACGGCACCCCCTCCCACTTGCTCGCACAGTCACGCAGGCACGCCCTCTTCCCTCCCTCCCTCCTTCTCTCACGCCTCGCGCCCGCGCCAGGGGTCGTCCGGCGGCGCGCGGTCGCCGGGGCGGGCGGCCGCCGCGCGCGCGGCGCGCAGCGCGTCCCAAAACGCGTCGTCCAGGCGGGCGCCCGCCGCCGGCGCGCGCGCGGCGCGCGCGCGCGCGTCGCGCAGGATCTCGGCCGCCGACCGCTCCGGGCGCGCGGGGGTGGGCGCGGCCGCGGCGCCGCCCTCGCCCGCCGCCGCTCGCAGCGCCGCGCGCCCGATCAACACCGCCCCCTCCTTGTACTTTTCCGCGCCCGCCGACGCGCGCAGGTAGCGCCAGCCCAGGGCCCGCGCGCACGCGCGGCAGCGCACGTCCTGGAGATCATACCGACCTGACGTCAGCGTCTCGGTGCGCGGCCCGGCGTCTGCGTCCGCCAGGTTGACAGCGGACCGGAAAAGCAGGGCGGGCACGGCGTCGCCCATGAAGCCCTGCAGGGTGGAGGGGGGGGGGAGGTGGGGAAGGGGCCGCGCGCGGCGCCTGTCCCGCCTCTCTCCTTTTGTCCGTCTCCCACCTCCCACACGAGCGCGGACGCAGCAGCGATCTCGGCGCCGCACCCAGCGCACTCGTAGGCGCCGCTGGCGCACGCTTCCAGCGATTCGACGAACAAGCGCCCCATCGCGGAGCGGGGCGGGGACTGCTGGCGCCTGCTCGGGCGCGGTGGTGTCGCGAGCGCCGCGACAGGGCGGCGCGGGGGCGGGAGGCGCGGTGTGGCGCGCGCCGCGGCCGCGCGCACACTCCTTCCTGGCCACGGCCGCTGCGGACACCGCGATGGCGACCGCCGCCGTGCTCGGCGCGACGGGCGCGTGCGGCGCGGCCATAATCGACGCCCTGCTGGCCGACTCGGCCTGGGCGCGCGTCGTGGCGATCGGGCGGACGCCGCCCGCGGTCGCTCACCCGAAACTGGAGACCCGGCCGGCCGCCCTGGCCGACCTGGCCACCCCCGCCCTCTTCTCCGGAGCCGACGCGGTCTTCTGCGCCCTGGGCACCACGCGCGCCGCCGCGGGATCAGCGGCCGCGTTCCGTGCGGTGGACGTCGGCGGCGTCGCGGCCGCGGCCGGCGCCGCGGCCGCCGCCGGCGCGCGCCACTTTTGCCTCGTCTCCGCCGCGGGCGCCGCCCGGGGCGGCGCGTGGGCGCCCACCGCGGCCCTGCTGCATGGCATGCTGTACAGGGCGGCCAAGGGCGAAGCAGAGGACGCGGTGGAAGCGGCCGGCTTCGCGTCGACCACCGCGCTGCGCCCCGGCCTCCTCGCGCGCGGCGCCCTCGCCCGCCCCGGCGAGCGGTGGGCGGCCGCGCTCCTGTCGGCGCTGCCGGTGGCCGACCTGGCCGCGGTCGCGGTGGCCGACGCGGCGGCGGCGCTGGCGGAAGGGCGGACCGGGCACGCGGCGCTCTCCGACCGCGAAATCCGGGGCCGCGCGGAGGGCCTCGAACAGGGCGTGCAATGAGGGCTCTGACTACACACGATCCCGCCCCTCTCGCCTACCCCCCGTCCCCCCGCGCCTCTGCCAGCGCGACCCTTAACCACGCCCGCACCCCCCCCTCCCGCGCCCCCGGCGCGGCCGGCACCCCCACCCGCGAATCCGCGAGCGCCCCCCGGCGCACGGCGGCGCCGCCGCGGAAGAGGAGCAGGGTGGGGGTCGACCGCACGCGGTGCAGGCGGGACAGGTCTGTCGCTTCGTCAAACGCGTCCCGGACGTCGTGCTTCAGGAACACGACGCCCGGGTACTCGGCGGACGCCGCGAGGGACGCCAGCTGGGCGACGAGCGCTTTGCAGGTGCCGCACGACCGCGCGTGCAGGACGAGCGCGAGCACGCACCCCGCGTGCGCGTCGGCCACTGCCTCCAGGTGCGCCACGCTCGCGACCTCGGTCACGGCCCGCACGTCCAGCGGCGCGGCGAGCGCGGCGTCGGCCGCGGCCTGCCGCGCGAGCGCGGCGTCGAGCACGGCGCGGCGGTCGATGGAGATGGCGGCCAGCGGTGGGAGAGAAGGGCGGGCTGGAGTCGTCCGACGACCTGTGGGGCGGCCGGCGGGCGCGGGTGGGCCTGCCGCGGCGCGCGCGGCATTTGCCCTCGCGTGCATGGCGGCCGGGGCGCGGCGCCGAAGCGACCGCGCGAGCGAGCCAGGCGTCTGGCGCGCGTGGGCGGCGGCGGCCGGCGTCGCGGGGGGTGGGGGGAGCAGCAGAGTGAAGTCGATGCCGCGCACACCGCCGTGTCGGCCCGCCGCGACCCATGGCGGCCGCGGCGCCGCCACCACTCCTCCCACCAATCGCCTCTCCTCTGCTGGCGGCGCACGCGCTGCCCGGGCGGCCGGACGTCGCGTTCCTCCCCAACGCGGTGTCGCCCGCGGTCGAGGCCTCGCTCGTCGCCGCCCTCGGCTTCCAGAAACGCGGTGGCGGTGGTGACGGTGACGGTGGTGGTGGCGACTACGCGTTCGACCCCGCCTCGCCTCCACCGGGCTGGACCCAGGCCGCGGGCCGCGCGGTCCGCGCGTTCGGCGGCGCGGTCGACGCGCGCGGCGCGTTGCTGCCCGCGCCGCTGCCAGGCTGGTTGGCAGGGCTGGTCGACCGGTTGGCCCCTGCGGCCAACCACGTGCTGGCAAACGCGTACGCGCCCGGCGCCGGCGTCGACGCGCACACCGACGGCCCGGTCTACGCCCCCTGCGCCGTCATCGTGTCCCTCGCCGGCTGGGCCGTGCTGCGGTTTTACGAGCAAGAACGGGGGGGGGGAGGGAGCGGCCGGAAACTCTCTTTTTCCGTGGCGCTGCCGCCGCGGTCGGCCGTCGCGTTTTGGGGCGGAGCCTACGCACACTGCCTGCACGGCATCGATGAAGCGACGGCGGACGCGGTGGACGGCAGCGTCATCAACTCGGCCGAGGCGGGGCTGCTGCCGCGGGACGGCCGAGGCGGAGAAGGCCACGCCGCCGCCGCCGCGTCCTCCTCCGCCCCCGCCGCCTCCATACCTCGATCCGCTTTACGTGTCTCGCTCACGGTGCGCCGCGTGCTGCGGGTGCGCAAGGGGCTGGCGCTGCGGCTGGGCGCGCGGTGAGCGAACTGGGAGAGAGGGGGGCGGGCGCGGCGCTCTGTCACACTTGCGCAGCTGCCTCTGCCCGCATAGTCGACCTTTCTGCATCGCCCCGGCACCACCCGCGCGAAGAGCCCGGCCCGAGGCCGGCGACATGCCAGCATGGGCGGCGGCGGCCATGCCCGTGGCTCCCTCTCGCCCGGCCCGCCCGCGGTGCGCACCAACGCGCGCCACCGCTGACTTCCAGGCCGCGCCTGCGGCCGGCCGCGGCGGCGGCGGCCGCGCCCGCGGCCGCGGCGGCGGCCGCGGCGGCCGCTCCGACGGCCCCGCCGTCGACTGGCGCCGCCGGGCGCCGACGCCCGACGGCCGCGGCCCCGGCCGCGGCCGCGGCCGGGGCCGGGGCGTTTCGGAGGCGTCGTTTCCGCCGCCTTTTGTCGTCCTCCCCCCCCCGCGCGCGTGGCGCCTCTTCAACGTGTCGGTCCCCGTCGACGCCGACGCCGGCAAGGACGACGGGGTGACCGTGTGCGACGGGCTGGCCGACGCGGCGAGCGCGAGGCTGGGGAACGCGGGCCAGGCGCTCCGCCTCGACCCCGCGTCGATCACCGTCGTGCGCAAATCGTTCGACGCGCGCAAGGGCCCCCACCCGCCCCGCTTTTCGTACGTCGTCGACGTCGACGGCGCGGCCGTGACGGCGGGCGGCGTGACCAAGGTGCGCGAGGTGGCGGGCCGCACCGAGCGCGCGCCCGACGACCCGCCGCCGGGGCCGCTGCTGCCGCGCGCGGGGGCCGCGGCCGGCGCCCCCCCCGCCCGCACCGCCATCGTTGTCGGCGGCGGCCCGTGCGGCCTGTTTGCCGCGCTGGCGCTGGCGGGGGCGGGGGTGAAACCCATTTTGCTCGAGCGCGGCCGCGCGGTCGAACACCGCGGCCGCGACATCGGCGCCCTCTACGTCCGCTCCCTGCTGGACCCCGAGTCCAACATCTCGTACGGGGAAGGCGGCGCGGGCACGTGGTCGGACGGCAAGCTGACGACGCGCATCGGGCGCAACGCGGGGGACGTGCGCGCGGTGCTGGCCACGCTCGCCGCGGCGGGCGCGCCCCAGTCGACCCTCACGTCGGGCAAGCCCCACCTCGGCACCGACCGCCTGGTGCGCATCCTGGCCAACTTGAGGCAGAGCCTGCTGGACGCGGGGGGGGAGGTCCGGTTTTCGGCGCGCGTCGTCGCGCTCACCACGTCCGGCGGCGGCACCGCCACCGGCGTCACGCTCGCCGACGGCACCACCCTCACCGCCCCTGCCATCGTCATGGCGCCCGGCCACTCGGCGCGCGACACGTACGCCGCCCTCGCCGACGCGGGGGCGGCGCTCGAGGCCAAGCCGTGCGCGGTCGGCTTTCGGCACGAGGCGCCGCAAAGCCTGATCGACGTCGCGCGCTACGGCGAGCTGGCGGAAGCTGTCGGCCGGGGTAAAGGCCCTGTTCCGGTGGCCGACTACCAGCTGGCGACGCAGGTGGTGGTGCGGGCGCAGGCGGGGGAGAAGGGGTCCGCCGCGCGAGATGTCTACTCTTTCTGCATGTGCCCCGGCGGCCAAGTCGTGCCCACGTCGACCTCCACCGACGAACTGTGCGTCAACGGCATGTCGTTCTCCGCGCGGGGCTCGCCGTGGGCCAATGCGGCGCTCGTCGTCGGCGTCGGGCCGGCCGACTGGGCCCACCTGACCCCCGCGCACGGGCCGCTGGCGGGCGTCGAGTTTCAGCGGGAGATCGAGCGCGCGGCCGCGGCGGCGGGCGGCGGCGCGCTCAAGTGCCCGGTGCAGCGGGTGGACGATTTCCTCGAAGGGGCATCGACGCCGCGCGCCGTCGCCGACCTCCCCCGCTCCTCGTACCGCTTGGGCGTCACCTCGGCCGACCTGACCACCCTCTACCCGCCCTCGATCACCGCCGCGCTCAAGGCCGCCATCGCGCGCTTCGACCGCGACCTCCCCGGGTTTGCGTCGTCCGCGTCCCTCCTCCACGGCGTGGAGACGCGCACCTCGGCCCCCGTCCGCATCGTGCGCAATGAGTCGACTGGTCAGTGTGTCAACATGGGGGGCCTGTTCCCTGCCGGAGAGGGCGCAGGGTATGCCGGCGGCATCGTGTCGGCCGCGGTCGACGGCGCGCGCGCGGCGGCCAAGGTGGTGGCCGCGCTGAGGGCGGGGTGAGGGCGGCGCGTTTCTTGCTTTGTGTGTGTGATTGATTGACACCCTCGCAACGCAACGCAATGCGGCGCCGGGGGCGGAGGCGGTTTGGGCCGCTCCGCCCCTGCGCGCCCCACGACACCCCACCCCCTCACCCCTCTCCCCCC
>Ga0315284_10000516_pt1 | contig 52561 bp, 47 predicted proteins | sample YL17G09_16_MG_FD_203696 | JGI IMG/M metagenome (GOLD analysis project Ga0315284, IMG submission 203696) | Sediment microbial communities from Yellowstone Lake, YNP, Wyoming, USA - YL17G09_16 | ecosystem: Environmental > Aquatic > Freshwater > Lake > Sediment | place: USA: Wyoming | collected...
CGTGACGAGCGGCGTTGCGAGCCGGAGATCACCATTGCCTAGTTCAGGACGCCGCCGCCCACGAGGCGTTGTCGATACTTCGGTGCTCGTTGCAGGCATTGCCGGCCTGAAACAGCGCCACCAGCCGAAGAAGGCCAAGCCGATTTCATTGTGACCCTGAACAAGAAGGACTTTCCGCAAGCGAGCCTCTCGGCAAGAGTGGTGGGACCGGGTGAACCGATTTCAACCACTCGCCGCTCGAAAGCAAGATCGAAGTGACCAGGGGAGACGCCTCGGTCCCCGCCGGGCTCACAGGACCCACCATAGCGCCGACACGTCGCGCGGCCTGCAATTCGGCATGAAGCTGGGGTAATAAAAGCGAATCCGCGCGAACGCGAACCGTCAAGGCGTTTCCTTGGCCTGCCGATGGTTCAACTTCGTCTTCGTCGCCAAGAGGGACGAGGTGTTATGGCCGTACTGCTCGGCCTGTGTTCGCTCGGCTCTTCGGTGGAGGCTGCCATGGCCCCAGTATACCCGAATCGGGCCTGGGAGAGTCTCGTCCTTGCGACCAGGAGGGGCCGGCCGAAGTGTGGCGGCGAGACGCGGCTTCCGCCGGCGATTTATGCGGGGGAGCGACGGCCCACAGCGCGAATCATGGAATATCCCGCCCGACAATGAATCCGGTGCGCCTCCCCAACGTAGACGCCCGACCGACAGTGCGCGCAACGCGCCGGCGGCGGTTGTCGGTTTTCGAGCCTTCCGCGTTTGGCGGAGACGCGAACGTGTTCCTCTCTGTGCTCTGAATCGCCGTGGCAGGCTGGCTTTTTTGAAGGACGACGCCGCAACCGCGTTGATCCATTCAGGCCCCCAGTGGACATGCCAGCCGCAGCTTGACAAGTATTCCCATGTATGGGAACATTGGGCATGGAGGTCTACGGTGAAGCGGCCCTGGCGAGATTCTCCAGGAAGCACCCGGCTTCGCGCAGGCCGCTTCAACGATTTCTGGAGATTGCTAAACAGGCGAATTGGCCACATTTCGCCGCCGTGAAAAGCACGTTTGCCGCTACCGACTACGTTTCCGGCCGGTTGGTTTTCGACATCGGCGGAAACAAGTACCGCATCGTCGCCAGCGTGGATTTCGACGAGCGGATTCTCGTGGTGGATGAGGTCATGACCCACGAGAAGTACAACAGGGAGACGATCTGATGCCGGCAATACAAGAGGCGTACGGAAGGCTTCTGGCGGAGGTTCATCCCGCGGTCATCGAGACCGGGGCACAATACGATTCCATTACCGAGCGGCTTTCCGGCCTGGTTCGCAAGGGTCGTAGCCGCACGCCGGAGGAAACCAGGTTCATGAAACTGCTTGCCGTCCTGGTCCGCGACTACGACCAGCGAAATGCACTCCCGGCGGCGAGCATGGCCCCGGAGGAAGCCCTGCGGTTTCTCTTGGAACACTCCGGCAAGAGGCCCGCGGACCTGCGTCCTGTTTTCGAGCAGCGCAGCCACGTCAGCGAGGCCCTGAACGGCAAGCGCAGGATCAGCGCCGAGCAAGCCCGGAAGCTGGCGGGGATATTCAGCGTCAACCCGGGCGTCTTCATCTGACATTGCGGATTGCGAATTCCGGATTGCGGATTGGAGGCTTGACGCGTCGGGACCTCGCCTTCGGCCATCTGCCGTGGGCAGGGTCAGGGAGTGGTGGTGACAAACCTGCCGGTCGCTGACCGACACCAGCGGTACAAGCTTCCATCAGATGTGACGACGAGGGCGGACTCCAAGGGCCTCGAACAGCCTGTCATGCTCGCCCGACTCGACAGCGTCTTCGACCATCCGGAACAGTGTCACCTCTGCGTTGGACAGCCTTCCGGCTCGGACGCGCGCTTGGGCCTACTGGTATAGTTTTCTTCAGAGAAATTCGACCCGCCCGTGCATCTCCTCCGCTGTCATCAGGTCATGGATCAGAAGGAGCCGCCGAAGCATTCCGCCGATTGTGAGTTTGCCTTGCTGGCAATAGGCAATTCCTGCGTGGGCAATTCCTCCGTCGTGAAGACGAAGAAAATCTGCGTCCTGCGTTACCAGTACGCGCCCGGATTCAGCCGCGAAGGACAACTGTTCCTGGTCTCGAACCGCGACGAGACCCATCTCAGCAGCGCAGGTCACATCAATGCCGCGTCGGCGCAAACCGGCCGCGACCCCGAACGGGACATGCTCGTCCAGGTGGAAGCGAACGCGAACCGTCAAGGCGTTTCCTCGGCCTGCCGATGGTTCAACTTCGTCCTCGTCGCCAGGAGAGAGGAGGCGTTATGGCCGTACTGCTCGGCCTGTGTTCGCTCGGCCCGAATCTCCTCTTGGATCTCCTCCCGGTGGTCGAAGTAATAGGCCAGGGCAGCGTGCACTTCGGCGAGAGTGAGGGACGGAACTTGGGAAACGATCTCGTCGGGCGCTAGACCCTGATGCTCGTGCCACAGGACAATGTCGAGCACGCGCACACGGTGGCCCGCGATGGTGGCTCGTCCCCCGCAGACACCCGGTAACCTGACGATCCGTTCTTCGGTGGAGGCTGCCATGGCCCCAGTATACCCGAATGGGGCTTGGGAGGGTCTCGTCCTTGCGGCCAAGAGGGGCCGGTCCAAGTGTGGCGGCGAGAGGGGGCTCCTACTGGCGATCTATGCGGAGGAGCCGGCGTCACTGACCTCATCTGAAGCGCGGCTGACGCCCCTCACTCAGCCGCGATCAGTTCGTGTGTATCTTCTCCCGAACCCATCCGCGAATGAGTTCCGCCTCCGCAACGCCCCTGGCTTTGGCAATCTTTTTCACGGCTTCGGCTTCCCTCGATCCCAGGTTCAGCGGAATCACCGTCTGCCGCTCGAAAACTGGCTCGGTGACCTCCTCTAATTGGCCTTCAAAATCCGTAAGGTCGTGCGCGTCCCCAAAACGGGCCAGTTCTTGGATCGAATCGGTCTGTGGCAATCGTCGAGTTTTCATCGTTCCTTCCAACGCCGGTATCGGCCTCTTTCCTTCTGCGTTCATCTGCGTCCCACCGCGGTCCCATCCGCGAGAATCCGCGGATCAGGCGCGTCCCTTCCATTGCTTTTTCAGGTGGTCCGAGGCGTAGTAGGCAATGGCCATGATGGTGAGGACCGGGTTGAAGCCCCCGTTGGTGACGTGAACGCTGCCGTCGATCACATAGAGGTTGTCGAAATCGTGGACGCGGCAGTACTTGTCGACCACGGAAATCTTGGGGTCGTTGCCCATGCGGCAGGTGCCGGCCTGGTGCTGGCCGCCGCTTAATCCGGGACCGGGGATGCGCTTCCAGGTCTCGATGGCGCCCGCTTCCTTCAGCCAAGCCTCGGCCCGCCCGGCCAGGAACGCGGCCAGTTCCAGCGAGTGCGGATGCTTGTCGCCCGATAGCCGCGCCACGGGGATTCCCCAATGGTCCTTGACCACGGGATCAACCTGGACGCGGGCGGTAAACACCGGCATTTCCTGAATGGGGCCGTGGGTGGCCATGCTGCGGCGGTACCACTTGCGCATGAACTCCTTGTGCGCCGCTCCCCAGCGCGCCGCGCCCGGCGGCCGCACGGCCACAAACTGGTATGGCAGGCGGATGAACTCGTTGCAGAGCAGGCCGCCGCCGCGCAGCCCCGGGTTGCCGTGGTTGTAATCACAGATGGCGATCTGCGCGCCCGGCCCCAGGTCATCGTAGGTTTCCTGCTCGAACAGGCCGACGGCGCCGGTATAGGTGTGCCCCTGCAGGTTCCGCCCTACCCAGTCGTAGCGGTTTCCGAGTCCGGTTGGAAATAGCCGGCTCTTGGAGTTCAGCAGCAGGCGCGCCGACTCGATGGCCGCGCAGGAAACCACCACCAGGTCGGCCGGTTGTTCCCGCAGCCGGTCGTTGGAATCGAAGTAAGCCACGCCGCGGACCCGCCCATGATCGTCAGTAAGTATCTCCTTGGCCGTGCATTCGGTGCGCAGCTCGCAGTTCTTGGTGGCCAGCGCCTTGGGAACCACGGTGTTCTGGGTGCCGCACTTGGCGTCCACCTCGCAGGCGAAGCCCACGCACCAGCGGCAGCGCATGCAGGCCGGCCGGCCGCCGTAGGGCACCGTGTTGCGCAGCATGGGGATGTCGAAGGGATGCAGGCCCAGCCGCCGGGCCGCCGGCTTCAGGATTTCGTACTCACGGTTGGGCGAAGCCGGCGGCATGGGCAGGGGCTTGCGGCGCGGCGCACGAAACACGTTGTTCGAGTCATCGCCGGAGACCCCGATTTCCCACTCCGCTTTCTCGTAGTACGGCTCCAAGTCGTCGTAGCTGATGGGCCAATCCTCGAGTGAGCTGCCTTCCGGCGCACCGTAAGTGGAGCGCATGCGGAAATCTTTTTCCATGAAGCGCCAAGCCATGGCGCCGTAGCTGAGGGTGCCGCCGCCCACGCAGGCGGCGTTGTTCTGGTAGCCGCCCTCGCTGGCCCGCAGGATGCGCTCGCGCCCCTGGGCATCCACCAGGACGCGCGGGTGGCGCTCGTCGTCCGGGCCGAAGGCGTTGCCCAAGGCCGTGGTGCGCTGGTTCCGCAGGCTGTCCTTGCGGCAATCGAACGGCGTGTACCACTTGCCGCGCTCCAGCACCACCACCCGCAGCCCCGCTTCGGCCAGTTCCTTGGCGACGATGCCGCCGCCGGCCCCGGCACCTACTATCACCGCGTTTACTTTTGGCAAGGACATAAGAAGAGCGAATCAACCACGGATGAACACGGATAAACGCTGATCGCGGTATCCGTGTTCATCCGTCCCGCCCTGCGGGATCCGTGGTGAATTATCCTTAGGTTTTCGTCAAGTCGTATTTGGCGCGGCCGCGGATGGGCGAGGCGGGCACGCCCAGCATGGTCCAACTGACCGCATCGCGATTGCCGCCATGTCTGGGGTCGCCGTAATACCCCTGCATGGTGTGGCTGACCACCAAGTCGAAGAACTGCCGCGCCGGCAACTGCTTCCAGGCCGCGCCGGGCGCCTGGTTCTTCTCCATGGCCGCCAGCACCGCGTCCTGCTGCTTGGCCGGCAGGTCCGCGAAGCGCTTTCCATGTAAGGCCGTGGCCGCCTGGTCCAGGCCGGCGAGCCCGTCGCGGTAACTCTGCTGGTGCCGCCTGTGGAACCCGGTAAGCTGCCGGTCGATGAAATCGACGACGCCGGCGCCCGGCGCCCCCGGGTCCTGGTCGGCGGGGATGATGCGCCCGCAGACGGCTTCCAGCGTTCTTGCTTCTTCAACGGTGAGGAAGCGCCACGGACTCGAGGCGCGCTGACAGGCGATGGTCGGGCCGGCCACCGCCGCCACCACCGCCGCCTTCAGGAACCGCCTGCGTCTTACCTTGCCGGTCTTCTTCATCCCTATCCCTCTTTGTGAATCTTGGTGTCTTGGTGTCTTTGTGGTTCATTCCCCGTCAGTTCACCGGCGTTCTGCTGGATCTTGGCGACCGCGGCCACCACGTCGTGCAAGTCCTCCCGGCTGCCCAGCAATACCTGGTGCGGAATCACGACGGTTTCCGCACAGATGCGCTCGGCCACCGGAAAATACAAATCGCGGATGCGCGGCTCGTTGGCAAACAGCGGGTTGGCCGAAAGCGGCCAGGGATAGCCGATGTGGCAGGGCACGCCTTCCGCCTCCAGGGCCCTCACAAACAGGTCCCGCGACACTCCCTGGAACTGCGCCGGATCGTAGCGGAACTGGTAGAGGTAATAGCCGTGCGTCTCGCACCGCGGATCGTTCCGCAGCGGCGTGATCCCCGGGACCTCCCCCAGCTTGCGGTTCAGATACGCGGCGCTGTGCTGGCGGGCGTCCAGTTGTTCGGGCAGCCGCTCGAGCTGCGCCAGCAACACCGCCGCCTCAAACTCCACCATGCGGTAGTTGAGCGGAGTGACGTAGTGGACGTACCACGATTCGCCCTCCTTGCGGCCACAGCTCCGATACTGGATGCACAGCTCGGCCAGCGCCGCATCGTTGGTGGTGATGATGCCGCCCTCGCCCGCCGTCATGGTCTTGCTCTGCTGGAAACTGAAGGTGCCGAAGTGGCCGATGGAGCCGGCGCGGCGGCCGCGCCAGAGCGCGCCGTGAGCATGCGCCGCGTCTTCCACCACCACCAGGTTGTGGCGGCCCGCCAGTTCCATGATGGCATCCATGTCGCACATGTGGCCGGCGTAGTGCACGGGGATGACCGCGCGGGTGCGCTCGGTGATGGCCGACTCGACCAGGGCCGCATCGATGCAATAGGTTTCCGCATCGACATCGACGAGCACCGGCACGGCGCCCGCCTGCAAGACCGCGCCCACGGTGGCGATAAAGGTGAGTGCCGGGCAAATCACCTCACAGCCGGGGCCGATGCCGGCGGCGCGCAAGGCGATCTCGATGGCCACACTCCCGTTGGCGCAGGCGATCCCGTGGGCGGCTTCGTGGTAGTCGGCGAATTTCCGCTCGAACTCGGCCACCCGCGTGCCGGGGTCGCCGCCGCGCATGCCGGCAAACCAGCAGCGGCTGCCGAGCACCTGCTCGAGGGCCTGGCGTTCGCGCTCGTCGAACTCCGGCCACGGCGGGTACGGCCGCCGCCGCAGCTTCTCCCCTCCATGAATCGCGAGCTTCTTCACCATCACGGACCTGATTGCGGATTTCGGATTTCGGATTGCGGATTTCAAGCGGGCTTAAATCCGCAATAATCCTACGGCAGCTCCTTCACCCGGATGTTCCGGAACTCCACCCGCGTGTTGTGGCCCAGGAACCCGATGTGCCCGGCGGTCCGCGCCAGCCCAACGTGTTTCTTCAACACCTCCGGGTCGGTGACCGAGTCCAGGTCCGCGTCCACGATGGTGGCGCCGTTCAGCATGATCGTGATGCGACGGCCCCGGGCGGTGATTTCCTCCTGGTTCCACTCGCCGGTTTTCTTCAGAAAGCCGCGCTTGGCCGGGATGACGTCGTAGATCGAGCCGCAGTACTGAGCCGGGCGCAACTTGGCGTACTTGGGCGAATCGTCATCCAGGATCTGGATTTCCATGCCTTCATAGGAAGCGCGGCCTTCGAGCGGAGCGCGAATTCCCACGCCGTTGTTGCTTCCTTCCGCCAGCTTGAACTCGAAGCGGAATATGAAGTTCGCGTATTCCTTCACGGCATACAGGTTGCCGCCGCCATCCACCGGGCAAACGATCTTGCCGTCTTCGACCACGTATCCCGACCCCTTGCCACCCATCAGCACCCAGCCATCCAGGTTTTTGCCGTTGAACAGCGTCACGAACCCCGGCTCCTCGGCGCCGAGCGCCGAAAGCGCGAGCAACAATGAGAGGCTCAGCAGCCATGTCGTCTTCATAGCGTTTCTATATACCATCCAGCCGCCGCAAAGTCCAACCGCCACGATGCGGCCTCCGAACTGATAGCTGATAGCTGGTAGCTGACAGCTTCGATTACCGAAATGGCACATGCACGTCCAGGCGGCCTTGCGCATCGAGAACGAGTTGCTTAAGCTGAAAGACGGCGATTTTCCTCGAATCCGGCAATGGACGTCCGCAAGAGTGTTCTGGTGTCCCTCGTTGTCTGGCTGCTGACCCCCACCGCGGGCGCCGCGGCGATGGCGGGGCGGGCCGTAGTCACCAACAACCAGCGGCTGTACCGCGAAGCGCGCCTGCGGAGCAAGGCCATCGGCCGCCTCACCATCGGTGAAGAAGTCACCGTGACCGGGCGCCAGGGCGACCTGCTGGAGATCTCCCTGCCCAACCAGAAGGCCGGCTGGACGCTGGCCAACGGCCTGATCGTGCTGGATGAAAACCCGCACGCGGCGGCGCTGCTGTTTGAGGCCGCCGACAGCATGGCAGAATCGAATTCCCTCGATTCCTGGCAGGCAGCCGCGCGCCTGTTTCGCATGGCGGCGGCGCTCGCCACCGCCGGTCCGTATGCCGCCGAAGCCGCCTTCCGCGCCGCTGAGCTGGCTTGGCAGGCCGAAATCCGGCAGACCGGCGCGCCCTCGGACAAAGGCTCGCTGGCGGATCTGGCCGCCGTCACCCGCACCTATGCCAAGACCCCCGCCGCCGCCCGCGCCGCGTTTCTGCTGCTCCGCAACAGCCTCTGCGAGCACTGGGACGGCACACCCGGCTGCCCCGCCGCCGAAGTCGGCCTGATCTCCGATTACCTCCAGCAATACCCCAACTCGGTCCACGCCGCCGAGGCCCGCTACGCTATCGCGTACCGCCACGCGGCGCTGGTCGAGATCTACCTGGCCAAAGACAAGGCGTACTTCAGCCCCGAAAAAGCCGTCGAGCACAAGGCCAAGGCCCTGGCCGCCAGCGAGCAGCTTGCCCGGGACCCGGTCGGGATTCTCTGGCGGGTCCGCGCCGAGCGCCTTATCTGGTCGCTGCAGAACAACGTCGGGGTATACTCGGACATTCAAGTGGCCCTGAGAAAGCAGTGACAAGTGACGAGTGACAAGTGACGAGTTTGGCACTCATCACTTGTCACTCATCACTCGTCACTATGCCGATTTACCAAGCCGTCGTTCTGGCAATCGTTCAAGCCATCACCGAATTCCTTCCCATTTCCAGCACCGCGCACCTGGCGCTGGTTCCGTGGCTGCTCCGCCACCATGGCTGGCAGGATCCAGGGTTGGAGTTCGACGTGGCACTGCACCTCGGGACTCTGCTGGCGGTGCTGGCCTATTTCTGGCGGCTGTGGGTGCGGGTGGTCTTCGCCGGCTTGGGCTTGGCGCCGCCGGTGGCGCCGGCCGCCGCGGTTCCGGACGAGGCCGTCGCCGACCGCCGCCTGTTATGGCTGCTGGCGCTGGGCACCATCCCGGCAGGCGTTGCCGGCCTGGCGCTGGAAAAGTACGTCAAGGGTGCGCTTCGCTCGCCCTTCGTCATGGCCGCCAGCCTGATCGTGGTGGCGCTGGTGATGGCTTACGGCGAGCGCATCGCCCGCCTCACGCGCGGCCTGAAGGATATGCGGCTGGGCGACAGCCTGCTGGTGGGCTGCGCGCAGGCCGTGGCGCTGATTCCCGGTGTTTCGCGCTCCGGCATCACCATCACGGCCGCGCTGGTGCGGGATTACCGGCGCGATTCAGCCGCGCGCTTCTCCTTCCTGCTGGCCACTCCCGTGGTGGCGGGCGCGGCCGCCGTCGAGGGCTGGCACCTGCTCCGCCACGGCATTCCGGCCGACATGCGCCTGCCGTTTCTGGCCGGGGTGCTGGTGGCCGCCCTGGCGGGTTATGCGGTGATAGAGTTCCTTATCCGGTACCTCCAGACCCGCACATTGAAGATTTTTATTTACTACCGCCTGGTGTTTGGGCTTATCATTTTGACACTGGCGATTTTTTCCTCGGCTCCATAATTGGAACCGACACCGGGGAGCCGCAGATTCGAAGAGCTGCAGGCGTTCGTTTACGGCGCGGGGGCGTTGTTGTCTGTGCTGGCGCTGGCCTCCTTCGACCCCTTCGATCCCTCGCTGAACTCCGCCGCGGCCTCCGTTCAACCCGTCCGTAACCTGATCGGCCTGGCCGGAGCCTACACTGCGGACCTTCTGCTGCAAGTCTTTGGCCTGACGGCGTTTTTGATCCCCGTCGGGCTCGGGGTGCTGTGCTGGCGGAGGGCCTGGGCCAAGCCGGTGGAGAGCCGGTGGGCGCGAGCCGCCGGCGCCCTGATGCTGGCCGGCTCATTGGCCACGGCGCTGGCGCTGCCGGCGGTGTTCGGCAAGTGGCTTTGGCGCTGGAAAGGCGCGGCGTCGCCCGGCGGGCTGGCCGGGAGCCTGCTGGCCTCCGGCGCTCTACGCCTGCTGAACCTCACCGGCACGCTGATCGCGCTGGCCTTGATCCTGGTGGCGGCGCTTTACCTGCTGACCGCGTTTTCCTTCGCGCACGTCCGGGCGCCCTTCCAGCGCCTGGCGGCCTGGCGCGAGCGCTGGCGGGTGCGCCGCGAAGAGCGCCGCAAGGCAAAAGACCGGGCCAGGCTCGATAAACTCCGGGCCAAGGGCCGGCTGCCGGTGGTGCAGCGAAGTGCCACGGGCTTCCCGCCTGTAGCGGCCAGTGGCCCGGGCCTTCAGCCCGCGCCGGCCCCGCCACCCCTGGCCACCGAACCCGGCGACGGAGCGCCGTTTGACGCTGCCGACGAAATGGACGATGTGCCGGTCCACCTGCCCCCGCCGACCCCGCCTCCGCCCAAGCGCCAACCCGCCAGCAAGGCCATGGGCGGATTCAAGCTGCCGCCGGTCAGCCTGCTGCGCGAGCCCGATCCCAGCGAAGGCATCGACGAGGATGAACTGAAACGCCAGGCCACCGTGCTCAAGATGAAGTGCGACGAGTTTGGCGTGGCCGGCGCCGTCACCCAGATCAACCCCGGCCCGGTGGTCACCACCTATGAGTTCAAGCCCGAGGCGGGCATCAAGTACAGCCGCGTCACCAACCTGGTGGACGATCTGTGCCTGGCGCTGCAGGCCGAGTCCATCCTCATCGAACGCATCCCGGGCAAATCGACGGTGGGCGTGGAGGTGCCGAATCACCACCGGGCCACCATTTACCTGCGCGAGATCATCGAAAGCCAGGAGTTCGCGGCTTCCCCCTCGCGCCTGACGATGAGCCTGGGCAAAGACATCAACGGCCGCACCCGCATCGCCGACCTGGCGACCATGCCCCACCTGCTGATCGCCGGCGCCACCGGCACGGGCAAGAGCGTGGCCATCAATTCCTTCATCGTCTCCTTCCTCTATAAGGCGACGCCCGAGCAGGTGCGGTTCATCCTGGTCGATCCCAAGCGGCTGGAGCTGGGCCTCTACGACGGTGTGCCGCACCTGATGACGCCCATCATCACCGAGCCCAAGCTGGCGGCCAACGCCCTGCGTAACGCGGTCAAGGAAATGGAGCGGCGGCTCAAGCTGCTGGCCGAACACGGGGTGCGCAACATCGAGCAGTTCAACCGGCGCTTCGACCGGCCGGGCACGCTCAGCCTGTTCGACCAGGAGGCCGGGCAGCAGCGTCCCCTGCCCTACATCGTGATCGTCATCGACGAGCTGGCGGACCTGATGTTGATGGATTCGCACAACGTCGAGGGGGCCATCACGCGCCTGGCGCAAATGGCCCGGGCCGTCGGCATTCACCTGATCCTGGCCACGCAGCGGCCCAGCGTCGATGTGATCACCGGCCTGATCAAGGCCAATTTCCCCGCCCGCATCTCGTTCCGCGTGGCCACCAAGGTGGATTCGCGCACCATCCTGGACAGCAACGGCGCCGAAGCGCTGCTGGGCCGCGGCGACATGCTCTACCTGCCGGCCGGCTCCGCGCGCCTGCTACGCGTCCATGGGGGATTGGTTTCCGAGAAAGAGATTACCCATATCGTCGAGTTCTGGCGGGCGCAGTCGAAGCCCGACTACGAGACCGAATACCTGGCGCCGCCGGCCGATGCAGAGGAACTGATCGAGGGGTCGGATGGCGACGAGGTCACCGGGGACGACGATCCGATGTTCGACGAGGCCGTGCGCGTGGTCCTGGAGATGGGCAAGGCTTCGACTTCCATTCTTCAGCGCCGCCTGCGGCTGGGGTACGGCCGCGCCGCCCGCCTGCTGGACATCATGCAGCGCGACGGCATCATCGGTCCGCCCGACGGCGCCAAGCCCCGCGAAGTGCTGAAGCGTCCCGACTGGTTCGCCGAAGTCGATCAGCAGCTCCGGTAATTACCGCAGCAACCGATCCGCAGATTTCGCAGATTCCGCAGATTAAGATCCAATTCCGAAATCTGCGACATCTGCGTAATCTGCGGATGGGTTCCGGTTGTGCTGGTCCGGGTTTATCCGTGTTCATCCGCGGTGAATTATCAGGCGTAGAAGGATCACACCTCTGTTGACTTACCGGGAGTGCGCATCTACAATTCACGTCCAGGCAACAGTTCCTTCCCGCTCGACGGTTACGAGTCCCGGCAGGTTCTTGAGAAAGGAGAACTCCCATGACAAGAGCTGCTTTGGTTTTCCTGGTGGTGCTGGCGCTGGCCGCCTCGGCGGCAGCGCAGACCAAGTTTTCCGCCACGGCGCAATGTGGCAAGCCTGAAAAAGATTTCAAGATCGATGTGGGCGACCGGCCTGGCCACGCCTTCACTATCGCCCAGGGGAAGTGTACCTATACGAAGGGAGAGATCGCGGGGATCCAGGTCAAGGAACAGGTGTGGACGGACTTCAGTGACATCAGTGGGAACACCACGCGCGGCCGATTCTCGAGCTTTCTCAACATGGCCAACGGAGAGAAAGCGTACGTCCGCGGCGACGGCACAACGACTCTGAAGGACGGGGTGCCCCAGACCGAGGAGGGCAAGTGGACCTACGCCGGCGGCGACGGCAAGTTCAAGGGCATCAAGGGAAAGGGGACCTACAAAGGCAAGTTCGCCGCCGACGGGAGCTTGACCCTTGAGGTTGAGGGCGAGTACGAGCTTCCCAAGTAGGTGACAGCCCAGAGACGGGCAATCAGGTTTTCCCGCAATCGCCGCGCGGAGCGGGACACAAGAGGGTGGGCTGCGCTCGATCGCTCGCCGTGGATGGCGGGATGCTCGCGGTGGCCTCCGGAGGGCAAGTCCGTTTACTTGCCGTGAAAGGAGAATTCCGATGAAGAAAGCTGCTTTGGTTTTCCTGGTGGTGCTGGCGCTGGCCGCCTTGGCGGCAGCGCAGAACAAGATTTCCGCCACGGCGCAATGTGCCAAGCCTGAAAAAGATTTCAAGATCGATGTGGGGGACCGGCCTGGCCACGGCTTCGGGATCGCCCAGGGGAAGTGTACCTGGACAAAGGGCGAAATCGCGGGGATTCAGGTCAAGGAAGAGGTGTGGACGGGCTCCGGTGAAGCCAGCGGGAACACCGTTCGCGCCCGGTGGGCGAACTTGCTCACCATGGCCAACGGCGAGAAGGTGTATGGCCGCGGCGACGGCGCAATGACTCTGAAGGACGGGGCGCCCCAGACCGAGGAAGGCAAGTGGACCTGGACCGGCGGCGCCGGCAAGTTCAAAGGCATTAAGGGCAAGGGAACCTACAAATGCAAGTTCGCCGCTGACGGCACTGGCGCCTGCGAGATGGAGGGCGAGTACGAGCTTCCCAAGTAAATGGCTGCTGTGGTGACAGGCCTCCCGGCCTGTCCTGCCACGCGAAGCGCGGCATTCATTCGGCCCCTCGCAAGGACGGGCCTTCGGCCCGTGGACAGGCCGGAGGCCTGTCACCACTTGCATAATCCCTGCTCTTCGTGTTTCTTGGTCTCTGTGGCTTCCCGGCTTGAGGATCTGAACGAGGGGCAGACGGCCCTGGACCTGGGCTGCGGCTCGGGCAGCGCGGCGTACGCAAGAGCGCGCTGCCGGATTGTGGCCGTCGATGTGCACCGCCCCGCAACACTTCCCCGCCCCGCGCGCGGCGGCTTCGCGCAGGCCGATGCCGCGCGCCTGCCGTTGCCGGATTCTTCCTGCGACCTGGCGCTGGCTTCCCATTCCCTCGAGCACATCGCCGACTGGCGCGGCGCCCTCCGTGAAGCGGCGCGCGTGCTGCGGCCGGAGGGCGTGCTGGTGCTTGCCGTTCCCGACGGCCACTCGCTCTCCGACGCGCTTTATCGCTTTCTGGACAAGGGCCGCGAGCACGTCAATCGTTTCCGGCGCGAGGAATTCGTCGCGGCGGTCGAGCGCCAGACGGGCCTGCGCCTGGCGGCCTGGCGGCTGCTCTTCTCCTCCTATTCGTTTTTGAACCGGAAGCCGGGGCAGCGCTTCGGCGGCCGCGCGCGGCCCCTGAACTGGATCCCCGCGCCGCTACTTGGGAGCTTCTTACTGGCCTGGAACGCCATCGCCCGCGCGGCCGACCGCCGTCTGGGCGCGCGCTGGTCTGTCTACGGCTGGCAGTTCGAATTCCGGCGCGAGGCTGCCGACGGCGCTGTGGAAGAACCACCCGAGCCAAACGTGTGCATCCAGTGCGGCAGTTCGCACCCGACCGCCTGGCTGATGGCGCAGGGCGCTGTCGGCGGCCGCCTCCTTCGCTGCTACCGCTGCCCTGACTGCAAGGCTTTGAACCTGTTCTTCGACTGAAACGCAGCAACCTCGCCACCGTTGCCAGTCACACTTCCAGAATCACGGGCAGGATCAGGGGGCGGCGCGAGGTCTGCTTGTTGATGAAGCGCTTCAGGTCGGCGCGGATTTTCTCTTTGATCACGCCGTAGTCGGCTCTTTCTTCGTCGCTGGATTGCTCCAGGGTCTGCAGGAGGACGTCGCGGGCCCGGCTGACGAGGTCATCCGCCTCGGCGGCGCCGAAACCGCGGGTGACAATCTCCGGGGGCGTCTCCACCTTGCCGGTCAGCCGGTTGATGGCCAGGATGCTCACCACGATGCCGTCTTCGGAGATGTGTTGCCGGTCGCGGATGACCATTTCTTCCACAATCTCGTCGATCGAGCCGGAATCGATGCAGCGCCTTCCGACCGGAATCTTCCCGGCCTTGCGCGCCCCGCGGTCATCAAATTCCAGAATTTGCCCGCTTTCCAGGATGAATGTCTCCTCCAGCCCGCCGCCGGCCCAGGGCAGGGCGCCGGGGCGCGGCGGCACGCCGCGGAGATGCTGGGCCAGCTCGGCGTGCGAGAACAGTTGCCGGTATTCGCCGTGCATGGGAATGAAATAGCGCGGCTTCACCAGGTTGAGCATCAGTTTCAGCTCCTCCTGGCTGGCATGCCCGGAGACGTGGATGGGCCGTGCCCCGCCCTGGCCGTACACCACGTGCGCGCCGCGGCGGAACAGGTGGTCCACCATCCGGAAAATGCTCTTTTCGTTGCCGGGGATGATGCGCGCGGAGAGAACCACGTGGTCGCCGGCCTCGATGGTGACGTGCTTATGGCTCTCCACGGCGGCCCGCGACAGCGCCGACATGGGCTCGCCCTGGCTGCCGGCGATCAGCACGGCCACGCGGTCGCGGCGCACCTGGGCGATGTCGGCCGGGCGCAGCAAGGTGCCGTCGGGAATCTGCAAGTAACCCATGCGGTGGGCGATCTCGGTGATGGCCCCCATGCTCCGCCCCACGAAGGCCACCTTGCGGTTGTACAGCGCCGCCAGATCCACCACCTGCTGCAGCCGGTGCACGGAGCTGGTGAAGCAGGAGACGATCACCCGGCCCTCGGCGGCCATGAAGATTTCCTCAAACCGGCCGCGCACCGCCCGTTCCGAGGGCGTGAACCCCGGCCGCTCCACGTTGGTGGAATCGGAAAACAAAGCCAGCACGCCGCGCTTGCCGTACTCGGCCACCGTGTGCAGGTCGAACAGCTCGTAGTCGGTGGGCGTGGGGTCCACCTTGAAGTCGCCGGTATGGATGAGGACGCCCAGCGGCGTGGTGATGGCCAGCATCAGCGAGGCCACGGCGCTGTGGGTCACGTGGATGAACTCGACCTTGAACGGGCCCAGGTCCACGATGTCGCGCGGCTTCACCGCGTGGAGCCGCGCGTCCTTCAGCAGCTCGTGCTCCGCCAGCCGGTTCTCCAGCACCGCCAGGGTGAACGCGGTGCCGTACACCGGCACGTTCAGTTCCGACAGCAGGAAGGGGACCGCGCCGATGTGGTCTTCGTGGCAGTGGGTCAGGATCAAACCGCGCACGTGCTCGCGGTTTTCCACCAGGAAGGTCATGTCGGGGATGACCACATCGACGCCCAAAAGCTCGCTGTCGGGGAACATCATGCCCGCGTCGATGACGATCATGTCGTCACCGTAGCGCAGAACCATGATGTTCATGCCGAACTCGCCCATTCCGCCCAGCGGAATGGCCTGCAATTTTCGTTCCGTCATTCACTCCATGGTAGCACAGGCAGACGGTACGATTGACTGTGCTAGACTCGCAGTTCTAGCTGTCAGCTATCAGCTTTCAGCTATCAGCTTTTCCCAAGTCTCCCGAGAGAGGCGGATCCTATGCAAAACTTCCGAGATCTGAAGGTTTGGGAGAAGGCACATCGGCTCACCTTGGAGATCTATAAAGCGACTCAGACGTTCCCCCGCCAGGAGATGTATGGCCTTACGAGCCAGATTCGCCGCGCTTCTTCTTCGATTCCCGCAAACCTGGCCGAAGGCTGCGGACGCGGGGGCGACCCGGATTTCGCGCGGTTCCTCTGGATCGCGATGGGCTCGGCCAGCGAGTTGGAATATCATCTGCTGCTGGCTCGGGACCTGGAATTCCTCGCCGCCGCAGATCACAACCATCTTCAGGCGGCTGTCACTGAGGTCAAACGGATGCTGGCGGCCCTCATACAGCGGGTCAAGAGTCCCTCGAGAGCTGTTGGCGGCACGGCACGAGCCGGAAAAGCTGATAGCTGAAAGCTGATAGCTGACAGCTAAAACCTTTATGAACCTCATACAAGCACCCAGAGGATTCCTATTTTCCGCGGTCGCTGCCGGTGTCCGCAAAGACGGGCGAATCGATCTGGGCCTGATCGTCTCCGAGCGGCCGGCCAGCGCCGCCGGCGTGTTCACCACCAACCGGGTGGCGGCGGCGCCCGTGCTTTTATGCCGCCGGCACCTGGCCGCCGGCCGGGGTATGGCGCGGGCCATCGTCGCCAATTCCGGAAACGCGAACTGCGCCACGCCCAACGGCGGGCGCGTGGCAGAGCGCACCGCGCGCGCCGCCGCCCAACTGCTGAACATCGAGCCGCGGCATGTTCTGGTGGCATCCACCGGTGTGATTGGCCTGCCCATGCTCGAAGAGCAGATTCCCAGCGCCCTGCCGCGGGCCGTCGAACGATTGTCGCCGGAGAGCTTCGAAGAGGTGGCCCGCGCGATTATGACCACCGACACCCGGCCCAAGTTGGCGTTCCGCGCCATGGGCAGGGGCCCGCGGGCCGCCCGCGTGCTGGGGATGGCCAAGGGCGCGGGCATGATTCATCCGCGCATGGCGACCATGCTGGCTTTCGTGATGACCGACGCGGCCGCCGCACCGGCCCGGCTGCAGCGGCTGACCGCGGCCGCCGCGGCCCGCACCTTCAACCGCATCTCGGTGGACGGCGACACTTCCACCAACGATACCCTCTGCGTGCTGGCCAACGGCGCGGCCGGACCCGTCGCGGAAGCGCGGCTGGCCAAGGCCCTGGAAGAGGTGATGGGGGAACTGGCGCTGGCCATCGCCGCCGACGGCGAGGGCGCGCGCAAGCTGGTGAAAATCGAGGTGCGGGGCGCGCGCAATGAAGCGCAGGCCGAGACGCTGGCCCGCGCCATTGCCAATTCCCCGTTGGTGAAGACCGCGATTGCCGGAGGCGACCCGAACTGGGGACGCATCCTTTCGGCGGCGGGCGCTTCCGGAGCTTCCTTCGATCCCGCCCGCGTTTCCGTCATCCTGAACGGCGTCACCGTGTGCCGGCGGGGCGTCGCCGCCGACTTCGACGAAGAAGCGCTGGGCCGCTCCCTGGCTCAGGCCCGCGAGGTCGATGTGCGCCTGCTGCTTGGCGCCGGCCGCGCCCGCGTCCGGTTCCACACCTGCGACCTGACCGAAGAGTACATCCGCATCAATGCCTCGTACCGCACCTAATCGTGTTTCGGGACTGAACCACAAAGGCACAAAGAACACAAAGTTCACAAAGTAGATCGACTTGGTGAACCTTTGAGCTCTTTGTGCCTTTGTGGTTGAAGTACCGAGAACAGGGACGCGAGCTGCTCCAGCGACAATTCTTCGGCGCGGGCAAAGCCGCTGAGGCCCAGCGATTCGAGCGCGGCGGTCACTTGCCGGATGGCAGGCAGGCGCTTCAGGTTGTTCACCAGCGTTTTCCGCTTTTGCTGGAAGCAGGCGCGGAGGAAGCGAAAGAAGGCAGCCTCGTCCCGTATGCCCAGTTCCCCGCCCCGCGGCGCAACCGCCATTCGAACCAGCGCCGAGTCGACCCTGGGCGGCGGCCGGAACGCGCCGGGCGGAATGCAAAACAGCAGCTCGGGACAGGTGTAATACTGCGCGGTCACCGACAGCAGGCCGTAGTCGCGGCTTTGGGGCGCCGCCGCAAGCCGCTCGGCCACCTCCCGCTGCACCATCACGGTCAAATCTTCGAACAGGCCGGAAAACTCGAAAAGCCGGAGAAGGATCGGCGAGGTAATGTAATAGGGCAAATTGCCGGCCGCCTTGGCGCGCCGGAAGCCCGTCTCAGCCGCCAGCCGGCGCAGATCGAGCTGGAGAATGTCGGCTTCCACGACCCGGACGCGGGAGCTGCCGCCAAATTTCTGGCGCAGCAGCGCGGCCAGCGGCGGGTCCACCTCCACGGCAATGACCAGGCCGGCACGCGCGGCCATCAGTTCGGTCAGCGCACCCCGGCCCGCGCCGATCTCGATTACCAGGCATTCGGTGTCCAGCGCCACGCTGTCGGCGATGCGCGCCAGCACGCGCCGGTCGGCCAGGAAATGTTGCCCCAGGCGCCTTGGCATGGCAGCAGTTTCGCACGGCGGCGCCGGAAGTGGTGAATTATCCGGGCTACCGGGGCCAGGGGTAGGCGAACAGCAGACCCAACAGCAGCGTGTTCTGGTGGTGCATGGCAGCGGCGTCGAAGCCGCGATCAAAGAACGGGCGGTCGGAGTGGTCGTGCCGGTATTCCCAGCGCGCCAGCGCGCCGTCGCGAACTTTGAACTCCGCCGTCATGGTTCCTTCCTTCAGGCGCTGGGGCAGCGCGGTTGTGAACCCGTTCGCGTCGTTGAACCACTCCAGGCGGGGAGCGATCGCCCAACGCGGGCTCAGGACGCCGCACTGGCCGCGTCCGTCCGGCTCGCCTCTTTCTTTTTCCCGGCGCGGTCTTCCCCGGCCCCCGAGGAAGCAGCCAAAACGAGCAAAAAGACCGCCGCCAAGAATCTACCCGCCATTCCCTCCTCCTTCTGGTTGTTTGATGGAGGATAGCGGCAAGCCGGACGGCGGGCAAGCCGATTGTTTGAATGAGCCGATTTCGTTTTTTGGATAATGAAAACTGCTTATTGAGTCGATCAGGAAATTGGTAACGGCTGTGACCCGGACGCGGCTTCACTGGCTCAGCAGCTTACCGATGGCCGCTTCCAACTCCGGGGGGCGGAAGCCGGCCGGGCCGGGCTGCCCCTTGTAGGCGATGCGACCCCCGCGGTCCACCAGGTAGAGCCGGTCGGGCCAGCCGGCATAGGCGGCTTCGGTGGTGTTCTTCAGGTTATCGATGAGCGCCGGCATGTGGATATCGAGCTTGCGGATGCAAAGCCCCGCCACTTCGTGCCGTTCCTGGTCGCTCTTCGGCTCGGCATAGAGCACGTTCTCGCGCTGGTTGGCGGGCACCTGCCGGCCGTCGGTGGGGTGCGCCTCGCGGATGTAGACGAGCAGGAACTCGACCTTGTCCTTGTAGCGGTCGTGCATGCCGTTGATGTCACCCACCTGGTGACGGAACGGCGGTCAGGTATAGCTGCCGAACACCAGGGCCACCGGCCTGCGGTCGCGGAAAGACGAAAGCCGCACTTTCTGCTCGCCTCCGCGCACGGTCAGCTCGAAGTCCGGCGCCAGGTCCCCGACCTTGAGTGTTCCCTGCCGGGGCATCTGCGCGGCCGGCCGGGCGTCTTGCGCCACGGCCATGCCCGCCATGCACAAAATAACGGCAATCACTGGTGTGAGGCGCATGATCGTTTATCGCCACTATTCTAATCCCCACCCGCCCGCCAGCCAACATTATTCAGCACGCGCTTCTTTGTGGGCCTTTGTGTCCTTCGTGTCTTTGTGGTTCCAAAAACTCAGCTTGCATTTTGGCGCCGCGCCAGTGACAATGGCGCATCACAAGGGTTTCTAACTTCCAGACATGTCCGAAGAAACCAACCGGCCATTCGGGTATTTTGCCTTCGCCGCCGTCGTGGGCATCCTGCTGCTGCTGAACTGGCTGGGCACATTCAAGACCATCTTCGGGCTGGACACGGCCATCCTGCTGACGCTGATCGCGGGCTACAAGATCTTCTTCAACGCCATCGCGGGGCTGCTGGAACGGAAGATCTCCGCGGACCTGGCCATCACCATCGCGGCCATCGCCGGCCTGGCGGTGGGCGAATACCTGGCGGCCGCCGAGGTCATGTTCATCATGGTCATCGGCGAGGGCCTGGAGGCTTACGCGGCCGGCCGCACCGGCGCGGCCATCGCCAAACTGGCGGCCCTGCTGCCCCGCCGCGGCCGCGTGCGCCGCAATGGCGAGGAACTGGAGGTGGCGCCCGAGGAAATCCGCCGTGACGACATCGTGCTGGTGCGCCCGGGCGAGCGCATCCCGGTGGATGGCATCCTGCTGCGCGGCCAGTCGGCGATCGATGAAAGCACGCTGACCGGCGAATCAATCCCGGCGGACAAGGCGGCCGGCGACCGCGTCTACAGCGGCACCTTCAACGTCGGCGGCGACTCGGTCGGTTTACTGGAAATCGCGCCCACCGCGGCGGCCGACGAAAGCGCGCTGGCCCGCATCGTGCGCCTGGTGAAAGAGGCGCGGCAGAACAAGGCGCCGGTGGAGCGCGCCGCCGACCGCTACGCGAAGTTCTTTCTCCCGCTGATCCTGGCGGCGGGCGCCATCGTTTTCGTTTTCACGCGCGACTGGATGCGGGTGGTGGCGGTGCTGATCGTGGCCTGCCCCTGCGCGCTGGTGCTGGCCACCCCGGCGGCCATGCTGTCGGCCATCGCCCGGCTGGCGCGCTCCGGCGTGCTGGTCAAGGGTGGCGTCCACGTGGAGGCCATGGCCCGGGTGACCGCCATCGTCTTCGACAAGACGGGCACGCTGACCGAGGGGCGGCTGCACATCTCTTCGATCCGCCCGCTGGGGACCATCACTGAACAGCAACTGCTGCTGTGGGCGGCGGCGGCGGAAAGCGGCTCGGAGCACCTGCTGGCCCGCGCCGTCGCGGAGGCGGCCGCCGCCCGCGGACTCACCCCGCCGGCCGCGCAGGAATTTCGCGCCCTGCCGGGACTCGGCGTCGAAGCCCGCGTGGACGGCCGCGACCTGCTCATCGGCAACCCGCAGTTGTTCGCCCGCCGCGGCATTGCTGTTCCAGCCGAAGCCGAAGCGCTGCTGGCACAACTGGAAGAGAACGGCGAAACGCCGCTGCTGGCCGCCGCCGGCGGAGAAGTGATCGGCCTGTTGGGTGTGCAGGACCGGCTGCGCGCCGGGGCGCGCGGCGCCGTCGGCCGGTTGCGCCAGATGGGCATCGGAAAGATCGTCCTGCTGACCGGCGACCGCCGCCACATCGCCGACTCCATCGCCCGCCAGGCAGGCATCGCCGAGGTTTACGCCCAACTGCTGCCGGAAGAAAAGCTGGAGAAGCTGCGGCAGTTCCAGGCCGCCGGCTTCCGGGTGGCCATGGTGGGCGACGGGATCAACGACGCGCCGGCGCTGGCCGCCGCCGATGTTGGCATTGCGCTGGGCGGCACCAGCGTCGATGTGACGGCCGAGGCTGCCGACATCGTTTACCTGGCGCCGGGCTTCGACAAGTTCCCGGTCATGGTGGACGTCAGCCGCAAGGCGCTGGCCACTGTCCGCCAGAACATCTGGGCGTTTGCGCTGGTGACCAACGTGGCAGCGGTCACGGCCGCTTCCTACGGGATTTTGGGGCCCATCGGCGCCGCCGTGTTTCACCAGGGCTCATCCTTCCTGGTGATGATGAACTCGCTGCGGCTGCTGCGGGAGCGGCCGCTGCCGGCGCGCCTGAGAGCGCTGCTGGCGCCACGCGCGCTTTCACATGTGCGCCGCCTTGGCGCGGCGGGCGCCGCCGCCGGCCGCCGCGCGCTGGATTTGTGGAACAGGTTGGCCGCCTTTGCCATCCCTTACGCCTGGCGCGAGCGCCGGCGCTTGTGGAAGCCGGCAGCCGGCATCCTGGCCGCGCTGTGGCTGCTCAGCGGCGTCTACATGCTCAACCCCCAGGAAACGGCGGTGGTGCAGCGTTTCGGGCGCAAGGTGCTGCCGTACCGCGGACCGGGACTCCATTACGCCCTGCCCTGGCCGGTCGAAAGGGTCAGCCGCGTGGAGGCCGCCCGGGTGCGGTCCTTGGAGATGGGCTTCCGCACCATCGCGCCGGCCGCGCGCCTGGGCGATGCCGTCGAGCCTGCGGCCTATGAATGGAACGTAGCCCACCGCATTGGCCGCTACCAGCAGAAGCTGGAAGAGGCGCTGATGCTGGCCGGCGATCAGAACCTGGTCACGGCCAACGCCGTCGTTCACTACTTCATCGAGCAGCCCGACGATTACCTGTTCAACCTGGCCGATCCGGAGAGCACGCTGCGCGGCGTGGCGGAGAGCGGCCTGCGCCGCGCCATCGGCCTTGCGGAGCTGGACGTGGCGCTCACCAGTGGCCGCCGGGCGCTGGAAGAGACGGCGCGCGCGGAAATGCAGAAGCGCCTGGACCGCTACCGCGCCGGAATCCGCGTGCTGAGCGTGCGCCTCCAGGACGTTCATCCGCCGCTGGAGGTGGTGGACGCGTTTCGCGAGGTATCCAGTGCCTACGAGGAGAAGAACCGGCTGATCAACGAGGCGGAAGCCTACCGCAACCAGCAGGTGGCGCTGGCCCGCGGGCAGGCCGCCAGCCGGCTGGAGGAGGCCCTGGCCTACAGGCTGGGCCGCACCAACCGCGCCACGGGCGACGCCGACCGCTTTGTGCAGGCCGAGGCCGCATACCGCACCGCGCCCGGCCCCACTGAAACCCGGCTGTTCCTGGAAACCATGGAGCAGGTGCTGCCGGGACGCAACAAGCTGATTGTGGATGTGGATGGAAAGGGGAAGCGGCAGTTGCTGGCCATCGACTCCGGCACGCTGAGGTTGCTGCTGCCGGCGGATGCGTCGGCCGCGCAGCCGCCCCCCCAGCCCCCGGTTCCGAGGGACTGACTCTTATGATTCAACGATACCGGATGCCGATTGCCGTGGCCGCCAGCCTGCTGCTGGCCTGGCTGACCCTTTTCACGGTGCCCGAAACCGAGTTCGCCATCGTGACGCAGTTTGGGCGGCCCGTACGCACCGTCACCCAGGCCGGCCTGCACCTGAAGTGGCCCTACCAAACCCTGCTGCGCTTCGACCGCCGGCTGCGCGTGTACAACCCGCGGCCCTCCGAGTTTCTGACCAGGGACAAGAAAAACCTGGTCATCGAGAACTATGTCTGCTGGCGGATTCAGAACCCGGAGCGCTTCGTGCAAACCGTGGGCGACACGGTATCGGCCGAAATGCGGCTGCACGACATCGTCTGGTCGGGCCTGGCCGCCGCGCTCGGCAACTACGATCTGGAGTCGCTGGTGACGCCCAACCCCGAGCGCATGCACGGCGACGAGCTGATGGAGTCGCTGGCCCGGCACACCGACCGCCGCGCGCTGGAGCAATACGGCATCGAAGTGGTCGATGTGCGCATCAAGCGCCTGAACCTGCCGGAGCAGAACAAGCAAAGCGTCTTCGCCCGCATGCGCGCCGAGCGCGAGCGTATCGCCCGCCAGTACCGCGCCGAGGGTGAGGAGCAGGCCCTGAAGATCCGCGCCCAGGCCGACCGCCAGAAAGAAGAGATTCTGTCGGCCGCCTACCGCGAGGCGGAGAAAGTGCGCGGCGACGGCGACGCGCAATCGACCCGCATCTACGGTGCGGCTTACTCGCGCGATCCGCAGTTCTACAAGATGGTGCGGACCCTGGAGGCCTACAAGAAGATCCTGGACGACAAGACCACAGCGGTCCTGCCGGCCGATTCCGAATTGTTGCGGTTGCTGACCAGGGGACGGACCGGAAGCAAGTAGGCAGTAAGCAGTAAGCGGCTGTCAGGGATTCCTGAGGGATTAATGGCGAGCGTATTGCAGTTCCGGGTAAAGGAAGAGGCGGCAGGCCCGTCGCCGCGCTATACGCCCAAGCGCATCCTGGCGGCAGTCGCGCTGCTCTACCTGGCCAGCGGCATCTACCTGGTGCCGCCGGACCGGCAGGCCGTGGTGACCCGCTTCGGCCGCGTGGTCGATGCCCGCGTGCTCCCCGGCATCCATTACCATTTTCCCTACCCCATCGAGCGCATCTACCGGCTGAAGGTCCGGGAAACGCGCCGCGCCGTGGTGGGCGGCGAACCGGCCGACGAGACGCTGGGCCGAACCCAGCCCTTCCAAACGCAATTCCTGACCGGCGACCAGAACGTCATCCAGATGCGGGCCGTGGCCCAATTCAGCATCAACTCGCCTGCCGACTTCTTGTTCCGAGCCGAAAACCCCGAGGTGCTGGTCCGCAATGCGGTGGAAACGGAACTGGCGCGGGAGACGGCCCGGCGCGGCGTGGACGCGCTGCTGACCACCGACAAGGTGGCGGTCCAGGAAACCGTGCGGGAACGGGCGCAGGCAGTGCTGGACCGCTATTCGGCCGGAATCAGCGTGGCCTCGGTCAACATCGAGACGGCCGGGCCGCCGCCCGAGGTGGCCGAGGCATTTCGGGACGTGGCCGGGGCGCGCGCCGACGCCGCCCGCATCGTCAACGAAGCCCAGGGCTATGCCAACGACCTGGTGCCCCGCGCCCGCGGCGAAGCCAACCAGATGAAGGAGGCGGCCGAAGGCTACCGCGCCCGCAAAATCAACGAAGCCCGCGGCGACGCCGAACGTTTCACCAAGCTGGCCACCGAATACAGCAAGGCCAAGGAAGTCACCTCGCAGCGGCTCTACGTCGAGGCCATGGAGCAGGTCCTGCCCAGGATCAGGAAGCTGATCGTGGACCGCAACGTGGACCTGAGCATTCTCCGCAAAATCGAGTGAAGTTGTGAGTTTTCAGTTGTCAGTTTTCAGTCGTCAGTTCTGGGTCGTTGTCCGACGCTTAGCTGAAAACTGATGACTGATAACTGAAAACTGCTGACTTCTCATCGGGCAACGATTCTCAGGGCCAGCAAAACATGGACCGGCTCGCCTTCCATGCGCACCGGAGCGAAGCGGAACTGGCGCAGCGCCGCCTCCAATTCGGGTTCGGTAGTCTCCTTCAACGGACGCAGGCCGGCGACCTTCCCTTCCCGATCAACCAGCAGCAGGTAGGAACAGGGTTTGATGCGCAGGCCCGCGGGCAGCGAGGCGGCGCGAATGGGCGGCAGGTGCCGGATCCTCATGGGAACAAATAGAAGGGTGTCGGCAGGGATCTTCCAATAGGGAGCGGGAGAGATTTCGACTCTCTCGGGCGTGACCCAGCCCTGGTTTCCCCGGCCCGGCCCGCGCACCTCCAACATCACCGCCGGTCCCGTATCGCGGGCGGGCAACAGAAAGCGGAATTCCACGCCGGGCGATTCCGCGGGCAGGCGGGCGGTAACCTCCGCGGCCCCGAATTCGATTCGCCAGCGCCCGTCCGCCTCCACCTCCCCGACGATAGGCGAATCCATGTCCGGGTCGCGGTAGACGGCGGCGTCCTTGCCCCGCGGAGTGATGACCTGGGCAGCCAGCGGAAAGCAGAAGGCAGTAAGCAGTAGGCAGTAAGCAGTGAGCAGGAGGCAGCAGGCGGGAAGCAGAAGAAGGAAGGCAGAAGGCAGAAAGCGGAAGGCAGCAAAACCAAGCGGTTGCCGCCTTCTGCGTTCCGTTTTCCGCCTTCCGCATCTCACGAGCCACTTCCGAGACACCATACTAGAACGACCAGCGCACCAGCGCCGCTCCGGCCGTGAATCCGGCCCCTACCGCGCACAATAGAACCAGGTCGCCCTTCTTCAGCTTTCCTTCTTCCAGCGCCGTGCGCATGGCCAGCGGAATCGTGGCGGCCGTTGTGTTGCCGTACCGGTCGACATTGATGATTACGCGCTCGCGGGGGATACCCAGGCGATCGGAGGTGGCCGTAATGATGCGGCGATTGGCCTGGTGAGCGATCATCACCTGCACGTCCTCGCCCCTCAGCCCGTGGCGGTCCAGCAAGGCCTTGCAGACGTCGTATTGCTTGCGCACGGCGAATTTGAAAACCTGCTGGCCCTCCTGGTGCACGTAGTGCATCTTTTGCCGGACGGTTTCCTCGCTGGCCGGGCGGCGGCTGCCTCCCGCCGGCATGTACAGGACATCGGCGCCGGCCCCATCCACTTCATGATAAAAATCGATGATTCCCTCTCCGTCTTCTTCGGCCGGCTCCACCAGCACGGCGCCGGCCGCGTCGCCGAACAGAATGCAAGTGGCCCGGTCGGTATAGTCCACGATGCTGGACATGGTGTCGGCGCCGATCACCAGCACGCACTTGTGCGATCCGGCCACGACAAACTGCGCGGCCACCGTCAGGGCGTAGAGGAACCCGCAGCAGGCGCCGAGCAGGTCGAAGCCCCAGGCATGCGGGCTGCCGAGGGCGCGCTGCACCAGGCAGGCGGTTGCCGGGAACAGCATGTCCGGGGTCACGCTGGCCACCACGATCATGTCCAGTTCCGCGGCCGCCAGGCCGCGGGAGGCCAGCGCGGCGCGCGCCGCTTCGATCGCCATGTCCGACGTCGCCATCCCCGGCGTCACCAGGTAGCGCGTGGAAATACCGGTCCGCTCCAGGATCCACTCGTCGCTGGTATTGACCATCTTTTCCAGGTCGGCGTTGGTCAAAATCCGGGGCGGCAGGTAGGTGCCCAGGGCCGTGATTTTGGCTTGACGTGCCAAGGCGATCAGTCCTCCAGTGATTGAGTCAAAGCCGCTATTGTGCCACAGATATTGGCCGGGGATGAACACGGAGAAAGCGCGGCAGGCTTCAGGCTGCTGTAGCCTGTGGCCTCTGATCGGCGTTCATCCGTGATGAATTTTCCGGCGAATTGTTGTATCTTGCCGTGATTCAGTCGAGGAACCAAACGGGGAGCGAACGAATGCGCTTGGCGATTGCGTTTATCATCGCAATTCTGATGGCGCCGCTTTTAGGCGCCGAGCAACTGGACGAGACGGTCACGGTGCCGTGGCTGATGCCGCGGAAGGCGCTCACGGTGCGCCCGGAGACCAAAGCGGCGCCGGACGCGCAGGCCTGCCTGCACTTCTGGGTCGGCAAGGACGGCAACATGGAAGCCACCGAGCAGGTCTGCGGCGACCGCGAGTTGTTCGATGACATCGTGGACGCGGTGCTGGATTGGGAGTTCAAGCACGAGGGCGCGTTCACCACCGACCTGACGTTCGTGCGCCGCGGCAAAAAAGTTGTGCTGCTCCTGGAACTGCCGCCTGAGTCCCGACCCAAAAAGGAGCCCTGCACCGACAAGCAGTAGCCAGGACGCGCGAAGCCCCGAGAGTTTGTAGCGGCGGTCTTTAGACCGCCACAAAGGATTGAGATGGCGACCCCGCCAGGCGGGGTCGCCGCTACAACTCACTCCACGGTGACGGATTTGGCCAGGTTGCGGGGCTGGTCCACATCGCAGCCGCGCCGCACCGCGATGTGATAGGCGAGCAGTTGCAGCGGCGCGATTTCCAAAATGGGCGAGAGCAGCTCGACGGCCGGCGGCAGCGGAATGACGAAGTCGGCGCTTTCGGTCACTTCCGTGTCGCCCTCGGTCACCAGCGCGATCACGGTTCCCTCGCGCGCCTTCACCTCCTTGATGTTGGAAAGCGTTTTCTCATAGCGCAACTGGCTTTCGGCATTCCCCGGCTCCCGGGTGGCGATGACCACCACCGGCAGCTTCTCATCGATCAGGGCGTTGGGACCGTGTTTCATCTCGCCGGCCGGGTAGCCCTCGGCGTGAATGTAGGAAATCTCCTTCAGCTTCAGCGCCCCCTCCAGGGCAATGGGGTAGTGGATGCCGCGGCCCAGGAACAGGAAGTTGTCGGCGCGGAAAAAGCGCCGGGCCAGGTCCTCGTACAGCGCGTCGTGTCCCAGCACGCGCTCCAGCTTGGCCGGCAGGCGGGTCAGCTCCTGCATGTAGCCGCGCTCCTGCTCGGCGCTCAGCGTTCCGCGCAGGCCCGCCAGGTGCAGCGCCAGGATATACAGAGCGGCGAGCTGGGAGGTGAAGGCCTTGGTGGAGGCCACGCCGATCTCGGGCCCGGCGTGCGTGTACAGGGTTCCGGTGGCCTCGCGGGTCACCATGCTGCCGGCCACGTTGCAAATGGCCAGCGTGGGCGAGCCCCGGGCCGTGGCCTCGCGCTGCGCGGCGATGGTATCGGCCGTCTCGCCCGACTGCGTGATCACCACCGTCAGGGTGTCGGGCGGCACGATGGGATCGCGGTAGCGGAACTCGCTGCCGTAATCCACCTCCACCGGCAGCCGCGCCAGCTTCTCCACCATGAACTTGCCGGCCAGGGCGGCGTGCCAGCTTGTGCCGCAGGCCACCATCTTCACCTGCCGCACGTTGCGCAAATCCTCCTCGCTCAACTGCATTTCGTCGAGGAACACGCGGCCGCTGTCCACGCTGATGCGTCCCAGCGTGGTGTCGCGCACGGCCCGCGGCTGCTCGAAGATTTCCTTCAGCATGAAATGCTTGTAGCCGCCTTTTTCGGCCATGATGGGGTCCCAGGTGATGTGCTGCACGGCGCGCGTCACGGGGCGGCCGTGGAGGTCGGAAAGGTGCACGCCGCGGGGCGTGATCACCGCTACGTCGCCGTCGGCCAGGAAGAAAACGTCGCGGGTATGGTGCAGGATGGCCGGGAGGTCGGAAGCGACGAAGTATTCGTCCCGGCCCAGGCCAATCACGGCGGGCGGTCCGTTGCGCACGGCGACGATCTTGTCCGGGTCGCGCCGCGACAGCACGGCGATGGCGTAGATGCCGCCCAGCTCGACCACGGCCTTGCGCACCGCCTCCTCCAGCTTGCCGTTTTGGTACTTTTCAATGAGGTGGGCGATGACCTCGGTATCGGTCTCGGTGACGAAGACGTGGCCCTCGCTCGCCAGTTGCTTCTTCAGCGCCAGGTAGTTCTCGATGATGCCGTTGTGCACCACCACGATATCGCCCCGGCAGTCGCGGTGCGGGTGGGCGTTCTCCTCGGTGGGGCGGCCGTGCGTCGCCCAGCGGGTGTGGCCGATGCCATAGCTGCCCTCCAGCGGGTTCAGCCGGATTGCTTCTTCCAGGTTGCGCAGCTTTCCTTCGGCGCGGCGGATCTGCAGTCCGGCGACCGATCCCACGACAGCCACGCCGGCCGAGTCGTATCCGCGATACTCGAGCCGCCGCAGGCCGTCAATAATCACCGGCACGGCCGGCTTGTAACCGACATAACCCACAATGCCGCACATAAATCTTCATGGCTCCACCTGGTACGAGAACTCTTCGATAACCGGATTGGTCAGCACATCGCGGGCGATACGCTCGATCTGCTGGCGCGCCTGCTCCGCGCCCAGGCCGTCGCTCAGGCCAATCTCGAAGAATTTGCCCTGGCGGACGTCGGCGACGTCCGCATAGCCCAGGTCCCGCAGGGCCGCCAGGATGGTTTTCCCCTGCGGGTCCAGAACCGTCCTTTTCAGCGCAACGAAAACTTTAGCTTTCATAAGAACCAGTCGACCTAGGGCGACCCCGCCAGGCGGGGTCGCCGCTACATCACACCGCGGAGGGCGACCGCATAGGGTCGGCCCTACATCGCGCGGAGGCTTTCGTCCAGCAATTCGACAACGTGCAGCACGCGCTGTCCGTTCCCCCATTGAGCCACACCGGCGCGAAGCTGCAGCAGGCAACCGGGATTGGCCGTGAGCACCAAGCCGGCGCCGGTGGCGGAAATGGCCTCCATCTTCTTTTTCAGCAGGGACATGGACAGCTCGTTATGCACAACATTATAGATTCCCGCGCTGCCGCAGCAGATGTCGGCCAGCGGCAGTTCCTGGAACTCGATGCCGGGCACGCTGCGAATCAGCTCGCGGGGGGCCGCCCGGACGCGCTGCGCGTGCCCCAGGTGGCAGGAATCCTGGTAGGTGGCGCGGGCGGCCACCGCGCCCAGCCTCTGCACCAGCCCGATTTCCGCCAGAAACTCCGTGATGTCCTTCATCCTGGAGACGAACAGGCGTGCCCGCTCCGCATCGCGCCCGTCGCCGTCCAGCAGCTCGCCGTACTCCTTCAGCGTGGAGCCGCAGCCGGCGGCGTTGTTGATGATGGCGTCGAACGGCTCGGCCAGAAAGGCGTCGAGGTTGCGGCGCGCCAGCCGGCGCGCTTCCTCGCGCCTTCCTGCGTGGACGTGCAGGGCGCCGCAGCAGCCCTGGCTTGCCGGAATCACCACCTCGCAGCCGTTGGCAGCCAGCACGCGGACGCTGGCCTCGTTCAGCCGCGCGAAGCTCACGTTGGCGATGCAGCCGGCGAAAAAGGCCACGCGGTAGCGGCGCTCCCCTACCGCCGGATATGTCTTGCCCAGTTGCGAGAAAAAAAACGGCGGCTGCGACTCGGGCGCCAGCGCCTCGATGCGCGCCAGACCCAGCACACGGAGCAGGCCCGAGCGCCGCGCCATTTTCTGCGCGCCCGAGGCCTGGTACAGCCACAGCAGCCGCCCCGCCAACTTCAATAGCGGGGGGCTGACCAGCAGGCAGTCATAGAAGACGCGGCGGGCCATCCGCGCGACAAGCGGCCGGCGATAATGTTGTTCGATCTGGGCCCGCGCCGCCTCCACCAGCTTTCCGTAGAGGACGCCCGCGGGACAGGCGGTCTCGCAGGCGCGGCAGTCCAGGCACAGATCGATGTGCTGCACGAAGCGCTCCGCCAGCGCCAGCCGCCCTTCATCCACCAGCGCCATCTGGTAGATGCGGCCGCGCGGCGAGTCCATCTCCACGCCCAGTTCACGGTACGTCGGGCAATGGTTCAGGCACAGCCCGCAGTGGATGCACTTCGAGTACACCTCCCACAGCGGGCGGTCGGACCCGGAGAAGCCGGAAGCTGCCGATGTATCGCCCGTGTTGGCTGGCGCCCGCATGAATTTCGGATTTCAGATTTCGGATTTCGGATTGCGAGCTTAAAATCCGCAATCCGCAATTCCCAACCCGCCCCCTACACCACAAAGCGGCCGGGATTCAGAATGCCGTTAGGGTCGAAGACCTGCTTCAACTTCAGCATTAACCCGTAGTCGTCGCGCTTGGGTCCCCAGATATCGAGCTGCGACGCGATTTCCGGCGGCGCGAACTCCAGAACGACGTGTGCCGGAAGCGGCCCCGCGAATTCGCGGATCGAGCGGCAAAATGCCGGCAAATCGCCGCCCCGGGCGTAGACGTAAAGAATGCCGGAGCCGGCGCGGCCGGCCAGCGCCGTTTCCCGGGCGGGCTGATCCGCCTCCAGGCGCTCGACGATCGCGCGCATGTGGTCCAGCGTCGAAGAGATTTTCAAGCGCACGGTGTCGGGCCCGGCCAGCGTAGCGGGCAAGTCGCAGACCGCGCGCCAGACGCGCTGCTCCTGCTCGCCGGCCAGCGTGGCGGAGGCCTCCAGGCCGGCGGCGCGGCCGGCGGCCTCGACCTCCCGCCGCGCCCGCTCGATCACATTGGCCACGCCCCCGTAGGCCACCAGGAGCACATAGCGGCTTCGCGGCAGCTCCTGCGGAGCGGCCGCAGCGGCAGCGGAGGCATCCAGCAGGTCCAGCGCCAGCGGCGCCACCGGAGAGTTCAGCAGCCCGCTGCGCGCCTGGAAGGCCGCGGCCGCCGTCCGGAAGCCGAGCGCCGTGGTCTCCGTCGCCGGGTGCGGATAGACACGCACGTTGACCTCGGTAATGATGCCCAGCGTTCCGAAGGAGCCGATCAGCAGCTTGACCATGTCATAGCCGGCCACGTTCTTGACCACCATCCCGCCGCTCTTGATCACCTTGCCCTCCGCGGTGGCGAAGCGCAGGCCAATGACCATGTCGCGCGCCGTGCCGTAGAACAAGCGGAACGGGCCGCTGCTATTGGTGGCCACGATGCCGCCCAGGGTCGCCAGTTCCGGCCGGGGAACGGCCAGCGGCAGCCACTGACGGTGGAGGGCCAGGACAGCGCTCAAGTCCGCGAGCGTCACTCCGGCTTGCAGGCTGGCGGTGAGATCGGCCGGCTCGTACTGCTTTACCCGATTGAGGCGGCGCAGGCAGACCCGCAGCGCCCCGCCCGGCGCCGGCCCGCCCAGCTCGGGTTGCGACGAGTTGCCCGCGGGTATCACCGGCAGGCGTGCGGCGTCGGCCAGCGCCAGCACGCCGGCCACCTCTTCCGCCGATCCGGGGAACACCGTGCAATCGGAAACGTTCTGGGCGCCGACCAGCTCGCCGAGCCGCCGCGCCATATCTCCGGGCAGGGCCATCGCCGCGAGTATAACAGACTGTAGGCTACAGGCTGCAGGCCGCAGGCTCCAGGAATTCACTGCGCTATGGCTCTGTGGTCAATGGTTACCCGCCATACCTCTTCCGATTGGGGCGGGTCTATAGATTGGGGGATAATCAACGTTCATGCGGCGTAGAACCAGCAACGCCCGGCGGCGCGCTACGCCAATCCCGGAGATCCTGCGACCCCATCTGTTCCGCCGCGGGGTGCGCTGCGCGCCTTTGGAACTATCGCCGGCCATCTCCCGCCGGGGCCGACGCGTGCTGGAACGCTGGCTGCGGGCCATCCCACCGGATGTTGCCGCCCGTCTGCCGCGAATCCGAGTGTCGGTATTCGACCACCGGAAGTTGCCGGCCGGCTCGGTGGCCCAGGGCGTATCGTTCATCCCGCAGCGCTACCTGCTGCTGAACGATTCCCTGCTCTCGCGCTCCGCCGAGCTGGGTCGCATCCTGTACCACGAGCTTGGCCACTTCTTGTGGCCGAGGCTTGGCAACCAGCGAAGAGCGCTGTTTGAAACGGCCGTGGGGCGGGAAGTGCGGGCCCGTGTGCGGGGCGAGTTGGGACATTCAGCGCAATCGGCCAAGCAAAGGTGGCTCGGGAGCGGTCCGGCGGGGAAACCTTCTCTTGTCCCTGGCGCTGACTGGCGCCACTACCTCTGCGAGAGTTTCTGCGACACCGGGGCCTGGGCGCTGCTCGAAGCCGCCGGCCATCGGCGCCAGCACTCGGAGTGGACGCTGAGCCGCGGGGCGCGTCCGGCCCGCCTCCGCGCCTGGAAGGCGGCGGTGAGCTAGGCACAGCGCCGCGACCGTGGGAGAGCGGGACTGACACCGGGCCGCGTCGGTATTGGTGAAACCAAGGTCTCCGAGCTGGGGTCGTACGGTTTCGGCTAACGGTCGGGCCTCAGAGCGATTTCCTTGCGCTCGCCGAGGGCTTCATTGATGACAACAAGAAAACCGGAGTCCTGGCCAAACAACTGCTCGTTTGCGTTCAAAAGCTCGATTCCGTAGATTGTGCCATCTGGTGCTGCATCCACGTTCAACTCCTCGCTTACGCGGATTGTTTCCACCCCGGTGGTTTTTTCCTTCAACCGCAGGTAGGCGATGTTGTATCGAGGATCGTAGCTGAGCTTCACCGTCTGATTCCCCTTGTCAAAAGTATCGCACAATAAGGGTGATCACCACCCAGGCATCTTTTTCCTTCACGGCGTAAACCTCCACCTGCTTGGTCGAGTAAGACCTGCCACGCCATCTGCCCGCAAAGGGGAAGTTGCGCCGAAAGCCCGTCCTGCGAATCTGGCCGGGAAGCGCTCGCCTGCTTCAATGGTCGCCGTCACCTCGGTCTCGGTCGCACCGCGTTCGGCCAGACGATCCAGGGCGTGTGGGTGCAAACGAACGTTCAAGTGGTTGCTCTCCGGTCGTGCATTCTTAGCATGAAGCGAGGCCGCACGTCCATGGCTACGCTTCGACTGGCACGATTTGGGGCCAGATGAGGGGGTTAATATACTTGACGCGCCACGTCATCGTCAGCCGATTCCGCACGACCCTCGCTCAACGCTCAGCATTCACTTCAGCGGTGCCGGCGCCCGTTTTCAAATGCCGGACAATGCGGGCGGCCTGGGCCGGGCCGGTGACCCGCGCCAGGTCCTGTTCCGAAACCTCGCGCAACGCCGCCAGGCTGCCGAACTCTCGGAGCAGCTTCTGCGCTGTTTTCTCGCCCACCCCGGGAATCCCCAGCAACTCCGTCGTAATGTGGCGTGACTGCCGGCGCTGGCGGTGGAACGTGACGGCGAAGCGGTGCGCTTCGTCGCGCACCAGTTGCACCAGGTGCAGCACCGGCGAGTGCCGGTCGAGCACCACCGGCTCGTTTTCCTGCCCCTGCACGTAGATGATCTCTTCCTTCTTGGCAATGGAGGCCAGCGGCTGGTTGATGACGCCCAGCTCTTCCAGCGCCGCCGCGGCGGCATGGAGCTGGCCCAGGCCGCCGTCGATCAGCACCAGCCCGGGCATGGGCTTGCCTTCTTCCTGCACGCGGCGGTAGCGCCGCCCCACCACTTCGCGCATGGCCGCGAAATCGTCCACGCCCTCGACGGTGCGAATGATGAATTTGCGGTAGTCGCTCTTCCTCATCTTGCCGTCTTGCCAAACGACCATGGAAGCGACGGTGTCGGAACCTTGCACGTGGGAGATGTCGAAGCACTCGATGCGGCGCGGCGGCTCGGGCAGGTTCAGCGCATCTTCCAGCGCCTCGGAGATGGCCTTGGAAGAGGGCTTGAGCACGCGGAAGCGCTGGTCAAAGCTGTGCCTGGCGTTCTTCCCGGCCAGCTCCAGCATGGCCCGCTTGGGCCCGCGCTGCGGCGTGTGGATCTCCACCTTGCGGCCCTTCTTCTCCGACAGCATCTCGGCCAGCAGGGCGGCATCTTCGAAGTCCTCGGGAACATGGATGGCCGAGGGAATGAAGGCCTGGTCCAGGTAAAGCTGCTTCAGGAGCGTGGAGAAGAACTGGGAAGCGGAGAACTCGGCGTCGCCGGCCGGCAGGTCTTCCCAGAAAAACTCGCGCCGGTCCACAATCCGGCCGTTGCGCAGGTGGAACAGATCGACGGCGGCCAGCGCGCCTTCCCGGTAGAAGCCGAAGATGTCGATGTCGTCGCCCCCGGCGGCGGCCATCTTCTGGCGCTCGCGCAGGTCCTCGATGGTGGCCGCCAAATCGCGGTAGGCGGCGGCCTGCTCGAACTGCTGGGCCTCGGCCGCCTCCTGCATGCGCTGCCGAAGGTCCTTGAGCAGCTCGCTCTGGCGCCCCTCCAACAACAGCCGAAGCCGCCGGACGGCTCCGGCGTAGGTTTCGTCCGTGGTCAGCCCCGGCACGCAGGGGCCCAGGCAACGGTGGATGTGATACTGCAGGCAGGGACGCGCGTGCGGCCTGGTCAGATCCACCTTGCACGACGGAACCAGGAAACAGCGATGGGCGAAGTGCACCAGCCGATGGGCCGCGCCCCCGGGGAAATAGGGCCCGTAGTACACCGACCCGTCCTTCTTCACCCGCCGTGTCACGTACACGCGCGGATACTTCTCCCCGACCGTCAGCTTGATATACGGGTAGGTCTTGTCGTCGCGCAGCAGGATGTTGTAGCGCGGCTGGATGCGCTTGATGAGGGTGTTTTCCAGCGCCAGCGCTTCTTTCTCGGTATCGACCAGGATGCAGTGGACGTCCACGGCGTCGTGCGCGAGCGAGCTGGTTTTGGCGTCTTCCTGGCGGGCCTCCAGAAAATAGGAGCGCACCCGGTGCCGCAGCGAGTTCGCCTTCCCGACATAGATCACCTCGCCCGCCTGGTTCAGAAACTGATACACGCCCGGCAGGGCGGGGATCGCGGCTATTCTGTCCGGAGAGACCATCTGCCCATATTCTACGCTTGGCCGAGCGCCGCAGTTGTGATTCAATGCTGCTGCTATGGACGACAACCAACGCTTCTCTCTGGCTGGCGGCTTGACGCGCCGCGACGTGCTGAAACTGGGCGGGGCGGCCGGGCTTGGCTCGCTTGTCGGCGGACGGATGGCGGCCGCCCCCAAGTCGCCGCCCAACATCGTGTTCGTCTTTCCCGACCAGCAGCGCAACGCCTCCTGGCCGGGCGGCGGCGACCCGCAGGTAAAAACGCCCAACCTCGACCGCATGGCGCGCGAGGGCGCCGCGTTCAATCACTGCCTCAGCACCTACCCGCTTTGCTCTCCGTACCGCGCCAGTCTGCTGACGGGGCGATACCCGCAGGCCACCACCATCACCTATAACGTGGGCCAGAACCGGGGCGGGCTGCCCACCGCCGAGGTCACCATCGCCGACCTGCTGAAGAAGGCCGGCTATGCCACCGGCTACGTCGGCAAGTGGCACCTGTACCCGGGCGGAACGGAAGGGAAGCTGGTGCCCGCCGGGCCGCACCGCCACGGCTTCGATTACTGGCGCGTCTGCCACAACTATCGGCAGCGCTACGACACCCGCTGCTTCGACGACAACGGGAAGGAATTCGTGCTGCCCGACTACGCGCCCAAGTGCCAGATGGACATGACCCTGGAGTTCATCGAGAAGAACGCGCGCCGGCCGTTTTGCGTGTTCCTGTCGTGGCATCCGCCGCACGCCCCGTACAACGAGGCCCCGCAGCGTTTCGTGGACATGTACCGGGCCGAAAGCGTGAAGCTGCGGCCCAACGTTCCCGCGCAAGGGGACCTGCGCCGCATCCGCGAGGCCTACGTGGGCTATTTCTCGCACGTCTCGGCGATGGATGAGGAAATGGGGCGGCTGATGAAGAAACTGGCCGGCCTGGGAATCGCCGATAACACCATCGTCTGTTACAGCAGCGATCACGGCGACATGCTGGGCTCCTTCGACCTGTGGGCCAAGCAGAAGCCCTGGGAAGAGTCGATCAACGTGCCGTTCATCATTCGCTGGCCGGCGGGCATCCCGGCGGGCCGGCGCCTGGACCACCTTTTCTCGACGCCGGACATCACCCCGACGCTTCTCGGCCTGGCCGGCATCCCCTTGCTCCCCCGCATGCAGGGCGTCGATTTGTCGGCCGCGCTGCGCGGCAAGGAAATGGCCGGCCCCGAGTCGGCCTTCATCATGGCTAGGGGCGCCGCCGTCGCCGAAGACGCCCAAGCCGAGGGCCAGCCCGCGCGTCGCGCAGCCAAGAAGGCAGCCAAGAAGGCCGTCAAGAACCCCGGCGAATGGCGGGGCGTGCGCACCGCCCGCTTTACCTATGCCCGGCACCACACCGGCCGCACCCGCGCTCCCTGGGTACTTTACGACAACGAGAAAGATCCATACCAACTGCGCAACTTGGTGGACGATCCCGCCGCCCGGCAGACCCAAAAGGAGATGGATGCGCTGGCCGATCGCTGGCTGAAGCGTCTGGGCGAGACCTGAAACAGGCTGCAGCCTGAAGCCTTCTTACGCCGGCGTGTCGTCTACTTCTTTTTGCAGGCGGGCCAGCTCCGAGGTCAGCTTATCCACAAGTCCGCGGTAGGCCGGATCGTTATAGAGGTTCTTCATCTCCCGCGGATCCTTCTGCATGTCGAACAACTCCCACTCCGGCGTGGTGGCCGGTTCATTGGCGCCCTTCATGCCCAGCGGCTTGCCGTAGTAGTAGATCAGCTTGTGCTGCTTGGTGCGGACGCCGTAATGGGCCGGCACGTGATGGTCGTTGCTGTTGTGCATCCAGTAGCGGTAGTACATGGATGTGCGCCAGTTCGACGGGGTGCGGCCTTCGAGGTTGGCCCGGAAGCTGCGGCCCTGCATCTCGGCGGGCGTCTTCACGCCGGCGTAGTCCAGGAACATGGGCGCGAAATCGATGTTGAGGATGATGTCGCTGCTCACCGTGCCCGGGCGGATCGCGCCGGGGTAGCGCACCAGGAACGGCATGCGCAGCGACTCCTCATACATCAGGCGCTTGTCGTACCACCCGTGGTCGCCGAGGAAAAACCCCTGGTCGGAGGTGTAGACGATGATGGTGTTCTTGGCCAGGCCCTCGGCATCGAGGTAATCCAGCAGCCGCCCCACGTTGTCGTCCACGCTCTGGATGCAGCGCAGGTAGTCCTTGATGTAGTACTGATAGGCCCACTTGCGAAGCGCGTCGCCCTGCAGATCGGCCGGCAGATCCATTTTCACGTCGGTCTTGTTCATGTCCTCGCCCACGCGCATCTTGACCGCCGCCACGCTCCGGGCCTTGCCCTCGTAATGGTCGTAGAGGTTGTCCGGCTCCGGGATGGTCTGGCCATCGAACAGGTGGGCGTATTTCGGCGCCGGGTCCCAGGGACGATGGGGCGCCTTGTGGTGGCACAGGGCGAAAAAGGGCTTCTTCTTGTCGCGCTGCTTCAGCCAATCCAGGGTGAAATCGGTGATCAGGTCGGTGCAATAGCCGCTGTGCTTTTTCTTCTGCCCGCCGTCGATGAACACCGGGTCGTAGTACACCCCCTGGCCCGGCAGGATGTTCCAGTAGTCGAATCCCGTGGGGTTGGTCTGCAGATGCCACTTGCCGATCATGGCCGTCTGGTAGCCGGCGTTTTTCATCTCCTTGGCCACGTGGTTGCGATTGGGATCGAGCGCATCGCCGAGCGTGTACACGCCGTTTTTATGGCTGTACTGCCCGGTCAGAATCGCCGCCCGGCTGGGCGTGCAGATGGAGTTGGTGCAGAAGCAGTTATTGAGCCGCACACCGCCCTTGGCGATGCGGTCGATGTTGGGCGTCTTGTTGATGCGGCTGCCGTAAGCGGAGATGGCATGGGAGGCATGGTCGTCCGCCATGATGTAGAGGACGTTGGGCTGCTCACGGCCGGGCGCGGCGTGCGCCGCGGCCGCCGCCGCCCCCATCACGCCCAGGAATTCCCGGCGATTGTACTGTGACGTAGGCAAGTGACACGCTCCTTTCGATTTCGGATGAAGGGCCATGATAACCCCTTCCTGCCCCCCGTCAAGTGCGGGAAACAGGGGAGCCAATCCGCAGATTTCGCAGATTACGCAGATTGCACCGAAACCGAACGCCGGCGGCATGCGTTTCTTGATGGAAGGTGTGTGTTTGCGCTTCACGGAACGCCAATCCCGCCGCACAATGAATAATGGAGGCATCTGAGCATGCTTAGATTGGCTCGACTGCGGTTCCGGGCCCCGGTGGTTTTTCTGCTTATCGTCGGCCTCTGGGCATTCGGCGGCTGCCCGCTGCGCGCCCAGGAGAGCGGCCAGATGGCGGCGCAGATCAAAGCTCTGGAGGCCCGGCTCCGGGTGCTGGAAGCCGAGGTGCAGGCACTGAAGGGCGCGCCGGCCGCGCCGGCCGTAGCGACTGCCCCGGCGCCCGCGCCGCTGCCGGTTTATGGCGGCTCCGCCGCCATGTCCAAAGTTCTGAACCCCGATATCAGCGTCATTGGCGATTTCCTGGGCTCGGCTGGACGCAATTCCGTCCGCCCGGTTCCCGCCCTTGAAATGCACGAAACGGAAGTCGGCTTCCAGGCCATTATCGATCCCTATGCGCGGGGCGACTTCTTCCTGACCTTCGGCGAACAGGGCGTCGGCCTGGAAGAGGGCTACATCACCTTCACTGCCCTGCCCGCCGGGCTGGTGGCCAAGGCCGGCAAATTCCGCTCGGCGTTCGGCAAGGTAAACACGTTGCACAACCACGTCCTGCCGTGGACCGACCGGCCCATGATGACCGACAACCTGGTGGGCGGCGAGGACGGCATTAACGATGCCGGCGCTTCCTTGACCCGGGCCTTTGCCGGCCCCCGCAACCTGTTCCTGGAAGCCACCGGCCAGATCTTCCGCGGCGATTCCGAGGGACTGTTCAAATCCAGCCGCAAGAGCGACCTGGCCGTGGTCGGACACCTGCGCGCCTACAAAGACCTGAGCGAATCCACCAACCTGGATATCGGCGGCTCGTACGCGCGCGGCCACAACGAGCTGGGCAGTTCGTTCCTAACCAATCTGTATGGCATCGATGCCACCCTGCGCTGGAAACCGCTGCGGCGGGCCATCTACCACTCGTTCCTGGCGCGCTCCGAATTCGTCTGGAGCAACCGGGAGGAAGCCGTCGGGGCGCAGCGTGCCTTCGGTTTCTACACCTCGGGCGAGTACCGGCTGAATCGCCGCTGGACCGTCGGCGGCCGCTATGACCGCACCGGACGCGCTGACAACGCCGCTTTCACCGACAGCGGCGCCTCCGCGCTTCTCACCTACTGGCCCAGCGAGTTCAGTCAGATCCGCTGGCAATACCGCTTCGCGCGGTATGCCGAGAAGACCGACGCCAACGAGCTTCGCCTCCAGTTCCTGTTCTCGCTGGGGGCCCATGGCGCGCACCCGTTCTGACCATTGCGGATTGCGGATTTCGGATTGCGGATTTCAAGCCCTCAGATCCAGGATGCGCAATCTTGAATGCGAGGTTTATCGTGCTTTCTAGATCGTTTCGAGTTCACTTCCTGCTCATGGCGGCAATCGTGCTGGCGATTGCTGTCCCCCCGGCGCGCGCCGCCGGCAAGCTGAACGTGGTGGCCTCCACAACCGACATGGCGGCCCTGGCCCAGGAGGTGGGCGGTGACCGCATCGCGGTGGAATCCGTGGCCCGCGGCTACCAGGACCCGCACTACGTCGAGGCCAAGCCCAGCTACCTGCTGCTTTTGCGCCGGGCCGACCTGCTGGTCTTGGTGGGCCTGGAGCTGGAAATGGGCTGGCTGCCCCCGCTGAGCACCCAGTCCGGCAACCCCAAGATCCAGGTGGGCGCCTCCGGCTATTTCGATGCCTCGCGCTTCGCACAAATCCTGGAGATTCCCACCACCGTCGTCACTCGCGCCATGGGCGACGTGCATCCCCTGGGCAATCCGCACTACTGGCTGGAGCCGGAGAACGGCCGCCGCATCGCCCGCGGCATTGCCGGCAAGCTGGCGGAAATGCGTCCCCAGGACGCCGCCTACTTCCAGCAGCGCTACCAGGCCTTCGACCAGAAGTTGAAGCAGGCCGAACAGACCTGGGAGGCGCAGATGCGCCCCTTCCGCGGCCGCAAGGTGGTCACCTACCATAATTCCTGGCCCAATTTCGCCCAGCGCTTCGGCCTGAATGTGGTCGGCTACGTCGAACCGCGCCCGGGCATCCCCCCCGGCCCCGCGCACACTGTCGAGTTGATCGGGCTGATGAAACGCGAGGGCGTGAAGGTGATCCTGGTGGAGCCGTATTTCGACTTGAGGACCCCGAACAGCATCGCCGCGGCCACCGGCGCCAGGGTGGTGGTCCTGATGCCCTCGGTCGGCGGAGAAAAGCAGATAACTGATTATTTCAAGCTTTTCGATTACGACATAAAATTGTTAACGGACGCTTTCAAGCAATAAGCTGTCAGCTATCAGCTTTCAGCTATCAGCTTGCGGCCATCGGCGGCACAGGTTCCGGTCCGCGAGCAGTCGGCGCGTGTTTTGGGTCGCTGATAGCTGATAGCTGATAGCTAATTCGGAGGAACGGTGGAAGTCCTTCAATTTTTGCTGGCGCCGCTCGCCGCCAGCCTGATCCTTACGGGCATCCATGCCTACCTGGGTGTCCACGTCGTGGAGCGGGGAGTGATCTTCGTGGACCTGGCCCTGGCCCAGATCGCCGCCCTGGGGGCCATCATGGCCATCCTGCTGGGCATGAATGTGCACGGCCCCGGCGCCTACTGGTTCAGCCTGGGCTTCACGTTTCTGGGCGCGGTCATCTTCTCGCTGGTCCGCAGCCGCCGCACGCACATCCCGCAGGAAGCCTTCATTGGCATCACCTACGCGGTGGCCTCGGCGGCCGCCATCCTGGCCATGAGCAAAGCCACCGGCGAAACCGAGCACCTGAAAGACATGCTGGTGGGCAACATCCTGGCCGTCTCCTGGCACGAGGTGGCCATGACCGCGGCCCTCTACGGCGCCATCGGCGTCTTCCATTACATCTTCCGCAAGAACTTCCTGCTGATCTCCATGAACCCCGGCGGCGCCGAAGCACAGGGACTCTCCATCCGCCTCTGGGATTTCCTGTTCTACGCTTCCTTTGGATTCGTGGTCACCTCCTCGGTGGCCATCGCCGGGGTGCTGCTGGTGTTCTGCTATCTGATCGTCCCCTCGGTGGGCGCCATGCTGTTTGCCGACCGGATCGGGCCGCGCCTGGCGATTGGGTGGACGATGGGCACGCTGGTCTCGGGCCTCGGCATCTACCTATCGGTGGCGCTGGATCTTCCCACAGGTGCAACCATTGTTTGCACCTTCGGCCTGGTCCTTGTCTTCATGTTCCTGGGCCATCTGGTTCTATACCACGGGCGCGACGCTCGTGAACTGCGTGGAGTTGCTTCCAATGTTGCCGAAGAAAGTGTCAGCGGCCGGCAGTCGCTGTAACGCCGGCGTCTCGCTTGCCCGATTCGGGCCGGCATGCCGCCCGTCCCTGCTGCTCGCCATTGTCCCGACGCTCATTCTGGGCCTTGCCGCCTGTTCCAGCCCGCCCGCGGGCACGCGCTACGAACTCCGCGGCACGGTGGTTGCCGTCCAGCCCCAGCATCGCCTGGTTACGGTGGCGCACGAGGACATCCCCGGATTCATGGCCGCCATGACCATGCCCTTCGCGGTGAAGGAGGAATGGGCGCTCGCCGCGCTGAAGCCCGGCGACCGCATCGCGGCGGTGCTGGTGGTGGACCGCGGCGCCTCCTGGCTGGAGCAGATCGTCATCAGCCACGGCAGCGCCCAGCAACTGGCGCCGGTCAAGGCCGACGGCTCACCCGTGGCCGCCCCCGGCCAGCCGGTCCCCGATTTCACCCTGCTCAACCAGTACGGCAGGCTCATCCACCTGCATCAATACCGGGGCCGCGCTCTGCTGCTCACCTTCATATATACCCGCTGCCCGCTGCCCGATTACTGCCCGCTGACGAGCCGCAACTTCGCGGAGCTCGACCGGGCGCTGCGGCGCGAGCCCTCGCTTTATCCCAAGACACGCCTGCTCAGCATCAGCATCGACCCGGAGTATGACCGGCCCGCGGTGCTTCGCAAGTACGGCCTCACCTACACCGATGCCAAGGGTCCCAACCCCTTCGACCAATGGGAGCTGGCCACCGGCAGCCTGCGGGAGATCAAGGCCGTTGCCGGGTTCTTCGGGCTGGATTATTACCCGCAGGGGAACCAGATCGTTCATTCATTGAGAACCGCCCTGATCGCCCCCGACGGCCGAATCGCCAAAACTTATTCCGGCAACGAATGGAAGCCGGCCGAGGTGCTGCGCGACCTGGCCGCCCTGCGGCGCTGACGGTCAGGCGCCAGCCGCCAGGTTTCACGTCTCAGCCCGCCTTGGCCAGTAAGCGACAAAGGCTCTACGCAGGAATTTGTCAGGAATTTGTAGAGATGCCTGAAAACATTGGTTTCCGAGAAGTCGGTCACCGAGGCGAGCGTCCGCATCCGCGGAGGAGCGAAGCAGCCCTGAATGGATGGTGGCCGGCACCGCGGCTCCGCAAACAATCGCGACGCTATTGGACCGCGATAGTGACCACGTTCGCGGCCTCGCTGTCCGCCTTGAGCACCAGCGGCACCGCGTTCCCCGTGGGCACGCCCGCCGGGATCTTTGCATTCACCTGGTAGAGCCCCACGAACCCGGGCGCCAGCCCCGCGTAAGAGACAGGAGCCGGCATTCCTCCAATGCTCACCGATGTTGTGGCAGAAACCTTTGAGAGGGGTGAAGAGGGCGCGGCTTCACCGCTTTTTACAGCCGGGGAAACGGAGCCGAGGCCGGTGACGAAGATCGCGATGTCGTCACCGGCCTTGGCCGGATTGCTGGCGGAGACCGCGCCTCGCGGGCCGATAATCGCGCCTGCTCCCTTGCCGTCCTGGGTCGCGGTGAAGATGCCCGGCGCCGTCGGGCTGATGCTGACAGTTACGGCTGTTTGCGCTTTGCCTGCCACGGTCACCGTGAACGCCGTCGACAAGGCCCCCCAACTGAAGAGTTCAAACGGTACCTGGGCATTGATCTGCGTGGGCGAAACGTAGAACAGCGGCATATCGTAAGCGCCGATGGTGACCTTTGTGTTGCCAAGGGTCGTGGGTAGCGGAAGGCTGCCGGCGGCCTGGGTGGAAGAGGCGAGGTTGGTACCGAAGATCGAGATGATCCCTCCGGCGGAAATGCGCGCGCCGTAATGCGCGGCGTTCACCAAACCGCCCGTGTTCGGCCGCGTCACGATGCTGAAGCTCTTGGCTGCCGAAGCGCCGCCGCGCGGAGCGAGGTTGAACAACGTGATCTGCGCGCTTCCTGCCGCCGCCACGTCCGCGGCGGGAAGCATCGCCTGCAACAGCGTGTTACTGAAAAAAGCGGTCTGCCGGTCGCTCCCGTTCCAGCGCAGGACAATGCCTGCCAGAAAGCCGGTGCCCTCAACCGTGAGTGTCGTGCTGCCCTGGCCGGCAATCGCGCTTGCGGGCAGCACGCTGGCAATGGTGGGAACCGGATTGAACGGCTCGGCGGTTCCCGGGTCGATCCGTACAAGAATTGCGTCGCTGGCCCCCTTTAACGCCGCCTGCAGCGCACCCGACACGGTCGGGAAATTGGCGGACTCAGACAGCCCAGCCAGGAAGATGCTACCCGAGCTGTGCAGCGCGATGCCGTACGTGCGATCATCGCCCGTGCCACCCAGAACACTCGAGAAAAGCACGTCGCTTCCGCTGTCATTGACTACGGCAATAAACCCATCGTAGGCGCCGCCTCCGTATGCCGTCTGCAGCGGATTCCTCGACGGAAAGTTAGAGGAATCCGTAATCCCCGCGATATACGCGACACCGGACGCGTCCAGGACGATGGCATGCGCTTCATCGCTGCCGCTGCCCCCGAGGAACGTGGAATAGATAAGGCGGCTGCCGTCCGGACTAAGCTTGCTTACGAAGCCGTCGCTGCGGAATGAGGTTCCGGCGTAGAAGGTTTGAAACGCGCCGGGTGTCGTCGGGAACGTAGCCGACTGGGTCCAGCCAACGACATACGCATTCCCGGCAGCGTCAACCGCGATATCGGCGGCATCGTCCTCGCCGCCCCCGCCGAGGAAGGTCGAATAGATAAGCGCCGAGCCCGAGGCGTTCAGCTTACTCACGAACGCGTCCTTGCAATTGTCGAAGTAAACCGTGATGCTGCCGCCGCCAGAGATGACCTGAACGCAACTGCCCCCGCCGTACGCAGCCTGGAGAGCGCCTGCCGTCACTGGGAACTGCGCCGATGCGGCAGCGCCCGCCACGTATGCGTTGCCGGCGGAATCGACCGCGATTCCGTACGCTGTGTCGTCGTTGTCGGAACCGAGGAACGTCGAGTAGACGACCGATCCGGACGCGGACAGCTTTGTGACGAAGGCGTCGGGGCAGGAGAATTTGGCGTTGTACGGACCGCAGCTTCCGCCGCCGTACTTTGTGTTCAGGGCGCCGGCGGTGGTCGGAAACTCGGTCGAGTTGCTGCCTCCCGCTACATAGGCTGCACCGGAAGAATCGACAGCGATCCCCAGACCCTGGTCGACGTTCTTCCCGCCGAGATAGGTGGAATAGACCAGCGCGTTGCCCGTCGCATTCAGCTTGGTCACGAAGGCATCGGCACTGCCTCCCCCAAACGCCGGTTGCGAGGCGCCCTGGGTGACTGGGTAGTTGGACGACAGGGTCCATCCGGTGATGTATGCGTTGCCGTCGCGATCCACGGCGATCGCCGACGTGGAAACGGAGTCCTCCGCCGACCCGCCCAGATACGTGGCGTAGACGGGTGTGCCCGAGGCATTCAACTTCATGACGAAAACGTCGGTGTTGCCCCCGCGCGCTGCCTGCCAGGGGCTGGCGGTTGGGAAGTCGATCGAAGTCGTGCGCCCGGCCACGTAGACATTGCCGGCGCTGTCCATGGCGATTGCCCACGCCGTGTCCGTTGAACTCCCGCCGATGTACGTCGAATAGCTCAGGATCGGATCGATCACCACTGGGCGGCGGTTATCGTAGGCGCCCAGTTCGAAAGCGATCTCGTTGCCCGCTCGCACGCTGTAACGGCCGGCCACGAGCTGCCGCCGGCCTTCAATGTCCTGGTACACCAGCGGCCGCTGCAACCGCAGATGGCCGCCCGCGAGCTGAAGCGCGATCCCGCCCTCGCCGTCGCTCTCCAGGCGCCGCGCGCCTTCCACGCGGAGGGCGATCGCCTTGTAGCTGGCCCCGGGCGCCACTACAAGATCGTGCTCCAGGCGGCCCTGGCTCCCGTAGTAGACCAGATCTACGCCCGGATAGATTTCTTCGCACTTCACCCTCCGGAAAGTGCGGACGCCGGCCACGAATTTCGAGCGGTCGTTTCCGATGAAGTAGTTTGCCGTTCCGGGCAACTCTTCGGCCCCCGAGATGCGCGCGCCGCGGTTCGTACCCGTGAACCGGATGCGCACGGTCTCAGCATGGCGTGGGCGGGCCCCATGGTAACCGGCCGACAGGCGCGGTGGACCGGCCTCGCGTTCTGCCAGCGCCAGCGTGAGCAAGTCGGGCGCAAGGAAAAGTGTGTATCCGCTCCCGCGCGCCACGAACTTCACGCTATTGTCTGTTTGCCCTTGGTTGGCCTCGAACACCAGCGGCAGGGTGGCCACGCTGACCGGCCGCGGCGCTTTCGGACTTTGCGCAACTGAAACACCCGGAAGCTGCGGCGTTCCGGCGATAATCACTGTCGCGATCAGACAAAGACTGGTTATCAGGGCGATAGCCGCAACATCGTGCCACATGAAGCGGGCGCGGAAAGAAAATCTTGGCGACATAACTCCACCTTCCGGATGACAAAAAGTCTGTTGGCTTGGGAGAAAGCGAAATGGAAGGACAGCGCGAGCCCTCCCCCCGTTGGTCCACAGTAACGCCGGCCCTCAAGCATCACTTCCCCAGCTTCTAGCCAAAATAGCGCAGCAACCTTGGGAACGGCGGGATATTCCCATAATCGTGTACCACCTGTCAACGCGTCCTGGAGAACGGTCCAGCCCGCCTCCACGTCTCTTGATTCACGCCGATTGGTTTTCCTAATGTTGTACCGCTGGCGCCTGCCCCGGCTTGCCGTGGGTCCCGCTTGCCCGAATTCGGGCTTGCCCGATTCGGGCCGGCAGGCCCTAATGACTTGCGGTCGCCGTATGGTACCGGCGAGCCCGAATTCGGGCGAGACGCCCAATCTCACTTAATTTTGGGTCTTCAGCCGCGTAGCGGCGACTGAACTTAGCCCAGCGTTTCAACGCTGGGTTTTGAGAGGCAAGGGGTTAGAGTCCCGGAGGGACGACTGAAGCGATTCGAATTGCTCGCTTTCAGCCGTGCCTACGGCACTTCACCCGCTGCGACTTGGTTCCCAACCTTGAAAGGCTGGGCTAAGGTCAGTCGCGCCTACGGCGCTCGATTCGCCAGAATTAAGTGCCATTGGGCGAGACGCCGGCGCTACATCCGGCGCGCGAGACGCGCGCTCACCCTTTTCATGGTTTCTGGGTGGTCGCCGCGGCGACCATGGACGACTGCTATAAAAAGGGGCTGGCTTCAATGGGGCCGCGGAAACGTATTATCTCCGCGACCTCTGCCCTGAAAATGCCACCTTGTACCGCCGGCGCCTGCCCCGGCTTGCCGTGGGTCCCGCCGCAAGCATGTAGCGCCGGCGTCCCGCCGGTCCCCGGTTTCGGGCTTCAATGGGGCCGCCCCGGCCTGCCGGCGCGGAAACGCATTATCTCCGCGACCTCTGCTCCGAAAATGCCGCCTCGACCGTCGGCGTCCCGCTTGCCCGATTCGGGCCGGCAGGCCCATGTACCGCTGGCGCCTGCCCCGGCTTGCCGTGGGTCTCGGCGCCGCCCCTGCTCGATCCCCGCTAGCGGTAGTGGGTCAGCTTCAGTTAAGGCGTGAAGGCGCGCATACCGGGCCCCAAGCCATTGCCCCCCGGGAAGGCATACTCAGGTGCGATCCCGGTTCGCTAGTGCAAAGGGCTGTTCTCGGCAGTTGTCACGGAACGACCTCAAACTGTCCAACTTTCCGCATCTCGCCAACTCTCAAACAAATGGCGGAAGCAGCCCCGTCCAGTGAGGAGCGAGTGCAGTGACGTTGTTTTGGCGGTCGAGATGTGATTTAATTCCCGTAGCCCGTCGCCAGTGCGAGAATCTCTGAGAGGCTGGGCGTTGTGAACAACTCCACCCGAGAGCGTCGATCATCCGAACAGTGCAGGAGCTGCTGGGGCACAAGGACGTCCAGACGACGATCCCGCAGGGCGGGACGCACGTGTTGAACCGTGGTGGGCAGGCCTCTGGGCTTAGGCCGACCGCGGTGGCGGTTTATGCGGTTCAGCCTAAACAAGAGTTGACCAGACACGACAGGGGAGGGATGTCCATTGGCATCGGAAGTTCTGAACAAAGCGGGCAGACAGTTCAATGAGCAAATCACGGCGGCACTCCGAGGCCTTCCTGAGCCGGACCCGCTTCCACAGAGGCTCTACCATTTCACCGACACCTCGGGCCTTGTCGGAGTCCTGCAGTCACAATCGCTCTGGGCTTCTCTTGCGACTTCCCTAAATGATCGGTCGGAGATCGAGTATGCGCTCGATCTGGCGCGTGGCATCATTGACCGTCGAGAAGTTGGCGGTAACCCAGCTTTTCTGGAAGCGGTTGCGCTCCACTTGTATCCGCGAAGAGCGCTGGGGCCAGGCTCTTTTGCCCAGGGCGCGTATGTTTGTTCTTTCTGTATCAATCGGGACCAGAGCGCGCAGTGGTTACACTACGGCCGCTCCGGCACGGGCTGCGCGCTCGCGTTCGCGTCCCGACCACTTCTCATCCCTGGCTCTGGCTTTCTCCTCATGCCAGTGGTCTACGATGCCCCTCAGCAGGATCGCGTGCTCCGAAACTTCCTCCGGTCCATGTCGGTGACGCTCGACCGCCTTGTGGAGGAGCACCCACAGGATGAAGAGAAGGTTCGGCTTCTCGCAATCGAGTGTTCTGCGCTCGGCGTTTTGGTTTTGGCGGTGTTCCTGAAGAACCTGGCCTTCATGAACGACGGTGAATGGCGACTCATGGTGGCCGATCTTGGAGTTGCCCTGGAGGGCCAGCCCACGAGCGTTCCTAAGACGATGTTTCGGTGCGTCAATAATCGTGTCGTTCCTTACAAAGCAGTCAGGTATGACGCACTCCCACTTGTGGGCATAACACTGGGTGCGAGCGCCGCTCTCTCCACTGACGATCCTGGGCTCGCGGTGCTACTCACGGAGGCGATGCCTGGGCAGAATATTCTTGTGGAGAAATCTCTGGTACCGGTTCGACCATGACTGCTGGCTAACTGCCGCTTGCAGCCGGCGGCGGCTGGCGCAACAATGAGCCGCGACGGCTGAACGCCAGGATCGTTAGGCGCACCCACTGTGAAGGCAGAGTACAATACCCTTGGCCAGAGGTCAGCCGGTGCTGACGGCAATGGCGCCCTCGAACCCCGACAATAGGTAGACGTTTTCTCATGTCCCTGACGCTCAACAAGCCCAAGCTCGACAACCTTGCCGGCGACATCTGGAAATCCGCCGAGCGCCTGCGCGGCAAGTTCAAGGCTTACGAATACCAGGGCGTCATCCTGCCCATCATCGTTATCCGGCGGCTGGAGTGCGTGCTGCTCGCCTGGCGCGGGGCGAAGCGAACGGAGGTGCTGGCCAGACGGTCTAAGATTACCGAGAAGGAACTCGCCAAGCTGGTGAAAGGCATGGAGACCGGCACGGCCCCTTTCTCGAACAAGACCGACTGGACGCTGCGCAAGGTCTATGAGGAAGATCACACGCTGCTGGAGGAAAACTTTCGGGCCTACATCAACGGCTTCTCGAAGAACGTTGAGGACATCATCGAGCACTTCAACTACCGCGCCACCATCGGCCTAATGGTGAAGAACAACCGGCTCGCCCCGATCCTGAATCAATACAAGGAACTGGAGCTTGGCCCGGACAAGCTCTCCGGCCTGGAGATGGGCTACATCTACGAGGAACTGCTGCGGCGTTTCTCGGAACAAAGCGGCGAGGAGGCCGGAGAACACTTCACCCCGCGCGAGGTCATCCGGCTGATGGTCGAGCTGCTGCAGATTCCCATCCCTGACCGGCACGTCTCCATCTACGACCCCGCCTGTGGCACGGGCGGCATGTTGTCCGTGGCCAAGGAACACCTGCTCGACCGCGCCGCCACACCCGCACAGCGAGACAACGTCGAGAAATTCGTCACCGTTCACGGCCACGAGCTTTCCCCGACCAACTACGCCATCTGCCAGGCCGACCTGCTCATCAAGAACGACCAGCAGGCCAAGGTCTATTATGGCAACTCGCTCATCCCGCACGACCCGCACAGCAAGGAGCCGGGCGACCAGCTTCCCGAAACCAAATTCCGCTTCGACTTCATGCTCAGCAATCCGCCCTTCGGCGTCACCTGGGGCGGCAAGGACGGCTACGAGAAGGAAGCAAGGAAACTGGAGAAGACCCGCTACCAGGCCGGCATGCCCCGCGTGAACGACGGCGCACTGCTGTTCTTGCAGACCATGCTGGCCAAGATGCAGGCCCCGGAAAAGGGCGGCAGCCACATCGCCATCATCTTCAACGGTTCGCCGCTCTCCAACGGCGACTGCGGCTCGGCGGAAAGCGAAATTCGCCGCTGGATTCTGGAGAACGACTGGCTCGACGCCATCGTTATGCTGCCCGACCAGCTTTTCTATAACACCGGCATCTTCACCTACATCTGGCTGCTGCGAAACGAGAAGCCCGCCAGCCATCGCGGGCGCGTGATGCTCATCGACGCCCGGCAGCAGTTTGAAAAAGAGCCGAAGTCCTTCGGCAATAAACGCAACCGAATGACTGACGCTCACCGGCAATGGATTGAGGAGCGTTACCATAAAGGATGGAAGCCCGGTTTTGACGACGAGCACGTGAAGCTTTTCAGCAAGAAGGATTTCGCGTTCCATAAGGTCAAGGTGGTCTTCTGGCAGACCGACGAACACGATCAGCCGACCATCATCACCGAGCCTTACGAGAAAACGTTCACCGCCGCGAACATTGCGAAGGAGCAGACGTTCCACGACAGCGACCTCACTTTCCGCGTGCGCATGAAGGCGGATGGCGGAGAGAAGACCGTGGAGTTCGCCCTCAAACCGCCGGACAGCGCCCCGAAGAAGCTCAAAGCGGCTCTGGGAGATCGGCCGGAAATCCTCTCCGTGGAATGGACGCGGCGCCACTACGTGCAGGACGACGAATACATCCCGCACGGCGAGGACATCGCGGCCTTCCTGCAACGGGAGATCGCCAAGCCCATCATCCGCTGGGAGGACAGCCCGCAGCTCGGCTACGAAATCCTGCCGAACAAATACTTCTACCGCTACCAGCCGCCGACGCCCGCGAAAGAATTGCTCGCGGAGTTTTGGCGGCTGGAGAATGAGGCGGAGAAGGTGTTGGAGGGGTCGGCTGCGAACGGTAAGCGATGAAAACCGACCACGACAGTTTTCTTGATGCCCTGCCAGACGGCTGGAGCTTCGACCGTTTCAAAGACGTTGCGTTGCTGCGTGGGGAGAAGACCGATGAGGCGAGCGCGGAGGAGGATTATCTTGAACTCGAAGATCTCGAATCCGCCACTGGCCGGATTCTGGGCCGACGCAACACGCTTGACGTGGGAAGCGCGGTCACGCTGTTCAAGCAAGGCGATGTTCTTTTCGGGAAGCTGCGGCCTTACCTCGAAAAGTTCTATCTCGCGGAGTTCGACGGGAAATGCACGGGGGAGATTCTCGCGTTCAAGCCTGAGCGAATTAAAGGCCGCTTCCTTTTCTACTGCCTCGCCTCACGATGGTTCATTGAGCGATGCAACGCATTCGCCTACGGCGCGAAGATGCCGCGCGTCAATTGGCCGACACAGCTTGCACAATTCAATCTTCCCCTCCCACCGCTGCCAGAGCAGCAGCGCATCGCGGCGTATCTGGACGCGAGTTGTGCGGCGACTGATGCGGCGGTGGCCGCCAAGCGCCGCCAACTCGAAACCCTCGATTCCCTTCGCAGGACCATTATCGCGCAGACAGTCACGAAAGGATTGAACGGCGAAGCGGAGCTACGCGACTCCGGGGTTGAGTGGTTCGGACAAATTCCGAAGCACTGGCGTTGCGAGCATCTCAAACGATTTGCGACTCGCATTCAGACCGGCTGCACGCCGCCGACCGACACGCCGGACTATTATTTCGACGGAACGATTCCTTGGTTCGCGCCCGGTAGTTACGACGGCGACATTGAACTGCGCGAAGCGCGGAAGCTCATTAACGAACTCGCCCGCCGCGAAGGCGTGCTGCGAATGTTTCCTGCCGAAACTCTTTTCCTCGTAGGCATCGGCGCGACGATTGGCAAGGTGGGGCTGATTCGACAGGAAGCAGCGTGTAACCAGCAAATCATCGGCATCGTGTCCAATCATCGGATGCTTGGCCGCTACCTCGCCTATCAGTTCAAGATTTACGAGGACGTTATACCCGGCATCGCATCGGCCACGACTCTCCCGATTTTCGACCAGGTGAAGACTGGCTACCTGCCCACGCTCCAGCCGCCCTGCGCCGAACAAGAGGCCATCTGCGCTTTCCTCGACGAGAAGCTGGCGGAACTGAAGCGCCTTGTTGCCGGCATCGAGTCCCAAATCGTCACCCTCACCGCCTACCGCAAGTCGCTGATTCACGAATGCGTCACCGGCCAGCGGCGGGTGACGGAAGAGGATTTGCAGCGCGCGGGGCGTGCCGGTAGCATCTGCCCCGTGGAGCACAGGCCATGACGAAACGGAAACCAACCAAGCGAACCGCCGTGGCTGTCTTGCCAGCCCGCAAACCGACCGTATTGCTGGCTGACGTGCGGGGGATGATTTTGCAGGCCCGCGAAGCAGTGGCGCGGGCCGTGGACTCAGGCATGACTGTGCTCTATTGGAACGTGGGCCGGCGCATCCGGCAGGACATTCTCGGGAAGAAGCGGGCGGAGTATGGCGCGAAGATTGTCTCGGCACTGGCGAGACAATTGGAGATGGAGTTTGGGCGTGGATTCG
>Ga0315284_10000517_pt1 | contig 52506 bp, 51 predicted proteins | sample YL17G09_16_MG_FD_203696 | JGI IMG/M metagenome (GOLD analysis project Ga0315284, IMG submission 203696) | Sediment microbial communities from Yellowstone Lake, YNP, Wyoming, USA - YL17G09_16 | ecosystem: Environmental > Aquatic > Freshwater > Lake > Sediment | place: USA: Wyoming | collected...
GATTTCCCGTTCCAAAGCCCAAGAACTGCTTGGCAAACCTTTACAGCCGCACTGGAACGCAGAGGTTTTGCAGTCAGATGACATCGCAGTCGGTGCTGATCACTGATACCAATATCTGGATTGACCTAGACAATGGCGGCATTCTGGCTGATGTCTTCCGTCTGCCTTACCACTTCCTGGCACCTGATATTGCCACGGCTGAACTAATCCGGCCGCGCTGGCAAACACTGCAAGCGCTCGGTCTTGTTCTACAAGAACTGGAAGCCGACCATGTGACAGAGTTAGCGCAATTGAGACTTTCTCATCGAGATCTTTCCATCATTGACTTGGCTGCATTCTTGCTGGCAAAAGATTTGGATGCCACTCTGCTAACAGGGGACTCGAGGCTTTATGATCTAGCCATTTCGAATGGGCTGTCAGTTCATGGTGTTCTCTGGTTGTTGGATGAAATAATCCGTTTACGCGTGCTTGTCCCTGAGCAGGCCGCAGTTGCACTTCAGAAAATGCTCGAAATGGGTGCGCGCTTGCCTCCGGACGAGTGCCGCAAGCGGTTAATAGATTGGTCAAGATGACCAAAGGAGGTGATAAAAAATGAGCAAATCAAAAGGTACTGTCCATAAGCCGGGAGAAAAGACGCCTATCTCAGGTCAGTACGGTATTGTTGGCCCGCGTGGAGGGAGAACCGGGGCGGAAGTCACGGTTTCTAAAGGGGAAACTTTACCGCCGACCCCAAAACCCGGTCAGGGCTTTGTGCTGGTTGACAAGACCAAGCACGAGAGCGACAAAAAGAAATAGCCCTTCCCGATAGTACGCAAGGAACTGCCCTAGCATTTGCCTGGGGCAGTTTGGCTTAACTGCATACTAAATTCTCCTTGACAATTCAGAACATCTGTGCTGTCTTTGACCCGCCGGTCCTCCATCCACAACTGAATATCCCCATCCTTTAGCCAGACTCGCCACATTCGTTCGCCGCATTTCCTGCCAGACGATGTGGCGTTTTACGTTTCCCGCTGCTTGCATGGTTTTGTGAGATTGCAACAACCAAAATACTGGCGATTATCGAAATTCCATTTCATGCCACGGCGCGGGACTTCGTAACCACCAATTCACAGAAGGAGCAGAACCATGATCAACCAGGTTGACTTCGAAGGCTATCTCACCCGCGCCTGGAAATACCGGGAGCAGCGCTCCCTCGGTGTGGATGGTAATGAAGGGGTTATGGGCGCGGGTTTGCATGCTGACTAAGTTCCATAAATCTGTCGTGCTATATCGTGCACAATTATGCTATAATGACTGTGCCAGTGGACAAAGTTCGGCTCCATGCCGTGTAATTGTCTGACTTCGGTCAGTTCAGTTCTATATCCCTGGCAAGTCATTTTCCAAAGCCGCTAATGTTAGCGGCTTTTTTTGTGTGTAATACACGCCATACGCATTCTGGCGCGTGTCATCCAGATCATGTATTAATCGCACTGCTGGCCAGATAAAATCCAGATAACGGTCTTCACGCCGCTCATAAAAACGCTGTAATGACCACAGGAAATAATCCACCGCCTGAAATCCCCCGCTTTCATGGGAGTTCCTGGGAATCACCGCCCGGGCGAAGACGGGCAGTCCGCATCCGACTACATCACTGTCAGGATCGACTCTGCCATGGAATTCGACCCTCGCCGCGTCAAGGTTGGCCAACCCGTCCCGCGCTCTACTTGGGCATGCCCGCCAACACCCAACGGGTAAACATGTCAATGGTTTGCTGGTTGAGCAGCTTGGTCGGCGGCATCTGGCGGATGGTATTGCCAGTTTTCGGGTCTATGCCCGCGTGCCCGGTGATGAGTTGGAGCAGCAGGCTTTGCAGGTCGCCGGCCGCAACCACTGGGGCGTTATCACCCGTGTTCAGCATCTCGTCATAAGAAGTCAGCAGATAGTTGTTGTTCTGCTTGCCAGCCCGGTGGCAGGACACGCAGTAGCGCTTGATCAGCGGCCCGACGTGGACATCGTAAGAGGGCACCTCGCCCGGGTTCAACACCGGGATGGAAGCGACCGGGGACGTCCCGGCGGGCAGTTCGGCACGGTCGTCCCAGGTATAGCGCAAGAAGGTGACGATATTCTCGATGTCGGTCGGGGAAAGTGAGCCGCCATACGTGGAACCAAAGGGCTGCATGCCCAGGTTCGGCTGGCCATAGGAGATGATGTCGGCGAGGCTTTGGTCGTCGCGGGTATACATCTCGTCCTGGCTGTGGATGGCTTTCATATTGAACCCATCCAGCCCTGCCACACCCTGGATGACGCCGCCCTCGCCATCCGGCCCGTGGCATTCTACACAGTTGATCGAGTACAGGTCCTGGCCCAGGGTCATCTTATCGGCGATGGTGTTTGCCACCTGGACCTCGGTCCCGCTCGCTGCGGGTGGGGCAAGCGCCAACACCAGGATGGCCATGACCAGCATTGCCACCGAGGCGGTGCCTGCCACGCCGATTTCAAGGTGACCGGCCTTCTGGGCGGATTTTCTCGCCACGAAGGACAGGATCGCCAGGAGAACGCAAGCCAGCCCCGGCAGGACCAGCCCGGCCAGGAACTGGGGCAGCGGTAAGACTGTGGTGGGGATATCCGCCATCATCGTCAGGACGATCACGCTGACGATGAATACACCCATCACCGACAGTGCCAGCACACGCCGGGAGTAGTGGCGATAGGGATTCTTATCTGTGAGAGGCAGGACGAACAGGACGAGTAGAACGAGGGCCGGGATCACCGTCGTGGCGATCCACTCGATTTTGCCCAACACGGGGATCTGACCATAGAGCGCAAGGAATTTGAACAGGAACAGGAAATACCACTCCGGCCTCGGAACGTAAGAGGTATCCGCCGGGTTTGCTTTCGGTTCACCCGGCACACCGACGAAGGTGGCCAGTAAGATCAGAAGGATAAAAATGCCGCAGGAGACCAGCAAATCCTTATAGATACTATCCGGCCAGAAGCGCTCGCCTTTCTGCAAGGCGATTTTGTATTTATCGAGGATGGACTTTCTCCGTTCGTCTTTCATCGCCGGGCTCCTTTAGTCGTCCTTATCGGGGAAAGCCGATTCGCCATGTTTGATGATCAAAAAAAGATGAATGCCGATCAGACCGGCCAGCGCGGCCGGCAACATCCAGATGTGAGCGGCGAAGAACCGGCTCAAGGTCAGCGCGCTCAGGTCCGGGCCGCCGCGCAGGGCTTTCAGGATGAAGTCACCCAGGAACGGCACCGATCCGGCGATGGAGGTGCCGACCGTCGTTGCCCAGTAGGCCTTCTGGTCCCAGGGCAGCAGGTAACCGGTAAAGCCCATTCCCAGCGTGCACAACAGCAAGCCGACGCCGATCAACCAGGTCAACTCGCGCGGGTACTTGTAGGAAGCCGTCACGAAGACCCGGATCATGTGGATGAAAACCACCAGCACCATCAACGTGGAACCCCAGTGGTGGATGCCGCGGATCAACCAGCCGAAGGCCACGCTGGTCATGATGTATTGGATGCTATCGTAAGCGTGGTCAGGGGAGGGGGTGTAATAGACGCTCAGGAAGATGCCGGTGAGGCCCTGCATGACAAACAGGAACAGGCTGGCGCTGCCCAACGTATTCCACCAGTTGCCCTTCGGCTCCGGGCGGTCGAGAGTGGCTTTGTACAGGTCGTTGAGGCCCAGACGTTCATCCAGCCAGGCGAAGAGTTTTTTCCACATAGGTTAGCCTTCCGTGAAGTGAAGGTACAGCGTCCCGTTCTCGACCTTGAGTTGGTCGCCGGAATAGCTGTTCAACGGACGGGGTGGCGGGCCGCCCAGGACTTTCCCGTTGATATTGAACTGGGCATCATGGCAGGGGCAGAGGTATTCCTGCTTGTCCGCTTTCCAGTTGACCTGACAGCCCAGATGGGTGCACTTATTCGAGAGAACCAGCGTTTCGGTGCTGGACTTGCGAAGGACAAAAATACCATGACTGGTGACGGTCTTTTCCCACCCGTTGACCTGGCTGCGCGTGAATGAGACCAGGGTTGGTCTGCCGATCTCGAAGGTCTCGAATTTCCCCAGGGGAATCCACGCATCGGCCTTGGCAGACTTGAGCGCCGGGTCAACCAGATATGCGATGGCCGGCAAGCCGATGGCCGCAGCAATGAACGTACCCACAGCCGCCGTCGTCAATTTGACGAAATCACGCCGGCTGATGTGACCGGAACCTGCCATGCGAACCTCCTGGTCGTTTCGTTTCAATGGATGAGTCCACTGCAAAAAAGTCTTTAAACACAACCGCCACAAAACGGGGGCAGGCGGACACAACGTACACAAAGGTTTGAAGATGAAGGCTTTTCCTTCGTGTCCCGCTCGCCCCCGTTCTTCGGGGGTCGTGGCCTTTGTGTTTAGGTGGTTTTTGCAGTGCAGTCATGGATAATTTTCCAGAGCGGTATTATCTGAATTATAATCAAGTTCCGAGTAGATCGCGTCGCTCTTATACGATTATCAAGCAGTACTTGACGTCAGTTATGGATAAGCAAGAAACATAAGATTGTGTCGTTGCGAGCCACCGAAGGTGGCGAAGCAATCCCCTCGCAGGCCGGGAGATTGCTTACCCTACGGGTACGATGTCGTCGGGCTGCGCCCTCCTCGCCAAGACACATGATTTTTTTATCCATAATTCACGTTACTTACAGAGTACTGCGTAAATATCTGAACCAAAATCCAGTCATTTGTGAGTAATTCGATATAGGCAAGTTCAGAAATTTATACAAGAAGCAGTAGATTTATTATAAGGACGATTCGACCTTCTCCAAAAGGATGTCTGAAACCAATAATCCATGAGTATTATCACTTTTCCTCAACGAAACGAGGATGGGATAATAGGCTATGTCCTCAAATTATGAGTCCACTGCAAAAAGGTCTTTAAACACAACCCCCACAAAACGGGGGGCGTGGCCTTTGTGTTTAGGTGGTTTTTACAGTGCAGTCAATTATTGTACAAGGAGGCGTTAATGGGCCTGAAAAGGAATGTCAGCCTGAGGGATGCCCTGCGGTACCAGGGAAAGGGTCCGATGCTCACGTTTATCTTGCATCGTATCAGTGGGTTGGGCATTGTTCTTTTCGTCTCATTGCATGTTCTGGCTTCTTTCATGATGAACCAGCCCTGGGGTGCACAAGCCGGGGTTTTTATCAACTCCATCTATGAGCATTGGCTCTTCCAGATATTCATCTTCTTCTTCGTCCTCTTCCACGTCATCAACGGCCTGCGCATCACTCTTCTGGACCTGTGGCCAAAACTGATCGAATATCAGCGGGAGGCCATCTGGCTGGAATGGAGCATCTTCCTGCCGGTCTATGGCATGGCGTTTTATGTCCTCATCCGCGGCGGACTGGGAGGTTAGGATATGAACCTGAGAACTGCACCCCAACGCGGCTTTAATTTCGACTACGTCATGTGGCTGTTTACCCGCCTTTCTGCGCTGGCGATGTACCTGCTCGCGCTGATCGGACTTGTCGGCGCGCTCCTGATGGGCGCCCGTCAAAAGATGAGCCTGGCAGACCTGATGCGCTGGGCATTCATGCCCGAGGTCACCCACGTGCTCAACACCAATGTGCCCAACATTGATGCCTGGAAAACCATCTTCTGGCAGGGAATGGGGATCACCTTCCTGTTCTTCGCCAGCGCCCACGGTCTGCATGGGCTGCTCAATGTAGAGGAAGATTATCTCGCAAACGCCAAGGTACGCCAGGTCTTACGCATCCTGGTCACACTGATATGGATTGCCACGAACGCCATCGGCATATACGTGATCCTGACCTCATAGGATGACAGAATGAAGACTCATCAATTCGAAGTGATCGTCGTCGGCGCGGGCGGGGCTGGTTTGATGGCGGGCCTGTATGCTTCCAAGACGGCCAAGACGGCCATCATCACCAAGCTGTATCCAACCCGTTCGCACACCGGCACCGCCCAGGGCGGCATCGGTGCGGCGCTCGGCAGCCAGGAAGAAGACCATCCCGAATGGCACACCTACGATACGGTCAAGGGCTCGGACTACCTTGGCGACCAGGATGCCATCGAGTTCATGTGCACCGAGGCAATCCAGGCCGTTTATGAACTGGAGCACATGGGCCTGCCCTTCGACCGGACGCCGGAGGGCAAAATCTCCCAGCGTCAGTTTGGTGGGCACACCAATAACGCCACCGGTAAACCGGTCCGGCGCGCCTGTCACGCCGCCGACCGCACCGGGCACATGATCCTACAGACGTTGTACCAGCAGTGCATGAAGAACAACGTCACCTTTTTCGACGAATTCCAGGTCGTTGACCTGCTGATGGTGGACCGCGCCGCGGCAGGGATCGTGGCGGTCGAACTCGCCACCGGTGAGATGCACGTCTTCCACGCCAAGGCGGTCATCTTCGCCACCGGCGGACATGGACGCATCTGGGAGATCACTTCCAATGCCTACGCTTTCACCGGCGACGGTCCTGCCATCACGATGCGGCGCGGCTTGCCGCTGGAAGACATGGAATTTTTCCAGTTCCACCCCACCGGCATCTACAAACTCGGCATTCTCATCACCGAAGGCGTGCGCGGCGAAGGCGGCATTCTTATCAACGGCAAGGGCGAGCGCTTCATGGAAAAGTACGCCCCCACCGTCAAAGACCTGGCTTCACGGGATGTCGTCAGCCGGGCGATCTACCTGGAAATCCGCCAGGGGCGTGGCGTCAATGGTCAAAATTACGTTTACCTGGATGTGCGCCCGGAGAGCGTCAATAAATACGCCGCATTGGACGGGCGCAAGAATCTCGACGGCTCGCCCTATACCGTGACCGGTGAACAGATCCTGGCTAAACTGCCCGACATCGTGGATTTCTGCCGCGTTTACCTTGGCGTTGACCCGGTCACACAGATGATGCCCATCCAGCCCACCGCTCACTACGCCATGGGCGGTATCCCGACCAACAAGTATGGCGAGGTCATCCTGGACGAGAAGAATACTCTCGTCCCTGGTCTGTACGCGGCGGGAGAGTGTGCCTGCGTTTCGGTCCACGGGGCAAATCGCTTGGGTACCAACTCCCTGCTTGATTTGGTTGTCTTCGGCAAGCACGCCGGTCTGCGTGCCGCCGAGTTTGCCAAAGGCGCGCAATTCCAGTCCCTTCCCGACGATCCGACCGGATTCACGCGCACCCGGTTCGACCGCATCCGCAGCGCCGATGGCAAGGAAAATGCCTTCGACATCGCCCGCGAGATGAAGAAAGTGATGTTCGACGATATGGGCATTTTCCGTTCCGGCAAGGGCATGGAAAACGCCTTGGACGTCCTCCGCCAACTGAAAGAGCGCTACAAGCATGTGCGCGTGACTGACGCTGGCAAGATCTTCAATATGGAACTGATGAACGCCTGGGAACTGGGTAACCTGCTCGACCTGGCCGAGCTCACCACCGTCTCGGCCATCGCCCGCACCGAAAGCCGGGGTGGCCACTCCCGCGAGGACTACCCCAAGCGCGACGACCAGAACTGGCTCAAGCATACCCTGGCCTGGGTCAAGTCAAACGGCGAGATCGTATTGAAATACAAGCCGGTCGTCATTACCAGGTTCCAGCCGAAAGAACGGGTTTATTAATCACGTGTCGTTGCGAGCCGCTGCTTTTGGGCGGCGAAGCAACCCCCACACAAGCCAGGAGATTTCTTCGTCGCAGAGTTTACACTGAGCGAAGCGAAGTGCTCCTCGCAACGACATGGCTTCTAGGAAGGTATCTTTATGCAAATCACCATTAAAATCTTCCGCTATGATCCTGAAAAGGACAAGAAACCGTCTTACAAGACCTACAAAATGGAGGCTGTCGAGACCGACCGCGTGCTGGACCTGCTCGAAAAGGTGAAGGGCTACCAGGACGGGACGCTGTCCTTCCGCCGGTCGTGTGCGCATGGCATCTGCGGGTCCGATGCGATGCGGATCAACGGGATGAACCGTCTCGCCTGTAAGACCCTCGTCCGCGATATCGGCGCGAAGATCACCGTCGAACCGATCCTGGGCCTGCCGATCATCAAAGACCTGATCGTGGATATGGGACCGTTCTTCGAGCCCTACCGCTCCGTCAAACCCTGGCTGATCAACGACGAGCCGGAACCGGAGAAGGAACGACCCCAGACCCCGGAGCAGCGTGCCCGTTTCGACGACACCACCAAGTGCATCTTGTGTGCCTGCTGTACCACGGCCTGCCCATCCTTCTGGGCCAGCGAGGAGTACGTCGGCCCGGCCGCTATTGTGGCAGCCCACCGGTTCATTTTTGACAGCCGCGATAAGGCCGGCGACGAACGCCTGAAGATCTTGAGCGAAGTCTTCGGCGTCTACCGCTGCCATACCATTTTCAACTGTACCATGGCCTGTCCGCGCGACATTCAGATTACCAAGGCCATTGGCGAGGTCAAAGCCGCCATTGGGACAGGAAGTCTAGAGTAACCAGCGGGCTAATGCCCCGGTTTCTCAGCGAAAACGAAAAAGGGCTCCACCGCTTATGATGGGATAATCTACCACCAAGTCACGAGGACTCGCAGTTTCAGGAGCAAAACCGTGAAAAACTTTGCGACTTTGCGCCTTCGTGGTAGCGTTTGCTACGATTTCCCGCCAAAGCCGGAAGAGCCAAAAAAAACCCGACCCAGGCGCGTCAGGATTTTTTCATCCTCCTTGTACCCCTCACCTGCTTTCTATCTTTTCTTGAACAGTTCTCCCATCCCAAGCAAAAGCGCGGCGGGCACGAGCAGGAAAAAGCCATGCACCCAGGAAAGCCAGAAAGCAGGTGCGGCTAGTATGGAGGCCGCAATGGAAATCACATACCAGATACTTTTGTTTTTCTGCCAGCGCCGGAAAGTAAAATATGTGGCCAACAAAGCCAGCAAGCTAAGAGCGCAGGTGACAAGGAAGTGGGTCACTGTTGCTTCTCCTCTCTAAGCGTACTGGGGTATTTTACGCCATTTTCAACCATCCCGCTATCACCCAGGGCAGCATGGCGAAAAAGCCAATCAATCCCAGTGCGCCCGCGCCGGTGACCAATGAAACAAGCACGATCCCCAGCGCAGTGACCAGGTAACTTGCCAGCGCCAGCCGGTCGAATTTGGCTTCGGCGGGTTTATCGGTTTTTCCAGGGATCAGCAAATATAAGGCGAATGTGGTGAAGACCGTCAACCACCAGCCCCAAAAGTTTTGCAAGGGAATGCCGAAGTAGGCTCCCTTCGTATCCCAGACCCAATGCCCGCCTGCCACCATAATGGGGTCCATGGTCAGGTCCCAGGCGGTCATGACCAGCCCACCGACCGCGGCGATGGCCAATACTCTTTGCCAGTGCTTCCAGCCGGGCGGGACGAGCCGGTCGGCAATCACAAACGAAGGGTAACTCACCATGAACCATGCCACCGGGATCAGGTACGGGACGAGGCCGAGGAATAGTGGGCCCAGTTTATTGGTATAGTGATATGGGCCATAGACCAGTCCCGTGGCCACGCCGACGCTCTCGAACAGCAGGCTGACGCCGAAGACCAATGCCAACAGGCGCAGGGCGCGCCTCCAGCTCTCACGCTGACCGGCGTGCAGCAGGGCAAAGGTGAAGCCAACCAGGGTGGTGATGGGGGTGAGGAAGCGCGGCGCCGCGCCGCCGAAGGCGAAACTGACGATCGGGTAAACTGTCAACAAGACATAAACAATGAGCATGGCAACCGTAACACGACGCAAAACCATAATGCCTCCAGAAGTTGATTCTACGATGAAGTCCAAAGATAGAGATACTGCTCCTTGCATAAATTTCTGAACTGAAGCAGCCAAAAAACAGGGAGAAAACGACGATTTGGGTTCAAATATTTACGCAGTATTTTGTAATTATACAACTTGGTGCCTCTGGCCTTATAATCTATTTCATGCGACCCCCGGAACATATCGAGACCGACCGACTCATCCTCCGCCCACCAGCCCTGGCCGATGCCGAGTCTATTTTCCAGACCTACGCCCAGGACCCGGAGGTGACTCGCTATCTTACCTGGCGACCGCACACATCCATCACAGAGACATTGGAATTCTTATCTGGATGTGTGATAGCCTGGCAGGGAGACCAGCGCTTCCCATACATTATCACACTCAAAGGTGCCGACTCGGCCATCGGCATGATCGAGATCCGTCTGGATGGTTTCAAAGCGGATGTAGGCTTTGGGATGGGGAGAGCCTATTGGGGCAAAGGCTACATGACCGAAGCCCTGCGCGCCCTTATCGCCTGGGGGTTGGCTCAACCAAGGATTAGTCGGGTCTGGGCAATCTGTGACGTGGAAAATGCCGCCTCGGCGCACGTGCTGGAGAGGGTCGGGATGCAGCGGGAGGGCCTGTTGAGGCGGGAGATCATTCATCCGAACATCAGTGACGAGCCGCGTAGTTGTTATATTTATGCCATCGTGAAGTAATGTCTGGCGTTCTATGCAAGCGGTATAATTCGGGACGCTTTTTTCCTTTTCCCTTCTACCTTCTTACTTTTTACTCGTCACTCGTTCCTATGTCTCTCATCACCGCCAACAACCTCTCCAAATCCTTCGGCCCCGTTGACCTGTTCGCTGGCGTCACTTTTGCCATACCCAAAGGGGCGCGCCTGGCACTGGTGGGACCCAACGGCTGCGGCAAAACGACGCTGCTGCGCATCCTGGTCGGGCTGGACGAACCCTCCGGCGGGACCATCTCGCGCGCCAAGGCTGTCCGCATCGGCTACCTGCTGCAAGAGGCCGAGTTCGAGATGGATGGGACCGTTTGGGATGCCTGTTTCTCTGTTTTCACAGACCTGATTGCCCGGCAGGATGAACTGGAAAGGCTCGAAGCCGAGATGTCTGCCCCGGAAACGCGCGACCAGGCCCTGTTCCGCTACGGCCCGCTGCAGCACGAGTTCGAGCGGCGCGGCGGCTACACCTTCCACACCCGCATCAAACAGGTGCTCACCGGCCTCGGTTTTTCGTCCGACGACTACCACCTGCCGCTGGCTCACCTATCCGGCGGACAGCGTACGCGTGCCTTCCTGGCCTGTCTGCTGCTCTCCGAGCCCGACCTGCTGATGCTGGACGAACCCACCAACCACCTCGACATCGCCGCCGTCGAGTGGCTGGAAGGCTACCTGAACCAGTGGGAGGGCGCGGTGGTGATCGTCTCGCACGACCGCTACTTTCTCGACCGGGTGGCCAACGGCATCCTGGAGATGGCCTTCGGCGCCACCGAGCACTACTCCGGCAACTACTCGGCCTACCTGCAAACCCGTGAACTGCGCTGGGAGCACCGCCGCGAAACCTTCGAGACCGAAAAGGAGAAGCTGCTCAAAGATGTCGAGTACATCAAGAAGAACATCTCCGGCCAGAACGTCAGCCAGGCCAAAGGCAAACTGCGCCGCCTGAGCCGCATCGTCCAGGCCATCGAACAGGTGGGCATGGAGGCGGTGGTCAACCAGAAATGGGCTGAGACCGCCGGGGACGTGACCATCGCGACTTCGCCCTTCGGACCGGAGGAGGCGGAACGGCGCGTGCGGGCGCTGCGGCCACCCATGCGCACCCTGCCGCGCCTGCGCCTGAACCTGCGCACGGCCTCCCGTTCCGGCGAACTCGTTCTGCGGACCTCGGACCTGCGCGTCGGGTACCCCGGGCGTTTGCTCTTCTCCGCCCCGGATATCATCCTGCGCCGCGGCGACTGCGCCGCCCTGATCGGTCCGAACGGAGCCGGCAAGACGACCTTCCTGAAGACCGTGCTCGGTCAACTGGACCCACTGGAAGGCGAAGTGACGCTGGGCGCTTCGCTCAAGATCGGTTACTTCGCCCAGGCGCACGAGGGTCTCAATCCTGAGAATACGCTCATGCAGGAGATCGACTTGGTCATGCCGCACTGGCTACCGGGACAGATCCGCGAATACCTTGGTAAATATCTCTTCTCCGGCGATGACGCCTTCAAGAAAGTATCCGTCCTCTCCGGCGGCGAGCGCGGACGGCTGGCGCTGGCGAAGCTGGCCCTGCAGGATACCAATCTGCTTCTTCTCGATGAACCCACCAATCACCTGGATATCCCCTCCCAGGAAATCCTGGAGGCCGTCCTGGATGATTACGCCGGGACGATCCTGCTGGTGACGCACGACCGCTATCTCATCGACGCGCTGGGGACACAAATCTGGGAGATCAACCCGGAAGAAACCACACTGGACCTCTTCGAAGGCACCTACAGCCAACGGCGAGAAGAACGCGAGCGTCTGGCCGCGCTGCACGCCGTGGAGGAAGCAAAAGTTGTTGCACCGCGTGCGGTCCACCGTTCCGTAGACCCAGCTGCCAAAGAAGAGCGCCGTCGCCTCGCGCGCCTGCAGGAACTGGAAAACAATATTGCCGATCTGGAAGCCCAGATGGCCGAGATCGGGCGCAAACTCGAAAATCCCCCGACGGATACCGCACTGGTCCGCAAGTGGGGCAACCAGTATGCGGGACTACAGAAAGAAATGGACGAGTGGCTGGCGGAATGGGAAAATCTGCAAATATAAGATTGCTCCAATAGAGATTGTGCTCTCGAATGGACTCAAAAAGCGAAGACCGAGTATAGGCATCGTTCTCGGTCTTTCGTCTTCTCTCTTTCTTTGTGTTATTCCTGGTTGGCTAACGGACGCTTCCGCTGGTTCCACGCGGACGGTCACACCCGCAGCGAAGTCATTGCCAGGGTAGCTCTCTCGATCATCTCGGTGGCAGCATGCGCCTCCTTCAAGGTGACATTCCCATCCATTCATTTCTTCACACAAAAGTCTCATTATTTAAGATTCGGAATCGGAGTATGATATTAACGCGTATGAGTAATCAAGGGAATTTGCTTAAACTCCATTCCATAAAAGTGTACACGCGTTTGAAACGTTTGCGTACTATGCTCCCCTAACAGGGAGTTGTTTTGATTAGAGGCTTCGATGAGTCACAATACTCGCGTCGCAATTCTGTATAATGAAGACGACCAAATCACCAGAGGCGATCCGCAAGATTTACTGGCAGTTCAATACACGGCCACAGCCGCACAGAATTTATACGAAGCCTTGACCAGCCTGGGTTATCAGGTGGTCAAAATCACTGTCAGGGGCAATCTTGAGGAACTCGAAGATCGGCTTTGTTCCTTCCCTCCAAAAGACACTTTCATTTTCAATAATTGTGACGGCTTCAACGGCGACAATCTGGCGGCCGTGGAAGTAATCCGTCTCATCGAACGGATGGGCTTCAAACATACCGGCGCGATCGCCGACTCGATTGAGCTTTGTATTAATAAACCCTTTTGTAAAGCAAATTTGCTGCAATGCGGAATACCTACACCACCCTATCAGGTTTTTGAGCAGGCTGCAGGAGAGTTCAATCTGGAGTTCCCGGTCATCGTCAAGCCAACCGTCGAAGACGCCAGCATGGGTATTGACCTGAACTCTGTCGTCTGCAATCGGGAATGTTTATTCGCTCGCGTCGCGTACATTGTCGAGAAATATCAGCAGCCTGCTCTGGTCGAGGAATTCGTCGCCGGGCGCGAGTTGGCGGTGGCGATGTGGGGGAACGAAGTTGTAGAGATCCTGCCCATTGCAGAAGATGATTTCTCTGCGATTCCTGACCCGCTCCAGCGTGTGTTGACCTATGAGTCAAAGTGGAAATCAGATTCACCCTACTTTCAAAACATCCCCTCTCGTATTCCGGCTCCGCTGACCCGCAAAGAAGAGCAAGTTGTCCGCAAGGTTGCCGAAGGCTCCTTCCGCGCCGTGGGTCTGCGCGACCTGGGCCGGGTGGATATTCGTTTCCAGAATGGCATTCCATACGTTATTGACATCAACGAACTGCCCGACCTCTCACCCAATGCCGGTTTCTGGAACTCGGCCCGTGTTGCCGGGTTCACCTATCCCCAGATGGTCGAGCGCATTCTGACTCATGCCCTCAAACGAGAAGGATGGATTGAATGATTACGACCGCAACCGAAAAAGATGGCCCGCAAATTCACGCCATCAACGCCATGACCAGCGTCTTCAGCCAGGAAGAAGTGGAGTGCGTTGACGAACTGTGGGAGGAGTATCAGGTCCAGGGTCCGGAACGCAGCGGATATTACTTTATCGTTGAGAAAGAAGATGACCGTGTCCTCGGTTACGCCTGTTACGGTCCACGCGCACTTACCGACCGGACCTATGACCTGTACTGGATCGCCGTGGACCCCAACGCCCGCCGCGGCGGAGTCGGGCGCGCCTTACTGGCAGCCATCGAAGAATTAATTTGCGAGCTGGGGGGGCGTCTGCTGATCGTCGAGACCTCTGGCCTGCCAAAATACGAGCCGACGCGAACCTTTTATCTTGTCACTGGATACACGCTCGAAGCCACCCTAAGGGATTTTTATAAGGATGGGGACGACTTGGTCATTTTCACTAAACGCTTGTAAGAAGAGCGGCGCAGTCAACAGACACGAGCCAAGCAAAAGAAGAGGTTGACTGTATGACTTACCGTACCTTATTGAAATCAAAAATCCACCGCGCCGTGGTGACCAGCACCGACGTAGACTACGAAGGCAGCCTGACGGTAGATTCCGCATTGCTCGAAGCAGCCGGGATGCGAGAATTTGAGTTGGTCCAGGTGGCCGATGTGGAAAACGGGGTGCGTCTCGAGACGTACTTAATGGCAGGCCCGGCGGGTTCCGGCGTCGTCCAGCCCAACGGAGCGGCGGCGCGTCTCATCCAACCGGGCGACCACATTATCATCATGGCCTTTGCCCAGGTCCCCGAGCCGCTGCCGGAGAAGTGGACCCCGACCATCATTCTGGTGGATGAGCAAAACCACATTCGGGAAACCCGATGACCAATCGCTTCCTTTCCCTGCTCCAGTCTTCTCAAACCCCTCTGCTTGCCGATGGCGCCATGGGGACGATGCTCCATTCCCTCGGCATCCCATTTGACCAATGTTTCGACGAACTCAATCTGACCCAAGCCGAGCTGGTGGCCGGCATCCATCGGGAATACATCGAGGCCGGGGCACAGCTAATCCTGGCAAACACCTTCGGTGCCAACCGTTACAAGCTTGCCAAGCATGGTCTGCAAGACAAAGTAGACAAAATTAACCGGGCAGGTGTTGAGCTGGCCCAGCGCGTGGTGGCCGATTCGGGTCGACCGCAGGTGCTGGTCGGCGGCGATCTCGGACCTTTGGGCGTGCGCATTGCGCCCTTTGGGCGTGTCCAGGTCGAGGAGGCACACGCCGCCTTTGCCGAGCAGATCACCGCCCTGGCTGACGCTGGCGTAGATTTTATCGTCATCGAGACGATGAGTGATCTCTACGAAATTCAGGAAGCTATCCAAGCCGCCCGCGAGGTAGAGACACGACGTATCGTGCCCCTACCCATCGTCGCCTCGGTGACATTCACACGTGACGACTGCACCATCCTGGGTGACTCCCCGGAAAAGGTTGCCCGCACCCTGGTGGAAACCGGGGCGGACGTGATCGGCGTCAACTGCTCCGGCGGCCCGGCCCAACTCCTGCGTCTGCTCAAGCAGATGCGCAGCGCGGTCGCCGGGCGGGCGGACACACAGGTCCGCCCCTACTTCTGGGTCAAGCCCAATGCCGGTTGGCCCGAACAGGTTGGCGGGCGCATCATGTATCCGGCTGACCCCGATTATTTCGGCGATTATGCCCTGGCTTACTGCAAGGCCGGAGCCAGCATTGTCGGCGGTTGCTGTGGGACAACCCCTCGCCACATCGCTGCCATGCGCCTCGCACTGGACAAAAACCCGCAAGGCTGCGATATACAAATTCTCCAGACTTCCGAAGTCTCAGAGACTTCGGAAGTCTCAGAAGCCGAACCACCTTCCAGGCTGGCGCAAAAGCTGGCAGACGGCAAATTCGTCATTTCAGCCGAGATGGATCCGCCGCGCGGCCTCTCCACCCATAAACTCATCGCCGGGGCTTCCCTGCTCCAGGAGGCCGGCGCCGACGTGATCAACGTGGCCGACAGCCCGATGGCGCGCATGCGCATGTCCGCCTGGGCTGTGTGCGAGGTGATCCAGCGCCAGATGGGGGTTGAGACCACGCTGCACTTCCCGACGCGCGGCCGCAACCTGCTGCGCGTCCAGGGCGATCTGCTGGCCGCCCACGCCCTCGGCCTGCGCAACATCTTTGTCGTCATGGGCGACCCGACCTCGGTGGGGGATTACCCCGAAGCCATGGATAACTACGACCTGGTCCCCTCCGGCCTGATCAAGCTCATCAAACAGGGCTTTAACACCGGGGTGGACCATTCCGGCACGTCCATTGGGCAGCCGACCAGTTTCTTCGTCGGGGCGGCGCTGAACCTGAATCCGGCCGAGCCAGACCAGGAGGTCCGCAATGCCCGCCGCAAGGTCCAGGCCGGGACGGATTTCTTCCTGACCCAACCCATCTACCGCTCCGAAGACGGTCCAGCGCTGCTTGAGAAATTCGCTGCTAAATACGGCCCTCTCGACCGACCTGTGCTGGTGGGCATCCTGCCGTTGGTCAGCGCCCGTCATGCCAACTTCCTGAATCACGAAGTGCCGGGCATCTCCATCCCCGAGGAGACGCGGGAGCGAATGGAAAAAGCCGGGGAGGACGGCGCAAAAATCGGGGTGGAACTGGCAGTGGATTTAATCGAGAAAATCAAGCCCTGGGCGCAGGGGGTCTATATCATGCCGCAGTTCAGCCGGTACGACCTGGTGGCGGAAATAATCGAGAATTGCAAATCGCTTGGCAAAGGTTCCGACTATGTCTGATATTGTCCTGAAAACCGAGAACCTCACTAAACGCTACGGCACCCTGACCGCCGTCAAAGACCTGTTCCTGGAAGTCTACCAAGGCGAGGTGCTCGGCTTGCTCGGCCCGAACGGGGCCGGGAAAACCACTTCGATCAACATGCTGTGCGGCCTGCTCAAGCCCGATTCCGGGCAGGTTATCATCCACGGCAAGACCATCACGGATGGCGATGCCAGCCTCCGCTCACGCGTGGGGGTTTGCCCGCAGAATATCGTTTTGTGGGGCACGTTGACCTGTCTGGAGCAGATGCAGTTCATCGGCGAGATGTACGGATTGAAGGGCAAGGTTGCCCGGCAGCGCAGCGAGCAGTTGTTTCAAGTCCTCGACCTCTCCGAGAAGAAGGACAAACTGGCCCGCACCCTTTCGGGCGGGATGCAACGCCGGCTGAACCTGGCCATGGCGCTGGTGCACGACCCCGAGATCCTGGTGCTGGACGAACCGGAAGCCGGCCTGGATCCGCAGAGCCGCGTGCGGGTGCGCGAATACGTCAAATCGCTGGCCCGCCGGAAGACCATCATCCTGACCACCCACAACATGGACGAGGCCGACCGCATGGCCGACCGGGTCGCCATCATTGACCACGGCCAACTGCTCACCGTGGATACTCCTGAAGCCTTGAAACGTAAAGTGGGGAAAGGGGACGTTCTCGAAATCGAGTTGGACGATGGCTCAAGTGAACGTGCGGTTGCGGCGGTTACCCCGCTCGTGCCGGAGGTCTCGGCAACCAATCACACTCTGGTCATCCGGGCACGCGGTGTGGTGGAGCTCCTTCCAGCCATCCTGGATGCGCTGCACAGGATAGATGTTCGTCCGGGCGAGGTACGCTTGCGGGCTAACACCCTCGAAGATGTCTTCATCTCGCTCACCGGAAGGAGGTTGCGCGAATGAGACTCATCACTGTCTTTCGCAAAACCATGCGGGAAATCTCCCGCGACAAATGGATGCTGGGCCTGACCCTGGCCTTCGCGCCCTTCTTTGTTTTCCTGTACTGGCTGTGGTTCCAGGGCGGCTCCACCGTTTACCCGATCGCGGTCATCAACCTGGATCAGGGCGTGCAGCTCGCCAACGGTTCGGTATACAACGCCGGGGAGGAAGTCAGCGCGGCGATCCGGGTCATCACCTACGCGGACGGGCGTCCGCTCCTGAAAGTGGTGTCCGTCTCCGACCAGGCCGCGGCGGAACCGATCCTGCGCGACCGCGGCGCGACCGCCTTTATCCAGATCCCGGCGGATTTCTCGCAGACCATCCAAGCCATGCAGGCCGGTGACCGCTCCGTTACGACCACCATTACCTTCGGCGGCGACCTCTCCAACACCTACTACATGATCGGCGCCAATATGGCGCTGACGGCGGTGGATGCATACGTCCAGCAGGCCACCGGTCAGAAACCGCTCGTCAACTACATCGAAAAGCCGATGGGCGCATCCGCCACCCGCAGCGAGTTCGAGACCTACGTGCCCGGTACGCTCATCTTTTCCGTGATCCTGCTCATCTTCCTGGCCTCCATGACCGTGGCGCGCGAGATCGAGACCGGCACCCTGCGCCGCCTGCAGCTCACCCCCATGACCTCCTTCGACCTGTTGGGCGGGATCACCGTCGCGTTGCTGCTGGTCGGCGCGATTGCAAGCATCCTGTCGTTCCTGGTGGCGCTGGCGCTCGGCTTCCACAGCCAGGGCCCGGTTTGGGTTGCCATCCTGGTCAGCGTGGTCGCCAGCCTGTCGGTTATTGGACTCGGCATGGTGGTGGCCAGCCTGACTCGCTCGGTTTCGCAGGCGTTCGTGGTCGCAAACTTCCCGCTGGGACTGATGATGTTCTTCTCCGGGGTAATCTTCCCCATGCCGGCGGTGAAGTTGTTCACCATCGCCGGGCGTACCATCAGCCCGTACGACATCCTGCCGCCCACCCACGCCGTGGTAGCCTTGAACAAGATCCTTACCCTCGGCGCGAGTCTGGGCGACGTGGCTTACGAACTGACTGCCCTGCTCGTCCTGTCGGTGCTCTATTTTGCCATCGGCGTATGGTTGTTCCGCAGGACGCACTTGCGTTCGATGTGAGATACTTCGCCTGCATCTTGGTGATACAAGTAGTGCACAGGACAGGCACGCGTGTGCGCTGCATGAGTTTTATCGTCTCAATCTTGACTTTTCTTCAATGGGAGGCTATATTCTATACGCGAATGGATGTTCTAAGATTAAGGAAAGCAGATATGAAATTCATAAATAAAATCTTGCTTGGTGATTGTGGTGAAATCCTAAAACAAATTCCCGACGACTCGGTTGATCTGATTTTTACCTCGCCTCCATATGCAGACCAACGAAAAAAAACCTATGGCGGAGTCAGCCCGGATGAATATGTAAACTGGTTTTTACCGAAAACGGAACAGTTTTTGCGAGTCCTTAATCCCACAGGTACTTTCGTGCTCAACATCAAAGAGCGCGTTGTAGATGGGGAACGTCATACCTATGTGATCGAGTTGATATTAGAGATGAGAAAACAGGGTTGGTTATGGACCGAGGAGTTCATGTGGCATAAGAAAAACTCATATCCTGGAAAATGGCCTAATCGCTTCCGGGATAATTGGGAGAGGCTTATTCAGTTCAATAAAACGAAGAAATTCAATATGTATCAGGAAGCCGTAATGGTCCCAGTGGGCGATTGGGCCAGAGATCGCTTATCAAATCTTAGCCAAACAGATAAAACGAGGGATGAATCGAAAGTAGGAAGTGGCTTTGGTAAAAACGTGTCTAATTGGTTAGGGCGCGAGCTGGTATACCCGACGAATGTTATCCATATGGCCACCGAATGCGCCAACCGGAATCATAGTGCGGTATTTCCTATGGAATTACCAAAATGGTTTATCACACTATTCACTCAACCAAGCGATACTGTTTTGGATCCCTTTATCGGTTCAGGTACAACCGCTGTAGCGGCAATCCAACTTGGGCGCAACTATACTGGCATTGATCTCAATCCAGAATATGTCGAATTATCTCGTTTGAGAGTTGCCGAAACACAAATCCGCCTGCCTAATATTGCCGAAGAACGTGCTGAATATCAGCCTTCAGGTAGAAAAGCCTCTGTACTAGGGGTAACACCATGAATCCATTAGATTTAGAAAAAATATGCAGCTATGTCAACGAAAACGTGATGGATTTTCACAGACGACGCATCAAATCTGTGGAAGAGCTGAACCTCGACAAATTGCTGACAAAGAATCCATATCTTTTCAAAGCGAAAAATATCACTACAGCAAGTGAATTGATAACAGGTTTGTTGGATGCTTTCCTTTCGTCATCCGAAGAAAAGTTGTTTGGAGATTTTTTGGAAGGTTTGGCCGTTTTTGTCGCTGAATTGACCTGCGGAGGTCACAAATCCACAGCACCAGGAGTGGACTTGGAATTCATCAACAAAGGTGCTCACTACATTGTTTCTGTAAAATCAGGACCTAGTTGGGGAAATAGCTCACAGCAAGATAAGTCGGAACAAGACCTTAAGAACGCAGTAATCCGCGTCAAACAATCCAAACGGGGCATCAACGTTCAGCCAGTGCTTGGAATTTGCTATGGCAAGACGAAGACAACCTATCTCCGGGGCTACATGAAAGTGGTGGGGCAAAATTTTTGGTATCTCATCAGCGAAAATCAAAATCTTTACACCGACATTATCGAACCAGTTGGCTTTAGGGCAAAAGAGCATAATGAGACTTTCTTGGTTGAGAAAAGCAAAGTAACCAATCGCTTTACGAGAGAGTTTATCGAGCGATTTTGCGATAGCAATGGAGCAATAAGTTGGATAAAGCTTGTGGAGTTCAACAGTGGTAACTTTGACATGGATAAGTTTCTTCCATGAGATTGGCCCGTCAACTTTCAGCTAAAGGTTGATGTGGCGAGATTCGCCCCCCAATGATGATTTTTTCGATGATGCTATAGACCATTTCCACCATCCGAAAGCGAAGCGCCATGCTCCTTATAATTGACCTCGGAAACACCAACCTGACCATCGGCCTATACGATGGCGAAACGCTGACGCATCACTGGCGGCTGGCCACCGATCACAACCGCATGCCGGATGAATATGGCCTGCAGTTGCTCGGTCTGCTCCAGCACGCTGGGAAGGACATCACAGACCTAATCGGCGTTTCGCTCTCCTCGGTCGTCCCACCACTGACGGGACGGGTGACCCAAGCCTGCCGCGAGTACCTCAAACAGGAGGCGTTGGTGGTGGACACCGGCGTCAAGACCGGCATCCGCATCCGCTATGAAGATCCCAAAGCGGTCGGCGCGGACCGGGTGTGCGACGCGGTGGCGGTCATGCACCTCTACGGTGGCCCGGCCTGCATCATTGACTTCGGTACCGCCACCACCTTCAATGCGTTGACAAAAGAAGGCGATTACCTCGGCGGGGCGATTACCGCCGGGATCAACCTGGCAGCCGAAGCCCTGTATACCCATGCCGCCAAGCTGCCACGCATTGACCTGCAACGCCCACCATCGGTGATTGGCCGTAACACCACCCATGCCATGCAGTCGGGATTGCTGTTTGGCTACGTTGCCATGACCGAAGGCATGGTGGCTCGCTTCCGCGAAGAACTGGGACCGGAGATGAAGGTCATCGCCACCGGTGGGTTGGCAGGCTTGATTGCGAAGGAGACGCGGGTCATCCAGGTCCATGCCCCCTGGCTGACGCTGGATGGGTTGCGGATTATCTGGGAGTTGAATAGGTAGAGGGTGATCAGGTAATCAGGAGTCCCGATTTTTTGTTTCTTTATCGTCTGGGCGGTGTTGTCTATGGTAGCTGTATCCCCTGAAAGGCTTCTAAAAGGAGGCGGATGTGAAAAAGATTCTCTCTATCAGCACAGGATCGTCTGCGCGCGACCACACCACCCGGCATGTTTTTCTGGGGCAGGAGTGCGAACTTTCCCGAAAAGGGACCGACGGCGACCTTGACAAGGCCGTCCAGATGTACCGCGACCTGGACGGAAAAGTGGACGCCTTCGGCGTGGGCGGGTCGGAATTTTTCTTGCGGGTCGGCAAGCGCCGCTATTACTTCCGCGACATCAAGCGCATCCGCAAGGCGGTAAAAATCAGCAAGATCGGTGACGGCAACGGGGTCAAAGGGATTCTGGAACGGCGCGCCTTTGCTGCGCTGGAAAAATATCTCAACGAGAAGGAAGGGAAAACATTGAAAGGCTTGCCTGCCCTGCAGACCACCGCCGTGGACCGCTACGGCATGGGTGAGGCGATGCTGGACGCCGGGCTGAACGTGACCTTCGGCGATTTCATGTTCGCCCTGGGTCTGCCCTTCCCGATGAAAACACTTGCCGGAGTGCGGCTGGTGGCGGCCATCCTGCTACCGGTCATCACACGGGTGCCATACGAATGGCTCTATCCGCTCGGCGCGGCGCAGGATAAGCCCCCGCAGGCGAAATGGCAGAAGTATTACCAACAGGCACAAGTCATCGCCGGGGATTTTCTGCAGATTCGCCAGTTCATGCCCGACGACCTGACCGGCAAGATGATCGTCACCAATACCACCACGGCCAAGAACGTCGAGGAACTGAAGCAGCGCAACTTGCATATCCTGGTCACCGTCACGCCGCGGCTGGAGGGACGCAGTTTCGGCACCAACGTCATGGAAGCCACCTTGCTGGCGCTGATGGAGAAACCGCAGACCGAGGTCGTTGAGGCGGATTTTGTAGATTTGATCGAACGCATCCCGCTGCTGCCGAATATCGAGGTGTTCAATTAACCGCATCGCGCCGGACCTGGAGCCTACCTCGCCCTTGACAGACCGTGGTTTCTGCGGATAATAAAACCCAACAGGCGAGCCAATCAAAAGCAATGACAGAGGAAAGTAGGTCAGCGGAAGCCGACAGGGAGATGCGGGCACAGACTGAGACCCGTGTCCGGCGGAAACCAGCCGAAGTTCCCTCTTGAGCCGCTCAGGAGAACGTAGCGCAAAATATCATTTTGCGTCACCAGTAGTTTGAGCCGCAGTCCCGGCGTTAGAAGGGAAAGGGATTAGGAAATAGGTAATTAGGTAATAGGTAATAAGGTAAATAGGCAAAAAGGAATTTAGGCTCCTAATTACCCAATTCCTGATTACCTGATCCCTGTAAGCGGGCCGTAAGGCCAATTTGGGTGGTACCGCGGGAACTCCTCCCGTCCCTTCGTCGGACGGGAGTTTTCTTTTTTGTGATACGATAGGCGAGTTACGGAGGTTCTATGCTCGAACAACTGGCTCAAATCGAAAAGGCTGCCCTCGCGGCCCTCGCATCGGTCAGCGATGAAGCCGCACTGGAAGGGTGGCGCGTCGCCCATCTTGGGCGCAGTTCGCCGCTGATGCAGGTCTTCAGCGGATTTGGGCAGCTCTCGAAAGAGGAGCGGCCGGCCGCCGGTCAACGCGCCAACCAGGTGAAAAAGGCCCTCGAAACAGCCTTTGGTATGAGGTCCGAGCGGATGCGGCAGGCGGCGCTCAAACGCTCGCTGGAACAGGAGCAGTTGGACGTCACCCTGCCGGGACGGTGCGTTCCGTTGGGCCGCCTGCACCCTGATACGCAGACGCTGCGCGAACTGTACCGCGTCTTTGGCGAGATGGGCTTCCAAGTGTTCCGCTCGCGCGAGGTCGAGAGCGACGAGTATAACTTCCAGTTGCTCAATTTCCAGATCGGGCATCCCGCCCGGGATATGCAGGATACATACTTCGTGGAGGCCGTGGGACGCGGTGAAAACCCGATCATTTTACGCACGCACACCTCGCCGGGACAAATCCACGCCATGCGTTGGCTCTCGGCCATGGACCCGGACAACCCGCCGCCGGTGCGGATCGTGCTGCCGGGCATGTGCTACCGCTACGAGCAGGTCACCAACCGTCACGAAACGCAGTTCGAGCAGTTGGAGGGGCTGGCGGTCGGGCCGGGGATCACCTTCAGTGACCTGAAAGGGACGCTGGCAGATTTCGCCCGGCGCATGTTCGGGCATAACACCCGCACGCGCTTCCGTGCCTCCTACTTCCCGTTCACCGAACCCTCCGCTGAATTCGATGTGGAATGCTTCCTGTGCGACGGAAAAGGCTGCGGTGTGTGCAAGGGCTCCGGTTGGCTGGAAATCGGTGGCTGCGGCATGGTCCACCCGGTGGTGCTGCGCAACGGCGGTTATGACCCGGAACTTTACAGCGGCTTCGCCTTCGGCCTGGGCCCGCAGCGCATGGCCATGCTGCGCCATCACATTGAAGACATTCGATACTTCTATCAGAATGATTTGAGGTTTTTGGAGCAGTTTTAAGTGAGAAGGTGATTGGGAATCAGGCGCCAGGTGAGAAGGTAATCAGGTATCAGGTAATGAGGAGAGAAGATTATGGTAAAGGCTGAGGACAAAGGGCTTGAGACTCTGCAGGTCTGGCAGAGAGCGATGGCTTTTGCAGTAAAAGTGTACCGTCAGGTCTTGCCATCGCTTCCCTCTCAGGAAAAGTGGAGCCTGGTTGACCAATTGCGGCGTTCCGTGCAAAGCATTCCGGCCAATATTGCCGAAGGTTATGGTCGTTTTTACTATCAGGAAAGTATCCGCTTTTGTTACATTGCGCGTGGTTCGCTGGAAGAAACCTTCAAGCCATATAACGCTTGCCTAACGTCTGAATTACTTGAATGACGAAACGTTTCGAAGTCTCGCCAGCGAAATACAAGAAATCCGCCGGATGCTGAATGGATACATTTCTTTTCTCAAAGCCAGCAAACGCGGTGCGGCCGATCCGGGCGCGTCCCTTGCCGTTCACGAAGCGCAGCCCTTATATCTTATCGGAGACTTCTCCGAATCCTGATTACCTAATTCCTTGTTACTTGGTTGCCTAAACACCTTCATCTGGAGGCACTTATGAAAGTACCTATATCCTGGCTCAAAGATTTTGTTGATATCGACATCCCCATCCCCGACCTGGCCCACCAGATGACGATGGCCGGGCTGGAGGTGGAGGAGATCCGCTTCGTCGGCCTGCCCATTCCGAAGGAAGGCTCACGCGACGCCAGCCTGACTGGCATCGAGTGGGATCGCGAGAAACTGGTCGTGGCCTCCGTCTCGGAGGTACTGCCGCATCCCAACGCGGACCGGCTGGTGCTGTGCAAGCTCCTCGACGGCCAGCAGGAGCACGTGGTGCTGACCGGCGCGCCGAACCTGTTCGAGTTCAAGGGCAAAGGTCCGCTGCCGAAGCCGCTGAAAGTGGCCTATGCCAAGGAAGGCACACAAATCTACGACGGCCACCAGCCCGGACAGGTGCTCACCACGCTCAAGCGGGCCAAGATCCGCGGCGTGGAATCTTACTCGATGGTTTGCTCGGAGAAGGAACTGGGTATTTCGGAAGAGCACGAAGGTGTCATCATTTTAGACGACGACGCCCAGGTCGGAACCCCGCTGGCCGATTACATTGGTGACGCGGTGATGGAAGTGTCCATCCTGCCGAGCACGGCCCGCTGCGCCAACGTGCTGGGCGTGGCGCGTGAAATTGCCGCCCTCACCGGGAAACCGCTCAAGACGGTGGACGGTGGACCCTTCGGCGCCGCTCAGGGCAAGCGACAGACCACGGTCAACGGTCCGTCGTCCATCGTCGCTGACTTCGCCGAGATTGAGATTACCAACCCCGAACTGAACCCGCGCTTCGTGCTTGGCCTGATTCGCGACATCTCTATCCGCCCCAGCCCCTACAAGGTGCAGTTGCACCTGAAACTGGCCGGGATGCGTCCCATCAACAACATCGTGGACGCGACGAATTACGCCATGCTCGAGGTCGGCGAACCGCTGCACGCCTTCGATTACGACGTGCTGGTCAAACGTGCCAAGGGCAAACCAATTCACATCATCACTCGCACCGCCAAACCCGGCGAAAAACTGACCACCCTGGACGGCGTCGAGCGGACGCTGGACGAGACCACCGTGCTGGTGTGCGATAGCGTCGGCCCGCTCTCCATTGCCGGTATCATGGGCGGGGCCGAATCCGAGATAAGCGAGAGGACCACCAATATCCTGCTCGAAGGCGCGGCCTGGAATTTCATCAACATCCGCAAGACTACCTCAGCGCAGAAATTACCTTCCGAGGCCTCCTACCGCTTCTCGCGCGGCGTCCACCCGGCCATGGCCGAGCGCGGTGTGAAGCGCGGACTGGAGTTAATGCAGCAATGGTCGGGCGGTGTGCCCGCCCAGGGGCTGGTGGATGTATACCCGCTGCCGCCGAAGGACCCGACGGTTGAGATCACTCCCGCCGACGTAAAACGCTGGCTGGGCATTGATTTGAGCATTGAAGAAATCCGCAGACTCCTCGAAGCTCTCGAATTCCATTGTTCACTGAAAACTGATTACTGTTTACTGGTTACTACTCCCGATCACCGTCTCGACATCGGCGAGGGCGTCACCGGCAAAGCGGATGTGATCGAAGAGATCGCCCGCGTCTACGGCTACGACCGCATCCCCGAGACGCGCGTGGCCGACCAGCTCCCGCCGCAGATTGGCAACCCACTACTTGACCAGGAAGAGAAAGTGCGCGACCTGTTGGTGGTGCAGGGCTTGCAGGAAATCATCAGCTACCGTTTTACCACACCTGAGCGCGAGGCGCGCCGCCTGCCCGCTTCGGACGGGGCTCAACCCTGTCCGGAACCAGACGGCACACCCTACGTCCGCCTGGCGAACCCGATTTCCACCGACAAGGCCGTCATGCGTCACAGCGTGCTGGCCAGCCTGCTGGAGACCGCCGAACACAACGCCCGCATCCGCGAACGGCTGGCGTTGTTCGAGATCGGGCCGATTTTCCTTGCATCAGAAGCCGGTGACCTCCCTGATGAACTACAACGCCTGTCAATCCTACTCGCTGGACCGCGCAGCCTGCCCACCTGGCAGGGAGCCGACAACGCCCGGATGGATTTTTACGACCTGAAAGGCCTGCTCGCCGGTCTTTTGGAAAATCTGCACATCCCTGACCTGCATTATGAGCCTGGCAAGAATCCCACTTTTCACCCTGGTAGATGCGCCCGCCTCCTCTCCGGCGAGAAACAGCTTGGAGTTCTTGGTGAACTGCATCCCCAGGTGCGTGAACGCTACGATTGGCCCGCAGCATATTCCAGGACCCCGATCCTGGCCGCCGATATGGACATGGATGCCATCCTGTCGCTCGTCCCGGCGCTCTACGAGGCCGCGCCCGTGCCCGAATTCCCGCCTGTGCTCGAAGACCTGGCATTGGTGGTGGACGAAAGCCTGCCCGCCGAACGCGTGGCCGAACTCATCCGCCAGACTGGCGGCAAAGTCGTCGCGGATGTGCGCCTGTTCGACGTATATCGTGGCGAGAAAATTGGCGTGGGAAAGAAGAGCCTGGCTTATAGCATCACTTACCAGGCTGCCGACAAGACTCTGAGCGACAAGGACGTGGCCGGCATCCGCACGCGCATCCTGCGCCGCCTGGAGCAAGAAGTGGGTGCAAAACTGCGTCAGTAAACACTTGCACAAACACGGCAGAAATTGTATACTGACAGAAAGAAAATAATAAAAAAATCGAGAGGAGAATCACAAATGACCATGGAAATGCCTGTAGAAGAAAAGAAAGAAAAGAAAACCGGCGCTATCATCGGGACGGTGGTTGCCATCGCACTTTGCGGCTTGCCCGGCCTGTGCCTGTTGTGCCCGGGTGGTATAGCCGTCCTCGCCGGTTTGGCTAATTACTCTAACGTGGGCTTTGATCTTCCAACCTGGTCCGGTGCCGTCTTCCTGTGCCTGTCAGTGGTCTTCATTGCCATCGCGGTTGTGGTGCCCATCCTGACCCTGCGCAAGAAGAAACCCGCCGCTGAGGCTGCCCCTGTGGATGTCCAGCCTCCGCAGGAACCCCTGCCCCCGGCTTCGTAATCTCCACTTCATAAGTAAGTATCAAAAGCCCGCCTGTTCTTCCCATGCAGGCGGGCGATCTATTTTGGAATTCTCTACCGTACAAAATGAGATAAAAGATCAGTCATAGGGTATCCTCAAGGTTGCTGAAACCGAATAAGGAGCAACCGCCATGACTGATCACTATACAGTATACACAAAAGTGCTAAATATGCTCAAGCAAATGATGACGATGGCACATCGAGGACATATGGTTACCCTGGCGATGATGATCGCTGGAATTGTCACGGGACGGAATGCGTAGTTGTCTGCGATGAGTTCAGAGATACCTGTGGCGGCCAAAGAGAAGAGTGTTGAAATGCGTTTGAGACGTTGGGTCAAAGACAGCCAGATTGATGCCGAAGTTGTGTACATGCCATTTGCGCGGCAAATTCTGGAAGCGTTGGCCTCGCTGGGGTTAGTGCTGGTGATGGATGGCAGTCAGGCCGGACGAGGCTGCATGGTATTGATGGTGGGTGTGTTGTAAAAGAAACGAGCCTTGCCCATCGCCTGGATCGTGTACAAGGGGAAGAAGGGTCATACGACTGCTTAGCGGCACATCCAGGCACTCGAAAAAGTTTTGCCCTTGTTGCCGGCAGGGGTTGAAGTGGTTTTGCTGGGCGATGCGGAGTACGATACGACCGAAATGATCGTTTGGGTACAGCAAAACACGACTTGGAGCTATGTTTTGCGCACCTCGCCCCAGATTTATGTGCAAGAAGGGCAACACAGCCAACCGATCGGGGATTACCCACTAATGAAAGGTCAAGTATTCCAGCGCAGTCAGGTTGGTTTTACTCAGGCAGCAGAAGTGTCTTTGAATTTGATTGGCTGGTGGTGCAGTCGTTATGAAGGACCGCTCTACTTAGTCACCAATCTCTTCAATGGCTATCAAGCCTGCAAGTATTATCGGCGTCGCTTCCAAATCGAAACCTTTTTCTCGGATCAGAAGAGCCTGGGCTTTCACATCCACAAAAGTCACCTGTCAGACCCATTGCGCTTGAGCTATTTGTTGCTCACTGCCTGTCTGGCTTATCTTTGGATGGTTTGCCTGGGCTTATGGGTTATCACCGAAAAGAAAACCGGGCTGATTGATCGGACTGACCGGATTGATAAAAGCCTTTTCCGTTTGGGCCTGGACTGGGTCAGATATGCTCTCAAGCGAAATCTTGACCTTCAGCCTATTTTTTGGTTTCAACCCACCTTGTCAACTGTTAATGTACGGTAGAGAATTACCGTTCATACAAGAATTATTTGTACCTATTCTTTATGACATTTGACTCTAATTATGCCTGAGCAGTTACGAAAAATTGAGAAAAGAGTACAATTAGATTCGAAAACATCGTACTTTGGGTTACAAACCACCTGCACCTGAAGCCGTCCAGACAGTCTCTCTGGCTGATCCTTTCTTGGTTTTATTGCCAGTTGGACTAACCTATAAGATTGTACAACTGTTGGGGGCAGACCAGATGTCGTGTTACAAGAGGCCAGAATGTTGAAGTCTCAATCTCAAATAAAAGAATCTGATTCCAATATCCATGAAACCATAATCGAATTGTCCAAATCCTCAACTCGCATATTAATTATCTTTGTAATTGTATTTTATCTGTTCTGGTATTTTGTGATGACCGATGGACTAAATCCAAATGTGGTTTTGCGCCTGTTTCCGACAACATCTGTGCTGGCGATCATGAGTTTGATAGCACTCAGATTATTAGGAAAGCAATTATTGGGCGCCCAAATAATCTGGTTGGTTGGGTTGGCAGGCTCAATCATCCTGACATATTACGCTTTGGAGCAGCCCGAAATTGCTTTCTTCCTGATCTTATTGCCATTCATCTCAGTGGTTTTGATGGGATTTACAGCCGGGGTTACCTCAATCACGTTTAATCTGCTAGCTTCGCTATGGTTGATGCAGGGGCATTCGGCTGTGGCGCTACCTCCGAGTTTTGTCTTCATCATTACACTTGTCGGTGTTTTTGTAGACTTGTTGGGATGGGGAGCGACCCGATCATTAGTTACCGCTGTAGATTGGTACAAAAATAGCCATGATCAAGCCAACAAAAATCTTCTGGAAGCACAATTTCACAGGGCCGAGGTTGTTCAAGCGATGAATAGGTTGGACAAGGCTAATCATCGCTTAGAGCGGTTGAACAACGCTTTAGCTATTGCTCGTGCTGAGTCGGATGATGCAAAAGAATCCCGGAATCGATTTGTCCTTGCCGTAAGCCATGAACTTCGAACCCCCTTAAATTTTATTATCGGATTTAGTGAATTGATGGTGAACAATCCGATGATCTATTCTGAGCTTTCGAACTGGCCGAATGGATTATATGAAGATGTGAGAGAAATTTACAAAAGTAGTTTGCACCTCCTCAGTCTTGTCAATGATGTACTTGACCTTGGGCAGATTGAAAAGAAGCAATTCAACCTTTTAAAGGATTGGGTCAATCCCGTCCAGATACTATCGGATGTTGCGAATATGTTCAAACATGCCTTTGAACAGAAAGGATTATTTCTTGAAATACAGGCTGCTTCCAACTTACCGAATATCTTTATCGATAATACGCGCATCCGTCAGGTATTGATCAATTTGATGAACAATAGTTTGCGGGTTACAGATACCGGCGGTGTTTATCTCGAGTTGAAGGAGGAAAAAGATCATATTCAATTCTGCGTTCAAGATACCGGACCGGGCGTTTCTGAATCCGATCTTCCTAACATTTTTAGGGAGTTTTATCAAGCAGGAAATCAGCAATTCCAACGCAGAGATGGAACGGGTCTAGGACTCACCATCAGCCGGAGTTTTGTTGAGATCCATGGAGGCAAGATGTGGATTGATAGCGAATTGGGGATCGGCACAAGAATATGTTTCAATATTCCGATCCCTAGGAGAGTTATTGAAAAAAACGAACTGCCCAATCTTCAGGACGAGAAAGGGGATTATTGGGAGAGCCTGGAAGAGAAAGCTAGAAAAAACCAATTACTTTTGGTTCTTTCCACGAATCCGGTTGCAGAAGAAGTTATTAAGCAGCACCTAAATGGGGTTCATATTCAAGTAATTCAGGATCCATTAAATTTAGTGAAAAAAATAAATGAGATTCTCCCTAATGGAATTCTAGTGGATCAGAACACAATTTCCGCCAGAAAAATATTCCAAATGCTGCATGAATGTAAACTTGAGATCCCAGTCATATGCTTCCCATTTCCGAGCAACTCTGGTATTGGTGGAAATTTACCAGAGAGTGTCAAGGATTTCCTTGTGAAGCCAATTAGCCAAAATCAGTTGTATGAAACCCTTTTGCGGTTGGGTGATGATGTGCGTAAAATTCTGGTTGTGGATGATAATCCGGCAATGATCCGATTTATTTCTCAGGTGGTGAACGCTAATACAAAAAATGATGGACGCGTTTATGAGCTGTTGATGGCTAGTACCGGGGCTGAGGCGCTCCATCTTCTTCAAAAAGAATCTCCCGATGCCATATTGTTGGATTTGGCTTTACCCGATATCTCTGGTTGGCAGATACTTGAAGAAAAAGAGCGGATTAAAGGCATTAAGCAGATACCGGTCGTCTTGATTTCTGCCTATGACAGACCATCATTAAAGCTCCCCGGTGGACAAATGACAATGGAGGTATGGACTGGCAGGCCACTAACGGGATCGGAGCTCGGTGAAAATTTGCGACACTTTCTGAAAACGTTCAAACCTGATTATTAAGCAGATTCAGGCGGGTTAATTCAGTGATAAAGTCTATTTGTGAGATTGGCTTCTTTAAATATCCCGCGGCACCAAGGGAATACGCAAGATCAGGGTTGTCCCATACCGAGCAGATGATTACTTGGACATGTTTGGTGTCTGGATCAGCTTTCAAGGTCTGCAGTATTTCCCAACCGTCAAAATTTGGCATCATCACATCCAGGCAAACTACCTTAGGCTGTAATTCGTTGACCAGTTTCAGCGCGTTTTCAGGGTTTTGGGTACCGATCACCTTGATGTTGTACAGGCTTAGGTACCTACGAAACAGCTGAATCGCTGGCAGTTGGTCGTCTATTACAAGCAATATTTCTCTATCCCCTCTTGGAAGGTTGATGAGATACTCAGTTGAAAAACCATCATTGGAAGGTGTGGATTTTACATCGATAGTAAAATCTAAGCTATTGGTGAATTGATTTATGAAATCATTTGAGGCTTCCTTTGCCAAATCGGCTGGTGCGATCTCTGTAAGATGTTCAAAATTGATAATCAAAATAATCCGTTTGGAAAGAATATCCCCTCGAATCAAAATTGTTTTTGTTGAGGGCCTCTCAAATATATTATTGAAGATTGATAGGATTACCTGTCGGATAATTATTCTGTCGGACTGAATTGCCGGTAATTTATCCTTTTGTACTGATAGGTTTACGTCGATGCCCATCTTTTCGATTCGGTTTGCCAGTGTCCCAACCACTCCGTCAATCACATCTATAATATCGAGGTTTTCCCATCTGACCTGATAATTCAAAAAATCCACTTTGGAAATCTTATCGACCGTCTGAGTTCTGTCGCTAGGGAAATTGGTGTGATCGGGGAGGTTTTGAAAACGATCCCACAATAAAGCATTGAATGCTTTAACTCCATGGTTTACTTCGCGGCGCAGTTGGCGATCGCTAATGGAAAGCTTTTGAGTCAATTTGTATTCGGGTATATTATCAAAATAACGGCCGCGTAAAACGAGGTAAGGGCGCCATTCGGGGGATATATCGTGCTGATTTACCCCCACCGGTTTGAGTTCATCTAAAACTTCAGTTAGGAAATGATAAATGTAGGTAAATTGGTTATTAATGTATTCATCTGGCTTGATGAAGAGTTGGCTAAATGGATGCGTTTCGAGAACAGCAGGATTATTAATATGCCGAAGACAATCTCGGACGATATTGTTGAATTCTTCCCTGGTGACTTTCATGATCGCCTCTTGGAAGTGCCGATGGCAAGTTGTTGGAAAAGGATACTAATCCGGTAGATCTTGCAGAGTATTTCCGGTACGAACTATCTACAGGATGCCATTCAACACGTTTCGATTGTTAATACGCGGGCGTCCTTTGCCGTCTTCTCATGGTTCTTTGACCGTGATTTGCGGTTCAAGGATAACCCATTGTTCTTCGGCTAGTTCCATCGGGCACCCTCATTGCTTGAGTTTGATCTATTCTACCCATTCTTGAGATGATTTCTAGTAGGATTCGGAAAAAGCTGGGGGCTATTGTTGTAAGAACCATCTGAAAACAATGACCATAGGCTACTCGACATGTTACTATACAAGAATGGTTAAGGCAAGATTCTCGAAGGCATTACCTTGTAATGGGGGAGAGTTACTACAATTTACCCATATCGATAAGTTATTAAAAAACGAAGCGATTAATTTTTTATCTTAGCAGATAGTGCAATTGTTTCGTTGAGGAGGAAATCAGGAACTGAAAATAGATACCATTAGAAATCCTGCTGCCGATGCTGACGTTGAGCAGACTGAATAACTAGGGCAGGAAGTGAACCGACAATCGAGCCAGATAATTGAGTTGAAAGCACATCGCATGTTGGTTGGCCTTTCTATGGCCTACACGTGGCCGACTTAAATTCATTGACATGCATATAATAAAGAAAATAAAGGAGAACAATTATTTCAATTCACCATAGATTTCTGCCATTGAAATATTGTAACGAGTACAATCCAGAAAAAAAGGAGATGAAATATGGCAAAGCGTGAGATTGAAACACATCGAGTATCAAGACGGGATTTTCTTCGAATGCTGGCCGTAACCGGTGGTGCTGCTGTACTGGTTTCCTGTGGTGTTAAGCCATCACCAACTACAACCGCAGTACCCGGGACCGCAGTACCCGGGGAAGAAGTTACTGAAACGCCCGCTCCTCCCGATCGTGTCAAGGTGGTTCACGTCACTGTGATTGACCCTACGGTTTTTGATAATGTTCAGGCAATTCTGGATGACAAGGGTTTGGCCATTGACTACGTTTTAGACATGTCTGTAAAAAGTATGGGCTGGACTGGATTCACCGACACGATTATTACCCGATTGGCGGGAGGTGAGCAGGTGGATGCATTCCACATGGCCATCCAGGGTTTGACCGTGGCAGCTATGAAGAAAATCATTCAGCCAATCGACCCATTTATTAACTCAGATGCAGAGGCCAAAGCAGATATTGAAAGCGATTTTCATCCAAATGTGCTAAAAATTCTGAACTGGCAGGGCAAACAATATGGCCTTCCAAATGACTGGAACAATATGGTCGTCCACTATAACACTAAGATCTTCACCGACCTTGGTGTCCCTGCACCGAGTTTAGACTGGACTTGGGATGATTTTCGGGAAACCTGCCTGGCTGTGGCCTCTGTGACCGGAGGCGAAAATGACCGCTACGCCTACGGCGATTACCTGTGGTCGTTCTTTTTACATGTCTGGTACTTCAATAACGACACCGCCGCATTTACAGAGGATTGGCTAAACTCGAATATGAATGACCCCAAGGTTGCAGAAACCCTGCAGTTCTTGGCTGACTTGATCCTCGTCGATAAAACGGTTCCCAGTTTCGGCGCGTTCGACGTTTATGGCCAATTCTTTGCACAGAACCTGGTTATGCGCGAATGCGGCGGATGGTGCATAGGCGGATATTTGGAAAATAATTTAAATACCTTCGATTTCCAGTATAATCCCCATAAAGCCGGTAATTTGAAAACGGTTGTTGGGGCTGCCGGAGAGCTGATGACAACGCTAACGAAGAATCCGGATGCGACATGGGAAGTCATCAAAGTGCTAGCGTTACCCGAAATCATGAAGGGACATATGGTGATGTATGGTGCGCCTGCTGGCCGTCTATCCCTACTGAATTCTCCTGAATTCCTCGAAATGGCATCACCGGCAACACCAGATATGGGCATCTTCGTAAGATCGCTCGACTTTGCCAAGGTTGACCCTTGCCCGCCGAACCTCAATATCACAGACCCATTGCTCAATCGCTGGTACTCGCAGATCTTTAATGGCGAACTGAGCGTTGAGGATGGAGTAAAGGGAGCGCACGAAGAACTCCAGGCTGAAATGGATATCATGAAGACCCAATACGGTCTGGGGTAAAACAATTAGACAGATAAGAAAATAGTATCCTCCCTCCTTAAGGGAGGATACTATTTAATTTCACGGCGGTATCCCGAGAAAATGACACTGTACCGGGGCTAATTTGCACCTTTTATTTTAAAATGAGGAACACTTGTTGGATAAGGAAAACCGGAGAATGAAAGAACCACAGCTAAGTAGGCGTAGTGGGTTAAGCAACCGATTAATAGAGCGATTGGCGGCTTACGTAATGGTATTTCCCGCGATGCTGTTATTGGGAGTTTTTGTGGGAATCCCAATAATCGCCTCTCTCGTCCTCGTATTTATGCGCTATGATGCTCTCACTCCCCCGGTTTGGATCGGGAATGATAACTTCGTTCGGTTGATAAAAGACCCTCGTCTTCTGACCATGTACAGCAACACGGTGAAGCTCACAATAGGCGCCGTGATCGGTAACAATGTGCTTGGATTGTTGATTGCTTTGGGACTGAGACGGATCACACACAGATTCTGGAAGTCTTTTCTCAGGACCAGCATTTTTTTTCCGGTGCTTACGACCACCTCTACATTGGCCGTGGTCTGGTGGTTCCTCCTTTCTGATAACCGCGGGATTCTCAACTGGTTCCTATCGAAAATTGGCCTGGTTCCGGTGCATTGGTTAACTAGTTCGAATACTGTCATCTATTCTTTGATACTGTATGATATATGGAAAACTTGTGGGCTCGTTGCGATTATTTATCTTGCGGGACTCCAGGGTATTTCGAAGGAATATTATGAAGCTGCGGAAATTGATGGCGCCAAATCCAGTCAGCTTTTCAGGTATATTACCTTACCGCTCCTGACGCCCAGCATCTTCTTCAATATCACCTTAGGTATCATTGGCGGGTTTCAGATATTTGATGCGCCGTTCGTTTTGACAGGTGGCGGGCCCGGAGATGCGTCTGGGACGATTGCCTTTTACGTTTGGCAGATTGCCTTTAGCCGCTTCGAATTTGGTTACGGATCGGCTGTGGCGGTCGTGTTGATGATTATTTTAATTGTAATCACGCTTTTACAATTCAGAATTAGTCAGAAATGGGTCTTCTATGAATAATCCATCAATTATGCCAACTATGCCAGGATCGGAACAGGATCTTCTACTGAATCTTAAAAAGAAGTATTTGCCAAACCTTCGGAATAGCCTGATCCTGATCTTGCTATTAATCGTGGCGATTATTGAACTTCTGCCGCTCCTGTGGCTTTTTTCCACTTCATTGCGGCTCCCAGCTCAATCCTACGATTTACCACCTGATTTTCTTCCGACCTCATTTCGTTGGCAAAATTATCAGGCAGTATTTGCTAGCAGTGAAATAAATTTTCCACTGTTCTTCTTCAATAGTTTGAAGATTGCCATTATAGTGACTACAGGCCAGCTGCTTACCTGTTCCCTGGCTGCCTTCGCGTTTGCCCGCCTACGGTTTAAAGGACGGGATGCACTCTTTCTTTTTGCCCTCGCAACTATGATGATTCCAGGCCAGGCAACGATTATCCCTTATTTCATTCTAATGACAAAGTTAAAATTGATCGACAGCCATTGGGCTCTTATCCTCCCAGCCCTGACGAGTGCGTTTGGGATATTTTTACTGCGCCAGCATTTTTTATCCCTTCCAGAGGAGCTAATAGATGCGGCCAAGATTGATGGTGCCGGTTTCTTTCAGATTTACTGGGAAATCTTCCTGCCTCTGATTGGTCCTGGGCTTTCCACTTTGGGAGTATTCACATTCATCGGGTCCTGGAATAACTTCTATTCCGCCAATATTTTTTTGCGCAGTTGGGATAAATTTACCCTGCCGATTGCGATGGTCCAACTGCGTGGCTATATGGGCTCAGGGAGTATCGCGGAACAGTTGGCCGCGATTTGCCTTTCGATTCTTCCTCTCGCTATTTTGTTCATATTCGGCCAGAAATTTGTAATAGAAAGCTACACTCGAACAGGTATCAAAGGATAATCGATGACGTGAAGATGGCTGTTGACAGAGAAACAAACAACCCCGGATCGGACTCCTTTCTTCCCCAAACCATAGCGGCTTTGTGGATCCAGGGTCCGGTTTTCACAATTAGTGGATTTGTATTTGGCCTGTTGGCGACTCCGGTGCTGGCTTTATTTATCGCTGGGGTTTGGCTACTGGGGCTTGCCCTATTCGTGATATGGCTGGCGCCGCTGTGGGCAGTAATCTTCTGGCTGGTCGGTAAAGTTTTGACCGGTGAGAAAATTAAGCCACGGGATTACTTCATCTCCCTGAAGAAATTCGCATGGCGGGGCATCGCATTGGGTGGAATTGTCGCTATTCCGATATTTATCGGCCTGACAACGCTGGATCAACTGGGAAGCGGGGCTGAGGTAGTTTTTATTTACCAGCTTGGAATGGCAACCAATTTAGCTGTCTGGGTACTTTGTTTAGCCATCTCGATCTATGCACTCCCTCTGGTTGTCTTTATGGACGCATCTCTTATAACCGCATTAGGTATTGGCTTGGGGATGGCTATCCATAAACCGATAAATACGTTTGGATTACTCAGTTTGGGCTTTCTACTGATGCTTGGAATTGCCTATATCAGTCCAGCGCTCATCTTCTTTTTTCCGATCATTTGGGTTGTTTTTATTGTCAAAAATTTCCAGATTATTGCGACCGGTAACCGTATTTAAAGGATTGGAGAACAATTATTTCAATTCACCATAGATTTCTGCCATTGAATTATTGTAGCGAGTACAAACTAGAAAAAAAGTAGATGAAATATGACAAAGCGTGACATTGAAACGCATCGAATATCAAGACAAGATTTTCTTCGAATGCTGACCGTCACCGGTGGTGCTGCTGTACTGGTTTCTTGTGGTGTTAAACCATCACCAACTACGACCGCAGTACCCGGGGGAGAAGTTACTGAAACGCCCACTAATCCCGAATGCGTCAAGGTGGTTCGCACCACTTTTATTGGTCCCTATTCTGGGAGCCAACTGGATCGACTAGCCTTTCCACTGGGTGGGATCGGCGCGGGAATGATCTGCCTTGAAGGAAACGGAGGTCTCTCACAATTCTCTCTTCGGCATCGGCCAGATATTTATAATGAACCTATTGTATTCTCCGCGCTCTACGTGAATGGGAGGAATGGATCTGAGGCCCGAGTTCTTGAAGGCCAGGTACCGTCGTGGAAGTTGTTCTTTCCGTGGGGGAAAACCTACTTCGGAGCCGGCAGCGGGGCTCCGGGGACGAGTTACGGCCTGCCGCGCTTCGCCAGCGCAGAATTTGAGTCGCAATTTCCATTTGGAAAAGTTCGCCTCTTAGAGCCCAAGCTACCGGTCAGTGTAGAATTGACAGGATGGAGCCCATTTATACCGGGAGATGCTGACAACTCCAGTTTACCGGTCTTGGCCCTTGAATACACGTTCACGAACACAGGTGTTGAAGCACTTGATGCGATCTACTCATTCCATGCGATGAATTTTATGGCTACATTCTTTGATCGCCGTAAAAGTGAGCCGGGAAAACTAGACACCAGCTCTGTGCTTGCGACAGACAATGGATTTGTTCTGTGGCAGCCCCTGTTTTTGTCCCGCAAACCCTGGGAGCAAGGTGCGTTCTCAGCCGTCATCGATGAGCCTGAAGTTCGGGTCAACCATTTGCTTTTCAGGGGTACCTGGTACGATCCCTTGTCCATGCTTTGGAAATCGATCGCAGCTGGTGAGATGCTGGAGAATCCTGTTATAGATGAGTTTCCGCCCAGTCCGGGGGGGAGTCTGTCCGTACCGTTCCATCTGGAACCTGGAGAGACCAAAACGATCATTATGCGAATCGCCTGGCATGTCCCCGATTCGGACATTAATATAATTAATTACAGCCAATATCAACCCCCGGTGGTGGGCGAAACTTACAAGCCATGGTATTCAGGCCGTTTTCCGGATATCCAGGCTGTGAATGCCTATTGGAAATCCAATTTCTCCGAACTGCGAGAAAAAACACGAGCCTTCTCTGAATGCTTTTATGACAACACGCTGCCTCCCGAAGTCACTGAGGCGATCGCAGCGAATCTTTCCATTTTAAAATCCCCCACGATACTTCGGCAGGTCGATGGGCGCCTGTATGGTTTTGAAGGTTGCATGGATGATGACGGTTGCTGTCCGGGTTCGACGAACCATGTCTGGACTTACGCCCAGGCCATTCCGCATCTGTTTCCAGACCTGGAGCGCTCCTTGCGTTATACGGAACTACATGAGAATCTAGATGAGCGTGGTCACCAGTATATCTGGGCATCTCTGCCCATTCGCCCAACGCAGCATGAATTCCATATTGCCGCCGACGGACAGCTTGGGGGGGTTATGAAGGTTTACCGGGAGTGGCGAATCAGCGCGGATACAGACTGGCTGACTGTGATGTGGCCAAAAGTAAAGTTAAGTCTGGAATATTGCATCGCGGAGCTCGATCCGGGCCACAAAGGCTGGGTCGAAGAACCTCATTTTAATACCTACGATATTGAATTTTGGGGGCCGGATGCTATGTGCACTTCATACTATCTCGGTGCTTTAAAGAGTGCGCAGCTGATGGCTGAAGCGCTCGAGGATGTGGATGGGCCATTTTTCGAGGAGCTTTACAGCAAGGGGCGTGAGAAAATGGAAACCGATCTCTGGAATGGGGAGTATTTTTACCAAAAGATCGAGTGGGAAAACCTGAGAGCCAGTGATCCCACTGATGAAGGGCGCGGTCATATCACTTATTACTCACCGGAAGCACTGGAACTGCTAAAAACGGAAGGTCCCAAATACCAGTACGGCATCGGTTGCCTTTCAGATGGCGTGGTAGGGGCCTGGGTTGCGGCCGCATGTGGTATCGGAGAAATCTTGGACCAAGACAAGGTCACCAGCCATCTCCTCTCAGTCCATAAAAACAACTTCCGGGAAAGTCTCCGGGATCATGCGAATCCGCAGAGGCCCACATACGCGCTCGGAGACGAGGGAGGTTTGCTGTTGTGCACATGGCCAAAAGGTGGGCGCCCTTCGCTGCCATTCATCTACTGTGATGAGGTATGGACTGGTATCGAATACCAGGTTGCTGCGCATCTATTTATGGTTGGCCGGATCGATGAAGGGTTGGAGATCGTGCGCACCGCACGCAGCCGTTATGATGGGCGGGTGCGAAACCCCTTTGATGAGTTTGAATGCGGGCATTTTTACGCACGGGCGATGTCTTCCTACAGCATGCTCCAGGGTTTATCTGGTGCACGATACGATGCTGTGGATCGAATTCTGTATATCAAACCGTCCTTAAAGGGTGATTTCCGGGCTTTTCTTTGTGCAGCCACGGGATACGGAACCGTCGGGGTCAAGGATGGAGAACCGTTTCTGGAAGTCAAACACGGAAGTATCCCTCATGATAGAATCATTTATGAGGAAGCGCGTTGATGACCATTGGCATACTGATAGAATTTGATTGCATGAAAGAGAAAAAGAGAGAAGGAAAAAATGTCACATCCAGTAAAATTAATCGCCTTGCTGCGAGCCAAACCAGGGTTGACCCGAAAAGAATTCGAGCGCCGCTGGCTGGAGGATCACGTCCCATTAACTCTGAAATTCAAGAACCTGAAGGGATACCGGGTCAACATCGCGATCGATGAATACCAGGACTACGAAGGCGAGCTGCCATATGATGGCACGGCTGAGCTCTGGTGGGATTCCCTTGATGACATGCATGAGGATTTTGCCTCTGATGAAGGTCGGATCGCTGGCGCGGACGCGGATGAATTTGCGATTGTGCGAACCCATATTTACACGAAAGAGCATGTGGTGCTATAAATGAGATCGGGAATGAGTACTCCAAAAATCTGCGTGGTTGGCGCCTCCAACTTGGACTTGATTAGCTTCGTGCCTCGATTACCACTTTTGGGCGAAACGTTGCACGGCAATCGTTTCCATATGGGTTTTGGTGGGAAAGGTGCAAATCAGGCCGTCATGGCCGCCAAGTTGGGGGGAGATGTATCCATGGTGACCAAGCTGGGCCGAGATGTCTTCGGTGAAAACACATTGAAAAATTTTGAGGCTTTTGGTGTGGACACCAATCATGTGTTGTTTACGGATCAGGCCTTCTCCGGCGTCGCACCTATATTCGTGGACAAAGATGGAAACAACTCGATCATCATCGTGACGGGCGCAAACGATCTGCTGACAGAAGAAGAAGTTGAAGCCGCAAGCACATCCATCGCATCGTCCAACGTCTTGATCTGCCAGCTAGAGATTCTCCCTGCGATTACCCTCAAAGCACTCGAGGTTGCCAGACAGCAGGGTGTCCGGACAATCTTAAACCCAGCCCCCGGAAGAGAAAATCTGCCAAAACAATTTTACGAGCTGACCGATATCTTTTGCCCAAACGAGACCGAGGCGGAATTGTTAGTTCGATTCCCGGTCAAAACGCTGGCAGATGCAGAGAAGGCCGGCCGTTATTTCCTCAAAGAAGGTGCCCAGGCTGTGATACTAACTTTGGGAGTCCGAGGCAGCATGCTCATAACCCCGGATGAGACTATGCATGTCCCGGCAGATGTGGTCAAAGCGGTTGACACGACGGGAGCCGGAGATGCTTATATCGGCAGTCTGGCATATTTCCTCGCGGCGGGAAATTCCATGACCGTTGCCATGCATCGGGCCACTAAAGTGGCCGGGATAAGCGTTCAGTCGGTCGGAACGCAGACCAGTTTCCCTCTCCGCGAGGATTTGCCAGCAGAATTTTTCGCATGACGCGACAATCAGCCAGGATCCGAGCGAAGCTCGTAGTTGCCTGTCTTGTACTTGCAATTGGCACTGCTGAATGCGTTACTGGTTCGGTAGACGGTTTCGATGGGAAAACTAGTTTCATTGTCCAGCGAGGTGCAATGATCGAAACGATTGGCGTACGAGGAGCTGTTTCACCCGCACGAGAAACGCTGATCAATACACCGGGGGAAGGGGTGCTCCAGAAGTATTTTGTCCATGTCGGCGATCACGTCGATGCCGGGCAGGTTCTGGCAGTGCTTAAGTCTGAGGCGGCGGGTGTGCAGGATGCACGCTCCAGTCAGTTCCGGATAATCGTATCACCCAGGGACGGTCTGGTTTTATCGATCATTATTTCAATCGGCCAGCGGGTGATCGCTAACCAGCCTTTGCTCTCGATTGGTGAACCGGATCAATTGGAGATTCGTGCTGCGCTTTCATTGGATGAATTAGAAAAGGTGCAGATAGGGATGGAGGTTGATGTCTCGGCACCTGATCAGCCCGGCAGTCCAACGAAAGGTTCGATCAGTTATGCGGCCTGTTTTTTCTGTATATATCCCGCGGGTTTACTGAAAGCCGAAGATCAATTCATTTGGATCCGATTTGACAATAACGCGGATCTTTCGATAGGTGATGCGGTCGAAGCACGCATATACGTAAAGCATACTGATGATGTTCTTTGGCTACCTCCAGAGGCCATTCAGAACCTGTCGGGTGCACCCTTTGTTTATTTGCTGGTGAACAATCATCTGGAAACTTCCTTGATCGCAACAGGTTTCCAGACCGATTCTCAGATTGAGATCATTTCTGGTCTTGATGAAGGACAAAGGGTATTCAAATAATGACAAAAGTAAATAATATTCCGCAAGTTGTTTTCCAACCGGACACCTCTTCAGGTTTCCAAAAAGGGATTCGATTGATCGCCAGCGCAGTCCACCCGACATTGGGACCTTTGGCTCGCACAGTGGTTGTTCAGTCTCATAATGCAAAGGGTACGCCCGTTATCCTTGACAGTGGGGCGGATATTGCCCGCCGTATTCTTGAGCTTCCCGACAGAGAAGCGAATATTGGTGCCATGTTCGCCCGCCAGGTGATCTGGAGGATGGAGGACCAGGTAGGTGATGGCAGCGCGACAACGGCATTGCTGCTCGAATCGATCTATAGCCTGGGCTTGAAATTTCTTGTGGCCGGCGGAAACGCTCCGATTCTCAGACGTTCCCTCGACGAGGGGATGCGGCTTATTTTAGAAAAACTCGACGGCATGTCCCAACCGGTGGAGGGTAAGAAGGCCTTTTCCCGGGTTGCGCGATCGATTTGCCACGATTCTGTTCTGGGGGATATGCTGGGTGAGATTTTTGATATTATCGGCGAATTTGGTCAGCTTGAGATCAAATCAGGATATGACAGGGAATTGAGACGAGAATACGTAGCGGGTTCGTTTTGGAAGAGCAAGATAGCCTCGCGGGAGATGATATCCAATCAAGCCGAATTGAGCACAGAACTGATCGATCCTGTAATTCTGGTGACCGATCTCTCGTTGTCAGATCCCGTCCAAATTGCCGAGTTTCTAAGCGAAGTCAAACAGGCTGGGTACAAGAATCTCTTGATTCTGGCGGATGTTTTTCCCGTAAATATTCTTGCTGTCCTGCGGACTGCTGGAACAAGAAATGATGGTTTCAACATTGTAGGGGCAAAGACGCCTGGGACAACAGAAGTCGAACGGGCAGGTGATATGGAGGATATCTGCCATCTTATTGGCGGTATTCCGATAATTTCAGCTGCGGGTGAAACTCTAGGCGTCTTTCGATTGCGTCACCTTGGAAGAGCACGGCGCATAATAATTGACCGTAACTATTTGAATATTTTTGGTGGCAAAGGTGATCCAAACTTACTTCGGCAGCATATCTCTAAGCTGCGGCTGGCCTACAGTCGCGCAGAGCAAAACGATGTTCGTGAACGACTGTCAGAGCGCATCGGTAAACTGATGAGCGGAGCGGCAACACTTTGGGTCGGCAGCTATACGGAACCGGAAATTGAATATCGCAAAGGTTTGGCGAAGCGATCGGCCAAAGCCCTGCGTAGAGCTGCCCGTTCCGGCATCGTCCCTGGTGGAGGGATGGCATTCATTGGTTGCCAAGAAATGCTTGAGTCTGAGCGGGTGGCAAGGGACACTCCAGAAGAGAAGGTCGCTTTTTATATATTAAAGAAATCGATGGAGGTACCAGCACGGGCAATTCTTGAAAATGCTGGTTTCGACGCCAGCGAAATACTGGCGCAAGTCCGAAAAGCAGGTGATGGCTATGGATTTGATGCAAGGACTGGAAAAATCATGCCGCTTGATGATCTTGGAGTCTGGGATGTTGTGGATGTGGTAAAAAACGCCGTGCGTTGTGCGATCGCGAGCGCAGGGTTGGCGTTGACTATTGATATACTGGTCCTTCACAAGAATCCAGAAATGCAGCTCGACCCCTGAGAGATGGATAACCCTATGGATGATATTGTATACGCTCTATACACAGAAACTGCCCTTGAAGAAGAAACTCGATTGCTCGCCGCCCGAAATACTGGCTTGTATCGATCTACGGATGGTGGGAAAAGCTGGCAGAACTTGTTTGATAGCATGAAACTTGATGCACCGCTACCAGCTCTGGCCATCGCCCTGAACCCTGAGCTGAATCGGGGGCATGAGATTTATGTAGGTGTTCCCGGTGGAATAGCAATTTCAGAGAATGGGGGAGAGAACTGGAAGTTGCATGTGTTCCGCTCTCCGCAACCGATCGTCTCAGCGATAGCTGTATCTCCTGCATTGTCAAGCGATGGGATCTTGCTCGTTGCGACAGTTGAGGATGGTGTCTTCCGCAGCGCAGACAAGGGATACAGCTGGTCAATATGGAATTTCGGATTGACGGATTTGAGGGTGTATTGTATGGCGCTATCACCGGATTTTGTCGAGGATGAGATCCTATTTGTCGGAACTGAAAGTGGAATATTCCGCAGTACGAATGGCGGCCGAGCCTGGCGCGAAATTCCATTTCCAATGGAGTCCGCTCCTGTGAATTGTATCGCTCTGCCCTCAGATTTTGCAGATTCTGGCACGCTATTTGCGGGAACCGAGGCAAATGGCCTGTTTATATCAGACAATGCCGGAAACAGCTGGAATTCGGTCAATATCGGACCAACTAAGGGCGCAGTAAACCAGATCATTATTCCGGATGACTACTCCCAAAGAGGGGAAATCCTCTGTGTTTTCGACCACGGACTCTTTCAGTCTCTCGATTTTGGGGAAACCTGGCACCCGCGGCAGGGTCATGAGGAGATTCCTGTCGGTATCACTTGCGCAACTGCCCCAACTGGTCTTGGCCCTGATTCGAATATTATTCTTGGATTACAAGACGGGAATATAATAAGCGTCTAAGTTCTTTGTCAGGGCACCTGAAGTTAATTAACTCATTGAATTAAGAGATACCTTCCCATTATCATTAGGAATTCATCTTGACGAAGAAAGTGGTCACGGAGAGAACCTCCACGACATCCATTGGCAGAGATTCGGATTATTCTCGTGGGTTTGCGTGGCGCTCTCATCATCGCTGAGCCCTGTCTACGGGAATCTATTAACGAGAAACTCCCCGGTTTAGGGAGGGATTAGCGCTTAGGAAATAATTGGAGGTTATTATGAAGAAGGCTCGAAGAACCGCATTACTGATGATACTTGGTGGTTTTCTAATCCTATATTTAACATCTTGCGTCTCAAAAAAAAGCTTCAGCGCAACAGAGGAAACCAATGAGCCATCTCTAAAAACACTTGGTGAAATAAATGGCCTTGAATGGGGTACAGCAATAATGCCGCTTGGTATGGATGATGAGATATACAAGGATACGATGGCTCAACAATTTGATTTTCTTATCCCTGACTATGGGATGTATATGAGCCAAACGCAGCCGGAAAAAGGAGTGTGGACCTTTGGTGATATGGACGAAATCGTAAGGTATGCTCAAGCAAATGACATGAGAGTTCGCGGGCATATCCTCGTTTGGGCACTCCCTGTAAATTCTGGCGGTTTAGGCAGTGAAGGCTTTCAGCCGACGCCGGATTGGGTTCAAGATGGTGACTTCTCGAGAGAAGAACTTATCGAAATAATGGGCGACCATATTGAAACAGTTATGGCCCGATACAGTGGAACTATCAATGAATGGGTTGTCGTTAATGAAGCCGTTGGGGGCTTTCAACTAGACGAAATGATCGACAATGTTTGGTTGAGAGGGATCGGAAAAGACTATGTTGAATTGGCATTTCGACGTGCCCACGAAGTTGATCCAGACGCATATTTAATCCTGAGTGATTACGGAGCGGATTTTGTCGGCCAGCTTCAGGGGGGGAGAGAAAAGGTATCAAATTTCTACAACTTTGTTAAGAAATTGGTAGCAAAAGGTGTGCCCATTGATGCGGTAGGACTGCAATTTCATTTGATAGTTGGTGTCGACTATCCCTTTGTTGATTCGATTGTTCAAAACCTCACGAGTTACCGTGATCTGGGTTTGGATGCCTGTGTAACTGAGCTGGATGTTCGGATGAGCGAACCTATCACTGCCGATAAACTTGAAAGACAAGCGCTAATATATGCCACTGTAACCCAGGCTGTGCTCGAAGCGGATACGTGTGATAGTATTTCTGTTTTCGGTTTTTCTGATAAGTACTCATGGATCACAACTTTCAATATTTTTCCTGGTGACACGGCAGCGACTATTATGGATAGCGAGTTCAAGACAAGAGAATCGTACTGGGCGATTTTAGATGCCATGCAAGAACACCAGAAGTGATCTTCATATGCTTCAGATGCATTAATTACTGTTCGCGCTGTCCGCCAGGTAATGGAAATGTCCACACCCATTCGACCCTCGCCACTGCCTGGGCGGCTGTCGGTAAACATTCCAGCCGTGTTGACAGCCTTTTGCGCCTGGTTCGGCGGTCAGTTCCCGGTGGAATCACATGCCATTATCAGCGGAGACGAGATCGGGCAGGAGATCGCCCGCTCGATTGGCAGAAGTCTCGTAATCCTGGTGAAGGACCACGGCGTTTTCACGATCGAAATTAAAAACCGGAAGTGGCCTTAAATACCGCCGTTATGGTTGAGGATGAGATCCAGGCCAAAAAAGTTGCCCGTTCCCACCGCCGCTACATCCACGAATATGAACAGTCTTTACCAAAGAGAACTTTATGTATGTTATGATACTTTCTTTTGCTCCTCATATTCAAACTCAAAAAGGAGAATAAGATATGCCTATTAAATTTGGAGTTCCCGAACTTTTGATCATCCTGGTGATCATCATCCTTCTATTCAGTGTTGGCCGCATCGGCAAGATTGCTGGCGAACTCGGTAAATGCATCCGTTCTTTCAAGGATGGTTTGAGTGCGCTTATGGGTTATCGCCGAAAAGAAAACCGGGCTGATTGATCGGACTGACCGGATTGATAAAAGCCTTTTCCGTTTGGGCCTGGACTGGGTTAGATATGCTCTCAAGCGAAATCTTGACCTTCAGCCTATTTTTTGGTTTCAACCCACCTTGTCAACTGTTAATGTACGGTAGAGAATTTTGGAAATAGATTTTGGCTGCCACTCTTCAACCAGCAAATTTTTATATTGACCTGATCCTTGTTTCCTCTTACAATACTCGCATGGGATTCTTCAGCCAGTATTACGCTGGATTTTTTCGCCCCGATCATGACCCGCCACCTGCTCCGGCATCTTGACGCGTTTCCTGGCTTTAGCCATTTCACCTCAACCATTCCGGAGGAAAAATGAACTTGCCTTTCCCATCAAAACGTGCCCTGGCCTTCGCCGACGTTCCCGACGAGAAGTGGAACGACTGGCGCTGGCAGTTGAGTCATCGCCTGAATTCTGCGGAAGAAATCGAAAAAATATTTCCCTTGACCGAATCCGAACGCAAGGCGCTCAGCGCCGCCCACCTCTTCCGTGTGGATATAACACCATATTTCATTTCCTTGATTGACCCAAACGACCCCGACGACCCCATCCGTAAACAAGTCATCCCCACCGACCTCGAAATGGCCCCCTTCACAGCGGAGATGGAAGACTCGCTCGCCGAGGACAAGCACTCACCCGTGCCGGGCCTTGTCCATCGCTACCCCGACCGGGTGCTGATGCTGGTCACCACGCAGTGCGCCTCGTACTGCCGTTACTGCACGCGCGCCCGCATCGTCGGCGACCCGGCCGCCCAGTTCTCGCGCCAGGAGTTTGACCTGCAGATCGAATACCTGAAACGCACGCCGCAGGTCCGGGACGTGCTGCTCTCCGGCGGCGACCCGCTCGTGCTGGCGCCGAAAATCCTGGAGGAGATCCTCACCCGCCTGCGCGAGATCCCACACATCGAGATCGTCCGCATCGGCTCGCGCGTCCCGGTCTTCCTGCCGCAGCGCATTATCGACGAACTGTGCGACATGCTGCAAAAGTTCCATCCCTTCTGGATGAATATCCACGTCAACCATCCGAACGAGATCACCAAAGAACTGGCCGCGGCCTGCGACAAGTTGACCCGGGCCGGCATCCCGCTCGGCAACCAGACCGTCCTGCTGGCGGGTGTCAACGACAACGTCCACATCCAGCGCCAGTTGGTGCAGGACCTGGTGCGCATCCGGGTGCGCCCGTATTACCTCTATCAGTGCGACCTGGTGCACGGCGCCGGTCACTTCCGCACACCGGTGGCCAAAGGCATCGAGATCATCGAAGGCCTGCGCGGACATACCTCCGGATTTGCCGTGCCGCAGTACATCGTGGACGCCCCCGGCGGCGGCGGAAAAATCCCGGTCATGCCCAACTATCTGCTTTCGATGTCGGACCACAAGATCATCCTGCGCAACTTCGAGGGTTACATCACCACCTACGAGGAGCCTACCGATTACACTCCGGCCATGGCCGCCAAATATAAAGGTCCCAAACGCCCCGAACCGGGCCAGGAAGGCCTGACCGCCCTGCTGGACGGCGAGCAGATGTTCGTCAAGCCCGAAGGCTTCGACCTAGTTCACGACCGTCACGGCAGCCAGCACCGGCTCAAGGACGAGTCCAAGTGGAAGCCGCTGGGGATCGGGCCGGGAGAAAATAGAGAATAGATATTTGCCTTCCAAAACCAAAAAGGTCTGACTGATTTCAGCCAGGCCTTTTGTTTTATCATTGTGACTATTCCCGCCACTTGATTTTCTCTGCCTCGGCAAAGCCAGCCTCCAGGGCTTTGCGGTTCATCTCCTCGGTGCCGCGCGGGGCACGGGCTGCGACAGCCTTCTCGATGGCCTGGCGGGAGACCACTCCCGTCAACCCGACCAGCACGCCCAGCGCTACCGTATTGGCCGTAATGGTTTTTCCGGTCGTCTCGAAGGCCAGGCGGCTGATGGGAATTCTGATTGCCTGCGCGACCGGCAGGCGGGTCACTTTTTCGGCATCCACAATCAGCAACCCGCCCGGCTTGACGCTGGCAGCATATTTTTCGAATGCTTCCTGGCTTAGCGTGACCACCACGTCCGCCGACAGGATCTCCGGGTAGTCAATCTCGCCACCCGCGATCACGACCTCGGATTTGCTGGCCCCGCCGCGCGCCTCAGGCCCGTAACTCTGCGTCTGGACGACCATCTTGCCATCGTAGATCGCGGCGGCCTCGGCCAGGATGATCCCGGCCAGGATCATGCCCTGCCCGCCTTCGCCAGCCAGTCGGACCTCGGTCCGGTCGAAGATCCCGCCGTACTTTGCGGGGTCGACCGTTTTCGTGGTAGTCCCGGTTCCAGCGGGGTAGTCCCGGTTCTCGGACGGGGCACGGGGTCCGGTCATTTCTCACCTCCCTGAACACGGGCAATCAGGTTGGCATAAGAGGTTGTGTACTGCGGCCGGTCAATGTTGATGAAGTTGCCGCGTACAATTTTCGTGTTGCTGGCCCGCTCTTCCGGGGAAAGTTTCCCGAAGGCAGCCTGGGAGAGGCTGTTGTCTTTCAGAGCGCGCAGCATGTCTGCCGCGCTGCCGAGTTTGTTCAGGCGGCCATAGGTGGTGTGACAGTAGCTGACTGCCTCCACCACGCTGAAACCATCCTTGGCGATGGCTTCGGAGATGAACTTGTCCAGTTCGAGGGCATGATAGACGGTGCTGCGGGCCACATAGGATGCGCCGGAGGCAATCGCCAGTTCGCAGATTGGGAATGGCGGCTCGATGTTGCCGTAGGGGGCGGTCGTGGCGCGCCCGTTGATGGGCGTGGTGGGACTGTACTGGCCGCCGGTCATGCCGTAGATGGCATTGTTGACGATAATTGCCGTAATCCCGATATTGCGCCGGGCAGCGTGAATGAAATGGTTGCCGCCGATCGCCAGGGCGTCGCCATCGCCCATGATGGCAATGACTTTCATGTCGGGGCGGGCGATCTTCAATCCAGTGGCAAAGGCCAGGGCGCGCCCGTGGGTGGTGTGCAGGGTATTGAAATCCATGTAGACCGGCATACGCGCCGTGCAGCCGATCCCGGAGACCAGGGCCACCTCATCGTTGTCCAAGCCCAAGTGGTCAATGGCGCGGATCAGCGCCCCCATGACAATACCGATGCCGCAGCCGGAACACCAGATGGTGGGGAATTTCTTGTCCTTGCGGAGTTTCTGGAGCGTTTGGCTATGCTCAAACCAGTTTTCAGGAAGAGGCTGACCTTCATTGGCATCCAAATCCTGGGCTTTAAAAATGTAATCGCTCATGGGTTCAGCCCTCCATCGCATCCAGGATCTTCTGCGGCGTCACCATCTCGCCGTTGGCAAGCGTGACGCGTACAACTTTCTTGCGCCCGACCATGCGCTCGACTTCATGCACCAACTGTCCCAGATTCATCTCCGGGACGACGATTCGTTCCACGCGCTCGCCCAGGGCTTCCACCTGCGCTTCGGGGAATGGCCAGATGGTGAGCAGGGTCAGCATATCCACTTTCAGGCCACGCGCACGCGCTATCTTTAGGGCGTGGCGGGAACTGCGCGCCGAGGCCCCATAGGAGAGAATGGCAACCTTCGCACCAGGCTCGTAATCTTCCTCGACCATCAGGATGTCGTCCAGGTGTTTCTCCAGTTTCGTATTGACGCGTTCCAGCCAGGGGTCAATCTCGTTCGGGCGCTGGGTAGGGAAACCCAGTGGGTTGTGGAACAGGCCGGTGATGTGGTAGCGGTAGCCGATGCCAAAACTCGCCATTGGCGGAACGTCGCCGGGAGCATTGCGGAATGGGATGTATTCCTGTCCCTTTTCGGTCACCCGGTATTCGGGAATCTGGAGGGTCTTGAAATCAGGCAACTCCACCGGTTCGCGCATGTGTCCGACAATTTCGTCCGCCAGCAGGATGACCGGGGTGCGATATTTCTCGGACAGTTCGAAAGCTTTGACTGTCAAGTCAAAGGACTGCCGGACAGAGACCGGACTGAGGGCGATGACGGGATGGTCGCCATGCGTGCCCCAGCGGGCCTGCATCACGTCACCCTGGGAGGCCGCGGTGGGCTGGCCGGTCGAGGGTCCAAGACGCTGCACGTCCACGACCACGCAGGGGATCTCGGCCATGGCGGCATAGCCGATATTTTCCTGCATCAACGAAAATCCGGGCCCGCTGGTGGCCGTCATGGACTTGAGTCCGCCGACCGAGGCGCCGATGATGGCGGCCATGCTGGCAATTTCGTCTTCCATTTGAATGAACTTCCCGCCCACTTTGGGCAGTTCGCGGGATAGGATTTCAGCGATTTCTGTGGAGGGAGTAATCGGATACCCCGCATAGAACCGGCAGCCAGCGGCCAACGCCCCCCAGGCAATCGCCTCATTCCCTTGCATTAGCTTGATCACCAACGTTTCCTCCTAGCCTAGCTTCTTGACCACAATGGCCAGGTCTGGGCAGTGGGTATCGCAAAAGTGACAGGCCGTGCATTTATCCGGCCAGACCACCCTCGGGTGGTCTTCGCCCGGATCCATTGCCAATACCTTGGGCGGGCAGAATTCCACGCAGATGCGACAGCCTTTGCACCAGGTGGCATAGATAATGACTTTGCCACGCGGGCCGTTTTTTGCCGGGGCAGGCGGGAGGGCGGGCGGTTGCGGTTGTGGAGCAATATCGGACATAAGGTACTTTTCAAAAAGCCTGGGTGGCCAACGTGACTGTATATTTTACTATTAAAAAAACATTCTATCAGGAATGAAGAGTATCCTCTTTCCGTTATTACGAATGATGTCCTCTAACAGGATTCTTGCACAGTATAAGCTGGAGACAAATCACCCGAGAGGTTTAATCGCATTCATTGTTTTTATGCTATACTTTTATTGGTAAATCCATCAAACCTTACCCCATATAAGGAGATTGCATATGAATGCCCGTAACAAAATTTGGCTCGCAGTTGTCGCAATCGTTCTGGTTGCCGCAACCATTGCTTGCTCCACGAGCAGCAGCAGCACCATGGCAGGGAAATGGCTGGACCCGGATACATCCGGCACAATCACCACCATTGAAGCCCAAGGTGGCGGGTTCGCGGTCGTCTCGGTCATTAACCCCGACCGGGGCGGGAACGAACTCACTCAAACCAACTGATCGAACGGCGTGCTGACCTGGACCTACTGCATCCCCAACGGGAACTGCATCACCAGCGTGACGACCGGCCTGCGTGGTGACCTGCTGGATACCACCTGGACGAGTGACAACGGCGGTTCCGGCACGACCACTTTTGAACGCCAGCCGTAAACCTTCAAGCAATTTCTATCTGCTTTGCTCTGAGGAAGCCTCCTCAGGGCAATTTTTAAGACTGATAAGTTACGATTTCACAAAAGAAGTTGTACAAGGTACTGCGCAAAGATATGAATCAAAATTTTGCCATTTCAGATAATTGGGCAAAAGCAAGTTTACGAATTTGGGCAAGAAGCAGTACAAGGTACTGCGCAAAGATATGAATCAAAATTTTG
>Ga0315284_10000518_pt1 | contig 52478 bp, 45 predicted proteins | sample YL17G09_16_MG_FD_203696 | JGI IMG/M metagenome (GOLD analysis project Ga0315284, IMG submission 203696) | Sediment microbial communities from Yellowstone Lake, YNP, Wyoming, USA - YL17G09_16 | ecosystem: Environmental > Aquatic > Freshwater > Lake > Sediment | place: USA: Wyoming | collected...
ATCCTCCCCACAATCGCCCACCCGACGTATAAACAGGATAACATTCAATATTTATATAGGGATAGTATTGTACTTGAAAAGAGCACCACATACCCGGCGCATGTAAATTATATATACCCTGTATGTGCCGTCATTTTCTCCCGCTTCCGGTATTCAGCAGTAATGACCATCGCTTTCACAGTTTTTCATACAATCCGGTGAGGTTACAGCGATACCGCTCATGTCCGGATAAACCGCACAAGCCCGGAATCGGTAGCAATCCATAAGATGTTCGATCTGAGATCACATGCGAGCGCCCTCACAACCGCACCTTCCACATCCTGAGGAAGCGGGAGCTTTTTCCAGGTGCTCCCCGACAGGTAAAACAATCCGTTGTCCGTTCCGGCCCAGAGGACACCATCGCTGTCAAGTGCGTAATCATACACCCCGTATGCGGTCAATCCCTGCGCGGCTCCATAGGTTTTCCAACCGCTGCCGTCGTAAACCGCCATCGTAAAGGCTGTCCCGCACCACACCCGCCCGGTCCCGTCGGAAAAGACGGTATTGACATACTCATTCGGAAGCACCGTGGATCCGTAATGTTTCCAGCTCTGCCCGTCAAGAACGGCGACACCGATTGTGGTGCCGATCCAGACAGCGCCGGATGAGTCCTGCGTAATCGAGGTCACAGTCGAGGAAGAACCAAGCTCTGTGGTGTAAGACCGCCAGCCCTGGAGGGTCTTCACACTCACACCGCCCTTTGTGCCGATCCAGACAGAAAAATCCCTCATGGGGCGGATGGCAGTGACAAAACGGTTGACCAGACTGTCCGTATCCGCCAGAGCAGTCCAGGTTGAATCGAGGGGAGATTTGGTTGTCGGCCCGGTTTCGGTCCCGGCCCAGACTATCCCGGTATAATCGACTGCTATCGTCATCACCTTCATGTTTGGAATATCGTATTCCGCGCCGTAGGTATATATGACGGAATCCGGGTTAGAATAAAAGGAGATACCGTTCAAGGTCGACACCCATACACCGTCAAGGAGATAATCGACCGCAACATCGGTCACCGCATCGTTGGCGAGACCGCCGGTGCTCCGGAACACGGTGAATGCGGTCACCGCCGTTCCGTCCGTACCGTCGTCAATTGTCGATTCACCGCATCCCGCGACGACAAGTAAACACACAAGACCGAAACAGACTCCTCCAAAAAATATTTTCATCGCATCCTCCCGAAAGAACAGTGCCGGTAATTTTTTACCCTCGTTCCCGGTTATCACCGTGAAAAACGAGGTTATAACGCCGTACGAGATGAAGGCCTCGATTCTCGCACTACGGTGAAGTCCCGTGATTCTCTGACAGTCATGCTATGTGCTCAGCCCGTAGCGGTCGAGCATTTTCCGCAGCGTGTTCCGGGACACGCCGAGCGTTTTCGCCGCTTCGCTCTGGTTGCCTCCGGTTTTCGTCATGACCGCGGCGATCAGTGGTTTTTCGACCGTCTCACGGGCGGCATCGAGCATAGTGCCCGGCTTTCCGTCGAGCAGTTTCACCACAAGCGCAGTTATATTCTCCGGGTCTTCCTCGCGGGGTACATCGAACGAAACGGATTCTTCGAAACCGAAATCCCCGGACTGCAGGACAACAAGCCTGTGCATGTAGTTTTCGAGTTCACGGACATTCCCCGGCCAGTCACGTTCTTTCAGGTCATTGAGCAGTTCCTGAGAGACCCTGAACCTCCGGTTATACCGGGCGTTATACCGGTCGACGAAATATCGCACGAGCGGCTCGATGTCCGTCTTACGTTCCCTGAGCGGAGGGATATGCATAGGCACAACCATAAGGCGGTAATAAAGGTCTTTCCTGAACCTATCCTGTGCGGTCAGTTCCTTGAGATTGGCATTCGTCGCGGTTATAACACGGACGTCGACGGAAATGGTTTCCGAGGAGCCGACACGCTCGAACTCGTTACGCTGAAGAAAAATCAGGAGTTTCGCCTGCAGGTCAATGCGCATGGTTCCGATTTCGTCGAGGAAAAGCGTGCCGTCGTCGGCGAGTTCACATTTACCTTTACGGTCGCTTACCGCTCCGGTAAACGCACCCTTTACAGAGCCGAACAATTCACTCTCGAGCAGTTCCCCGGGAATGGAGGCGCAGTTCACAACCACAAACGGCCCGTCACGGCGCGATGAATGGTAATGGATAGCCCGGGCAAACAGATCCTTGCCCGTTCCGGTCTCACCCGTTATCAGGACTGTCGAATCGGTGGATGCGATCCGTCCGAGCAGCTTGTAAATTTCGTGCATACGGGGGGACTCGCCGATGATTTTATCCCTGTTCAGGCTCGTTATGTCGGCTTTCTTTTTTTCACGGGTTCTGTACCGTTCGACCGCACGCCCGGCGAGGCTGATTATTTCATCGATGTCGAACGGCTTTACGATATAATCGAAGGCGCCGTGCTTCATCGCCTCAACCGTATTTTCCATGCTGGAGTGTGCGGTCATGATGATAACTTCGGGTCGATCGGATATGTTTTTCATCCGCTCGAGCGCTGTAATGCCATCCATGACTGGCATCATGACATCCATGATGACGAGATCGTAGGCGTTCTGTTCGATCATGTCCAGGGCTCTCTGGCCGTCGGGCGCAACATCGACGAGGTATCCTTCGTCGGTGAAAGCCTGTTTAAGCACCCAGCAAATTGCCTGATCGTTATCGACAATCAGCATACGGTGACGTTTACCGTCCGTCATGAGCCATGTCCTCGAGCATGTCCTGTGCTTTCTTCACCCGTTCACGGTTCCGTTCGGAAAGTGAAGTCTGCTCCCGGAACGAAACTACCCTGGAACAATAATATATATATTCCCCGGTTTTCCCAACAGATTTTGCGAGTTCCGCCAGTTTCCACCAGCATCTCAGTTCACCGGTGCCGTCATCCGACTCATCAGCGCGAACGCTTTCCGCAATACCGGTAAAAACCCTGACAGCGTCCTCGAACCGGCTCAGTTTTTTATACGCTTCCCCGAGCTGCCATAAAAAGAGCCTGCAATCCGGATAGGCCGCAGTCAGCTCCTCAGCCCGTTCAGCGGCGAGCACGGGGTCGTAATCGAGGAGCATCTCGATCAGAACCGTCTGTGACAGGGGGCCGTTCAGCTTCCCGCACGAAATCGCGTGTTCGACTTCCGCGAGTCCCCGTTCACGTTCGTCGTCGATAAACGGGAGAAGACGAAGCTTCCCGAGGGCAACGCTCTTCCAGAAACGATAACTTCCGGTCATGAGAGAGGCATCGCACAATCCCGGATCTTTTTCGAGGATCCGCATCATACCCATCGCACCCGCCCGCCCTCTGTATACCCCCTGGAGCAGTTTTCCGGTCGCCGCGGTCCGCGCACCGATAAGGCTCTGCGCAGCGCAGGCATAATACTGCGCCCAGAGGGATCCGGGTTCTTCTGCACTCCGCTTTCGGCTCAGCGCGAGCGTCGTATCAAGGAGGTTGTTATATTCTTCCCCACGGGTCTCGTCCTCGAAGTCGAAGAACCGGAACTGGAGGATCGACGCCTTAAAAAGATACCCAGACGGCTCGTCGGGATGCTCGCTGATAAACAGGTCCGCCTCGTACTCGGCCGCAGCATAGTCACTGTTGAGCAGGCAGGTCTCGATGCGCCTGTATACATCGGAGGGCACGAGAACATCAGAGGCGGGCTCCTCCGGAATGCCGGACAGGGTCAGCACCAGTGTATAGATAATAATGGACGCACAAGTCATCTTTAATCCATATTTGTCCGCTTCACACTTTTCACCCGGACATATACAAGCCCTGTGAAAAAAATCATCTGTGTAGACACATGCTGTCAAGGGTCAGCACGAAGTGCTGATTTACATGCCCTTGACAGCAAACAGACAACATATTTCATTATGGGGCGCGTGAAAAAAATACTTTTTCACCGCCCTCTACATGGTGAAAATTATTTACACAAAAAGACCCTGAAACAGGTTCAGGGTGACCGTGGTCATTGCACTGTCATGCCGAACTTGTTTCGGCATCCATCCCCGCTCATGCGAAATTATTTATGATGTTGCGTATAAATATTGTTTTTTTTGCCATAAAGAGCAATAAACAAATGACCGGACACTACTTTTTACTTGATTAAACACGACGGGTATATTAAAATGACTCTCTATGGAAAGCGTTCATCACGTACCATGCATACGGATTCGATCCCGGGATTAAACAGCAATTGTTCAGACTTACGAATCTGGGGAACATATCAAAAGGAGGGCATACCGTGATACATGACAAACAACAAGTTTCCGCCCGATCGTCCGAGCGCCGCACTTTTCTCAAAAAAGCTGTAACCGCGGTCGGTGCTGCAGCCGCCGCAGCAGGGGGTGTTTCCCCGGCTCAGGCTCAGGAGAAAAAAGAGCGGGGCGGCAAGCTGAAACTCGGCGTGTTCGGACTGGACTACTCGTTCTGGGGTCTCTGGGCAAACATCCTGAGCCCGAAGGGACAATGGGCGATGGGCGACCTATTCAACATGGAGCCGGCCTGTGTCTGGGACAAAGACCGTAAAAAAGCCGAGGATTTCGCCAAGCAGTGGGACTGCGAGGTTGTAGACCGCTACGACGGGATGCTCGGCAAGGTGGATGCCGTTGTCAACGGCGAACTGTATAACGTCCCCTGGCAGCACAAGCTCTACAGGCCATATCTCGAGGCCGGAGTCCCCTCATATCTCCAGCGCCCGTGGGCATCACGGCTCAGGGACCTCGATGAGATGCTCGACCTGGCAGCGAAACACAACGCCCCCATCATCGCCACAGCCACATACGAGCATTACAACGAGGCTGACAATTTCCAGCAACACCTCAAAAAAGTCGGCACCATCACTTCGGCTTTCGCTACCTGCAGTGCTGGCGACCGTCCACACTTCCACATCCCGTACATGATGATGAAGATACTCGGATACAATGTCGACACGGTTTCCCTCATCACGAGCGACCCCAAAGGCGGCGGAAGTGGGAAACAACCGTTCTACATGAGCGCAAACTATGTATTCGGCCAGACCGAGAGCCAGCCGCCGTTTGTGCTGACAATGCATGCGTCCGAGGCGTATGTCTTCTCCTTCAGAATCACCGGCGCGAATGGTACGGAAGAGGCGCTCATGCCCGGCAGTTCGAGCATGTTTTACCGCTTCGCACCGCAGCTCTGGGACATCCAGAGAACCATTGAAAAAAAGGAAAATTACCAGCCGCTCGATATCGTCAGGAAGAAATTCGAGTGCGTCAGGTCCGAGTACTATTCACATTACGAACGGGGTGGCGCACCGGTCAAGGTGGGGACTATCCCGCAGGACTACCCGATTCCGCCATGGCGCCCGAACTGGTACACCGACGCTGATTTCTAAATCGTGAACGGTTCGTTTCGTGTAAGGAAATCATGATCATATTTAACCGGCGGATGTCACGGCTGATATGCGCCGGCGGTGTTTGCCATTCCCGGAAGTGAGGGCGATTTTACGGAAAAGAACAGTCACCACTTCTGATGATGAAATCTTCAGAAAAGGAGTAAAAACAATGCCGGAATTGAAATCCAGACGGTCGTTTCTGGGAAAAAGCGCCGCGGCGGGGGCCGCCTCTCTACTTGCAGGCGGTGCCGCACATGCGGCGGATAAGGGCGGGGAAAAAAATCCTGACCGGAAACTGAAAATCGGTGTCATAGGGTTGGGACCTTACTCGTTCATGCTGTGGAGCTGGTCGGACATCATCGAGGGAACGAAGCCCGGAAGCCCCCGCGGCAATTTCGGGTCACGATTGCTCAACATGGAAATCACCCATGTCTGGGACACCAACAAACAGGCGGCCCAGGAGTTTGCCACCCGCATGGGTGCGACAGTCGTGAAAAAGTCCGACGATATGATCGGCGCAATCGACGGGCTCATCATGGCGGATTTCGGTGATGTCGGTTATCAGGCAAAACTCATTATCCCCTATCTCGAAGCTGGTGTCCCCACCTACATCAGCCGGCCGTTCGCATACTCCCTCAACGACATCGACGCCATACTCGAAGCGGCGGCAAAGGGAAACACACCAATCCTGGCGACAGCCAAATACGAACATTACAAGGAAGTGCCGGCCCTCCAGAGCAAGCTCAAGAATGTCGGCACCATCAGGATTGTGCAGGCGGCGACCTTCACCATCGACTTTCCGGTGCATTTCCACATTCAGTTCATGATGCTCAAGCTCCTCGGATATGACGTCAAGCGTGTCTCGATGTTCTGTGATCACGACATGAAGAGCACTTACGTCCATCAGACATTTCTCTATCCCGGGAAAGACAAACAACCGCCGTACATCTGCACAATCGACGGGGCTCAGATTCCCGACTCCTTCCATATCAGGATCATCGGCGACGATGGGATCGAGGAGGCGAGCATGCTCCGCGGCTATAACTGGGAATACAGTCTCCTTCACCGGTACGCGCCGCAGGTGATAGACATGCAGCGTACGTTCGAGGGCAGAAACTATGAGCCGTACGACATCGTCAGGAAAAAAACTGAAATTTTCCTGACCTCGTATTACTCCTATCTCGAAAAGGGTGGCGCCCCGGTGGATGTGGGAACGGTTCCCGCTGACTGGCGTGTCAATTCACCGAACATCAATACGCGGCAGGATATCGATAAGTATTCCTGACGGTTTTACCGCCAGAAATAATATGTGGACGATTCACCTATGGGAAAGGGGCGCGATCAGGCGCCCTTTTCTATTCTGTTTCTCAGAAGGTTCGGACATCAAATAAAACGGATGGCGCATGATTCCGCCCCTCAACCGGTGCGGGAGTCCGTCAGCCGGAGTTTCAAGGGAGGTGCGGCATGGCAGCTGACATCACAGGTGCTTCGGGTAATTCGGGCATCACGAGACGGTCGTTTTTCACATCCGCCGCTGCGGGAGGTGCACTGTTCGCGTCGGCTCCGATCGCCCAGGCGAAAAGAAAACGGTACGCGAGGAAAAGCCCCGCCTCTGTCGAACTGATGGAAATCGGCATCATCACCTGCGGGTATTATTCACACATCGAGGATATCTGGGGGCTTTTCCTCAATCCGCCGGTAGAGGAAAGAAGGGGAACTTTCTGGCCACGGACGACGGGGATGGTGATGACGTATGTCTGGGACCCCGACCGTGAGGCCGCGGAAAAATTCGCCCGGAAGTACGATCTCAAGGTTGTCGACCATTACGCTGATATGGTGGACAGGGTGGACGGCGTCATTCTGTCGGATTTCTATGCGACAGGATGGTGGCCGCAGCTCTCCAAACCCTATCTCGAAGCGGGTATGCCGACTCTCATCAACCGCCCGTTCGCACTCTCGCTCCATGAGGCACGGGAGATGATCGAGCGCTCGAAGACATACGACGCTCCCATTCTTGTCCCCTCGTCGGACGAAATAATGAACGAAACGCTCAAGCTCAGGGCAAAAGTACGCACACTGCTCGAAGAGGGCGCCTATATCACCGGCGCTCTGGCGACCGAGCCCACCACCGAATATCCCGCTCACGGCCTGCACGCCATCTATAACCTGTACACCGTGCTTGACAATCCCACGGTCATAGCAGCGAGCCTCCAGGCGGACACCTGGTGGGATTTCAAGGCGCCGGCATTCATGACCTGGCGCTGTACCCAGGGAGACAAGCCGGATTACTATGTCGGCATCCAGATGAACAGCGAGGGTTACACGTTCGGGTGGGTCATGGTCTCGACTTCGAAAGAGCGCGTCCAGGAAAACCACGACCGTCCTGATGACGGCTACGGGCTGTTCAAGAACGCTTTCGTTCCCACAATGCTTGAATTCGCCCGGATGGTAGAGACCCGGAAAATGCCCCAGACGCACGACTTCATCATGGCGAAAACGACCACATTCCTCACCGGATTCTATTCCCACCTTGCCAAGGACGGTCACATGGTGAAATGCGCCGACCTGCCTGAGGACTGGCGTGCTCCGGAGGTGATGCCGGAGAGAATACCGAATGATATTTTTTAGATGAAATTTCGGATTGCGGATTGCGGATTGCGGATTGAAACTCATCCCCCTGACCCCTTCTCTTGTAAACAATAGAAGGGGAGCAAGAAATCAGAGTTTCTGAGCAGGGATTTTCCCCCTCTTTCACCTGTGAGAGAGGGGGATCAAGGGGGTGAGTGTTTCAATTGCGGATTGCGGATTGGAGACATTGTGTAGGGGCAATCCTTGTGGTTGCCCAAATACTTACAACAAAGTATAACATTTTTTCAGCAGATGATAACAAATCAGGGGAAAAATCAACAGGGGATAACAGGGGGTTTGAGAGCCTGTTCATCAGGTAATGTTTTATTATTGCAATATAACAAATCTTTCTTGACATGGTTTAGAATATTGATATATTGTGCATATAATTCTATTGATATTCTCTGAGAAGTATAAATGAATTTCCGCGTAAAGAATAATGTAAGTATTATATTGAAACCGTATAAGACGCCGGATAAAGTGGATTATTTCTGTAATGTATTGGCGGTTATTCGTTTGGGATCGCTTCGTTTCGGCGTGTTATGCCGACAGACCGAGCCGTGTTGAGTGTTATCCGGAAACCATATAAACAGGAGTTTATCCTCCGGATTAAATTAATTGAGACCTTTGAAAAAATGTTTTTTATATCGATGGAAACTGCACAATTGTATCTACCGAGATTCACCCCTCGGTCCCCTCTCTGACACGTCAAAGAGGGGATGCCCACCCTGATCCGTATACGTATCCCCCTCTTTTGCTCCGCAAGAGAGGGGGCGTAGGGGGTGAGTCTCAAGTGATATTATTGACATATACTATTCCGTATTTTACGATTATTTCAAAGGTTTCTAATTATCAAAATCTAAAGGACTTTGGGCATCTTTGATTGTTTTACTTTTTACAGTGTGTGTATATATCATGGTAGTTTTGAGATCGCTGTGCCCTAAAAGTTCCTGGATTGTCCGTATGTCATAATTGGCTTGTAACAGATGGCTGGCATAACTGTGGCGAAAGGTATGGGCCGTTGCTCTCTTGGTAATTTTCGCTTTATAAACAGCTTTTTTTGATCGCTTTTTGAACATGACTGGGGTATAAGTGGTAGCGTTTTCGTTCATCCGTTTCTGTGTGGGTATGTCAATCGGCGGATGATATCCGGTTTCATTATATCGCCCTTATTAGGGGTATTATACGGAAGGCTTTTTGGTAAAAATAGTTAATTTATCCTTGCGATTAAATAAAAATAATTGTTAAATTGGGTGTTATGAAGAAAACTACAGAATTACTTGTCAGGCTATAGGAAAAAAATATGCATGTATTTCTGGTTGTTTTTATGTCGTTTTTTGTGAGTGGGTGCTTGGGGGTACCTAAAGGTGTATATCCTGTTGACGATTTTGATTTTAATAAGTATCTGGGAAAATGGTATGAGATTGCTCGGCTTGATCATTCCTTTGAGCGCGGACTAGATAGGGTAACCGCTGAATACTCTTTGCGTGATGATGGTGGGGTGAGGGTAATAAATAGAGGCTTTTCAATCGCCGAAAATAAGTGGAAAGAAGCTGAAGGTAAAGCCTACTTCGTTAGAGGTCAAGACGAGGGGTATTTGAAAGTTTCCTTTTTTGGTCCATTTTACGGGTCATATGTAGTGTTCGAGCTGGATAAAGAGAAATATCAATATGCTTTTGTGGCAGGCTATAACAAATCTTATCTTTGGCTTCTATCAAGAACGCCGACTGTAAGTAATGAACTTATTGGCCGGTTTTTTAAAAGATCCAAGGATCTTGGTTTTGATACTGATAATCTGATATTTGTTGATCACAATTAGCCCAACAAAGCGCTCCACTGGATGGCAATTCCGCTGCGCTCCATTGCCGCCGGTGAGCTTGGTCGTTATGCGGTATATAAAGTCATGAATATTTATTAAAGGTAAAGCGATGGAAAAAAATTTTGATGGTAAAAAGACGGCAAAATTAGGCACGAAAAAGAGGCCCGCTGTTGTTCGAGTACAAACCGAAGAAAGATTGAAAGAAGTAGCGTCAAAATTTGAAGAAAACGGCTGGATATACACAATTGAATTGGCACCGGATAAACCGGAGGATATTACCGATTTGGAAATAGTATTGAATCCGCCCCAAACCAGGACAGCCGAAAAGAAAATTGGACGCAATGAACTCTGCCCGTGTGGTTCAGGATTGAAATATAAGAAGTGTTGTGGAAGATAATTCTTCCTAACTAGCGGTTTCACCTGTCCGCCTTAGCTCTGTACGATTTTCATATTTTAATTTAGATAGCAGCGGCAGGTGAACCGCAAATCGTTATCCCCTTTTCCCAGCTAATATTTGAACTGAACTCCCCCTACAAAGCATCGTTTTAAGTACAATTTCTTTCGTCTTTAAGCCTCTTTTTCTATTTTCACTTCATACCCATTTTTAATCCACAATCCGCAATCCGCAATCCGCAATTGTCTCATTTTCCTCTATTCTATGTCGAGGATATCGAGCCTGCCCTTGTACAGAAACCGCTTGATTTTACGGGTCGAGGTTTTCGTGAATTCGTCACGTTCGATGCTGATTCTCGTGACACGCTGGTAGGAAGCGAGCCTGTCCATCCTGCTCCGGACATCGTATTCGAGGAGCGACCGGAAGGTCTCGATGAGTTCGTCCTTTGCGTCCTCGGTCAACTGGTTGATATCGATTTCCTCTTTAAATGTGATTCCCTCGTTCCGTGCATGCTCGATAAGTGCCTCGTAATCGGGATAGACCAGAACGCCCACATCCTCACCGACGATCCCTTTTGTCCGGTAGCCGATGACAAGCGATTCGGCGATGAACATACTTGTGTTGATCACATTCTCGACCACTTCGGGAAAAACGTTTTTCCCGCCGCTGGTCACAATGATGTCTTTCGCACGGCCGGTGATGAAAATGTAGCCGTCCTTATCGATATATCCCATATCGCCGGTGTACAGCCAGCCGTCCCTGAGCACTTTCGCGGTCTGGTCGGGGCTTTTGAAATATCCCTTCATGACATTGTCGCCCTTGACAATGATTTCGCCGATTCCTTCTTCATCCGGCTTGTCGATCTTGACGCTGACACCGGGCAGCGCAGGACCGATCGAACCGATCTTGATGGCGCCCGGAAGATTGGCCGAGACAATCGGGGATGTTTCTGTGAGACCGTACCCTTCCAGAAACTCGAGGCCGAGAGCAACAAATCCCCTGATGATTTCAGGGTCCATGGGAGCTGCACCCGAAACAATAAGCCTCACCTTGCCGCCGAGCTTTTTCTTGAGCGCCCTCCCGATGATTTTTTTGCCGCCGTATTTAAAAATGGCGCTCTTGATGCGTGATGTCTCGATCTGCCTCATCACCCCGCGGTATATCTTCGAAAACAGGAGCGGAACGCCGATCATGATGGTCGGCCGGCATTCCATGATCAGGCGTGTTCTGTCTCGGCTCATGATGTCCACAAAACTGATCGAGGCCCCCAGAACAAGGGGAAGCGCCATGCAGACTGTAAACGGGAATGAGTGATGGAGAGGCAGAAGGAGGAGAAAATTGTCCGTGTCATACACTTCGATCACTTTGACGACCGAATCGACGTTCGATATGAAATTCTTGTGGGTCAGCATCACACCCTTCGGAGAGCCGGTCGTACCGGATGTATATATGATGGATGCCAGTTCGTCGATGGTTTTGGCAGGAAATGCCGCCTCACCGGTGCTCAACCGTTCGATGCCCCGCTCCCGGATCTCGTCATAAGCCATGAAATTCTTGTGGCCGTTCTGTTTTTTCCCGTTGTCGATTATTTCCCTGCCATAGCCGCCGCCCCTGTGATCACGCCTGATGGTTATGTTGCGGTCGAGAATGATGATGTTCTTCAGCGCATTGAGTTCCCCCAGAACCCGGCTGATTGTCTCGTAACAGCGCATGGAGCAAATGATTGTCTCTGACTCCGAGTGTTTCAGGATATGTGACGTCTCGTCCTCTCCGAGGATGGCATCGATCGGAACGGCGATTGCCCCGGCTGTCAGGATCGCCAGATACGATACGACCCATTCCGGCCTGTTCTCGCACATGATGGCGACTTTCGTATCTTTTCCCACCCCGATGTCCAGAAGCCCGTGGGCAGCCACCAACACCGCATTGTTCAATTCAGTATAGGATATGTGTTCCCATAGTTCGTCCTGGTAATAGCGCAGAGCGATGGACTCCGGAAACTTCCGAACATTTTCTCGAAAACTGATATCAATAGTTTTCATGGATTTACTCCGCATCATTTCAGGGATTTATGTTCTGATTAATGAGCTCGTCCTGGCTAATGACGACGAACTCAACCCTCCTGTTGATATTTCTCCCCTCGACGGTCGCATTTGAGGCCAACGGTTTGTCCGAACCGAAACCGACAGCCATCAACCGATCCCGTTTCAGATCGGGAAAATGTAACAGAAGATACTCACGAACCGCAATCGCGCGTTCACGTGACAATTTGTAATTGATTTCCTTTATCCCGGTATTATCGGTATGTCCTCCTATCTGAATCTTTAATGATGGATATTTTCTGAGCAGTTGTCCGATTTCATCCAGTATGCTATTTGATTCGGGATCGATTTCAGTGCTCCCGATGCCGAAATTGATGGTATTGAGCCGTATGAGCCCTTCTTTCAGGAGACTGTACTCCTGACGTATCAGTGCCCTCCCGGACTTGTCGACCAGAATACCTTTCGGTGTGTTAGGCTCCATGTCGAATCCGTCCGGCACCCCGTCGCCATCCATGTCCAGCGCGACACCCTTTTCATCCACATCCGCGCCTTTCGGTGTGTCCGGCTCATGATCGAGGCCGTTCGGGACACCGTCGCCGTCGTCATCCTGCGCGACTCCGTTGACATTCACCAGCGCCCCCAGGAGGGTGTTGAGCTCGAGATCGATACCGTTCGGCACCCCGTCACGGTCGTCGTCATAGGCAACGCCGAACTTGTCGACCGGGCAGCCTCGCGGTGTGGCAGGCTCCATGTCGATGCCGTCATATACACCGTCGTCATCAGAATCAATACCGATTCCAGACGCATTCACCCGGGCACCCGCCGTGGTACCCGGCTGCTTGTCGATACCGTCCGGCACCCCGTCACCGTCGGTGTCCAGGGCAACTCCGCGGCCGTCGACAGGATAGCCTCTCGGCGTATTCAGCTCAATATCGATACGGTTGTTGACACCATCACCGTCCGAATCAATCATGGACCTGACCGTATTGACAAACGTTATGCCCACTACACCCTGAATGGTTTCCTTTGGCGGCACCTGGTCGGCGAGATTGACATTCGCACCGATATCGAGGATGATATTGTCGGTGATGCATATAACAAGAGAAGGAGTGCATACAACATAATCCTCAAAGTAATCGAGTGATATATCCTTGACATACAATGGATTGCCGATACCAGAGCCCCCCTCGGGAGAAAGATAGTTTACCGGATTGTCACCCGCTTTCAGGACGGACTGGGGGCTGACACCGCGAAATGTTCTGTTCGCCACCTCGAGATTGAACGCCACCTTATCCCTGATCCGGAGTTGAATTCCCGCCCCCCCGACAATCTGGTCGTCATACATCTCGGACCCTGATTTGATGTATCCCTGTTCAAGGTTCAGGGACAGGAATGACGTTATATCCAGCGTTTCGTACAGAGATGCTTCGATATCCGTTCCGGTCCGTGACCACCAGTAATTCATGCCATCCAGTTGTTTCGTCGAGGTTTCAAACAGGGCGCCGAACTTTCCCGCTATCTGAACACGGGATTCGGGGTTGAAGGGCAGCCGTATCTTGACGCTGAACAGTGAAGCGCCCAAACCGCCTTCGGGTTCGCTGTATCCACCGGTCGCATCATAGGGATCCTTCCACACCCGTGCATTGTTGAACCCGTAGAACGAAGCGGTTACATCGACCTCGTCAGTCAGGCCGAACGTTACCGGAAATCCAAAAACGGCGGTATTATCCTTTTCACCGACAGTACTGCCCGAAGGGAGCAGAACTGATGTTTTACGGTTCATCACCATTCCCTTCAGACCGGTGGCAAACACACCCTTGCCGTAAGTACGGGCGGTCTGCATGTGCAGAAGCCCGTAGCCGCCTTCGACTGCGGTGGAGTATATCCGGCTCTCAGACCAGGCTGCTGAGGACACCAGAAATATGCCGGTGACCGCAAGGAGTCGGATAATCATTTCCCAACCCTTTCCATACGTATTCCTTATCCGTCATTGTAACGAATCAAAGAGGGCGGTGAAAAAGTATTTTTTCACGCGCCCGATAATGAAATATGTTGTCTATATGCTGTCAAGGGCATGTAAATCAGCACTCCGTGCTGACCCTTGACAGCATGTATCTACACAGATGATATTTTTTAACCGGGCTTAAAAGAATATAATAATTCGCAAGCGCGGACAAAGATTTTTTTTCGTCCGTTCCGCCTGCGCTCGAAAGGAGCAAGGTCATGATCGTGCACTGAAGAATGATTATGACCCTGGTTTGTGGATTCCTACGTTTCCGGAAAAAACCCGATGTGAGGTGTAATTCAGTGCCGAAGGTGAGAGGTGCGCGGCTCGGGAACCAGGCCGGTTTGATCGAGATATACCCAGACATAGACGATACCGGCGGTGACTGCAGCGAGGAGAAAGACTGGCACATCCTGTGCGATAAAGGGCAGGGGCACCGGATACGAAAAGACATCCGGCAATCTTGCCGCTAACCCGGAAATGGTTTCACCCCATGATTCTATAATAACATTCAACCGGGTCCAGATTTCTCCGCCTTCACTGCCTCCCGTCATCCCACCCGATTGGTTGAGCATCACGGTAATTTCCTCGATCCAAGTGTAAAACTCCGGGAAACGCCGTGAGAGTATACCCGTTTTTACGAGAAAGCGCACAGCGACCAGTGCCGCTACAGCGGCTCCGACAGCCAGTTCGCCTAAATCGGGAAAGGTTATCTTGTTTTCAGTGGTCAACTGTGTCTGCTCCTGCTCGTGAGCGACCGCTTCAAGTACGGCGTTGGCAAAACCTGCGGGGGCCGGTATCGGCTCCACAGCTTCAAAAGCAGACCGGACAAGCCGATAAGCTTCGAGAAGCCGTGCGCATGCTGTACAGGCAGCACAGTGCTCGTTCATCCTCAGGCTGAGAGAATCATCCGCACAACCATCAACGTATGCGGCTGCATGCAGTTCGAATTCCCTGCAATCGATGCCTTTCACCTTCATCGATTCACGGATACTGTCAACAACCGCATCGGAAGCTGGCAGGTCCGGTGTAGCAGCTATTATCCGCTCCATAAGATGCGACGGGGCCGCGACACTTTCCGCTGTATCGAGGGCATCGGAAACGAGACGTTCGGCACGGAGGAGTCGCGCGCATGAAGAGCAGACGTCCAGGTGCATCTTCATTTCCGCCCTGTGATGCTCATTCAGCAAGCCGCTGTTATATGCCTCGATCGAGTTTTCAAATTCATTGCAGTTCATGTGTTCCGCTCCTCCGGACAATTGTCCGGGTCATAGCACGCCCGCAAGCCATTTTGCCAGCCGCCTGCGCCCGCGCATAATATAAATACCGACTGTTGCTCTCGGTATGTTCATGATGTCCGCTATCTCATCGTACGACAGATCATCAAAATGGTAGAGGCTGATCGCCATCGCCCAGTCCGGGGGGAGCCGGCGTACATGGTCACGGATGATTTCAGCAGTCTGGGTTGATTCCAGCGTCTTGCACGGATCGGGTCCGCTGTCGGGAATGATATCCCCGAGGGTCCTCCCTTCGGAATCGATGGGCTCGTCGAAGCTTCCGGTTCCAATCTGTTTTTTCCTCAGCCTGCTGATGCATTCATTAGCAGTGATACGGTATATCCAGGTCGAAAGCTTGCTTTCCCCCCGAAACTGTTCCAGCGAATGGTACACCTTGAGAAAGATATCCTGCGCAGCTTCCTCGGCATCCTCATGGTTGCCGAGCATTCGGTAGGCCTGGTTGTAAACCTTGTTCTGGTATTCAACCAGCAGACCTCGAAAATCGTCTACCTGCGCTGGGCGTTCCGATTCCGTTCCTACAGCCATCATAAACGTTCAGACTATCTCCATTCTACAATTAACTGAACGACAACAATTTTTCACGTGTGTTTCATTTTCTATACTATATGATGCCGGTATGAATCAATATATTTCAAAAAATAAAAAAATGGTAAAATATTTTTGTGGGAATATTGTGCCGGATTATTTACAATAAAGATAATGAAAGATGTTGGAGCCGCTCAATTTTTTTTCAGGATCATGAAATAACTTTGGCGCCGGACTCGTCAAAAGGTAGTGAAGGCAGGAAAAACATTATTTGAAATAGGAGGAATTCAGATGTTTGACGTACCGTTTTGGGTTCTACTCACAGTGGTGATCATCATCCTGTACACTACTTCGCGGCGTCACCGTGAACGCATGGAGATGATCAAGCGGGGAATGACACCTTTCACAGGTGATTCTCATGGTCACATTCTACACTCCGCGCCGGGCAGCAAAAGCCTTTTCTTCGGACTGGTCGGAGTCGGGATCGGCATTGCATTTATCATTGGATCGTACTTCGCTCATGAAGAAGATATGGTCGTGGCGGGACTGCTCTTTTTCTTCGGCGGGCTTGCGCTTCTCACCTACTGGAAACTCACCGAACCGCACCGTGCATATAAACAGCGTATGTATGAACAGAGCCATGCCGATACCGGCAAGGTTCCTGACACAGGCGACGAGGCCGACATGATACCATGACAGAGGGATTGGTTCACGGGCGGGAACACAACAACGATGTAAACATACGGCACGACCTGCGGACGGTCGTGCCGCCGTATTGCCCGGTGCGCCCCTCTGGCGCATCACTATCTTTTCACGACAATGCGATTGTGGGGGAGGGATCGATGGTAAAAACACACCTGGTCATGGTGCTTCCGGTAATAGTATGGCTTATCATCAGCCCGCCATCAGCACCGGCGGATGAAACGCGGTCCCGTACCGAGGTCATGACAGTTCCGGCCGCAAACATCGAAAAGGTCGAGTTCAAAAATTTCGCGTTCTCCGATATCACCTATACCGGGGAAAACGGCAGAGCTGACTTTGCCGTTACCTTTACCCGGACAGTCGAGACAGATGACAGTGAGGAATCAGAAGAGGCGCTCTCACAGATCAGTCTCGATGTCAGGCCGGAAGACCGGACACTGATTATCGAACTTACCAGCACGAAAAAAAATGTCCACTCGCTCTTCGGGATCATCCCCCGTCACCGTGACTGGCGGATTGCCCTGAACATTAAGGGGCCCGAACTCACCGATCTGGCACTCGATGCTGATTTCTCTCATATCGTGACTGTCAATACTTCAGGAACGCTTGATATACGGTCATCGTCTTCCGAAACCGAGTGCCGTGGCCACCGTGGCATGCTCTATGCACATATCGCCGCGAACGACTTCAAAGCGGAGGGTCTCGAGGGAGGATTCGCTGTCAAAGCGGATTTTTCAAGCATCGACCTGAAAGTGACCCGTCTTACCCGCGATTCGGAGATCGACCTCGATTTCGGAAGCGCCGACCTTGATATCCCGGTCGGCACCGGCGCAGTTTTCGACGTCCATGAATCGTTCGGCGGCATCGACTTACAGACGAAAGGCTCGCTGTCGGTGAAGGGCGGATATAACGAGCGGTACATTCTGAACGGGGAAGGGCCTCATGTGGACCTCAGCATTGATTTCGGCACCATAACAGTGCGCGATACGCTTCCCGCTCCCCAAATACCCGGAGCACCCCGGGAACCAGCCGCCCCGGACATCATCCCATCGCCCCCGGCGTTCACCGAGGGGGCTATTACTTCCATTAGTGTCAAAGGGGCGCATATCCTCAATGAAGGCGATGTGCTCGGCATGCTCGGCATCAGGGAAGGAGATCACCTGACCCGTGAGCAGATTTCGGACGCCGTTGACAGCCTGAAAAAGAAAAGCCCGCTCATCGAAAGCACAAGCCTGACCATCACTCAGGACGGCGAACTCACTGTCCATGTCGAGGAAGTCGACCTGTACGACTTCGATTTCGGTCTCGATGCTTCTTTCAACAGGGTCGGGGGAGTGGGGATCGGCCCGCGGGTAACGTTGAAAAGTATCTTCGGACCATTCTCCGAAGTCATGGGCGGCGGCGAGTACCACTGGGCGAACAGGGAGTGGACGTTCTATACCCGTGGTGAAAAGCGCCTGTTCACCCGGAACCGTCTTGTACTTGGCGGCTCGTACCGTAAGGAGTACGAGTCGAACATGGACTGGGCCATCCCCCGAAAGGACGCCCATCTCAACGCATTTTTCCTCGGACTCGAACAGAACAGCCTTTACGAGGTCGAAGGCGGCACAGGGTACATCGCCCAGTCGCTCGGAGACGTGATCAAGATCAGGGCGGCGTATTTTGATGAAGAGTACCGTTCGCTTAAAAAACACACCAACTGGTCGGTCCTCAACCAGGGACACACAAAAGAGGACAACCCCCCGCTCGATACGGGCGTCGGGACCTCACCCGGACACGCCCCCGCGGGACGGCTCACCGGGATGCGGTATTCGGTTCAGTACCACGGAGAATCGCCCCTCACCGACACCGTCCTTTACCTTGAAGCGGAGAAGACATTAAACGGCGGTTCAGATGCATTCCCCGGATACACACGGTATCTGGGAAATCTCGTTTATAATCTCATACTCCCCTACCGTAACCTTCTGAAACTGAGGGTCGCCAGCGGGTACTCCGAGGACCGTCTCCCGGACCAGAAGTCGTTCAGACTCGGCGGCCTCAATACGCTCAGGGGATTTTCGTTCGGCGATGTGCCCGAGCCGCAGGATGGAATGGACGGATTCGACTTCCACGGGGGCGGCAGCCGTATGCTCCTGGTCAATGCCGATTACTACCTCTTCGGTCTTAGGGACGATCTGAGGCTCATTTTTTTCGGTGATGCCGGGAACGTCTGGAGAACCCCTGAGAAGGTTGAACTTAAGGAGTTGAAGCGCGATCTCGGTATCGGTGTTTTCTGGGGCGATCCGCTTAAACGTACCCGGATCGGGGACAGGCTTGACGATATGTTCGAACGCATCAGGTTCGGGGATGACCTTTTCACCGACGGTTTCCGCATCAACTGGGCGATCCCTGTCGGGAATGAGTCCCATGTCTCACACTGGACGGTCAATTTTGTACAGGCGTATTGAATTTCTTGATGGTACAGGTATATCAGGGATTAGACACGCAACCGCAATCTGTTACCATAACGTACGGAAGACACGCGCGCGGGACATCTGTTATTCTACGTAATGAACTACCCCATATCAGGGATAATAAAAGAAGATGGTCCGGCATAAAGTATTTTTCATAACTATGTGTTATTATTGAATTAATTCTTGACATACTATAATTTATTTCATATAATACGATAGTAGTGTCCGGTAAATATTGGTATTATGTAATGATAATCCGTTATTAGACAATCAGTTGCAAGCTATTTTTATAATTTATGAACTTGAAAATGGTTTCAAAATATTTACTTGCTTTTACCCCCTTTCCGGGCTCACGCCCGACTTTCCCCCGTAGGGGGCAATTTATCGTTTAACAACATGTTGTATTCCTGCCCCCTGCGGGGGAAGGATGCCCGATAGGGCAGAAAGGGGGCTTTCTCAATATGGTTTTTTAAATTTAACCGGACAGTATTGATAATACAATGATGACATTCATATATTATATAAGGATTTGATAATCATGATAACGGTCAAGGATCATCAGAAGGAACGGTTGTTTGATCCCTGGGATTATCCTGGGCCCAAAAGGCGAAAGCTGCTTGAGACCAGTTGGGCCGGTGTATTTCGCACGCATCTTTTCGTGAAGCTCCCCCCCGTTGGAAGGGTTGCCCGCCATTTCAACGACCGGCTGGAAAGTCCATCATGAGATCAGCGCTCCCTGCATACCGATATGGTTTCTTTCCGGAGGTCATTTCACGGTTCCTCTCCGAAAAAGCCCGAGATTCATCTTGGTGATGAAAATACCCCCGATGATCATCGAAAGCCCGGCCAGTTGAATGCCCCTGATGGTTTCGTTCCGTATCGAGGCGGCAAAGATGAGGGTGAACACCGGTGTCAGGTTCGTATAGACACCCGCCTTCGCCGGGCCGATTTTCGCGATCGCATAATAAAACAGTGTATACCCGGTCGAGAGCGACAGAAGCGCCGACACAATCACATAGAGAATATTGATGCCCGACACCGCTGACCATTCCTGGCCCGGAAGCTGATACAGGGCGAGCGGGAGCATGTAGAGCGAACCGAACAGGAATATCCAGGCTATGGTGATCACCGGAGGATACCGGTCAAGTACCGGCTTACCAAAAACGGAATAGCTCGCCCAGCACACAACCGCACACAAAAACAGAAGCGAACCCACATCGATGGAGAGTCTCCCGCCCTCGAAAATGATCATCACAAGCCCTGCGACCCCGAACAGAACTCCGGCGAAGGTGAAGAAGGACGGCTTTTCTATTCCCGCACCAATCGAAATCAGGAGTATAAGCAGGGGGGAAAAACTGTAAATGATGCCGATATTCGCCGAATCGGTCATTGTCTGCCCGACCATGTACAGCACCTGGTACATGAAGATGCCGACAAGCGAAAGAGCCGAAATCGCGCCGAGGTACCGCCCGGGGATGCGTAGTGTTTCCCCCCGTAACCGGGCAATCAGAAACAGGAGCACGGAAGCAATGGGAAACCTGATGAGATTGTATATAAATATCCGGAACTGGCCGGTGGCGTCCCCTGCCGCAGACTTGGTGATGACGAAATTGAGCCCCCAGCAGGCGGCGGTGATCAGAAGGGCGAGGTCCGGCAGGCCGAAGGTCCGGGAAAAGGAGCGTGTTTCCAAGCACTAATCCTCTTGAAGTCTGGTTTTTCTGAAAATAATCCAATAAATATACAATATGAAAGACGCAGCCTGCAAGGATTATACGGCCGGCTATCCGTCCGTACATGACAGGAAAAAGGAATCCATTCACCCGTTTGTATAACCAACGGATAATGAATGGTTTTGATTCAGCTTCATAAATATGTATTATAGAAAGAATGATGTACAATGACAATCATTCACGAAAAACCGAAATCATCGCCCACAGGGGAGCATCGTGGGATGCCCCTGAAAACACCCTCACAGCGATCAGGCGCGGCTGGGAATACGGCGCCGACAGCGTTGAGATCGATGTCCATTGTGCCGGCGACGGCAGAATCATGGTCATCCACGATCCCACGACCGAGCGGACGACCGGGACAAACCTGACGGTGCGGACAACACCCTCAACAGAACTGCGCACACTCGATGCGGGGGCGCTCAAGTCCCCGGAATACGCGGGAGAACGGATACCGTTTCTCGAGGAAGTTCTTGCCGAACTGCCCGAAGGCAAAGGCATTATCATCGAGATCAAGTGCGGCGCGGAGATACTCCCGCCACTGCGTGAGCTCCTCGGGGAGGGCGGATATGTCTCCCGGATGGTTATCATGAGTTTCGATCCCGGCACCGCAGTGGCTTCGAAACGATTCATGCCTCAATTCCCGGTATTCTGGCTGATTTCCGCTCCGAAAAGATTCCTGACAGGCACACCACTTCCCCATCCACAGAACAGGATCACACAAGCGCTTGAAATGAACCTCGACGGGTTGAGTGCCCAGTATACGGGAATCACCGCCGGATTCGCCGAAAAAACTCACGCCGCGGGTCTTAAACTCTTCACATGGACGGTGAACGACGACGCCGTGGCGAAACGGCTGGCCGCGCTCGGAGTCGATGGCATCATCACCGACCGCCCCGGCTGGATACGCGAAAAGCTGAACGAAGGGTGATTTAATTGCGGATTTCGGATTGCGGATTGTGAATTGTGACCGCAGGGGATTTATGGGATGTGATGACCTTTGATGATTTTTCCGGGGATTTGATGACTTTTGATGACGAATTGTTGACTTCTTTTGACTCGACGAACTGGCAAAACTCGTCGGTAAGCGATTCCTGGCTCCAGTATAAGCTCGCCGATGACCGGGCGCTCGTAATCGGGCGCCTGAGTGAGTGTATCGAGCACCATAGAGGCTCCTTTCTTCGTTGAACATGTGACGCATATCGCAAATAATAGTTATGTTATTAAAAGCTGATGGCAAACGATAGTTTGTTATAAAGGCATAAAAAAAGGGCAGTTAAGGGAGTGTTATAAAAGACTATAACTCTCCCCTTTTACCTGGGAGTAATATAACCAATTACACGTGTTTTGTCAAGGGAAAAATGAGAGGAGTGCAATAAGGGAAAAAAATAAACAACCAATGATTATCTATTTACACAAAAATTATGACAGAGCCTGGGCGAATGGTTAGATATGGGTTTGGGATAGATAGTGCTGTGTATGGTATGTAGGCAAGGGATAAATGGCTCCCATTAATATCTGTCCTTTCCAATGCCATTACAAAAATTTACCCTTATTAACTGACATTTATCAAGGGGCAGACCAGATTACTTTTCTATCAGGACCACACAGAAGCAAGGATGATTCGGGATAGGTGGTGGTCTTCCCGTCCGGCGTTGTTGTCTCGGATACCCCCAGCTTGGTGCGCCATGTGCCCTTCTCGTCAAACAGGGACAGGTTCGGACCGTCCTTGATCACACAAAGCCCGGCACGGACTTTGTCGTTCTCGTCGGACAGGGACAGAGACGGGTTACCGTCATTGTCCACTAACAGAAAAGCGCGGGCGTTGCCCTTCTCGTCGGACAGGGCAAGGCTCGGCCCGTCCTTGATCACGATCAGCGAAGCGCGGCTTTTACCATTATCGTCGGACAGGGATAGAGCTGGGTTACCGTCATTGGCCACTGCCAGAAAAGCGCGGGTGTTGCCCTTCTCGTCGGACAGGGATAGAGACGGGTTACCGTTATTTTGCACTAACAGCGAAGCGCGGGCGTTACCCTTCTCGTCGGAAAGGACCAGAATACCGTTATTTGACACCGTTATAGAAACACGGCCTGTGCCGTTCTCGTCATACAGGAATAGACTTGTGTTACCGTCATTTTGCACGATCAGCGAAGCGCGGCTTTTACCATTATCGTCGGACAGGGATAGAGCTGGGTTACCGTCATTGGCCACTGCCAGAAAAGCGCGGGCGTTGCCCTTCTCGTCGGACAGGGACAGAGACGGGTTACCGTCATTGTCCACTAACAGAAAAGCGCGTTTTGTGCCCTTCTCGTCATGCAGGGACAGCCCTACTATACCCATGAACGAAGCCATTACTATACGGGCTTTGCCGTTTTTGTCTTCAAGTATGAATTGTTTTGCACGTATTTCATCCTGAACGATTGGTTTTCCAGAAGCACATAAACACATTGCCAGCATTACTCCAAGCCCCAAGATAGTCAAAAAACTATTGATGAATCGGGCACAGTTCAACTTCCGTTCAAGCTTTTCTAATCGTTCTTCGGTCGTCATTTTTTTCCGCCTTCCTGAGGGTTATAATATTTCCTTTACTGTCGCTCCGTTCCAATAAACACCTGTTCGGCAAACGTCACCTGAATCTGGACGAAAGCTTTGAGCATGGGGTTGGATTCCATGTCGCCGGTGACATCCTGTCCGGTGCTGATACTGAATAGCGTAATATTATGTCTTTTTAATGAAACAATCAAGTTCATTTGCACGGACAAATCCCTTGCTAACCGGTCAAGCCTTCGATAATGATTAAATTGTTCAAAGATGTTGAAAATTGTTAAGCAACCTAAGCCAGGCGGCCATGATGAGGGGGAAATAACGGGGGTATATTGACAGGGCAAGCATAATGTGAGGGGAGAGCCTTTGGTGGCTTTGTTTGGCGTAGATATGGCTCTGAGGGATATCCCGTGAAACACCCAGACGATTTCCTAATATTTTAAGGTCTTCCTTGTTCAATAATTGGGGAGTAGGAATAACTCTTATTTGTTTCAAGTGATGGGAAAGTATTGTAAAACAGTTGATGTACCATGTATAAAGCTTGTTTCCCAAAATTTGGTACTGGACTTCCCTTAACAATTTGTCCTGTCCAAATTTTCTTATTGTAATTCGGGCTATCACACCATATCGTTCCGGATACAAATAAATTATATACCGTAGCATTATAAGATGATTGAGAACCATAGGCACCCGAACCACCACCTCCACCCCAATTTATTGTCCCAACTGATTGTGAGGGTACATTAACTGTTCCCACGGTTTGCCCCCAAAAAACAAATAAAATAACATCTGGAAATTGTTCCATACTATGACAAATAATACTTCCATCATCCTTTTCTGTAATGAACTTTTTGTCTATATATGCAACAACATAACCCCTCTTTTCAAGTTCAGTTTTGCAATATTGAAAAATCTGCTTTTCCTTTAATTCTTCTATATTCTGTTCCTTGCCTGTATTTGTCCAATATAGTGGTATGTATCCAATCGTTTTTATCGAGCTAAAATCAAATTCAGGATCATTCGCCCCATCATATAATGTCAAGTATCTTATTGGAGAACAAGAATATAGCATAATGGATATAACAAGAATAAAAGAATAAAAAAACATTGATCTAATAGTGTTATACATACTTATCTCCATAATTATTATATACAAATAAAATATCTATTAGATAGATGTCAAGGGAATTTTCTCCCATTGACCTGCCCCCCTTCTTTGGACAGGTTTTTATGCTTATCATTAGAAAAATCATGGCCCAAATGTATAATATATCAATATGACCAACTATGTCAAGAAAGATTTCACTCTTCGAATTCAAGAAACATTCGTAAGAAACAGGCTGTCAATCTCTCTGTAACCCTCCGTTGAATTTTCCCCTGATTTGTTTTCATTTGTTGACAAAATGTTATTTTTTGTTGTGAAACACTCTATATTGTCCCCCTTATATATTCAATCTCATTTGGCCTGAACAATCTTCTTCAAAACAGGCAGACCAGTATCGATAAATTCTACCCTGTAATATTGTCCCATCATAATTTGATATTGGTTTATGAGGAAAATGGCATATATCATATTTTCGATAATAACCATATGAACTATTTTTGTTGTCTGGATTTAGGATAATTCTTTTTACTAAAGGGAGCATTTTTTTTGCTATTAAGTACTGACTTTTATTCCTTGGATTAGTGAAATGTAAACAATAAGAAATAGCGCCAAGAATTACATCTACTAACTGAATAAAATGTGATAAGTCAGAATATTTCATTTCATAATTATGATCTGAATCAACAAATAAAACGTTGTTGCAATTGAATTTTATTACATTTTCAATTTCTTGCAGTTTCCATATTGTATGCCAGTCAAAATATCCATGATTTTGCAAATGACCCTCGTTGTCATGAATTATTTGATCAACAATTATGTTTTTATTAGGAAAGAAATATTTGAGGGAACCATGTAATGCAGTGCGAAAAAAACGATTATATATAGTTGCATAAGTTCCATGAGATGACCCTTCATCACTAAAAAAAGAGTAATTAAGATTATCTGTATCAACTCCAAATGCCTTGAAATACAATCTATCTGGTGAATATTTAGCATCGTCTATAAAAATATCTATCCACTTATCAGCCAACTCTTTTTTCTCTCCTGTTCCAGAAGAGTTAAGAGCTGAAAATTTTAATTCATGATTATAATTAACACAGATTCGGCAATCAATTAGGGTTACGAGGATTTCTTCTAAAAAAAGTGTTGGGATAATCAATAATCCAATATAATCCCATCTATTATCAATCCTTTTTCGTTCGTCAGCGAAAACAGAAATATGTATATCTTTCTGATTCATAATATCACTTTCAAAAAAATTTATACATAGAAATAAGTACAATATAATTTAATATTGGAATATATTTTCCTGAAATCAACCCTATTTTCATTGAGGATTGATTTCATATCATTCTTATCCACTTCGGGATCAGGTCCCGGGCTCCCCTTCTCTTGCAGGCACAAGAAGGGGTCAGGGGGATGAGTTTCAATCCGCAATCGAAAAATTCCATTGGCACACATTATCGGAAACGGCTGAAAAAAGTGCTTGTTTATTGTATATAACACCGTATTTTTGAATATATTTCACTGATAAACGCTTTGATGTACTCTATCGGAAACATCGCTGCATGTTGAAACGGATGCCTGGTGCACCGTGAGGGGAGAATTGTCCGCTTAACAAGGATGGCATTACTATGAAAAAACTGTTTATCGTGTCTGCGCTCGTGCTTCTTGTTCTGTCGAATGTGTGTTTTGCCCTCGAACTGCCCGATAAGGAATTCAAGGTCTATCAGTTTCCCCGGACGATGATGCCACGGATAGATGGTAAAGCCGACGACTGGGAAATGGTGGGCGAAGAATACACGTACGGGAATGATGTCCTGTATGATAACTGGAAGCCTCCGGTCGTAAAGGACCCCAAAAATCACGATGCCAAGGTCAGGGTCGGGTGGGTCAAAGGTATGAACCGCCTGTACTTTCTCTACGAGGCGTACGACGACTACTGGGATTTCGAGAACGCATGGGGCGACATCTTTGAGATCGCGGTCGACGGCGACCTTTCGGGCGGCCCGTTCATTAAGAACGTCCATCCCGACACGACGCTCAGCAGGGACGAGCTTCACTTCACCTATCATGGTGTGCATGCCCAGAACTACCATATCTTTACACCGCCCGGAGACACCCACTGGACAATGGTCTGGGGCGGCAACCCATGGATAAGCTATTTCCCCTATGCCAACTATGCATACGATTATGATTTCAAGCAGGGGGAAAGCGGCAATCTCACCCTCGAGTTCTGGATCACCGTGTATGATTTTGCACCGTCGGACGGCCCCGAACGTGCGGTGGAATCGAAATTCGAAGAGAACAAGATCATCGGTCTTGCCTGGAACATCATCGAGTTCGAGGGGCACGGGCGTTATGAAAGCCACTGGACACTGTCACCCGACAGGAGGATGGTGTCGGACGCTTCGTATCTCTGCGCGTTCCGGCTGATGCCCCTTGAAACAAAGTACCGGAAACCCATCGAATGCGACTGGACGTTCAGGGTGGTCAACATGGACAGACGTCAGGTCGCCTTTATCGACCGGTCGTATGGAACGATAACCTCATGGCTGTGGGATTTCGGTGATAATACAACCTCGACGGAACAGAATCCCATCCATATCTATGAAAAACCCTGCGAGTATACAGTCACACTTGTGATCGAAGGACCCGTCGGGAAAGCCCGGCATATCAAGGTCTGGGATGTGGCGGTGAAATGAAAAAAGCTCCTTGATATGCTTTTATCAAGCGGAGTACGCTATGCGTTCTTTGGGAGGTATAATGAACGACACTTTAATAAACGCTTATCCATTTAAAACAGCAAACATGTGAAGCATATCATCATTTTTATTTTCTATCTATTTGTTTTTTCATAACTCACCCCTCGTTCCCCTCTCTAATATTAGAGAGGGGATGATTCATCTTGACAGTCCCGCCGGTTCCCCCTCTATTGCAGGGCAAGAGAGGGGGTTTAGGGGGTGAGTTTGGGAAAGGGGTGGCGAAAAAAGCTGTGCTAACTCGATAAGCATTTTATAATAAACAAAGAAAAAGGATATGCCATGCGTTTACGACTACTGAATACGATGACCGTATTATTATGCTCCGCCACCCTCTCGTCCGCGGAACCTGTCACCATACCCGGAATGGTGACTGTGACCGCAACCGTCCGTAAAGCGCCCCCCGGCTGGGCTGTCCTCGAGCGTAATCTCATCAGAACCATTGAACAGGCGGCGCCGGTGTATATCGAGAAATTCACCTACCCCGGCGGCACCCTCACCGTGCACGGGAAGCTGGACGACGATTACGAGTGTTTTACCGAATGGCCGCTCTTTTACGTCATCGGCGGCGACGAGAAAATCCTCGACTGGGGCCTTCGCCAGTATAACGCCATCACACGCGAGTGGACTTATTCCCACCAGCAGAGCGTGTACAAGGAATTCGTCAAACAGTACGACCCGCTGCACCTCACAGAAGGTTATGTGGGATTCCAGTATTTCGGTCTCGCAGACCCGCTCATCCCGGAAAATATCGACCGTGCCCGGAGATTCGCCGGGTTTTATCTGAACGAGGACCCGGAAGCGCCCAACTACGATCCGCAGTACCGGATTGTCAGGTCCATCGCGACAGGGAGCATGGGCCCGGCAGAACACCAGGACTGCGTCTACACGCTCAATTTCGGGCACGCCTCCCTGTATCCCATGGTGAAGGAACTCGAACCGGGCTGGGAACAGAATCCCGCGCGCAGAAAGGAAATCGAGGACCTCTACGACCGTACGATCACACGGTGCGATGTCCCCATGAACCTGACCCTGACCGGGCTGATCACCACCGCCTACCTCTACACGGGCGATGAAAAATACAAACGGTGGGTGCTCGATTATGTGGACGCCTGGATGGAACGCATCAGGCAGAACAACGGCATTATCCCCGACAACATCGGCAGAACCGGAAAAATCGGTGAGTACCGGGACGGCCAGTGGTGGGGCGGGTTCTTCGGCTGGACGGGGAGGTATTCCATCATCCAGATTTTCCGGTCGCTGGTCACCGCATCCGAATGCGCACATCTCCTGAGCGGCGACGACCGCTACCTCGATCTTCTCCGTTCGCAAGTGATGGTCCTGTTCAATAACGCGAAGGAACGCGACGGCAACCTCGTTGTCCCATTCCGGTACGGCCCCGGGGGCTGGCACGACTACCGGCCCCTCGATGTGCATTTTCTCAGCCATCTCTGGCACGAATCCATGTCGGACGAGGACTGGAAACTGATAGACCGTCTCCGTTCCGGCACGAAATACGGCCCGTTTGCGACAGACGTTGACGATGCCGCTGCGGAGGCGAAAAAGGGCGAGGAACTGTGGCATTCGAACGGCACGGTGCTCGACTGGAACGACGTCTACGTTGACCTCAGACGCTGGCAAAACGTCTATAACGAGCCAGCGTACCTCAACTACCTTGCCGGGCTCAATCCTGACTGGCCCGAAAAGATCATGAAAGCCGAATACGAGCATGTCCTCCTCACCCTCCAGCGGATGAGCGACCCGAACTACCGTCACGAATGGGGAAGCCAGACCCTCATGGAACAGAATCCCGTGCTGGTCAACGGGCTCCGTCAGATGACCATGGGCAGCCCGCATGTCTGCTTCAACAGCGGCCTTCTCCGTGCCCAGGTGCGATATTTCGACATCGACCGTGCACGTCCCGGCCTCCCGCCGGATGTCGCCGCGCTCATCAGGAAGCTAGAAAAGAGTCGGACAGTCGTCGAACTGGTCAACACGAGCGCTTTTGAGACGCGAAGGCTTATTGTCCAGGCGGGCGCGTTCGGCGAACACGAGTTCACCGTGGTGAAGTTCAACGAGGAACAAAAGAACCCCGACGGCTCGGTCACGATGACAGAGAGGACTGTTCCGGTCAACCGTAAATTCTTTGCGGTCGAGCTTCCTCCATCGACGGTGATCGAACTCAACATGGGTGTCAGGCGGTTCGTCAACGATCCGGGTTTCGCGTTCCCATGGCACACAGACTGAAATCCGTATATGCCGTTCAGGGAAACCGGAAACAGCGACTTACATTGTATTTCAAGGGGTTCAGCACCATTATTCATATTCATAAGTGAAGGAGTCCCTCATGCACAGTATCGTTCAAGCATCCTTTGTCTGCGCGGCGTTTTTCGTATGCGGTGCCGTGAACGCCGAACCCGCCGCCATCCCCGGTTTTGTGACTGTTCAGGCATCCGTCCGTAAAGCCCCACCCTCCTGGGCTGTCATGCAGCGGCATCTCATCACCACGGTCAACATGGCCGCGCCGCTCTATCTCGAAAAATTCACCTTCCCCGGCGGCACCATGAAGGTGCACGGAAAGCTCGATGACGATTACGAATGCTTCAAGGACTGGGCGCTCTTTTACGCGATCGGCGGAGACGACCGGTTTCTCGACTGGAGCCTGCAGGAGTTCAACGCCATCACCCGCCAGTGGACCTACCAGCACCAGATGAGCGTAAAGGATGAATTGGTCAAGCATTACGACATGCTTCACCTGAGCGAAGGGTATGTGGGATTCCAGTATTTCGGCCTCGCGGATCCAACCATACCGGAAAACATCGACCGTTCCCGCCGGTTCGCAGATTTCTACGTGCGCGGCGAGGGACTCGAATCGCCGAACTACGATCCCCTGCACCGGGTCATGCGCTCAATCAGCACGGGGAGCATGGGCGCGTCCGATACCGCCGGTGTGACGTTCTTCCATGCCTCGCTCTATCCCTTCGTCAAACGATACGACCCGGACTGGGACAAGGACCCCCGTCGCCGTGACGAAATCCAGCAGTGGTACGACAGGGTGGTTGTGCAGTGCGATGTGCCCGCCAACCTCGGCATCACAGGCCTCGTCACCCACGCCTACCTGCTCACTGGCGACGAGACCTACAAGAAATGGGTGCTTGACTACGTCGATGCGTGGATAGACCGCACCGCGGAAAACAAGGGCATCATACCCGATAATGTGGGACGGTCCGGCATCATCGGTGAAACCCGCGACGGCCAGTGGTGGGGCGGGTTCTTCGGCTGGAATACACGGTATTCGGTTGAGATCATGTCGAAGGCCATCGTCACCGCGTCCGAATGCGCCTACCTCATGACCGGAGACGATCATTACCTGTCGCTCCTCCGGTCGTTTGTCGATACGCTTCTCAGCCGGGCGAAAACCGTCGAGGGCGACCTTCTTATCCCCTACAAATATGGCCCCGACGGCTGGTACGACTACCGCCCCATGGAAGCGTACATCCTCTCACATCTGTGGCACGCCACGCTTGCGGACGAGGACTGGGACCGTATCGAGCGTGTCAGGAAAGGCACAAAGCACGGTCCCTGGCCATATTTCTACGCAACGGGTCCCGATCCATCGCACCCCGACCAGGAAGTCTGGCGCCCGGACGGCACACTGTTCGACTGGAATCTGGTACGCGCCGATCTCGACGGGAACGAACAGCGGCGCATGGAGTCCCCGCACCTCGCTTTCCTCGGCGGCATCAATCACGAATGGCCCGACAGGGTGCTTGCGGCTGATTTCGACTATGTCTGCCGCAACATCGAGCGCTTCAGGGAAGGTACGTTCAAACACGAATGGGGCAGCCAGACTGTGATCTTCCAGAACCCCGTCCGGACAACAGGGCTCGCCCAGATGACCATGGCAGCGCCGTACCCGTCGTTCAACGGCGGCCTGCTCCGGGGGGAGGTCAGGTATTATGATCCGGACGGGAAACGTCCCGGCCTGCCGCACGATATCGCCGCGCTCGTCGAGAGCATCAGGGCAGACCGGACGGTTGTCACCCTGGTCAATACGAGCGCACTCGACACGCGAAAGGTGATCGTCCAGGCCGGCTCGTTCCGGGAACACGTATTCACCGATGTCACATTCAATGTCAGCGAAAACAGCCCGGACGACTCCTCAACTGAAACCCGGAAAAAGGTGCCGGTGAACAGCTCATATATCGCAGTGGAACTTCCGCCGTCCACCACGGTCACACTCGAGCTCGGGATGCGCCGCTTCGTCAACCAGCCAACCTACGCGTTCCCGTGGCATACGGACTGACAGTTCATACGGCGGGGTACCGTGAAAAGATTCCGGTGCGGCTCTCACTTTTCAGGCTCATGGAGGAATTTCATCATGCGGAACGTCGGATTCATGTTTCCTTTTATCGCTGCGCTGTGCTGGTGCTGGAGCGCGGGCGCCGAACCGGTCGCGATACAGGGTCTTGTCACCATTCAGGCGTCCGTCCGCGAGGCGCCGCCCGATTGGGCGGTCAAACAGCGCCACCTGTTCAGGACAATCGAGGAGGCCGCTCCGCTCTACCTTGCGAAATACACCTATCGTGGCGGGACCATGCGTGAGTCCCGTAAAATCGACGACGATTACGAGAATTTCATTTCCTGGCCCCTGTTCTATATCATGGGCGGCGACGAACGGATCTTCGATTGGGGACTCAAGGAATTCAACGCCATCACCCGCCAGTGGACCTATGATCGTGGAAAGAGCGTTTACCAGGAGTTTGTCGGGCAGTACGACATGCTCCACCTGACCGAAGGCTATGTGGGATTCCAGTACTTCGGTCTCGCCGACCCCACCATCCCGGAAAATATCGACCGTGCGCGCCGGTTCGCCGATTACTACGTCCGCGGCGGAGGACTCGAATCCCCGAACTACGACCCGGAGCACCGGGTCATGCGTTCCATCGTCACCGGAAGCATGGGAGCCTCCGACACTGCCGGTGTGACGTTTTTCCATGCATCGCTCTATCCCTTCGTCAAGACATACGACCCCGGCTGGGACAAGGACCCCGCACGCCGTGAGGAAATCCAGCGGTGGTACGACAGGGCGGTCGTTCAGTGCGACGTTCCGGCGAATCTCGCCATCACCGGGCTTGTTACCCACGCCTACCTGCTCACCGGCGACGAAGCCTACCGTACATGGGTGCTCGATTATGCGGGCGCATGGATAGACCGTATCTCCGAAAACAACGGGATCATTCCCGACAATGTGGGAAGGTCCGGCATCATCGGTGAAAACAGGGACGGCCAGTGGTGGGGCGGATTTTTCGGCTGGAATACACGGTATTCACTCGAAATCATGTTCAATGCCCTCATCACCGCGACCGAATGCGCATACCTTCTGAGCGGGGACGAGCATTACCTGACACTCCTCCGGTCACAGGCGGATGTGCTCCTCAGTCAAGCGAAAACAGTCGACGGCGATCTTCTTATCCCCTATAAATATGGTCCGGAGGGTTGGTTCGATTTCCGCCCCATGGAACCGTACATCCTGTCCCATCTCTGGCACGCCTCGCTTGCGGACGAGGACTGGAACCGTATCGAACGCATCAGGAAAGGCCGTAAGCATGGCCCCTGGGCGTATACGTACACGACCTCCCCCGACCCCTCCCATCCCGAACGTGAATTCTGGCGGTCGGACGGGACCTCGTTCGACTGGAATAAAATCCTCGACGATCTGGCGGAAAACAAGTTCCGCCGCAACGAATCCCCGCACCTCGGGTATCTCGGCGGCATCAACCCCGACTGGCCCGACCGGATACTCGACGCCGAATACGCTCTCACGGCGCGGAATGTGGAGCGCATACAGGCCGGAACCTACAAACACGAGTGGGATGCGCACACTATCCACGCCCAGAACCCGGTTGTCACCTCCGGTCTTGCCCAGATGACCATGGGAGCCCCGTACACCTGTTTCAATGGCGGTCTGCTCCGCGGCGAGGTGCGCTATTTCGACCGGGACCTCGCACGCCCCGGGCTTCCGGCAGATGTGGCGGCGCTCGTGGAAAAGCTCCGTGCCAGCCGCATTGTCCTTCACCTCGTCAACACCGGCGCGTTCGATACGAGGCATGTGATCATCCAGGCCGGCACGTACCGTGAACACCAGTTCGTGGAAGCGACCTACACCGTCATGGAAAAAACCGCCACCGGGGAAACACTCCGGTCTCAGAAAACGGTCAGTGTCAACAGCCCCTGGCTCGCTGTCGAACTGCCACCGTCCACGACAATCACGCTCGAACTCGGGACACGGCGCTTCGTCAACCGGCCGACCTATGCGTTTCCGTGGCAGCAGCAGTAACATGCATTCCATGCGCTTTTCAGGGAGGATTGTATCCATGCGATTTCGAACAGTGTTTCTGACCACGATCATTTTGCTCCGGGGCTGGGATGTTTCGGGGACAGAACCCGCCGACATACCCGGTCTCGTGACCATCACGGCGACCGTCCGTGAGGCGCCCCCCGACTGGGCGGTCATGCAGCGGCACCTCATCCGGACAATCAACGAGGCGGCGCCGCTTTATCTCGACACGTTCACCTTTCCCGGCGGAACCATGCGTGAGCACGGAAAAATCGACGACGATTACGAGTGCTTCAACAACTGGGCGCTTTTTTACACGGTCGGCGGCGACGACCGGTTTCTGGACTGGAGCATCAGACAGTGGAACGCCATCACCCGCCAGTGGACCTACCAGCACGGGAAAAGCGTCCTGAAGGAATTCGTGAAAGAATATGACATGCTCCACCTGAGCGAGGGTTATATGGGATTTCAATATCTCGGGCTAGCTGACCCGGACATCCCTGAGAATATCGACCGTGCGCGGAGGTTCGCCGGTTTCTACCTGAATGAAGACCCGGATGCGCCCAATTACGATCCGCAGTACAGGGTTATCCGGTCCATCGCTACCGGAAGTGCGGGGCCTATTGATCACCAGGGAGGCGAGTACACGCTCAAATACGGCCATGCCTCGCTCTATCCCTTCATCAAGGAGCCGCAGCCGGATATGAGCCGTGATCCCGAATACGGTAAAAAGCTCCAGGAGCTTTACGACAGGGTCATCGTGCCCTGCGACTCCCCGATCAATCTCGCAGTTACGGGGCTTGTCGCCCACGCCTATATACTGACCGGCGACGAGAAATACAAAAACTGGGTGACCGGATATGTGGATGCATGGATGGAGCGCATCCGTGAAAACAACGGCATCATCCCCGACAATATCGGGCGGACCGGCAAAATCGGCGAATACCGGAACGGCCAGTGGTGGGGTGGGTTCTTCGGCTGGGATTCCCGCTATTCCATCGAAATCATGTTCAACGCGCTTATCACAGCGTCAGAGGCGGCGTACCTTGTCAGCGGAGACCCGCGGTATCTCGATCTTTTAAGGTCGCAGACCGATGTTCTCCTCTCGCGGGCCCAAACACGGGGTGGAAACCTCCTCGTACCCTACCGTTACGGCCCCAACGGCTGGTACGATTACCGGCCGATGATGCCCGGCATACTCAGCCATCTCTGGCACTGCTCGCTCGACACCGGGGACTGGGAACGAATCGAGCGCATAAGAAAAGGGGTGAAGAACGGACCCCACCCGTACGCCTATGCGATGTCGCCGGAGCCGCCGGCGCCCGGTTCCGAGGAATGGCGCCCCGACGGCACCATCCTCGACTGGAACGAGGTCGTCAGGATAGACGATTTTGAAAACCTCAACCGGCTCAACGAGAAACCGCATCTCCGGTTTCTTGCCGGCGATAATCCCTCATGGCCCATGAACATCCTCCGGGCCGAATACGAAAGAACCGCCATAAACGTCCGGCGGATCACCGACAAAACCTATGTCCATCCCTGGACCAGCCAGCGCATAGTCGCCCGTAACCCGGTGTCGGTCAACGGGCTTACCCAGATGACCATGGGCGCTCCGTTCCCGAGCTTCAACGGAGGCCTGCTCATCGCCGCGGTCCGTTATTTCGACCTGGAACGCAAGCGCCCCGGTCTGCCGGAAGATGTAGCCGCCCTCGTCGAGAACATCGAATTTGTGCGGACGGTCGTAAAGCTCGTCAACACCAGCGCCCTCGAAACCCGGCGGCTGATTGTACAGGCCGGGGCGTACGGTGAACACGACTTTACGACTGTCGCTTACAGCGCCGCTCCCGAACAGGCCGCACACGGTAACACGGAAAGCACGGCAGCGGTCAACCGGCCCTTCTTCGCGGTGGAACTTCCCCCGGGGACCACAATAGTTCTCGACATCGGCACACAGCGGTTTGTCAACCGTCCGGGTTATGCATTCCCCTGGAACCGGTGAAAAACAGGTTGGGAATTGACAGTTATATTAGTGGAGTTTACTCACTTCTTTCTTATTGAGGTTACAGAAATAAATTTATAATAAATATCTAATAATTATATTATAATAAGTAAAAATTCCCCTTGACAAAAAAATAAATCCAGTTTATTTTGTATATTCAGAAAATTCATTAAATAATTTATTTACTCCCTATCATTGCACAGCAATGGTAGGTTTATTGACTCCAAGGGGTTAGGTAATTCTAACCCCTTGCTTCTTTAATTTACAAGGGAATTGATTATGTCTAATTTCCAACGTGTTATGGTATTTATTGATGGCAGTAACTTTTATTTTTCTTTGAAAAAAGTTAGAGGTAGTGCCAAAATTGATTTTCAGTATTTAATAAAGAAACTTGTTGGAATTCGTAATCTTATTAGAGTTTACTATTATAATGCTCCTGTTAATCAATTTGAAGTACCCGAACAATATAAAAACCAACAAGCCTTTTTCGTAATGTTAAAAAAATCTGTAGATTATCTTGAAATAAAGCTTGGTAAATTAGTAAAAAGAGAAGGAAGAAACGTTGAAAAGGGAGTTGATGTAAAATTAGCTGTAGATATGGTTGTGCATGCAGCACAAGACAACTATGATACAGCCATTTTAATTAGTGGCGATGGAGATTTTTCAGATGCTGTAAATTTTGTTAAAAACAAAGGGAAGCATGTAGAATTAGCTTTCCCTGATCAACAATGTTATAATTTAAAACAAATCTGTGATAAATTTATTCTTTTAAATGATGAATATTTAAGAGAGTTTTCTTAATTATCATCATCTTCAAAATCAAATGGTATTTGCTGAAGGGGGAAGAATGGAAGAAGTTGTCTGGACAGGAAAAGCTGACAGATGCCAACTCTGCCTAAAGAAGCTGAAAGATAGCTTCGTGGAAGGAGTTGTGCTTCCTGATCGGTATTGGACTGTGATGTGCATAGACTGTCACGCTGTCTATGGAAATGGACTTGGAACAGGGAAAGGACAAAAGTATGAAAAGCAAGGTAGCAAGTTTGTCAAAGTAGCTGGTTAAAAACAAATCGGACAAATAATATACGATTTAACATATTGGAACTTGTTTGTACAGTCGGCGATAGAAAGTGCTTATAATGGACAATCCTTTTAAAATCCGTCCAATAGTATCCTCGTTTTTTTTCTTTAATCCCAATTTACCGCCTGCTTCAATGATTATTTTTACCAAGTCACCGCCAATCATCAAAATCTTAAAGGCAATAGCATAGGCAAGCATAGCTATCTCGATGAGCTTATTTATGCGCCTTAAGGTTCTAACCATTATTTTCTCAATCCCGATGTCCTGCTTCATAACTCTGAAAAAATCTTCTACAGACCATCTGTATCGATAAGTTTTCATGATTCTGGTAACATTTTCAAAGCACTCAACTTTTAATAAAAAGAAGTGGGTAAACTCCAGTTATATTATACTTGACTGTTATTATCATATTACTGATATTTATTATGATTCGTCATGACCTTGTCCGGCCGTTCAGTATAATTGAAAAAAACAGGAGGATAATTCTATGCGGGTCATAAGAACTCTGCTCGCTATCAGTTGTATGATGACACTCGTACTGCCGTCCGTCGCCTACACCCAGCAGGCATACCTGAAGCCCGGCGCAGCATTCCCGAATTCTGTCACCGTCCCCGGTCTTGTGACTGTCACCGCCACAGAACGTAAGGCGCCCCCGGCGTGGGCGTTGATGGAACGTCACCTCATTGACACCATGAACCATGCGGCCCCGGAATTTCTCGCCAAGTACGCAGACCGCGGTGGAAAGATGCCCCTGATCGGCAAACCGGACGATATGTACGAGGTTTTCCTCAACTGGCCGCTTTTCTATGCGCTCGGGGGAAGCGAGGAGATTCTCGACTTGAGCATCCGGCAGTGGAACGCGATAACCCGCGAGCTGACCTATACTGTCAAACGTCTCGACAGGGAATTCGTTGTTCACTACGACTGGTTCCACAACGCCGAGAGTTACAAGTATTTCTACTATTTCGGGCTTGCCGACCCGCAGATTCCCGAAAATCTCGACCGTGCGGAGCGGTTCGCGATGATGTTCACGGGCGAGGATTCCCTGGCGCCCAATTATGACCCGGTACACAGGATCATGCGGTCACCGAGCACCGGCTCGACCGGACCATCGTTTGAACAGAACTGTGTGTATGCTCTCAACTACGGCCATGCGAGCCTGTATCCGCTCGTCAAGGAGGCATTTGTTCCCGGCTGGGAAAAAGACCCGCTCAAGTACGATGAGATACAGAAGCTCTACAATAAAGTCGTCATCAGCGGTGACACACCCGTTTCGCTGAACGCGTGCGCCCTTGTCGCAAACGCCTATCTGTATACGAGCGACGAGAAATACCGCGCATGGATCGTCGGGTATGTCGATGCCTGGATGGAAAGGATCAGGGAGAACAACGGCATCATACCCGACAACATAGGGCCGACCGGGAAAATCGGAGAGAACCGCAACGGTCAGTGGTGGGGAGGTTTTTTCGGATGGAACGCCCGGTATTCCATACACATGATATTCGGCGCGCTTACCTCGGCTGCGGAAACAGCATACCTTGTGACGGGCGATCCGAAATATCTCGATCTTCTTCGCTCCCAGATAGATGTCCTCTTGAACAATTCGAGAACCGAGAAGGGTCAGCTCCTCGTCCCCTATAAGTACGGCCAGGACGGCTGGTTCGATTACCGGCCATACGAGGCCCGGGAGCTCGGTCACCTCTGGAACATGTCCATGGACCCCGGAGACCGAGCGCGGATCGATCGGCTGCTCAAGGGGAGCAAGTACGGTCCGAACCCTTACGACAATTACAACGATTTCAAGCTGACAGTTACCGGGGACAGGACATTCCAGTGGAAACCGGACGGGACGCTCCGTGATTACACCGCCGCGGTCCCGACCGGCGATATCGGCGACGAACGTCAGGAACAGGAGGAGCTCAACGAGGCGCCGCGTCTTTTATTCCTTGCCGGTAAAAATCCCGGTTTTCCTGAAAAAATCCTCACCGCCAATTACACGGAACTGCTGCGCCGCATCGAAGAAAGCCGTTCTATCGTGGATATCTATAAAGTTCCAGGGCTGATAAGCGAGGAACTCGCCGGTCTGAATCCGGTGGTCACAAAGGGGCTCGTGTTCCTGACACTCGGCAGCCCGCAGGCGATATACAACGGCGGACTGCTCCAGGCGCGCGTCCGGTATTTCGATCCTGACAGGGCACGACCCGGCCTGCCGGAGGATGTGGCGGCTCTCATCGACACCCTCGATGCCGTCCGCACCGTGCTCACCCTGGTCAACCTGAACGCCTTCGAAACCCGCCTGGTCATCGTTCAGGGCGGTGCTTACGGGGAGCATGAATTCACCGGGGTCCGTTACCGTGAAGCCTCAAGGGACAACGGCGGGAATACGGTATATACGGACAGGTCCGTTCCGGTAGGGAAGAAATACTTCGCGGTCGTACTGCCGCCGTCCTCATCGATAAGGCTCGACATGGGTATGCGACGGTTTGCGAACAGGCCCTCCTACGCGTTCCCGTGGCACTGAGCCTGGGGCTGATATTCATCGCGTTTTGGAGACTTTTTAAAACGCTTATCGAGATGACTCCACTAACTTGAAAATTATTTCTAAAAGCCCCCTTCTTGTCCTCCCGCTCCGCTGCGTCAGAGCAACAGCGCGACGAGTGCGACACAGCACCAGCGCGGCGAGTCGGACATCCTTCCCCCAGAGGGGGCAGGAATATAACCGCTGTAAATTAAGTAACTTGCCCCCTTTGGGGGAAAGTCGGGCGTCAGCCCGGAAAGGGGGCATTAACGATCGCTGTTTTAACTAGATAGGCATTCTTTTTTAAATATCGTGAGCATACCACACTTTTGACAGCAGGCACAGGGAACAAAATGGTATTGCGGTTTCCCTGTGCCTGTTTATATTTAACCGAGAAGTGTCCGGACAATCATTTACCGGTTTCGATCCCGCATTGCTGACACATATCATGGAGGCATATCATGAAAAGTCGATCCATGGTTTTCGGTTTTATCGCAGTTTTTATGGTTATTTCATCCGCTGTCACCGGAGAGACGCCCGTAAGCGCCCTGCCCGACATGACGACAGTAACCGCTTCAGTGCGTGAAACTCCGCCGGCGTGGGCTGTCATGGAACGTCACCTCATGAAAACGATGGAGGCGGCGGTGCCGGTCTATGTGGACAGGTTCACCCTGCCCGGCGGGACACTGTACGGCGGTGGTCCCTGGGATGACCTGTACGAGATGTTTTACAACTGGGCGCTGTTCTATTCTATGGGCGCCGGCGAGACCCTGCTCACCCATGCGGTGGATGAATACAATGCACTCACCCGTCACTGTACGGTCTATGCCGACAGCGCCGCAGACTACCACCACCAGCTCTATCGTGAGTTCCCGCGTCACGACGACTGGTTTCACATCAGCGAAGGGATCATGCTTTTCTACGATCTCGCCCTCGGCGACCCGACCATCCCGGAGAATATCGACCGTGCCCGAAGGTTCGCTGGTTTCTACATGAACGAGGACCCGGAGTGTACCGGCAATTTCGATCCCATCCATAAGCTCATTCCAGCCATCAACTCCGGGAGCCAGGGGCCGGTCGGGGATTTCGGAGCCTCGTACATGCTCAACTTCGGGCATGCATCGCTTTATCCGGTGGTGAAAGACCTCGAGACGGACTGGGAGAAGAACCCACAGCGGCGGGAGGAAATTAACAAACGTTACGATGAGATTGTCAACTGGTGCGATGTGCCGGTCAATCTCGCGGCGACCGGGCTTGTCACCAACGCGTATCTCTATACGGGAGACGAAAAATATAAAAAGTGGGTCCTCGATTATGTCGATGCATGGATGAAACGTATAGAAGAGAACAACGGCATCCTGCCCGACAACATCGGACGAACGGGGAAAATAGGCGAGTACCGTGAAGGCCAGTGGTGGGGCGGATTTTTCGGCTGGACGGGCAGGTATTCCGTGCACATGATTTATTCCTCGCTCTGCGTGGCATCGGAATGCGCCTATCTCGTGTCGGGAGACCCGAAATACCTCAACCTGCTCCGTTCGCAGGTGGACGTGCTCCTCGAAAACGCCCGGTACACAAAAAAAGAAAAACAGATGCTCGTACCGTACAAATACGGCCCTGATGGGTGGTTCAGCTACCGTCCCCCGAGGATTTACGATCTCGCCCATCTCTGGCACAACTCGATGGACCCGGAGGACTGGAAACGAATCGAGAAGGTCATGGCAGGACACAGGTATTACCCGCTCGCCTATTCCGGTACCTGGGGCCAGAACATGCTCAACGCACTCGACACCGGGAGTTATATACCCGAAAAACCATTCGACTGGACGTATATTCCAATCGAGGGAGACCGTAACATCGATTTCCCGACCGAATACGCCCGCCTCATGTATTATGCGGGCAAGAACCCGGACTGGCCCGAAAAGATACTCGCCGCGGACTTTTGTGAAACGGCGCGGCGGATGGATTTCATGCGGAACGATACACGCGATATCAGCGACATCAACGCCGACGACCTGTACCCTAACAATCCTGTCATCACCAAGGGGCTCACGCAGGTCATGTTCGGCGCCCCGCAGACTATATACAACGGCGGGCTCCTCCAGGCGCGGGTCAGATACTTCGACACCAGCCGCATGCGTCCCGGACTGCCGGAGGATGTGGCGGCGCTTGTCGAGGAACTGGGATCCGAACGGACAGTCGTAAAACTTATCAACCTCAGTGTTGTGCACACCCGCCGCCTGATCATCCAGGCGGGTGCATTCGGAGAGCACGAGTTCACCACGGCGGATTTTGATACGGACGAAAAGGGCGTTTCATCCACAGGTGGGAAAACCGTCACGGTCAACAGCAGGTATCTCGCCGTCGAACTTCCCCCGGCGACATCGGTAAGGCTCGACATCGGAACCCGGAGGTTTGTGAACAAGCCCTCGTATGCGTTTCCCTGGCATGGAAAGAATTGAGTGGAAAGGATTTCGCAGAAATGACCGAACATCCCGGAATTTCAGGAGTCGTGCCGGTGCTCCAGATGCCCTATCAGGACGACGAGCGAATCGATTACGAGACGCTCAAAAAGGAAGTGGACCATGTGCTGTCCGCCGGAAGCGATGGTGTTACGCTTGCGCTCGCGTCTGAACTGATCCGCCTGACCCGCGATGAGCGTCTCGAACTCACCCGCCTCCTGCCTGAAATGACTGCCGACTGCAACCTGTCCGCGACTGTCACCATATCGGTCGGTGCCGAAACCTCGCGCGATGCTGCGATGTATGCGGAAGCCGCCGAAAAGGCGGGCGCGGAAGCCGTCATGGCGATACCCCCGATAGCGACCCCGCTCTCCGCGGAAGAAAAATTTGCATACTACTCGGCGATTCACAATGCAGTGACCCTGCCGCTTGTCGTGCAGGATGCGAGTGGCTATATGGGCGGAGAAAAAATGACTGTCGAAATCATGGCGCGCCTGAGAGGCGAACTGGGGCCGAGGATTTATTTCAAACCGGAAGGCATTCCCATCGGCCCGACAATATCACTGCTTCAGCTGGCGCTCGGCGGCGACGGTGTTATTTTCGACGGTAGCGGCGGCTACCTGCTCATCGACTCGTTCCGCCGCGGGATTTCAGGTACGATGCCCGGCTCCGACCTCGTTCGGGGGATTGTGGAGATTTGGCGTGCGCTCAAAAAGGGAAACGAAGACCGTGCCTACGAGGTGTATTTTCCTCTTGCCGCCGTCGTGATCCTCCAGACGGGTTCGCTCGATACCTTTCTTGCAGTGGAAAAACACCTGCTCGTGAAACAGGGGGTGTTCAGGAATTCCTTCATCCGGCGTCCGGTGTCGTATGTGCTCGACAGGCACACCGCCGCGGAAGCCGAACGCCTATATGACAGGCTCTGCGCAGTCCTGAAAAAAAGAGCTTGACCTGTTAATGATTGCGGATTTCAGATTTCGGATTGCGGATTACGGCGCGAAACGTTCTTTAAAAGATTTCAAATTCATGACCCCTTCTTGTGCCGCAGGAGAAGGGGAGCACAATCAATGACGGATGTATCTTTTCACCCTCTTTCACGTGTGAGAGAGGGGGATCAAGGGGGTGAGTGATCTTACGCTGTAGAAAATCCAAAAGTGTATGAATAATTTGGGTTAAAATGCTCATGCATCACCGGAGCAGCAGCATCTTATGAGCCGCGGCATACTGCCCCGCTCTCAGGCTCGCAATATACAGTCCCGACGACACCGGCGAACCGTTCCCGTCTTTCCCGTCCCAGGATACGGTATGAACACCGGGAGCCATCGATTGGGATACCAGAATCCTGATCTTCTGCCCTGCCATGTTATAGATTTCGAGCACCGCAGGCCCCGCTTCGGGTAGCACAAACTCTATGGTCGTGGTCGGGTTGAAGGGATTGGGATACGAGCCCCGCAGGGAAAATTCAAGCGGTTCCGCCTTTTCTTCCGCGGCAACAGTTAACGGCGTGGAGAGAGAAAACGATAGATATTCGCTTTCCATGTGATCTTCTATGATGCCCGATACCCAGTAGAAATAATCCGCTCCTCCACGGAGACCGTACATATCGACGAACCGGGTCTCGCCCGAGGGGACAGTCCCGAGGATCACTGCCTGTGTCAGTTCGGCATTCCATACATCATCGAGTGATTCGAACGACGAGAATTCACGGGGATTGCTCAACCGCGATTTTCTCGACCGGTAGACGACATAACCCGTAAGCAGATCATCCTCGGGGGAAAGCCCCCATTCAAGGGTGACCGCGAGATCCTCACCGGGACCTGTATGTGAGGCGGTAAGTCCGGTCGGCGGTTCGGGACGGTTCAGGTCGAAACGCACAATGCTGCCGTCGGACATCCCGATCCATTTCACGTTTCTCCGATCGGCTGCAATGGCACGGATATTGACGAGCGGCACTCCCTCGACATCAGTGTAAGATCTCCATGTATGGCCGTCGTAGCTCAGCAGTCCTTCTCCGACAGTGCCGACCCAGATGACATCCTGGGAATCAGACAGCACCGCATTCACATACTGGTTCGTAAGACCGTTGTCGGTCGTAAAAGTCGACCAGTCCGCACCGTCGAAATTCGTTACTCCGCCGCCGTACGTGCCGAACCATCCGACACCTTCACTGTCAACCGCGACAGCCTGCACGTTATCTTCAGCATTACCACCGAGAACGGTATATTTTGTGAACGAAACCCCGTTGTACCGCGTCACACCCTGGAGCGTGGCGATCCAGATCGTCCCGTCCCGGCCGACCGCGAGAGAGTTGACATACGCGCTGGACAGGGACGTGGAATACTGCGTCCACGATGAACCGTCGAATTTCAGCACCCCCATGCCTACTGTGCCGAACCACATCGCACCGTTTTTGTCCTCGACGATATCTGAAATGAAATTAGTGACAGGACCATTCTCAGTGCTTTCGGTGTACCCGGTAAACGAGGAGCCGTCATAGCGTGAAATCCCTTCGTATGTCCCGAACCAGACGTCACCCGTGCTGTCCACATATACCGACATGATTATATTGTCAAGAAGCCCGTCCGCGGTGGTCAGCTGAAGATAGGACGAGTCCGTGGTGTTGAACCTGAGCGCTCCGTTATCGGTGGCAATCCAGAGATAGTCGCCGTCAAAGGCGAAATCGTTTATATGGTTGACATCCGCGATTTTCAGGCAGACACCCTGGGCCATGACGGAAACCGCACTTATAATGAAAAAAGAAAACAGCCATACAATAAGCCTTTTGCTGTTCATCAATCCTCCTCGCCGGTAATCGAGAGAGCAAAGCATGATATATTTTCAGTTCTATCTATTTCCCATCCGACAAAAAAATAATATACCATACATACACTGAAAACGAAAGTTTAAAATATCTTTCTGGCAACCCCCTATTTTTTCAGATCATCTCCTGCAAGACATGGTCTTACATTTTATAGACAGGATTTACAAGATTTACATGATATATTATGGAGTATTTTCAATCTTGTTAATCCTGCCAATCCTGTTAATCCTGTCGTATTTTTTTGTCAATTCATTTTTTAAGCATATCGTGAGACTTCGATTTCATAAGGACAAACAAAATTTCCTCTAAACTCCGTTTCCTGCTCATTACCCGGTTATTGAATTTTTATAATGACTGAATTCACAAGTTTTATAATTAATATATTATTTATAAACAACATATTATATTAATTCTTCGTCTGGATTTTGGGGGGGTGCCAGTAAAATATCTTTCGTTCATAATGGTCAGTACCGGGAGGCACAAGAACAAAAATTTGATATTGCCCTTACACTGAAATTACCGTATTTTTTCACATTTATCCGGGATTGTCATTCCCCTGTTCGGTGCATTTTTTGAATCACCTGTTTCACGGTGGTATATATTACTTCTTATTGCCTGAGTGTCTGCGGCGCACAACACATAAAAAAGACAACTCTCATTCTTTGAGATGAGTGAACTATGACAGGAACTTACCGCTTTATACGGTTCACACCACCCGTGAATGTCATAGTCGTGCTTTTTATACTATTTTTCTCGGTTCCGGAAAACCTCATGGCTCTTGTATTTCCCGAAACGGAATTGAAAATATTCCAGTTCCCCGCCAACATGATTCCGAGGATCGACGGGAATCCCGGGGACTGGGACATCGTTCCCGAAGAGTACGTGTACGGCACCGATATTCTGCTCGATGTCGAACCGCTGGAACCCGGTAACAATGCGATTGCACGAAAAACTCCGGTCGATCCCAGTGACCTGGATGTCAGAATCCGGGTCGGATGGGTGAAAGGTATGAACCGCCTGTATGTCCTGTACGAAGCCTATGACAATTACTGGGATTTCGGTCTTCCCGGAACACGTAACGATATACTCGAACTCGTTGTAGATGCGGACCTCTCAGGCGGTGATTTTATTTTTCAGCATTTCGACGAGGAAACGTATCTGACCTCGCCGCTCCAGAGAGGCACCCACGCACAGAATTACCACATCTGCACACCCGCCGTCGACAAGAGCTGGGCTATGGTATGGAACTGCCCGACGTGGCTCAACAAGCTTCCCTACCTGAACTGCGCATATTCATACAGTTTCAAGCACGGCGAGAGCGGCAGGCTCATCATGGAATGCTGGATAACACCGTTCGATTATCTGTCCTTCCATGGCCCCGAATATTCAGCTCTCTCGCGTCTCGAGGAGAATTCGGTCATCGGTTTTTCCTGGCTGATTGTCGACTGGGACGGCGGAGAGAGCCCTCACGCGCTCGCCTGCCTGTCCCATGAGGTCATGATGGTTCACGACGGTTTGTACCTCAGGCCATTCCGGCTGATGCCGCTTGAAGAGCGGTTTCTGAAGCCGATAGACGCCGATTTCACGTTCACCATTCTCGACGACTCAACAAGGACGGTCGGGTTCAGAGACCTTTCACGGGGAGATATCACCTCGTGGAAATGGGAATTCGGCGATGGCGCCACATCGACGGAACAGAATCCGGTTCACTCCTTTTCCACCCCGGGGTACGCCAACGCGCAGAGTGCGACCCTGCACATCAAGGGTCCTGCCGGGAAATCGGAGCATTCGCTCATCCTCGAAATTCTCTTTAAAACCACCCGTTGACAGGGGACTGTTGTACAAAATATCGAACCCAAATGGAATACCAGATGAAATTACCGAATATAAAACATCGCCTGCTTGAATATAAACACCGGACGAGCTGCGCTGTTATCGCTGTGTTAGTCCTCATCGTACATTATTCCACAGCCCAGGCACTGAGCAATCCCGGGACTGTGCTGAAAGTTTTCCAGTTTCCCTCGAACATGATTCCCAGGATCGACGGTGATCCGAGCGACTGGGACATCGTCACGGAGGATTATGTATACCGGACGGACCTCCTCATCGATACCGAAGAAGACGACCGTGTCCCTCGTAATACGCCTGCGGACCCCGGAAGCATCGATGTCAGGGTGATTGTCGGCTGGGTCAATGGAATGAACCAGCTCTACTTTTTGTTCGAAGCATACGACGACTGCTGGGAATTTGACTCTCTGGAGAGGGGGCAGGATTTGCTTGAGATCATCGTCGATGCGGACCTCTCCGGGGGCGATTTCGTCTTCCGTGATTTCGACATTGTCAAAGATAAATGGAGTCTGGTTCAGAAGGGTACGCACGCCCAGAACTATCATATATATGTGCCCGCCGTCGACAGAAGTTGGGCGATGGTCTGGCACTGCCCGTCATGGATCAACGACCTTCCCTATATGAACTATGCGTGTTCGTATAATTTCAAGTCCGGCGAGAGCGGCAACCTCGTTATGGAATGCTGGATCACACCGTTCGACTATGTATCGTTCGACAGCCCCGCATACTCGTCGTTATCACAGCTCACGGAAAACTCGATCATTGGACTGTCATGGGTTGTATCGGATTCCGATCGCGGGAAACACAGCCTGCTGAACCTTTCGCATACCATACTCGATGTCCACAATGCCGATTACCTTCGTGCTTTCAGGCTTATGCCCCTCGAGGAGAGGTTTCTCGATCCCATCGATGCGGGATTTACGTTCACCATCGTAGATAAAGATACGAGAACGGTGGCGTTCAAGGACCTTTCCCACGGCGAGGTCACATCCTTGAAATGGGAGTTCGGCGACGGCTCCACATCCTCGGAACAGAACCCGATCCATACATACAGGGTGAACGAAAACTACGGGGCATATACCGTCACCCTCACTGTGAGCGGGCCGGCGGGCACTTCAAGGTACTCCGCACTCATGGAGGTCGTTTTCAGGTAGCCCCGAACGGGGTATACAGGAGAAACAGGGGGAGGAATCAGGCGGTTACGGATTATATCCGCCTGTGATTATGCAGTCGAGCCGATACGGATAAAAGCAGTCTATTCATTATTTCGGAAAGCAGTACCCGCATACATACCGGAATTTTCTCCCCCGCAAATCCGAGAGGTCAGGTATTCACACTATTTAACGTCCTCGAGCGGCGGGTACTCTTCACCGGTGATGGTTTTTATCGCTTCGGTTATTCTATATTCTTCATCAAGAGTGGCCATGTCGTACATCTTCTTCAGATAGGAAACAGCGGGCTGGTAACAGTTCTTGCCCAGACTGTTTATAGCCTCGATGCGGACATATTTGTTTCTATCCCGCAGTGCCTCGATCAGGAACTCACCCGCCACGGTGCTGTCCGGATAACCGCCCGGTGAAGACCATCCGAGCGCCTGTACGGTCACAAACCGGACGAGATCGCTTTTGTCCCTCAGCGGAACCGCGAAATCCGCGGCTCGTATGTTCGCTTCCTTGTGATTACGGTACATATACAGGGCGTTCACGGAGGCTGCACGAACACTGTCCACAGGGTCACGGAACATCTTGAAAATAAATTCCGTCGCAGGGGGATAATACAGATAACCGATCGAGGTCACCGCAGCATGCCGTACGCCGGAAACGGAATCATCCAGGGCTTTCACGAGGTATGGAAGTGCATTTTCGTGGCCGATGCTTCCAAGCGAACGCGCCGCGGCTTCACGGGTTGCGGAATTGGGGTTTTCGAGCTGTCCGGCGATCGGCTGGATTAGGGTTGTATCGGGATAACTCCCGAGAATCTGCACCGCGAGAAAGACAAGCCGTTCTTTGTCACTTTTCAAAAGTCCGACCAGTTTTCGCTGCGTATAGGGATTTTTTCTCATGGTCATCAATCTCGATCCCGCGAGTCTTCTGGTTGTCGGATTATCGTTGTCAAGATCCCTGATAAAGCCATCAGTCAAATCCGGCGAACACCCGCCGATCAAAAGAAACGACATAACTGTCAGGAAAACAAGTCTTTTAAATACCATTATATTTTCACCTCACAGATAGAAATCACAATTCATCGTTCAGAATAAAAGGGAGAAAAACATCTTTTACCGAAGTATATAATAAACAGGAACGCCTCACAACTATTTTTTTTTCATTAATTGTACCAGAAGATTTCCACATGAAATAAGATAAATAGACGGCGCCGGAAATGCCTTCTCCTGCGCCGTCGATAATCACCTGTTTGTATTATTCTGTCTTCAATCCCCAGAATATACTTTTTTCATTGAACTTTCAAGCAGTTTTCGGTGCTGCCATGTGAACAAGTACCAGACAACAGCGATTATTGTAAAACTGGTAAGACTGAAAATAACCAGTTTCAGCAGACTAAAAACTCCCGCCAAAAATACCCTTATATCTGCTCCTGGACCCATTATTGATCCTATTGCGATCTGTAATCCAATGAAAGTGCCGATAAAACCAAGAATAACCATTATGGCCGCCCAGAAAAGCATAGCGTTAATACTTCCTCCCAGTTTTGTGAGTCGCTCGTGAGGTTTTTTAATGAAAAGCAGATAAGCGTTTTTTAACCCAACAATTGAAATTAAAGCCAGAATGGCAACATTTACCAGCCCGACAGGTCCCATTTCCCTAATAAAATTTATCATAGCTGAAATCTCCTTATATATTATTTCTCGTTATCTTAAAAAAAATACGCCTGTTCCTTTTCCTCAATATTCAGAATTTTCAGTGTCAAGATGAGCCATAATACAGCACCGGCGACTGCGGCAGCGAAACTGAAACATATCACGGTAAAACTTCTGTATAAAAGAATTACAGTGTTATTCAGCTTTTCCGTTCCGAATTTTACCATCGTATGTATGAATTCCTGCAACTCTACGAAAAATCCAAGTATACCCGTAATGATGACCAAGCAGCTGATAAAAATAAGCAATGGCAGTCCCTGGTGTAAATTCTGTACGGTATAATCACGCTTAATATATATTTCGTAAAATTTTGGTATGGAAATGCCAATAATGCAAATAATCAGTCCACCTGTAAACCAGTTAAAGTAACTATTGGAATACTTTTCAGAACTGATTATCACTCCGGATACAATAACACCGACTATAATAAGCAGAGAAATCCATAGGGTGATTTCGATGAGATGCTGCATTTTCTTTGAAAGTTTTCGAAGCATTTTTCTTACCGGAGTTTCGTGAACTTCAATCAGTTGATTGATTACCCTATCATCCGCAGCAATTTTTTCCAGCGCTTTCAATTCAGCCTCAGCTTCACCAATGCCTTGTTGGATATAAATGTTGTATGTATCTTCCAGATCGGCGGCAATTTCTTTTATAATCATATATTTCAGCGGCTGAGGTAACATAAGCTTCTCGTTCATGCGCTTGAGGATAGGAAAAAATCTCCTCATTATTGACCTCCCGTTATTGAAAACAGTGTGGAAAAGAAAATTTTCAAGTCATTATTAAGATTTGTCAGATAGTTTTTACCACGAGAAGTAAGTGTGTAATACTTTCTTTTTCTCACCCCTTCGACATGTTTCCACTTGCCTTGAATAAATCCCATTTTTTCAAGCTTGTGTAAAATCGGGTAGAGAGTACCGTGATTGAACTGGAACATACCGTTGCTTTTTTCTTCAATTTCCAGAGCGATCTGATAACCATGCCTCTGGCCATCTGAAAGTGCGGATAATATTAAGGCTTCATTACTTATTTTCACGAGAGAAGCTATTTCAAATTCGGTAGATTTCATTATATCTTCTATTATATAGATTGTCGATATATCGAGAGTAATTATATAGATTGTCGATATATTTGTCAAGCAAAATGTTGGCTTTCTCCGAAAAGTTGATTTAGTATTGGTATTGACAACACAGTAATTCCCCCGGGAGAAATTGAGATCAATGCTACTTTATCACAGTTTATCATGAATGAAAACAGATTGTTCACAAGTATCGATCCTGTCGACGATGAATGGTTTGATTTTCCTCTGTTCGAGCCGGGTCCCGCTGTTGCGCTGACAATAAAAGTCCGTACCAAAAATATTATCCTTATATTACTTTCACGCGGCAATAACGGAGAGATTTTCACAGGGGCTGAACTGGATTTTATTTCAACCGCGCTCACTCAAATCGCCTGTGCGGTCGATACCGCACGTCTTATCAGGGAATTGAAAAACTCATACAATGAACTTAAATATATGCAGGAAAAACTGGTGAGGTTTGAGCGGATCGAGGCAATCAATCAGACTGTGGTGACATTGAACGATAAAATCAACAGTCCGTTGACTGTCATACAGGGACATACCGAATTGATTCGAAAGCGAATGTCCGGCGACGATATCAATATAATCCATTCACTCGATATCATCGAGGAATCGGTCAACCGATGCAGCGATATCATGTAAAACTGAAAAATATAACTGAACCGGCAATAAAACTTTATGCACAACCCAACACCACCATGATAGATATCGAGCTTTCAAAGTTTAACAGCGAAACCACCGGGTAAGTCCAACCGCAGGCACCCTTTACTTGATTTTCAGCCGCGCCATCCTGTTGATGGCCGCCGCGAGTTCATAAGCGCGGAATGACGCCAGATCTCCCATATACCTGTTCGAGAGTGCGTCGAGCCCGATAGTCTCAACCCGTTTGATCACTTTTTTGACCGCATCGTTCAGTGAAGTAGATCCATCCATCAGGCGGTGCACCATTGAAATTCCCCGGGCGATCGCCCGTCCCTGGGTGGTGCTCACAAGTTGTGTCACACGTGTCAAATCAATGAATTCATCGCCGTACTGGACATATCCCGCACCGCGCATTATCGTGCGGGACCCTGTCTCGTCCTTGATCGGTTCGAGGCTGAACGAGAGCGGACGTCGCTGGGAAGGAAGCACAAATGTTTCCGGGACTTCCGGAATCCTGCCTGACGGCTGGTTTTCTGCGATGCGGCGTGCCTCTGCTGTCACTGCATGGACCCTGAATTTTTTCAGTGTAAGGACGGTATCGGCGATATCGAAAAAATCACCCGAACCACCGACGACAACCGACGAAACACCATGCCGGTCCCTGAGAACGGGAAGGAGGTCAATGATCCGTATCAGCGGTTCTTCCTCATGGGGAAGGAGCTTCTGGATCCGTGCATCACGATCAATAAAACTGGACACAGTCGTCTCGTCATCAAACAGAAGCAGTGATGTCCCGATTTCGAGTGCCTCCATGAGATTCGCGGCAAATGATTCCACAGGTCCCGCTGATTCCGACGAAAAACGCTGGTAATCGACCGTTCCCTTCCGGGACTTTATCAGCGGCGAAAGATCAACGTCGACCACTCTCCGGCCTTCATCGACACGGATACCGACCGCATCGGGCACGGTGACCGCCAGTTCCCTGCCGTCGCCGAACCGGTGGTTATAGACGCCGAGTTCCACCGCACGGAGGAGAGTCGTTTTCCCCTGAGAATACCCCCCCGTCACCAGCGTGATTCCCCGTGGAATCCCCATCCCGCGGACCGATCCCCTGTTAGGGAGTTCAACAGTGACCGCCAGTTCATCCGGAGAAGTAAACCGGACAGGCCGGTCGGATACAGTGGAGGCCCCCGTATTCAGAATGCTCCCGTCGGCGATAAACGCCACGAGCCCACGGTCGGCAAGCATGGTTCTGAGCGCATCGGCATCCTCGTTCGTTTCAATCCAGTCGGCAAGTTTTTCACCGTCGATGTTATCGAATACGAGGCTTTCCCTGATTGTCGCAGGCACTTTTTTCTGAAATAGTTCTACAGCCGACTGCGCGTGAACCTTTCTCCTCTGCACCGGGAAAAGCACGGTGAATCGCACTTCA
>Ga0315284_10000519_pt1 | contig 52417 bp, 43 predicted proteins | sample YL17G09_16_MG_FD_203696 | JGI IMG/M metagenome (GOLD analysis project Ga0315284, IMG submission 203696) | Sediment microbial communities from Yellowstone Lake, YNP, Wyoming, USA - YL17G09_16 | ecosystem: Environmental > Aquatic > Freshwater > Lake > Sediment | place: USA: Wyoming | collected...
CCCTGAGTGAAGGTTTCACCGTCGGAGCCGGTTTCGTTATCGCAGAGGATGGCGTAGTGGCCGTAGAAAGCGGTGAAGGGCCGCGGGCCGACTCCGCCGCGGCGCGCTCGTTCGGTCGTCCAGACCTTGCGGTTCAATTGCGCCAGGATCATGGAAGCGACCCAGCCGCCGCCGTTGTGCCGCACGTCGAGAATCATGCCCGGCTTGTCGCACTGCGGATAATACTGCATGCCGTATTCCCTCAATCCCTGCGTGCTCATGTCCGAGAAGTGAGCATATCCGATCTTGCCGCCGGAGGCTTTTTCGACGTAGGCGCGGCGGTCGCGGATCCATTCGATGTAGCGCAGCTCGGATTCGTCGGAAATGGCATGCACCAAAACGTCGTGAGCGCCATCGGTTGAAGCTTTGCCGTTCAAAGTCAGGATGACGTCCTTATCCGCCTTGTCCTGCATGAGCATCAGGTAATCGGCCACGGTGTTGGCGGGCGTTCCGTCAATGGCGATGATATAATCGCCGACGCTGGCGTCCACACCCGAAGCGACCAGCGGCGAATTCCACTTCTTAAAGGACAGGTCTGGCGCGTAGATCTTGTCCAGGCGGTAGTAGCCGCTGGCGTCATCGCGGCTGATGTCGGCTCCCAGCAGACCCACGCTGATCGCCTTGGGCTGATGGATGTCGCCGCCGAAAACGTAGGCGTGTCCGGCGTTCAGTTCGCCGATCATCTCGCCGATCAAATCGTTCAGCTCATCGCGCGTGGAGATGCGCTTAATCAGCGGCTCATAGGCATTTAGGACGGCGGGCCAGTCCACGCCGTGCATATCGGGTTCGTAAAAAAAGTCGCGCTGGATGCGCCAGGCTTCGCGAAACATCTGCCGCCATTCCTGGCGAGGATCCATCGTGACGCTCCAGCCGGAGAGTTTCACGTGCGGATCCTCATCGTCTTCGCCTTTGGGCTCTTCCGTGGCTCCGGCGTCCATGCGGATGAATTCTGAGCCTTTCTTGACGACGATCACCTTGCCGTCATCAGAGATGTCAAAGCCGTCAATGCCGGTCGAAACCGTGAAGCTCTTGCGCTTGTCGAATTTGTAGAGATTCAGGGCGGCTTTGGGCGGCTCGCCCTCCGGCGCCATGCCGACGTGTTCAGCGGAGACGTAGTACAGCGCATTTTCCATGGCGGCCAGGCCGTAGTAATATCCGGGATCCACGGGGATTTCCACGCGGCGGCCTGTCAGACCGTCCCAATCAATCTTGACCTCGACCTTCTCCTCTTTCTTCTCCTCGTCGTCCTTCTTCTCGTCCTTGTCGCCCTTCTTATCCTTGTCCTCTTTCTTATCTTCGTCCTTCTTCTCCTCCTCCTTCTTGGGAGGCATCAGGAGGGACGAGTCCGGGGCGAAGGGGCTGCGGGCGTCTTTGGCCAGCAGGTACATGTAGAGCTTATCGGTCTTGTAGAAGACGAATTGGGCTCCATATTGATCCGGGAAGGGATTGAAGTTCGTCTCGCTCAGAAAGTAGAAGAATTTGCCCTTGGGATCCCAGGCGGGAAAATAACTATTGTACATCAGATCGGTGACCAGATGATCCTGTTTGTCCTGCAAATCATAGATATGCACCGCTCCGACGACCTGGTTTTCGGGATTGGTGTAGGCCAGATAGCGATTATCGGGCGACCAGGAGAAGTCCCGAATTTCCCAGACCTTGGATGTGGCGATCTTTTCTAAATCGCCGGTGGCGGCGTCCATCACCCAGAGGGTCAGGTTGCCATCGCTGAACGCGATCTTTTTGCCATCGGGCGAAGGCTTGCCGCCATAGCGCCAGATTTTGTTCCCGCGGGAGAGCTGCTTGGATTCGGACTTCAGGAAAGGATCGTACTGGAAGAATTCGTCCTCGCCCGTAGCATCGGTCAGCGCGACGATTTTATCCTCGATGTAGAAGGGATTCTTGGCGCGCGAAGTGAAGTCTGAGGTTAAGCGCCGGATGACCGTTTCGCGGCTCTTGGTGGGCGCGGTGAAGATCTGCCCACGCGCCGCCAGGACCATCCAACTGCCGTCCTTATTCAGGTCGAAATCGTCAATAAACCCCGAAGGATCGAGGATGCGCGTGCGAGCGTAGAGTCTTTCTGAGGGGAGCTGAATGTTTAACTTCTCCGTCTTGCCGGTAACGGTGTCGCATTTCCACAAATCCATGGCCAATTGATAGGCGATTATGCTGCCGCCTTCGGAAGGCCAGCGCGCATCATAGTCCTTATGGAAGGTGTGCTGCTTCTGGTCGGATCCATCAGGTTTCATAGACCAGATATTTTTGCGACCGGTGGAATCGGAGAGAAAATAGATGCGCTCGCCGATCCACATGGGGTAGGAGTTGTGGCCGACATAACTGGAGATCGGGGCTTTTCCGTACTTCTCGTTCTTCAGATCGGCCACCCAGATCTGGTCGGCCAGACCGCCCTTATAGTGCTTCCAGGTGGCGTTGTTGCGAAAGATCTGCGTATAAGCGACCCGCGAGCCGTTCGGCTCGAAACTAGCCAGCGCCGCCTTGTCCAAGCCGAGATTCTGGGGGAAGTCGCCCTGCGGCGAGACGGTATAAACCTGCCAGTCCCCCAGACCGCTAAAGGCGCGGGTGCGATAGGCGATGCGGCCGTCTTTCGTCCATTCCACGACGCCTTCGCCGTAGGGATGATAGGTTACGCGTTTGGGTTCGCCTCCGGTGACGGGAATGACATAAACATCCTGATTGCCGTCGTATTGAGCGCTGAAGGCAATCCACTGGCCGTCGGGCGAGAATTTGGCGTAGCGCTCTTCGCCGTCATGAGTGGTCAGGCGGCGAGCGATCCCTCCCGACAGCGGCGCGATCCATAGATCGCCTTCGGATGTAAAGACGACTTGATTGCCGAAGACATCGGGGAAACGGAGAAAGCCCTGCTCGTCGGTGGCGGCTTGTGTCGTTGCGATGATTGAGATTATGGCAATAATGATGAATAGAAAGCGATGAGACGGCATGAGCGATCTCCTTTCATTTCTTTGGCGCTTTTCGCGAGGATTACTTAATTGAATCGCAAAAATCCACCAATCTTTGAAAATTGGACTATCTTAATCGTGGGAAAGTTGCCTGAAAAGTGCCCTTTTTCGATTGAAATCCAAGAAAATCATAGCGAAAGCGACCGGAACGGCGGGAAAATGCTTCTGTCTCCGCAAACCATGAGGTGATGGAAAGCACTTGCGCTGGGTGGAATATGTTCGTATATTGCAGTTCAGACACGGCGCGTTTGAGCGCGGGATGAATTTTTGGCGTACATGGCGGTGTCCTGGATGGCCCCAAAGGGCCATCTGCTGTCGGGATCAGCCGCGAAAATCAAGTTCGCGGTTTTTCATTATCACAATCACAAATAAAGCTGAAATGGAGACAAGGATGAGACTGGCAAAAGCTCTGTTTTGCATCATGGCGATCGCCCTTTTGATGAGCCTGGCTCAGGCGGCATATCTGCCGCTTCGATCGGATGTCCGAGACGAGAAGCCCCAGGTGACCACATTGCGCAGCGACGAGCGCCAGATAGAATTCGAGGTTCAGGTTCCGGGTCTGGAATTATCATCGGGGACTCTGGAAGGCAAGCGGTGGGATCGGATCGAAATTCCGGGCGGCGGATTCAGCATGGATTTGGGCAAGCCTGAGGTGCCGCACTTCAGCCGTTTGCTGGCGATACCGGCTCAAGCCGGAGTGCGAGTGGAATTCGAAGCGCTGGAAACGGAGATTATTCCAAATATTGAGCTGATGCCGGCGCAGGGTGATGAACCCGAGGAGCTGAACGCTGCCGCGCCGATACATTTTGATATGAGCGCTTACTCGCAGAACGCCTTCTATCCGGAAGAGCGGGTCAGGGCCGGCGAGCCGGCTGTCATGCGAGGAGTGCGCCTCATTCCCGTGCAGATGAACCCGGTGCAGTATAATCCCGTCACGAAAGAACTGCGGGTTATCCACCGTTTCAGGGTGTCTGCGTATTTCGAAGGCCAGGATTTGCGCAACGTGCCCACCCGCCATATCCCTTGGTCAAGAAGTTGGGCCAACCTGCTGGGCGGCAGCCTCGTCAATTTTGACGATCTGGACGTTGACCTGGCTCAAGCCGGTTCCTACTTGATCGTCTGCGAGAATGACGCCACCCTGCTCAATAATCTGAATGCGCTCGTGGATTGGAAGAAGCGCAAAGGGCACTCCGTTACAATTTCGACCTTCGCGGCGGGAGCCAGCACGACGACGATCAAGAACCTGATTCAGACGGCCTATAACACCTGGGAAATTCCACCGGAGTACGTGCTGCTCTTCGGCGATACCAGCGGCGATTACGCACTGGCGGGCTGGAGCCCTGAAGGAGTTGATCATCCTTATTCTCAATTGGATGGCGGAGACATTCTGGCAGACGTGGCTGTCGGCCGCCTGCCAGCGGAAAACGCTACCGAGACTTTCGTCATGATCAATAAAGTCCTCTTCTATGAGAAGATGCCCTATGTCGCCAACTCAAACTGGTTCCACCAATCGGTGCTGACCGCTGGCTCGGGATCGGGCACTTCGCCTATCCAGACCAACCGTTGGATCAAAACTCGCATGATCTGGAACAATTACACGCGCATTGACACCATGTGGTGGACCATGGGTGGATCCATTTCTAATACAATCATAATCGCCGTGAACAACGGAGTGACGTATTACAACTTCCGCGGCTACCTCAGTGGCGGATTGAGCATCGGGGGTATAGACGGGCTGACCAACGGCCGAAAGCTTCCCTTCAGCACCGACATCACTTGCGGGACAGGCGGCTTTGACGGGGATTCTCAAATGGAGCATTGGGTCAGCGTGGGCACGCCCACAACCCCCATGGGAGCCATCGCCGCCGTGGGGACAGCCACCTGGTCCACCAACACCCGCTGCAACAATACCATTGACGTGGGCATTTATGCCGGCTTGTTCGATGAAGAGATAACTTCCGCCGGCGGAGCCCTCAATCGTGGAAAGCTCGAACTTTACGTCGCTTACCAAACCAACAGCTCCGGCAATGTCAGCAACTTCTCGCTTTGGAATGCGCTGGCAGGCGATCCGGGAGTGGATCTGTTTACCGGAGCCATCCGCTATCTGACCTGCGATGTGCCCAGCGCGGTTAACTGGGGGGATAATTCGCTCAGTTTGACGGTGACCGAGTCCGGCGTGGGGCCGGTCGAAGGGGCGACGGCCTGCGCCTATAAATCCGGCGAATTGCAGGCGGTGGCTCTGACGGACGCCAACGGCCAGGTGACGCTGCCTATAAATGTCGCCGCCGCCGGCAATGTCAAGGTCACGATCACCAAGCATAACTACTTCCCCATCGTGGATTCGCTGGATGTTGTGCAAGCGGCGGTGGCGGTGGGCTATTACAGTCACACGATAGACGACGACAACAGCGGCGGCAGCTCGGGCAACGGCGACAGCATCGTCAATCCCGGCGAGGTCATCCAGATCCCGCTGGTCTTCAAGAACTATGGATCATCCACCACGGCCACTGGCGTGAGCCTAACGGCCAGCGAGGCGGATGCCTTCGCTACATTGAGCAATGCTGCGCAGACCTTCCCGAATATGGCTCCGGGCGCGACGGGGAACAGTTCCGGCAGCCTGCTTTTGACCATCGCCGCCGACTGCCCCGAAGCGCACGCGATCAGGCTCAATTTCGCCACAACGTCCACGCAGGGATCCTGGGATGGTCTGCTGGATCTAAATGTAGCCTCGTATCTCATGACCGTGCTCTCAGCGACGGCTTTGGGGAGCGACACGCTGCTCTCGCCCGGCGAGACGGCCAACCTGATCGTAACCGTCCGCAACAACGGCAGCCGAAACGCGGCCTCGCTCACGGCGACCATCGTTTCGCTGGACACAAACGTCACCGTGAATGACAATTCCGCCGCCTTTGGAACGGTGAACATCGGCGCTTCGGCCAACTGCAGCGGCAATCCCTTCAATCTGACCGCCGCGCCGGATACGCCCATGGGGCATAAAGCCGATCTAGCGATCACGTTCTCCGCCAACGGGGCGACGCAATTGGACACGATTACCATCCAGTTGGGGTTGAAGGCTTCGACAGATCCGCAGGGTCCGGATGACTACGGCTATTACTGCTATGACAACACGGATATCGAATATGGCCAGGTGCCGATCTACAGTTGGGTGGAAATTGATCCGGCTTTCGGCGGCGCCGGCACTCAACTCCCCATCAACGACCCCAGTGAGGACTCAGATCAATCGGTGGTGGTGCCGCTGCCGTTCACTTTCCGGTATTACGGTCAGGACGTCGGTTCGATTACGGTTTGCAGCAACGGATGGATCTCGACGACGCCGGATGTCTCCTATACCGATTTCCGGAATTTCCCCATTCCTGCAGCCAGCGGGCCCACAGGGCATATCTGCGCCTTTTGGGATGATCTGATCACCTGGGGCAGCGGGCACGTGTTCGCTTACAGCGACGCCGCCAATCACCGCCTGATCATTGAATGGTCGCGCGTGAAGAATCTGGGGTCTCCGCAGCCGCAAGAAACCTTCGAGATCATTCTCTTCGACCCGGTCTACTACCCCACTCCGACGGGCGATGGAGAGATAGTCTTCCAGTACAACACCATCACCGAGGTTGTCGGAAACTACGATGACAACGGCTACAGCACCATCGGCATCGAGAGCCCGGATCGGCAGGACGGGATCCAAGTAGTTTATTGGAACACCTACAGCGATCTTGCGGCGGCGCACGTGCAAAACGGGCGCGCTTATAGGTTCACGACGGCATTTACCACCGGCGGCGAGCCGCCTGTCATCGGCGTCAGCCCGACCTCCTTGACCATCAATGCTCCGTTGAATGGGAGCGGATCCAGCCCCGTTACGATCAGCAACGGCGGAACCGGGGTCCTAACCTACAGCGCCTCCTTCAGCGGCGGGCCGGAATGGGATAACATCTCGCGCCTCTCCGTTTCAAAGATCCCCCCGGAGGTGGATGACTTCGGCGGGCCGGATAATTTCGGCTACACCTGGATGGATTCCGATGAGCCGGGCGGGCCGACCTACGGCTGGGTGGATATTTCGACAGTCGGCACGGCGGTCACATTCCCGCACAACGATTCCACCAGCGCCACCCTGCCGATCGGTTTCGATTTCCCCTTCTATGGCCAGATGAAGTCGAGCTTCATCATCTCGGCGAATGGTTGGGTGAGCTTCACATCTCATGCCAATGCCTACAACAATACAACGCTGCCCAATCCCTCAGCGCCGCCCGATCTGCTGGCGGGATTCTGGGATGATTTGGATCCCCTCCAAACCGGGGCGCAGGTGCGCTACTGGAGCAATAACAGCGACAGTCTGGTGGTGAGCTTCCTGGCCGTGCCCCACTGGGGCAGCTCCGTGGTGGGAACCTATACTTTCCAGATGATCATCACCTCAGATGGCGGCATCAGGTATCAATATCAGACCCTCACCGGCAACTATAACGACTGCACCGTCGGTATTCAGAATTCCATCGGCACGGATGGGCTTACCGTGGCCTACAATCAGGCCTACCTGCACAATAATTTGGCGGTGCAGTTCTATCATCCCTTCCTGCGCGCCGTGCCGCCCAGTGGAGCGGTAGGACCGGGCGGCAGCCAGCAGATGGTCGTGACCGCTTATAGTTATGGATTAGCTCAGGGGATCTATCCGGCGACGATGACCATAAGCTGCAATGACCCCGTAACGCCCAGCGTCACCGTGCCGATCTCGGTGATCGTCGGCGGGGCGGCGCCCAGCCCGGTGGATATCACCATGCTGCCGGTGAATCCGCCAATTCAAATCCCGGCCACGGGCGGGAGCTTCAGCTTCAATGTCACCCTCCAGAACGTCTCCGCAACTCCGCAGACGTTCGACGCGTGGATCATGACTCAATTGCCGAATGGGAATTGGTACGGCCCCCTGCTGGGCCCGATCAACTTGACGCTCGGCACGGGCGCGAACTTGTCCCGGCTCCGCAATCAATCCGTGCCGGCGAGCGCACCGGCGGGCAATTACACCTATCGCGGCTATGTCGGGACCTATGGCTCAGCCGCCTGGGATAGCTCAAGCTTCGGTTTCACCAAGCTGAGCACAGGCGACGGTGAACCAGTCTCCCATTGGAATAACTGGGGCGATAGCTTCGAGCCCTGGATGACCAACGCTTCGGCCGAGCTTCCGAAGGAGTTCGCTCTGCTGGGAGTCTATCCCAATCCGTTTAATCCCGTTGCGGTTCTCAGCTACCAGTTGCCACTGGCCGACCGGGTTAGCCTGCGAGTTTATGACACCGCGGGTAGACTCGTTGCGGAAATAGTGGACGGCTGGAGAGACGCCGGGGTACATCAAGAAACGTTTGATGGATCCGGTCTGGCATCGGGCGTGTATCTCTACCGGCTGCAGGCGGGTGAATTCCGCGCCAACGGGAAACTGGTGCTGATGAAGTAGTCTCGAGTTCGGAGTTCCGAGTTGCGAGTAGGGGCGCAGCGTGCTGCGCCCCTTGTTCTTGCTCATTGGAGGATAATGAAGAAGTTGCTTGACTTAGTATGGAAAAGGTATTATATTAGGACAGATTCCTAATTGTGGAGGAATTGTGTTTATCCACAAAGCACGACAACTAATCCTCTCATCGTGGCTACCCCTTATAGCCAGTACTCTCCTGGCTCAGCCCAACCACTGGTCGGATCCGGTTAATATTTCTCATACTTCTGGCGGCTCCTCCTTTCCGGCTATGGCCATCGGATCCGATGGCGTCATCCACGTTGTTTGGGAGGATGATTCCCGTCTGAGCAATCCCTGGATGAATGATATCTTATACGCTTCTGGGGATGGCATTCAATGGTCTGACCCAGTGCAACTCTCCGGTATGGACACCACCTTCTCCTTCCTTCCCCGCATCGCCGTGGACTCCGAGGGGCGCCCCCACGTTGTTTGGAATCATCATGCCATCTTCCCTGATGGAGCCATATACTACACGACCTTGACCGATTCCGGCTGGACCGAACCCTTGAATCTCACTCCTTGGAACAGCACCCGCTACGCCCCCGACATTGCGATTGACGGCAACGGCTTAATCCATGTGATCTGGACGGACTACATTTTCGGCAATGGTGAGATCGTTCACAGCTACTTTGACGGCGAAGCATGGTCGCCCATTGAAAATGTCTCAAATGATTCCCTTGATTCCGGACGGCCCCGAATTGCCATTGATGAACAAGACCATTTGCACGTGGCATGGATGAATTATGCCTGGATTGGAATTGCCTGCGAGATCTACTATTCATCTTATGACGGAAATTCTTGGAGTCCCGAGCTGAACATATCACTTAGCGATACTATGGACTCTACTGATCCAGACCTTACCCTGGATCCTGATGGTAATCCTAATATTGTATGGAGCCAGGTGACGGCATACAATCCAGTGGTTGAGGAAATCCTTTACCGTTGCTTTAATGGATTAATTTGGTCCTCAGTACAAAACCTGACCAACCTTGGGTTACGCACGGCCGGTTATCCTCAGATAGCCATCTCCAGCCAGGGCATCGAATGCGTGTTTTTTTGTCTGAGCCGTGATTATGGTGATCCCTATGTAAACTATATGTATTGCATTGATTCAAGATGGTCCTACCCAGATTCGATATGGGGTGAGGAATATATGGGAGGCATGTCTGCAATAGCGGTTAACGATGATGATATCTTTCATGGCTGCATATCAACTGGATTTGGCGGAGTCAGTGATATTGGTTACGCCTGCAATGAATCCTTTAGTCAGGTGGTCACCGATCCAATTCCAATTATTTCGATACAGCCGGCGTTCTCAATATATCCAAATCCTCATAATTCGATTGCCAAAATTCAATATGATCTTCCCTTAAACTCCGAAACCAGTCTTTACATTTATGACGCAAAAGGGCAACTAATTAGTGAATTGCAAAATGGCAACCAAATTGCCGGCGTTCACGAGGAATTATGGGATGGCACAAACCAGTTGGGAAAGGAGGTGAGCGCTGGGATTTACTTCGTGAGGCTTCTGCTTGATGGAAGACCTATCACCCAAAAATTAGTTCTGTTGAAGTAGTGAAATGAAGTCAATGAAAGTGGAGGTGCGTCATGTTATCCAAGATCATGGCAAGTCTAATCCTCTGCCTCCTGATGATCTCATCTATTCAGGCGGAGTATTATGCGGTCCTTATCACCGGCGATACCCCTCCCGGCGAGGCCGCAGGACCAAAAACATGGCAAGGCGGAACGGATCTCCCCGGCTTCGATGAATTCTGGAATGACACCTTTCTCATGTGAGAGATGCTATGGCAATACGGCTGGAAGGATGAAAACATCTTCGTCCTTTTCGGCAATGGTTTGGACTGGCAATTCGACAATCCGAGGTACTGGGGCGATCAGTATTATGAAGAATGGGGGATCGAGCACATCACCGATGATGGCGCCTACTACCAGGATGTAGTGGATGTCTTCGACTACCTGGATGGAATCATGACTGATTCCGATTACCTCTTCGTCTGGACGTTTGACCATGGAAACCCTGGCGCGAATCTGCAGTTGATGGATCAAGTAATGTGGGATTATGAATTCGCCGCTATCATGCCGGAGCATTACGGCTGGCGGGTCTTCTGGATGCAGCAATGCTTCAGCGGCGGATTCATAGACAATCTGCACAATGACGACACGGTCATTCTCACTGCCTGCAGCGCCACTGAGGGAGCGGGGCCTGCTGACAACGCTTATCCTGATGGAGGGGATCCACTGGAAAATGAATTCTATCAAGTAAATGACTACTATCACCACGGGGAATTCAACTACCATGTGCTCAACGCGGCCAGACTGCAAACTATTGCTTACTTTAATAATCTGCCCGATCCCGATCTGGATCAAAACGGTCTGGCCTCGGTTTACGAAATTAAAACCTGGCATTTCCAGCGAGAATCGCGTCCTGAAACCCCTCAATACTCCGATGATGGCGGCATCGGCGGGTGGATAGTCCTGAATCTGCCCCCCTATCCTCCGCAGAACTTGCAGCTCGAAAATGTCAATAACCAATGTCATCTGACATGGGACGCCAACACCGAGTACGATCTCAATTGCTATCAGATCTACCGTTACATCGTCCAAGAACCCGATGTCCCCCCGGTCGAGCCCTGGCCTTGCATCGGTTCGACCCTAGATAATGAATTCACTGACCCTCAGTTCGTGCCGAGACCGGGAGGTCCAGACGCGGCATATTATAAAGTATGCGCTCTAGATCTGAGGGCATCATCATCGGGCTACTCCAATACAGTGGGGTCGCATGGCATTGTCCGGCCCTATTCTGAGGACATGTCCTCGATTTCCGAAATTGCGGATGGGCGATTGCATCTCGGTAACAATCCCAATCCCTTCAATCCGGAAACTACCATCAGCTTTGCGCTGCCCGAAGCCTCTCAAGTGACCTTGAGTGTTTACGACGTGCAGGGTCATCAAGTGGCAGAGCTGGTCAACGGCTGGCGCAACGCGGGCAGCCATGACGTGGCTTTTAACGGCAGGAATCTGGCCTCGGGCATCTACGTCTATCGCCTCGCCGCAGGCGCGACGGTAGCCACCGGCAAGATAGTGCTAATGAAATAGCAGCGAGCGGCGAGTTCCGAGTTGCGAAATAAATAAGGGCGACCTAAATGGGCCGCCCCTTTCTAATTCCCGAGAATTAGCCCCCCGATGCTGTAACTTTTTGCGGCCGCCGGAGTCTATTGGATAGGAAGGGATCAGGGGGGCGATCCAATTGGGCAGGTCGGGCAGGCAGTGAAAAGTTAGTTTCGATTTCGCGAATCAAAATCCTTCATACGATAGAGCTCATTGCCCCAAACCATGGATTGGGAGAACATCTACCGGCAGCATTCCGGCGGCGTTTATCAGTACTTGCTCAGCCTGTCGCATCATGCCCAGGAAGCGGAGGATCTTCTGCAGGAGACCTTCATCCGGGCGATGAAGTCGGTTTCGTCGCTGCGGCAGCCGGAGAAGATCAGGTCTTGGCTCCTGACCATCGCGCGCAACCTGTTTTTCGATTCCTATAAGCAGAGACTGCGCGAAAACGCCAGCAGTCTGGAGACGACTCAAGAAACCGAAATCCATCGCGCTGCGAAGGTAGATAGTGTGGAAGATCGGGTCATCCGTGAAGATTTTTCCCGGTGTTTGCATGAGGCTCTCGAGGAATTGCCCGAACCCTTCCGAACGGCGTTCACGCTGGGCGTGGTGCAGCGATTAAGTTATCAGGAGATCGGGGAAGTTACCGGTTGGACGATGGCGATGGTAAAGACCAATATCTTCCGGGCGCGCAAGCGGGTGGCCGCCGAGCTGAGCGATTTCATGAGGTGAGAAAATGCACGAATGCGATGAATACCAGATGAAGGTTTCCGCCATGATGGATGGTGAGTTACCGGCGGAAGATATCGAAGCTACGGTCCGGCACCTGGCCGCCTGCGAAGAGTGCCTGCAGGAATTCAAGGTCTTTCAGAAGCTGCAGAACCGGGTGAACCGCGAGCTCTCCCAGCCCAGCGTCTCTCCGCAGACCTGGGAACGAATCCGGCGACAGGCGACCGAAGCACCGAAGGCGATCTTCATCCCCTTTAAGTCTCGCGCGGTGCGAATAGCGGCGATGGCGGCGGCCGTGATTCTCTGCTTCGGCCTGGGCTACTTGGTGAATCAGCCATCCCCCATTTTGCAGGATTCCGGCGCACCCATCGTGCTGGCGAGCCAGCCCGGGCAGATGACGGATGAGAAGTTTCTGGCATTGACGCGGGAGCTGCTGACCGCCGACCCGGAATATCACCAAAAGATGTACATGATCTTGAGTTCGCTGAACCGCGAAGAGAAACGATGGCCGTTGGAGGTCATGCCGCGGAGCGAAGGTTCGGCGAACGTTCAGGCGGTCACGGCGGATGGCGAGGGGACCAGACAGACTTATAGATTCTAAAGGGGGAACGAGCAGGAGATGAACATGATCATGAAACGCATAGCAGGAATGAGCCTCACGTTGGCGGCCCTAACGGTGCTGGCTCCAGCGGGATACGGGGGTACCGAGGGCTTCATCTACGGCAAGATCACCATGCGCGATGGCGAGGTTTACACCGGCACCATGCGCTGGGGGACCCAGGAGTGCTTTTGGGATGACATCTTCAACGCCACCAAGAAAGACAATCCCTGGCTGAAATACGTGGATCGGGATGACCGGAATCGCCGGCGGGAATGGCGAGACGACCGCGGCGTCCGCATCAAGATCTTCGGCATAGACATTCATGACGGCTTCAGTTGGGCGGGAGCTCACCTCTTCATCTGCCGCTTCGGCGACATTGAGAGCATCGAAACGAAACGGGGGGAATGCGCCATTCTAAAGATGAAGGGCGGATCGGAGTTTGAACTGACGGGCTGGGGTGACATTCAGGAGAAGATCCAGATTCATAATCAGGCGCTGGGCCGGCTGAAAGTGGATTGGGATGAAATCCGAACCATCGAATTCATGCCGACGCCGGCCAACGCTCGGGTGGATGGCTATCGCCTGAAGGGAAAAGTCAAGGCGCGGGGGATGGATTTCTCCGGCTACGTCATGTGGGACGCCGAGGAATGCCTCTCCACGGATATCCTGGACGGCGAAAGCCGCAACCGCGACATGGAGATCGAATTCGGCAATATCCGCTCCATTGAGCGGCTGAGCAGTCGTTCCTGCCGGGTGAAATTAAAGGACGGGCGCGATTTTGATCTGAGCGGAACAAACGATGTGAATGATGAGAATCGGAATATCTTCGTCGAAGACCCGCGCTACGGCAAAGTGGAAATCGCCTGGAATGATTTCGATGAGGTTCAGTACAGCGACGAGGACGGGGATTCCGGGCACCCTTACAGCCACTATGCCGCGCGCGGCCCAATGAAGGGAACGGTCACCACGACCGGCGGGGAAAGCTATTCGGGCCAATTCGTCTATGATCTGGACGAGAGCGAGAACTTCGAGATGCTCAACGGAGACATCGGGGACATATCCTTCAACATCCCCTTCTATATGGTGGCTTCAATTACTCCGCGCAGCAGCCATTCGAGCACGGTCAAGGTGCGAAGCGGCGAGGAGCTGCGGCTGGAGGAGGCGCAGGACGTCACCGACTTGAATGATGGCATCCTGTTTTTGGAGGGGGAAAAGAAGAAAACCTACATCCCCTGGGATGAAGTGGACACCATTACCTTCGAAAAATAGCCTCCGCAGGGCTTTTGAGGGGTAATGAGAGCGGGCCTCTGGCCCGCTTTTATTATTTTGCCTGGAGACGCGAGGCGGCAAATCCCGCCCATTTGAAAAATTGATTCGGAAGGATTTGGAAAGTTGCGCCTGCAAGTATTATTTTAGAAGCGAATTTATCCGAGAGAAGCATGGAAAATCAGGCTACATCGCAGGCTCAGGGGATCATCGAGAAGGCGGTTGCGGCGGCGCGGGCCTTTCGCAAATTGGGGCAGAAGGAAACGGATCGAATTGTTCGAGCCGTCTACCAGGCGGCTCTAAATAAGCGCATCGAGCTGGCCAAGATGGCTTATGACGAGACCGGCATGGGCGTTTGGGAGCATAAGGTGATCAAGAATGTCATCGCCACGCAATTGGTTTACGAGGACATCAAGAATCTAAAATCAGTGGGCGTGATTTCTGAGGATCCGCGTAACGGCATGATCGAGGTGGCCGCGCCCTTAGGCCCGATCCTGGGCTTCATCCCCGTGACGAATCCGACTTCGACGACGATCTTCAAGGCGCTGATCTGCATGAAAACGCGCAACCCGCTGATCATCAGCCCTCCGCCGGCGGCCAAGAACTGCATCGCCGCGGCGGCTCAAGTCTGCTATGATGCGGCGCTCGGCGCCGGAGCGCCGGAGCATTGCATCCAGTGGCTCCATAAGCCCTCTGAGAATACACTAAATGAGCTCATGGGGCATCATCGCCTGGCGCTGATCCTGGCGACGGGAACGGATACGCTGGTGCGTAAAGCCTCCAGCGCAGGCACGCCGGCGATCGGCGTCGGGCCGGGGAATGTGCCGGTATACATCGGTGCGTCAGCCGATATCCCTTACGCCGTGCGCAGCATTATTGCTTCGAAGACGCTGGACAATGGCACCATCTGCGCCAGCGAACAGGCGGTGGTGGTAAAAAAGCAGACGGCGGACAAGATTGTCGAGGAATTCAAACTGCAAGGGGGCTACTTCCTTTCGCCGGAAGAGATCGAGAAGGTGGGCAAAATCGCCTACGACAAAGAGCGCGGCCTGATGAGCCCGCTGGTGGTGGGGCAATCAGTGGGGCGAATCGCCCAGAGCGCGGGAATCCAGGTGCCGCCGGGGACAAAGCTCTTGCTGGCTCAATTGGACGGCGTGGGGCGGGAATACCCTTTGTCGGCGGAGATTCTGGCGCCCATCTTGGCGTTTTATGTGGAAGAGGATTTCGATGCCGCCATCAAACGCTGCACCGAGATCACTCATTTCGGCGGCCTGGGGCACACGGCCGTGATCTACTCGAACACCGATGAGCGCATCGAATATTTCTCGAAGACGATTGACGCCAGCCGCATCCTGGTGAATATTCCCTCGGTCTATGGCGCGCTGGGCGGAATAGACAATACGCTCAGCCCGTCCTTCACCCTGGGCTGCGGATCGGGAGGCAACAACATCACCACGGATAACATCACCGCCAAGCATTTGCTGAACATCCACCGCATCACCCGCCGCCGGCCCAACCCGCGCTGGGCCAATTTCGATCAGAAAATGTACTTTGACGAGGCTGCGACGGCGGAGGAGATCGAGAGGGAGTTCAACAAGAATTATTAGATCGGCCAATAATCATGAAAATCGGCTCAGCTCCCGCGTTAGCGTTTATTACTCCCTTACTAATCGCCACGGGGATCGCAATGGCTCAAAATCCTCCGACGGTACAAGAACTCCTCGACCAAGTCGGCCTAAAACCTCAGGGCGACCAGCGCGGGCAGATGGATACGGTGGGGTTTGCGATGCGAGCCGAGCAGATGGATGCCGTCCTGGCTCAGTGCCGCCAACTGGCCGAGCCTCAAGAAAAAGCGTTGCGCGAGCGTTTCGGCTGGGATGATTCTACCGCTTTCGTAGCCGGAGTCTGCCCGCACGACGACTACTATTACGCAGGGCGGCTGTATGAACTGCTGATTCCGAGAATTCGGGCCAAGCGGGTGATCCTCTTCGGCGTGTTCCACAAGGCGCGGCTGTTCGATTGCCGGGATAAGCTGGTTTTCGACGCCTTCAAAACCTGGCATGGGCCGTTCGGGCCGGTGAAAGTATCGCCGCTGCGGGAAGAGATTCTAAAGCGATTGCCAACCGATGATTTCATCGTCAACAATGACGTGCAGACGGTGGAGCACTCGGTCGAGGCGATTGTGCCCTGGCTGCAAGGTTACAACCGCGAGGTGGAAATCGTCTCGATCTTAGTGCCGCACATGAATTGGGAGACGTTGGATCAGTTGGCGGCGGATCTGGCAACGGCGCTTGGAGCGATCTGCCAGGAGCAAGGGTGGCGATTAGGCGATGATTTGGCGCTGATCTCTTCGGCGGATGCGGTGCATTACGGCGATGCCGGCTGGGGCGGGTCCAATTACGCGCCCTTCGGAGCCGATGTGGTAGGCTATGAACAGGCGGTTGAGCGCGACCTGGGATTGGCCCAAAAACATCTGTGCGGAGAGTTGAAAGCTGAAAAGCTCAGAGATTTTCTTTATCAGTGCGCGGATTCGGAGGATGTGACGCAATACAAGATTACCTGGTGCGGGAGGTTTTCGATCCCGCTTGGGCTAAACGTCGCCGCGAGGCTTGTGGAAGATCTCGAAGGACGCAAACTGGAGGGGATTCTATTGGATTACGGCACGAGCATAAGCGAGGAGTCGCTCGATCTCGAAGGATTAGAGGGGATGGGCGCCACGGCGCCGAACCATCTGCACCATTGGGTGGGCTACGCGGCGCTGGGATGGAAGTAGAAGATGAAGAAAACCATCTTCCGGGCTCTGCTTGTTCTGGCCGGCGCCTACGCGCTCTTGCTCATACCCGATAAATTGCCTCGACCGGCAAAATCGGAAAGCGACGCGCCCTTCGCCTGGAACCGCGATGCGTATTGGCAGGAGCTGGAAGATCGCTATCGAGTGGCGCGCGAAACCGGGGCCACGGAGCTTGAATTCCGAATTGACAAAGCGTTGAAGCAGTTTGCCGCGCTCAATGATTCGCTGGAGCATGAATCCTTCTCTGCCGGCGATTCCCTTTTCAAAGAAATCGAGACCGTTTTGTTTGAGCTGGGACCTGAAGTTGCGGCCTATCCGCAGCGCTTCGATGATTATTCGACCGCCTTCAATGATCTGCGGCGCGCTCTGAAGAGTCAATCCTGCCGTTGGAACATGAACGATAGCGGCGTTCGCCAACAGCTCTATCGGCTGCTCTACGGCGGCCGAACGGCGTTGGAACAGGTGATGCTGCAGGCGCCGCAGGATTCCATTCCCGCTTTGACGATGGTGCAGGACGTCCCGTCGGCCACGCCGGAGGCGACCGTTCTGGGAGTGACGATCCACAGCGGAGACATTTTGGTCTCTCGGGGCGGCGCGCCAACCTCGGCTTTGATCGCCCGCGGCAACGATTACCCCGGCAACTTCTCCCATACGGCCCTGGTCTATGTGAATCCCAAGACCAATCTAATTTCCATGATTGAGTCGCACATCGAGACAGGCGTCATCATCGCGTCGCTGGACCAGTATCTGAAAGATACCAAGCTGCGGATCATGGTGCTGCGCCTGCGGCCCGATCTTCCGGTCCTGGCGGCGGATCCAATGCTTCCTCATAAAGCCGCAAGTTATGCTTTGAGGCGCGCCCGGACAGAACATATCCCCTACGATTTTGAAATGGACTTCGCTCATCCGGATCGGCTGTTTTGCAGTGAAGTTGTTTCCGATGCCTACCGTCAGGTCAGCATTGCATTGTGGATGGGGCGATCGCACATCTCCGCCGCCGGCGTCCGGGCCTGGCTGGCGGCTTTCGGAGTAACGCATTTCGAAACCCAGGAACCCGCGGATCTCGAATATGATCCTCAACTGTCCGTCGTCGCCGAGTGGCGGGATCCGGAGACGCTGTATCAGGATCAAGTGGATAACGCCGTCGTAGATGTCATGTTGGAGGGCGCGGAGGAAGGCGAAGAACTGTCGTATACCTGGTATCTGCTGCCAGTCGCAAGGATGGTCAAGATTTATTCCCTTGTCTTAAACGGGTTTGGCAAAGTCGGGCCGATTCCCGAGGGGATGTCCGCCACGGCGGCGCTGCGCAACACCTGGTTTTCGGCCCGACATGTCAGCATAAAGACTCGCCTGCTCGATTTGGCTGACCAGTTCAAAAAACAAAATGGCTATAATCCGCCCTACTGGGAGTTGGTAAAGCTGGCGCGGAAAGCTAAGTGGGAGACGAGTTGAGGCGCTCAGGAGGAATTGCCATTTGAGCCTCGCCCAAAAACACTTCCGTTATGAGCACCGCTCGCAGCCGCTGCTGCCGCGCCGCCATTATCTCCTGCGGCTCGTCTGGCACGGGCTTTTGGGGCTCGCTCTTATCTTGGCCTCGCTGGCCATCGGCATATTGGGCTACCATGTTCTGGAAGGTTTTTTCTGGCTGGATTCGCTCTTGAACGCCTCCATGATCCTGGGCGGCATGGGGCCGGTGAATGAACTTCACACGAATGCCGGAAAGCTCTTCGCCTCGTTTTATTCGCTCTTCGCCGGAATAGTTTTCCTGGTGATTGCAGGCATTCTGGTGGCGCCGGTCGTGCACCGTTTTCTGCACCGGCTGCACCTGGAAGCGGGCGAGGAATCGCCCAAACGACCATAAAAAAACAGCCAGATGGAGATACGCAACAGTATTGGGGATGTGGGGAATTCGTCATGAGCAAGTTCTCTTCATTGCGGGGAGGCGTGATGTCGCTGGCTTTTGGATTGATGGTCATCGGCCAGGGGGTAGTTAATGGACAGACGACCGCGCCCCCCGCCATTGTGGAACGGGTGGATCTGCAGCGCTATGCTGGATTATGGTATGAGATCGCCAAGATCCCCAACACTTTTCAACGCAAATGCGCTGGCCGGACAACGGCACAGTATGAATTGCGTGAAGATGGCAAAATAGGCGTGGTGAACCAGTGCATTAAGAGCGACGGCAAGGCCATTGAGGCGAAAGGGATCGCCAAAATTGTGGACACAATAACCAACGCCAAGCTCAAAGTGAGTTTTGTCAATTTGCTGGGCTGGCGGCTTTTCTGGGGAGACTACTGGATTATCGGGCTGGACGAGAACTATCGCTGGGCGGTGGTGGGGCATCCGCAGCGCAAGTATGGGTGGATTTTAAGCCGGACGCCAACGCTGGAAAAACCAAAATTGGAGGCGGTCTTCAAACTACTGCGCGAACAGGGCTACGATCCGAACAATTTCGAGCTGACCCATCAGAAATAGAGGTCGCGGTCTAATGCGCTTGCCCGACCACCCTTAATCGGAGATTAGCGATGAAAAAGGTACTCATAACCAGCTTGATTTCCCTCGCCTTTGCACTTCTCCTTTTATCATGCCAACAGAATGCTCGCTTGGTCGTCCAGCGCGAAACGAGCGGACCCTATGTCAACAGCTACCTGGTGTATGATTCAGCATTCCGAGAGGCGGCCCTCATTGACATCGGCGGGCCGATTGACAGTCTGCTGGCCACGATAGATCAGAACAAGCTGAAGATCAAGTACGTCCTTTTCACGCATGGGCACATTGATCATGTTTTGGGTTGGCCAGCATTGCGCGATCACTTCCCGGAGGCAAAAGTGGCCATCCACAAGCTTGATTATGACGACATGCAGACGCAGTTGGATTGGATTCTGGGAAACCTCACGCCGGAAGAGATCGCGGAATGGAAATCGGATCCCGAGGTCGAGAAGATGTTCCACTTCGATGCTGCGGCTTTTGGGAAGCCGGATATTTTTCTTGCGGATAATCAGATCATCAAGCTGGGGGGAGCCAAAATCCGTGCGATTCATGCGCCGGGACATTCGCAGGGGAGCATCTGTTTTCAGATGGGAAATTATCTTTTCTCCGGGGACGTGCTCATGCGCCGCGATGTTGGGCGGGCGGATTTTCAGAACAGCTCCAAAGAGGACTTAATGAGATCGGTGCGGCGATTATATTCACTGTTCCCGGACAGCACAATCGTCTATCCCGGTCACGGACGGCGGACAGACATCGGATCTGAGAAAATAAAAAATCCGAAGGTAAGTTTGGATGCCAGTCATCTTTGATGCAGGATGGCCATGAATTCCAGCACTATTGCGGCGGATCTGATCCTGATAATTCATCTGGCTTTTATCGCTTTTATCATTCTCGGGCAAGCGGGCATTATTATCGGATACTTCCAGGGTTGGAGGTGGGTGCGAAGTCGGACATTTCGGCTGGCGCATCTGGCGGCCATCGGCATCGTCGTGATCCAGGCATGGACGAACCTGTGGTGCCCTCTCACGGTGTGGGAGAATGCTCTGCGCCGGGCGGGCGGTGGCCCGGGCTATTCCGAATCATTTATCCAGCACTGGGTGAGCCGATTGATCTATTGGGATTTGCCATTGTGGGTTTTCACAATTGTATATACGCTGTTTGCGGGATTGGTGGCGATAAGCTGGCTTAAGGTCAGACCGAGGTAATCGAATTGACGGGCGACTCCTTTCATCAGCGCGTAGCGGCGACTATCAAGCAGATTCCCCGAGGCCGAGTGGCAACCTACGGGCAAATCGCTGCCATGGCGGGCAATCCCTTGGGAGCGCGCGAAGTGGTGCGGGTGCTGCATTCGTCTTCGGACAAATATAAGCTGCCCTGGCACCGCGTGATCAACCGATTGGGCAAAATTTCGCTGTGGCGAAATCAGGGATATGAGCGGCAGAAAGCCCTGCTGGCGAGGGAGGGGTTGGTGTTCGGCCTCAGGGATGTGATTGATTTGGATAGATTTAGGTGGAAGCCGAGGAGGGGGCAAAAGGGCTCATGAGAGGTACTGTAGGGGCGCAGCATGCTGCGCCCCTATTTTTTCTTGGCAAGACATCGTAATGATGCGCATCAGTCCCGCACAAAATGCGGCATCGGATCGGGGATCACGAACGAGAACTCGATCAGACCGGCGAACCGGCCTTCATCAAACCACGGCGTCTGGTAGATCAACTTCTTGACACCGCCTTTTTCAATCGTGTAGCAGTTGGAGGTCTTCTCCTGCAGCATCTGGAGAATCTGCGCCTGCGAGGACTCGGAATGGCAATCCAGCAGACTCTTGCCGATCAGGTCGCGGCCGCCGTCCTGGGCGAATGTGACGGCGGCCTTATCATTCATATCCAGGATGACGCCCCTTTCGTCGCAAAGGGTGATGGCGACGGGGAGAGAAGCAAACCAGTTGAGGTTCATGGGCGCTCAGCACATTTATTTCAGTAGCAGCATCTTTCCGCCGGCGGAGTATTCTCCAATTCTTAGCTGGTAGAGATATATGCCCGTCGGGAGATTCGATCCATCGAAATGGATCTGATTAGACCCGGCCGGCAGAAACGCGCTCCGGCGCTCTCCGACCGGACGGCCTGAAACATCGAATACCGCCATATCCACGAATCCCGCCTCGGGGAGATCAAAGTGAATGACGGTGGAGGCATTGAAAGGATTGGGACTCAAGTGGTGAGCAATAAGCGATGAATGATGAACGGCGGGCGTTTGATTCTGCCCCCCCGCTTCGAAGGATTCGCCAACGTTGCTCCAATCGCCGGCTCCCATACCCCCGTCCCCAGCCCCCAACTTAGTGAAGGGGAAGGAGTCGCTGTCCCAAACGGAAGCGGGGTAGTCGCCGATGTAGGCGTTGTGCGAGTAGGCTCCCGCCGGAGCGCCGGCGGGGACATTCTGAGTGCGGTCGCGATCCATTGTAGCGCCTGCGGGAAGGGTGATATTCACCGGACCCAGAACCGGGCCATAGATGGAGCCATTGGGCAGCGTCACGTTGCACCAGACGTCGCAACTCAATGGCGAACCGGTGAGGTTGGCCGCTTCGATGTTGTAATTGAATGCGCCGCCGCCGGCGGGAATGACGATGGGAACGCCGTAGGGGGTCAGAGTGATGGAGCCCAGGGCTGTGGCGTTGCTCAAAACAACAACGTCGTCAAAGAGCGTCTGCACGTCGCCGGGCATTTTGAAGATGTAGGCTCCAAACCAACCCTGAGTAAGATCAGTGTTTGTGAAGGGACTCCCTGACAGCAAGACATTGTCATAGTAGGCCCAAATCTGATCCCCCTGCATTTTCAACCCTAGACGATGCCAACTACTCTGCGTCGGAACGCCGCCCGGGATTTGCGCTCCCGCCCAGCTCGCGATGCTGTCCCCGAATCCGCTGGCGCCCGGATACCAGCGCAACTGCAAGCGTTGATTGTTATCGAAATCCGACCGCAGCGAAAGATACGAATTACCGCCCGTGGTATCCCACCTCGCCACGATGCCATTGTAGGGCCCGGCGGATGCGCTCACCACGCAGTAAACTTGAGCTTGAATCTCATAATCCGCCATGCTGAGGGCGCCCGACAGGACCGTGCCGACTCCGCCGCCGGAATAGGCATTGCTCACGGCGCCGACCCAGCCATCGCCGGAGGGATTGCCGGACACGAACTGCGTGGTCAGGCTAAGGCTGTCTGGAGTCCATGGATCGAACCAGCTCAATGCGGGAACACCATTCGTGAAGTGCTCTACGTAAAGCGTATCCTGACCAAAGGCCAGAGCGGCCGGCAGGATTAACGCCAGAGCCAAAAACAGTCTGAAGTGAGTCATGATGGAGGCCTCCGCAAAGTTTGATTTATTTCAATACAGCGAGTTTCGCGAGGATGGAGAAGTCACCGGCAAATGGAACGGCGCTTGATTACTCAATATACCACATTTTTGCGCAAAAGTCAAGGGCTGAGAGGCGCACTATGCGATGGCCTCGGGCTTTGGACTCTCGCCAGGCCGAAATCCTCTAAGCGATGCGCGACCGGAAGCGGGCCACGGTCAAACCGAGGATGGTGATCCCCAGAGCGGCTAGCGCGAGGAAATCGCGGAGCAGGTCTTCCACGCCGCTGCCCTTCAGCAGAACGGCGCGCATGATCGCGATCAGATAGCGCAGGGGATTAAAGAGAGTGACGGTCTGCGCCCAGGGGGCCATGTTTTCGATGGGGGCGAAGAAGCCGGACATGATCAAACCGAATATCATGAAAAACCAGGCGATAAACAGGGCTTGCTGCTGGGTGCTGGTAATCGTCGAGACGAATAGGCCCAGGCCCAGCGTGGCCAGCATGAAGAGGAAAGCGGCCAGAACAATCACCAGCGGATTACCTTCGAAGGGCAAACGAAACCAGACAAAGGCGAAAAGCAGGGAAAGAGTCAATTGCAGAAATCCCAGCAGAGCAAAGGGCACAAGTTTGCCGATCAAAAGCTGCGCCGGACGGATGGGGGTGACGATGAGCTGTTCGAAAGTGCCGATCTCCTTTTCGCGCACCAGCCCCATGGCGGAAAGCAGCATGGTCGAGACTGTCAGCATGATGGTGATGATGCCGGGGATCATGTAGAATAGGCTCTTCAAATCGGGATTATACCAGACTCGCGAGGCGGTCTGAATCAGGCGCAGACGCTGGGTCTGGCCGGTGGCTATCAGCTCTTCGATGATCATATCGCGGGCATAGTTTTGAAGAATGCGCGAGGCGTAGCCCAAGCCGATGGTTGAGGAGTTCGAGTTCTGGCCATCCACGATGATTTGCAGGGCGGGGGATCGGCCGCTCTGTACATCGCGATCGAAATGGACCGGGAAAATCACCGCCAGATCCGCGCGGCCCGCGTAGATAGCGAATTCGATATCCGTACGGGATTCGGGCCGGCTGACGATATCGAAGAAGCCGGAATTTTGCAGCGCGGCGGACATTTGACGCGAGAGACTGCTGCGGTCTTCATCCAGGACGGCCAGTTTCAGGTGCTTGACGTCGGTGGTGACCGCATAGCTCAAAATCAGGAGCTGGATCAGCGGCATGACCAGGATGGAGGCCAGCATGGGGCGATCCCGCAGGATCTGCTGGAATTCTTTGCGGATGAGAACGAAGATGGGGCGCATGAGGTTTTTGGGCCTAGGCCAGACGAACTTTGAATCGTTTTACCGCCACACTCAACAGGATGGACGACAGCCCCAAGAGAAAAAGCGCATTGGGCCAGAGGACGCTGAGAGTGTTCCCTTTCAGCAAAATGCCGCGGATGATTTGCAAATAATACTTGGCCGGCACAATGTAGGAGATGACCTGCAAGGCGACCGGCATGCTGGCGATGGGAAAGATAAAACCGGACAACATTTGAGACGGCAGCAGAGTCACCATGATGGCCAGCATCATTCCCACCTGTTGATTGGGGGCAATGGTGGAGACCAAAATGCCCATGGAAAGCGAGGTCAGCAGATAGATCACCGACAGCACCGCCAGCAGTAAGATGCTGCCTTCAAAAGGAACGCCGAACCAGAAGCGGCCGACCAGCAGGACGAGCAGGGCATCCACCGAAGCGATCACCACGTAGGGCAGCACCTTGCCGATGATCAGTTCGTAAGGGCGCACCGGCGTGACCAGGATCTGCTCCAGGGTGCCGGTCTCTTTTTCGCGGGTGATGGCGATAGAGGTCAGCAGAGCACAGATCATCATCATGAGCACAGAAATCAGGCCGGGGACGATGAAATGCGTGCTCTTCTGTTCTGGATTGTACCAAATACTGGGGACAATTCCAAACGGAGCCGCCTGAGCCCCGGCGGTGGCGAGCGGCGCCGCCGCCGTGATCTGCTCGGTGGCATTGACAATGATGGATCCGATATTCGAATCTGAACCATCCACGATGATCTGCACATTCGCGCGAGGCTTGGTCTGCAGCGCCACGTCGAAATCGGGAGGAATAATCAAGGCGGCATGAATGGCGCGCTTCTTGAATAACGGCTCGATCTGATCTCGAGAACTCAGGGAGGCCGCTTCGATGAAGAAATCGGAGCCGGTGAAAAGCCTCACCAGATCTCGGGAAGCGGGCGTGTGGCTCTCGTCCAGCACTCCCAGGCGGATATTTTCCAGATCCAGGTTGATGGCGTAGGTGAAGATCATCAACTGCAGGATGGGCATCAGGATGATGATGATCAGCGAACGCGCATCTCGCCGGATGTGGATGAACTCCTTGCGGATGATGGGGAGAATGTTGGGGCTCATGTGCAGCCGGCTAATTTTGAGCCTTTATCAAATGCAGAAAGAGATCCTGAATGGTGGCTTGAGAATATTGGCGCTTCAGTTCGACGGGCGACCCCAGGGCCACGATTTCTCCCTTATCCATAATGGAGATGCGGTGGCAATACTCGGCTTCGTCCATGTAGTGAGTCGTTACCAGGATGGTGGCGCCCGCCGCCGCCAGGCGGTGAATGGCTTCCCAGAATTGGCGGCGTGCGATGGGATCCACACCGCCGGTCGGTTCGTCGAGAAACAGGATTTGCGGCCGGTGGATCAGGGCGCAGCTCAGAGCCAGACGCTGCTTAAAGCCCAGCGGCAGGGCTTTGGTCAGACTCCGCCGCACCTCCATCAGACCGAATTGCGCCAGTAGATCTTCTTTGCGCGCCTGAGTTTCGGCAGAGCTCAAATTATAGGCCCCGGCGAAGAAATCCAGATTTTCTTCGACGCGCAGCTCCTCGTAGAGTGAAAACTTCTGCGACATGTAGCCGATGATTTTCTTTATGGCGCGCGGATGATCATGAACGGAATGACCGCCCACCCAGGCGTCGCCCGAAGTCGGTCTCAGCAGGCCGGTGAACATGCGGATCGCCGTGGTCTTGCCCGCGCCGTTGGCGCCCAGAAAGCCGAAGACTTCGCCGCGAAAGACCTCCAGAGACAGGCCCTGGACGGCGGTGAAATCGCCGAAGCGGCGGGTGAGATTACTGGCTTTTATCGAGATGTCGCTCACGGGATAATGCTTCGCCTTTACATTTTCGACTGAGATAATAGTGAGACAAAAACGTCTTCCAGATCCGGCGCGCCTTCCTCGATTGAAGTGAACGAGGGGCCCGTCTGGACGAGCAGATTACGAATATCATCCAAGGAATGGACAATTTCCTTGACGACGACGTGGACTCGGTCGCCGAAAAGCTGAACCGACGGGAAGCGGCCATCGGCCTTTAACGTCTCTGCAGCGGCGTGCGGCTGCGCTGTATAAACACAAACGAGGCGATCGGGAAAGCCGGCGACCACCTCGGCGGGCGTGCCCCGCGTCATAATGCGGCCTCCGTACATCAGCGCCACGCAATCGCAGCGCGCGGCTTCATCCATGTAGGGTGTGGTCACGAGGATCGTTACGCCCTGGGTCTGCAATTCATCCAAGATGTCCCAAAATTCGTCGCGGCTGACGGGATCCACGCCGGTGGTCGGTTCGTCGAGGATGAGCAGTTTGGGAGTATGAATCAGCGTGCAGGAGAGAGCCAGTTTCTGCTTCATGCCGCCGGATAGAGCGGCCGCGCGGCGGTCTTTGAAGGGAGCTAACCGGCTGAACTGCATCAGGCGATCCGTCAGGCGCAGGCGCTCGCTCTTGGGCACGCGGTAGGCGTCGGCGAAAAAACGGATATTTTCGGCGACGGTGAGATCCGGATAAAGTGAGAAGCGCTGAGGCATGTAGCCGATGAGATCCTTGATGCGATCCTGCTCGTTGACAGGATCGAATCCCAGCACGCTCACCCGCCCGCCATCTGCTAGAATCAGCCCGCAGAGAATGCGCAGCAGCGTGGTCTTGCCCGCGCCGTCCGGGCCGATCAGCCCGAATCGCTCGCCGGCGCGAATTTCCAAATCCAGATCGCGCACGGCCTTCGCCGAGCCATAGGATTTGGACAGGTTCTGAATGCTGACAACGGCCTCACCGCTCATGGCAAATAAACCTCTGCGGGCATGCCGATGGCGGCCAAGCCTTCGGGATTATCGAATTCCACCTTCACGGCAAAGACGAGATCCGCGCGTGACGCGCGCGTCTGGACATTCTTGGGCGTAAATTCCGCCTTGGGCGATATCCAGGTGACGCGGCCCTCGAAGCTCTTCCCCGTCAGGGCGTCCGCCAAAACGCGCACCGGCGCGTTCAGGGATACCAGCCCCACATCGCCTTCCGCTAAGTAAATTTTGATCCAAGGCCTTTTGACATCGGCAATCTTGACGATGGCGCCGCCCAGAGGGACGTTTTCGCCGGCCTCAACGTATTTTTCGATCACCGAGCCGGCCAGGGGCGAGCGGATGACGGCATCCTCAAGCTGCAGCGTGACCAGATCCAGGGCGGCGCGAAGCTGATTCTCCTTGGCGTCCAGCGCCGCAAGCTGATCTTGCGCGGAGGAGAGCCGCAGGCGCGCGATCTCCTCCTGAGTTTTCAAATCGTCCACAATCTGCTGGGTTGAGCTGCCCCCCTCCAAAAGGCTTACCTGTCGTTGGAGGTTGACCGTGAGGTTTTCATGTTGCGTCCGAGCCTGGCGAACGCCATTTTCAGCGAGGCGGCGATTGATCTGGAGCTCCTGCAGAGCGGCCTCGCTCTGGCGGCGCTGCGTCGCCAGTTTGCTGGTGTCGAGCCGGGCGATAATCTGATCCTTTTCGACCGCCGATCCCTCGCTTACCAACAACTCCTCCACAGTCCCCGCCAGCAGCGAGCTGACCACGATTTCTTCGGCTTCGAGAGTACCCGAGCCCAAGAAGCTCTTTTTTGCATTATTCGTGCACCCGGCGATAATCACGCTCAGCGCGACGAAAAAAGTGAAGGCAAATGTTCTTCTCATTTCCTTAATCTCATTAGATTCAGAACTTCCGTCCCCCTATCCTCTTCGGAGGCGGCGTGGCCCTCCACGCCGCTTTTAATCAGCTCCAACTGCCAGCTTTGCCGAGATTTGCGCCAAACGCACGTCCCCCAGTGCCAGGACGTAATCCATCTGACTGCTGGAAAGGTCGTCCTGGGCATCGAGAAACTCCTTCTCGGTGGCAACACCCTGAGCGTAGCGCTCGCTGACCCATTTCAACACCTTCTCGGCCAGATCTTGGCCCTGTTGAGCCACCTCGAGCCGCCGTCGGGCGTTTTTCAGATTCAATTCTGCGCCTTCCAATTCCAGCCGCACGCGCGATTCCAGAGCGCTTTGCGACTCGGATAACTGGTTTTGCGCGACGCGCATCTGTTCCACTCGGCTGCGGCGGATCTTCCAATCCCAGAGCGTCCAGGTGAGGTTGACTCCGGCGACTTCATAGAGCATCCATTCATTGGCGATCTTGTCAATGCCCGGGCGGCCATAGTCCACCGCCCCGAAAATGCCGACCGCCGGATAATAAGCGGCTCTCTCCACGCCTATTCTCTCCGTGGCCGCCGAATGCTGCGCCTCCAGGGTGCGGAATTCCTCGCGGCGCGAGCGCGCGAGATCCCATGAAGGATCCTCGAGATCTGATCCCGACACTTCCAGCGAATCCAGCAGCAGATCCTCCCCACCCTGGGGCAAATCAAGCAGTTCGCGCAGGGCGATCTGCGCCAGACGGTCCGCATGATCCGCTTCCTGCTGTTTTAGACGTGCCTGCGCGAGCGCGAGCTGGGCTCGATCCAGCGCTTCCTGAGGAGCCACGCCCTGTGCAACACGGTTGTGGGCATCTTCAAGGTGGCGCTCAAGGACGGCGACGCGCAAGGCGGCGATACGGCGCAGGGCGGAGCTTTTCTGAGCGTTGACATATGCCTCCTCGGCCCGGCAGCGCACCTGCCAGCGAACTCGGTCGGCTTCCGCCTGTCTTGCGGAAACACCGTGCTGAGCGGCGCGATGGGCTTTGGATAGTTTAAAACCGGTGAAGAGCGGCTGTGTCACTTGCAGCTTGAAATCCACGGTATTATTGTCGCCGAAGGTGGTCGTTCGTCCCGGCATCACCAGGGGCGGACTGGGCGCAGGCAGCGGGATCATGGTCGCTGGCTGGTCAAAGCTCATGACTTCGGAAGTGTAGAGGTACTGGCCGCTGAAATCAAGCTGCGGCAGGCGCCGCGATGCAGCCTCTTCAGCCTGCCAGCGAGCGGCGGCGACGTCAAGTTCGCTGATGCGCAGCTCCTCCGATGCCTCTTCAGCGCGGGCGACGGACTGATCCAGCGTCAGCCGCTCGGCGGCCGGAGCGATGATGGGCATCAGCGCGAGGAGAAGCGGGAGCGTTTTGAGGATTCGGTTCATGGCGATCTATAATGTCAGAGAAGTCTGACCAGGTGAATCTTCGGAAATTGGCTCGGACGGGGCTGCCGCCCTTCCCTTCTCGTCCACTTGCAGACCACGAAGCAGAAGCTGCAAAACGTGCCGGCGGCGCTCGGCCAGGAAATCCGGCCGGGCGGTCAGCTCGGGCCGTATCAGGCTGATCAGGTCGCGCGCAATGAAGGGGAAAACGCACAAGGCAACGGTCGAGAGGATTGCCTGGTCGGGATTGTCGGCGCGAAAAACGCCTCGAGCCTGTCCGTCCTGAAAGATCTTGCGGAAATTGGCCATCAGATCGCCCTTCTCATTTTGCAACGGTCCCGAAAAGATCTGGCCGAGAGCTTTGGCGCCGGTGACCAGTTCCCACATCATCAGCCGCGGCAAATGCGGGTGGTCTTTCAGAAAATCGAAATAGACTCCGACTAACGCTTCCAGGCGCGCTCGCGGATCTTTGGCGGACTGAGCGGCAGTTTTTAGGCGGCCAAATATGTCCGATAAAAGCGGCGATACGGTCCGAATATAAAGCTCCTCTTTGCTGCTGAAATAGTAGTGCAGCATGGCGAGGTTGACGCCGGCGGCCCCGGCAATGTCGCGGGTGCGAGAGCCGTCGCGACCGTGCAGAGCGAAGACCTCCAACGCGGCACTTAGAATGCGCCGACGAGGGTCGTCATCCTGATTAAGTTCAGGATATACAGTTTCTTGATGTTCTATCAATTGATTGAATCTAATGATTTAATCTAATGATTAATTTATTGAAGAAAAGTCCCGCAAGCAAGAACTTTTTGGCATTTTTTTCTGGAGCGCTTATTCCGAGTCAAGGCGGTTGTACCGTGTTGAAGCGAACAATCGCGGCCGTATTCGAGGCCCTTGCAAATTGAGCGGCGTGGAATAATTCTCTTGACTTGGGCGATTTTTTTCCTTATATTATGGCAAAACTGCATCTCAATGGGGAAATTGCCATGCGAAGAAGAAGCCCATCCTTAGCGACCGCTGCAATCCTTCTGCTCGCTGCCGTCCCCTCCTGGGCCACCGTCATCTACGTTTCCGGCGATCAGACCGGCACCTGGGCGGCGGACACCGTGATCGTCACCGCCGAGGTGCGTGTGCCGCCCGGGCAGATCCTGACCATCCAGCCCGGCGTGGAGGTGCTGTTCTCGGTTTACTGCAAGTTCATTGTGGACAGCGCCGCAACGCTGCGGGCTGTGGGCACTGCAGTTGACTCTATCCGCTTCGATGTGCTGCCGCCGGGCACCGCCTGGCACGGGATTCGTTTCCTGTCCGCTTTGGATTCCTGCCGATTGGAATATTGCCTTCTGACCCATGGACATGCAACCGGCAGCGGTGAAGAAGCAAAGGGCGGAGCCATCTATTGCTCCAGCTCCAGCCCCACGATTAGCCACAACACCATTAATGAAAATTCAGCAGCAGGCCCTGGAGGTGGGATTTACTGCTACAATTCCAGCCCAAATCTCGGCAATAACACCATTAGCGGAAATTCAGCCGCTGGCCTTGGCGGTGGAATTTACTGCACTGACTCCAGCCCCATGATCAGCGACAACACCATCAGCGGAAATTTGGGTAGTTATGGGGGCGGGATTTTCTGCGCATACATTCCCAGCCCGACGATCAGTAGCAACACAATCAGCGGGAATTCAGCCTTCGGCGGCGGCGGAATTTGCTGCTGGGATTCTAGTCCCACCATCAGCGGCAACACCATGAGCCGCAATTCAGCCCTTTCTGGCGGCGGAATTTACTGCAGTGAAGGCCGCCCTGCCATAAGTGGAAACACCATCACTGGAAATTCAGTCAATTACGGAGCTGGCATTTATTGCTATTACTCCGACGCCGCAATCAGCAACAATACCATCAGCGGAAATTCAGCCGCCTACTATGGCGGCGGGATTGACTGCTTGAATGGAAGCCCTATCATCAGAGGCAACACCTTAGGAAGTAATCGGGCCGGAAATGGTGGCGGAATTTACTGCGACAATTCCAGCCTCATGCTGGTCAACTGCATTCTCTGGGGAAATAGCCCTCAGCAGATTTTTGTGTCTAGCGGTTCTCCGCAAGTGAATTACTCCGATATCCAGGGCGGTTGCACCGGCACGGGCAACATCAACGCCTGGCCCGCCTTCGTGGACACGGCTCAAGGCGACTACCGCCTGCAGTGGGGTTCGCCCTGCATTGACAGCGGCGATCCCAATCCCATCTACAACGACCCGGACGGCACCCGCGCGGACATGGGAGCCTGGTATTACGACCAGTCCAGGCCGGTGCGCATCCTGCTGACTCCGTACAACGCCCCCATCCAGATTCCCGCCTCCGGAGGCAGCTTCCAGTACGCCATCCAGGCGACCAATATCGAGAGCGCGGCCCTGTCCGCCCTGGTCTGGTGCGATGCTACATTGCCATCGGGCGCAGGCACTGCGCCCCTACTGGGTCCGGTGACCATCTCTCTAACAGCCGGACAGACCCTGAGCCGCCTGAGAACGCAAGCCGTCCCGGCGGGCGCCCCGGCGGGGATTTACCACTACAACGCCTATGCGGTAGCGGCGGGGGATACGTCGGAGGATAGTTTCACCTTCACGAAGTTGGGGGCTGGAGGCTTTGGTCTCGGGGCTGGTGGATGGACGAATACGGGTGAAGGGTTTGGGGATGTAGAGTCAGCGCCGCAAGAGGGCGCACTGCTGTGCGCCCCTACACTTTACGGTGCAAGACCCAATCCTTTCAATCCTACGACAGCTGTCAGCTACAAGCTACAAGCTGCAAGTCACCTCAGCCTTCGGATCTTCGACACGGCTGGCAGATTGGTGACGGAATTGGTCAACGGCTGGCGGGAGGCAGGTGAGCATCAGACTACATTTGATGGCTCGAGGCTACCGTCCGGCATCTACTTCGCCAGGCTGACGGCAGGGGACTATAGCCAGGTGCAGAAACTAATTCTGCTGAAATGACGGTCGGGGTCAGAGACGACCCCGATTACGGAATCTGCGAAATCTGTTCAATCTGTTTAATCGGCGATTCTGACAATATTAAATGAGCCCCCTTCCAGGGGGCTTGTTTAATTTTCAGCCTCGTCATTTTCCCATTGGGATCCGCCTGCTGGCGGAATGGCGGGGCGGAAACGGTGGTGGCCGTAACGCCCCTACCCTATTCCGCGCAGCAGGGTCTGCACGATCACTCGCGCCTTGCCATACCAGGGCGCTGAAATGCGTCCATCGAAGACGTGGAAACGGCGGCAGCGAATCTCTTCCAATGTGCGGCGGTAGACCGCTTTCATAATTTCGGAGGGGAGCAGCCGGCGGGATTGGGATTCCGCCAAGTTGGGTTCCGCGGCTTCGAAGAAGCTCACGGCGCGGTCATACTCGAAGCGCATTAGGTGGATGAAACGATCGTCATAAATCCGGGCGCGCAGATCGCATTCGGCATATTCGAAGCGCTCGAGATCCTCCTGAGGCAGATAGAGGCGGCCGCGAAGGAGATCTTCGGAGAGGTCGCGCAGAATGTTGGTCAACTGAAAGGCGATGCCCAGATGATCGGCATATTGGTCGGCTCCGAGATCGGAACAGCCAAAAATGCGCACGGAAATCCGGCCCACCGACGAGGCCACGCAGCGGCAATAAATCTGGAGATCATCAAACGTGGCATAGCGGCGTGGCGAAAGATCCATTTCGATGCCGCGCAGCAGGTCATCGAAAGGTTCGCGGGGCAGTTGAAAGCGGGCGATGGCGTCGCACAGAGCGATGAAAACGGGTGCGTCGCAGTCCCCTTGAAAGCAGCGCTCCAGATCGCCGCGCCAGGCCAGCAGTTTTTCCTGCCGCTGGGGCAGACTGAAGTCCGCATCGTCGGAGATGTCATCGGATAGAGTGCAGAAGGCGTAGAAGGCCGACAGCGCCAGCCGGCGGTCTCGGGAAAGAAAGCGGAAGGCGGGGTAGAAATTGTGCGCCCGCCGGCGAGCCAGGCGGTCGCAATGTAGATAGGCGTCGGCGAGATTCATATTAACACCCGAATTCGTCAGTTGACGGATCGGCTGCTCGTTGGAATCAAGTCGCTAATGGCTTTATATTATAGTGATATCGGGGTCGGGGGCGACCCCGATTATGAAGACCGCGGCTTGGCTACCCTTGATAGTCGGCGTCGCCCCTGACGCCGACATACGTTAGCTGATTGATCAGCCATCGCATGCGATCTTTCTAATTCACAAGAGGACTAAGCGATCCATTGGCTTTGGCCAATTGGATCCTTCAAGGGAGCACCCGATTTTAATCGGGTGCAAATCGGCGCAGCGCAAAATGAAGATACTTCCTGCCCTCCTACGTCGCGCCCTTGCGCGCCGACCACAAAGTCGCCCATTTGTGTTTGGCGCTCAGTTTCACCCGTCCGCGCAGGGCCGCCAGAGGGTTGCGCTGGAGAATCTCCAGGATCTGAAATCCGCCGGCCAGGAAGAGCCGCATGGAAGCGCGCAGCTTGCCATCCAGTCGCGAGGGGAGATCGGAGCCCGCCTGCAAGTGTTTATAAGCCCGCACGATCTGATAATGCAGCAACTTCTCCAGCGCCGGGCTGGCCTTGCAATCCAGGATATGGACAAAATCAACCTCAAACATGCGGCATTCATCAAGCGGAACATAGAGGCGGCCGCGCTCGGCGTCATTGGCAATATCCTGACAGAAGTTGGCCAGTTGCAGGCCGGTGCAGATGGAGTCCGAAAGGGCGTCCAGCCCTGGCTCATTGTAGCCGTAGAGCCGCAAAACCAGCCTTCCCACGGGATCGGCGGAACGCCGGGAATAATCCCTCAGATCGGCGAAGGTCTCGTAGCGAAGCACGGTCAGATCCTGCCGGAAGGCGGAAAGCAGATCAAAAAAAAGCTGATGCGGCAGATCGAATTTGGCGGCGGTATAAGCCAGGGAACGCAGGATGGGATGGCGGGATGAACCCTTCAGGCCTTCCCGCAGCTCGTCCTGCCAAGCATCAAAACGGCGCAGCCGGGCGGCCTGATCAGAAAGATCTTGCGGGGGTTCATCGGCCAGATCATCGCTGTAGCGGCAAAAGGCGTAAAGGGCGGCTAAATGAGAGACCAATCGCGGCGGGGTCAGCGGGCCCAGGACAAAGAAGTTTTCATAGTGCCCCAGCGCCAAGCGCAGGCATCGAAACTGCGCTCGGCGTAGAGCAAAATCGGCCTGGAAGGCGGGCCGGGCGCTATTCTTCGACGGTTGCGGGGGCGCTTTCAACCTCACGTTCTTCAGATCCGCCGGTGCCAGCGGGCGCAGGCGTTTCAAAGGCGCCGATACTCACCGGCACGCGGTTTTTACATGCTTCGATGAAGCAGGCCCAATGGTACACCCCCTCCAACCCGACCTGCTTGCTATGATAGGGCTTGTCCGCCGAAGTCAACACGGCACGGCAAGAACGGCACTTGATAACCTCCGGGGCGCGTTTTTTCACTAGTCCCATAAATTACCTCCCCCTCTGAACGAATTCCTTGAATTTCCCTTCGATCAACCTTTGGATTTCCTTCAGCCGGTCCTGGCTGGCGGCTTCAAAACGCATCACCACGGCTGGCTGCGTGTTCGACGCGCGCAGCAGCCCCCAGCCGTCCGGGAAGATGACGCGCACGCCGTCCACCTCCACAATTTCGTACTTCGCCCTAAAGGACTCCTTAACCTTTTTGACAATCTGGAACTTGAGGTCATCGGGGCAATCCACGCGGATTTCGGGCGAATTCACGACCGGCGGCAGGCCCCACAGCAGCTGCGATAGTGGGCGGGCTTCCTGGCAGAGCAATTCGATCAGACGCCCCGAGGCGTAGATGGCGTCATCGAAGCCGAAGTAGCGGTCGTTGAAGAAGATATGCCCGGACATTTCGCCCGCCAGCAGCGCCCCCTCCTCTTTCATCTTCTTTTTGATCAGCGAATGGCCGGTTTTCCACATAACCGCCCGGCCGCCTTTGGCCGCGATGTCTTTATAGAGATTTTGTGAGCACTTGACTTCGCCGATGATGGCCGCGCCGGGATTTTGCTTCAAGATGCTGCGGCTGAAGATGATCATCAACTGATCGCCCCAGAGGATGTTGCCCATCTCGTCCACCACGCCGATGCGGTCGGCGTCGCCGTCGTAGGCGATGCCGAAGTTGTAGGCCTTCTCCTTGACGCGGTGGATCAGGTCCTTCAGGTTGGCCGGAATCGTCGGATCGGGATGGTGGTTGGGGAAGCGGCCGTCCGGTTCGCCGTAGAGCACATCCACCAGACAGCCCATATCCTGAAAGAGCTTGGGTGCGACCAGTCCGCCGCAGCCGTTGCCGCAATCCATCACCAAGCGGATCGGCTCGTCAATCTTCAAGTTGCGCTTTAGGTAGTCCTGATAGACGGGGATGACATTTTCCGCTTTGACCGTCCCGGCCTGAGGCGGCTTGACGAAATCGCCGGATTCGATCTGGCGGCGCAGCTCCTGAATCTCTTCGCCGTAAATTGAATCGTGGCCAACGTTTAGCTTAAAGCCGTTGTATTCCGGCGGATTGTGGCTGCCAGTGATCATGACACCGCCGTCGGCCTTAAAATGATGAATGGCGAAGTAAAAAACGGGCGTGGGCACCGTTCCCAGATCAATGACGTCCATTCCGGCTTCGGTCAGGCCCTTGGCCAGCACATCTCGCAGGTGAGGCGATGACAGGCGAACATCGCGGCCCAGGATGGCCGTCTTGCCCTTCAATCGCGCCAGCTTGCTGCCGAATCCCAGGCCTATCAGCCGGACGGTCTCATCGTCCAGGTCGGCTGGAAAGATGCCGCGTATATCGTATTCCCTAAAAATCAATGAGTTCACGTTTTGTCCAGTCCTTAATGCTCGGAGAAACCCCGCCGGAAGCCAATAAGTTCCGTCGAAGCTTAAAAATGCCCATTTAGGGGGTATAAAGTTACAAAATAAACATCAGGAAAGCAAAAGGAAAGTTGGAAATTTGGGGGGGAGGTTTCACGCAGATCCCGAAGGGATTAAAAGTCTCACGCAAAGACGCAAAGGGGATTCTCCAAACTTGACCTCCCCACAGCCACGAAGTGGTCTTCGACAAGCTGTGGGGCGCCACGCGCGGCAAGTGGCTATGCTGCACCAGGGGACGGCGCAAACTGCATATGCAGATAATCCCCTTGCATCAGCCGACTTCATTTTGCATATTCTTTCACATAATATGCTCCTGATCATAATTCGCTAACAAGAACTTAAGCCTTAACTACAGGAGGACCCTTGAAACGCATAATTCCGGCTTTCATGTTGCTGGCGTTCGCCGCCGCGGGATGGGCGGTGCCGCTGCAGCAGGCTTTCGACCAAGCGGTGCCCGGAGCGGGATATGACCGCATCGTCTATCTCGACCGGGAAACCATGTACACGGGCGGTCTGGAGCTGTCCGATGGCAATTTTTGCATCATCTCCAGCGGCGCCGTAGTAGATCTGGAAGGTGGACGCATCATCGTCAATTCCACCGCTACACTGGACATCTGCGGCGTGGCGCTGGCCAATTCCGACAGCGCTGCTTTGAAGTTCAACGCTTCGGGGCACGGCTGGGTGGATCACGTCACCTTTTGCTGGAATTACGACGGCCTGTACTTCTGGCAGGGTTCGACCATGAAGGTCACCTCCAGCATTTTTGCCAACTCGGCGCGCTATGGCGTGTACTGCTACAATGACTGCGAGCGCTGGATGGCCTTCAATGACGCCTGGTCGAACACGGGAGGTGACTACAGAGAATTCTGCCCCTCCTGAGGCGGCGGATCGGTGCAAATTTTTTCACCGACGCCTGGAACAGGCGATCTCCTTGAAAATCCCAATTTCGTCAACCCCAATCTTGGCAACTTTGCGCTCGCTTCCACCTCCCCGTTGATCAATGCGGGTCAATTCGGCTACGATATGGGAGCCCTCTCCTATGCCGGTCGGCCCTGCATACCAACCGATTTGCAGATCAGCACTCAACCCAATCAACTCAATGCGCAGCTTGCCTGGATCAATCCCACCGAGAACACCGATGGAACGCCTCTGACCTCGATCACCGGCGTTCAGATCTTTCGCAACGATGAGTTGATCGCTACCGTTACCGGCATGGCTCCCGGAGAGGCCGGGCAATATGCCGATACCGTTCCCATTCAAGGAAATTACCGCTATCGGATTCTCGCCGTATCCGGGAACAATGGGCTTTATGCCTTCACGCGGGAGATGTGGATTGGGCCGTCCATAACGGCGCTGCCCACCGGACCGGACGCTTACGGCTACCTGGCTTTCGAGAGCACCGATCCGGGAGGTCCGGCATACGACTGGATCGAAATCGCCACGACAGGGGGCACGGCCCTGATCTTTACGCAGGACGATGAGACCTTCACCATAGATCTGCCGTTTACCTTCCGCTATTATGGGCTGGACTACGATCAGGTCTCTATCTGCTCCAATGGCTGGATCGCGATGGGGAGCACGACCGACACGGATTACTCCAACAGCGCCATCCCCAATGCCGACGGCCCTCCGGCGATGCTGGCTCCCTTCTGGGAAGACCTGTCACCTCAGCAATCGGGCATTGTAGCCTATTACTACGACAGCGTCAATCACTGGTTCATTGTGGAATTCTATCGCGTGCAGCAGTACACTCCGGCCACAGCGATTGAAACCTTCGAAGTGGTGCTCTACGATCCCGTTCACTACCCGACAGCCACCGGTGATGGCAAGATTCTCTTCCAGTGGGCCGACGTTACCGACGTGACGACGGCGACCTTCGGGATCGAAAATCAGGCCGAAGCGGTTGGTATTCAAATTGGATTGGATAACTCCTTTGCTCCGACATCACTGGGGATCCAGGACAACATGGCCATCCTCTTCACGCCGCCGGATGAGGCCTTCCCGGTCGCCGTCACGATGACGCCATCGGTAACGCCAATCGTCATCCCCGCGGGCGGAGGATCATTCAATTATACGCTGGATTTAAGTCCTCCTCTGGGAAATCCAGCTACGTTGGATGTCTGGATTGACGTGCTGATGCCCTCGGGCAGTGTCTATGGTCCGGTACTGCAGCGCACCGTCACTCTGCCCGCCGGACAGGGGTTGACTCGCCTCATGACGCAGGCGGTGCCGGCATCGGCTCCGGCAGGGCTCTATCAGTACCGCGTCTATATCGGCGATTACGCTCTGGGCGTGATCTGGTCAACCGATCAGTTCGCATTCGCCAAGAGCGGCGCCAATGGACAGATGGGAGGCTCCTGGGGCTGCTCCGAAGTGAGTCCGGAAAACGCCGCGGTCGCGATTGCACCCGCGAACTTCGCTTTATGCGGCGCTTACCCGAATCCCTTCAATCCGACAACGGCTATCAGCTATCAGCTTACCGCGAACAGCTACGTCCATCTGATGGTCTATGATACTGCTGGGAGGCTGGTGCAGACGTTAGTCAACGGATGGCGGGAAGCGGGTAATCATGAGGTGACCTTCGATGGGACAGGGCTGCCTTCCGGCGTATATCTATTGCGCCTGGAGACGGGGAAATACTCGGCTGTACAGAAACTGGCGCTGCTGAAATGAGCCTCAGGCCATCCGCCCATTGGCGGATAGCCATCAGCTTTTAGCTCTGAGCACTCAGCAAAACAAGCCCGCTTCGGCGGGCTTATTTTATCACTTCTTTCAGGACTTTCGCCCGGGCAGCCTGCCCAATGCGCGGCGAGAGGAAACTGCTGCCGCGACAAAAAATAGTCACTCCCGCGCAAGCGGGAGTCCATTATAATTAGTTACTTATCTGGATTCCCGCTTGCGCGGGAATGAAACGCAAGTGAACAAATCAAAGGACTTATAATAAGGAGGAATCAGAGCAATTAGGGTCCGATGTTACCATAGTATATTCTATCTTTTGCGCTGAACGCAAATTTGGTGCCATCGTGATTGAATTGAAAAAGGTATCCCCCGCCTCCGAGAACGCGATGATCGGGGATGGTCAGCGTGCAAACTCCAATTTCCCGATTCTCAAAGGTGAAGAACTTAATGTCCAGTTGATCGTCGCGGATATCGGGCGTCCTCCCGAAGACCAGTCCAACAATTTGGGGATTTTCGTGCAGGGCCAGGCCGAGGATGTTTTTGTCGTCAGGAGTAAACCTACGGATTTCCTGACCGTTTGAGGCATCAAGCAGAAGCGCCGATTTCAATCGATTCGTAATAATCATTAAGTGCTGGCCGGTTTCGGAAAAGGCTGCTTGGCCGCAGAGCACGTCTATTCTCTTAATGACCGATCCTTCTCGCGAGAGTAGATAACCGGCGGCATCTGTCATCCCTGGAATCTGATTACGGTACTTGCCACGACCCAAAGAATTGACACAAACCAGTATTCTTTCGCCATTTGGCGCGACCAGGGTCAAGCTGGGCGAGTTTTCATCAACCTTCTTCTTAAATCTGATCTCACCGGAATCGCTAAAAGCGATGATTTCGGTTCCAGATCCAAATTCAGGAACGCCCTGCAATCCCATTACAAAGACGAAAATCCTGCCGTCATTGGAGAAGTAACCGTATGTGCCATTTCCCTGGGAAGAATATCCCGTATGGATTCCATAGTTCATTTCATCTGGGCCGAGATCAACATTGGGGCGGTACAGTGCGTGAGTACGGTAAACAGCGCCCGCTGAATTGATGAAGTTGATTTTGCCTTCATACCGGTTAAAATCTACAACATATCCCGAAGGACTGAGATAGCATAATCCGCCGGCCGTGCCTTCGCTTAGGTTTGACAGGGTCCGCCGCCAAAGGAGACTGTCGAGCGGGTGATAATAAGAAATTACAAGATCCATAGTTCCGTCTTCTCGAACAATGTTTTGGCCTATCAGAGCCGTCTCAATCTTTTCCGCTACCTGAACTGAACCAACATAGTCATAGCGGTATGTTTTGCTTTTGCAATGCACCTCATAGAGATAGCCCCATGATTTTCCCACCATTTCATCGGGTGCAGGAGGGTCCTGATCGGGCTCGGTTCGGATGATTAGGGGTCCAATTTGCGCACTATTGACAGCCTGATTCAGGGATTCAAGTTTTGGACGCTTTCCTGCAAAAACGTCTTCTTGAGTCACGGTGACCTGCGACAGACTGATCCTGCACCAGCTCAAACCCACCAGTAGACCCAATACCAGCAAAGTTGTAGCCCTCTTGATCGGACCTGACTCTTCTCCAATTTGTCTTTTCATTATAGACCTCTTGGCAGCGTTCAATGGAATTGAGCCCGAATTAGTGGATCATGCCCTAAAGGGCTAGTCCACCCTACTCCTACTTCAATACCCTTTTATACAGATCCACATACATCCTCACTACCCGTTCGGCGCTGAAGAGCGCGAGCGCCCGCTGGCGGGCTTTTTGGCCCATGCTCTGGCGCAGCTCCTTGTTTTTCAGGAGTTCGATGGCTCGCGCGGCCATGCCGTCCACTTCGCCCAGAGGCAGCAGGAAGCCGGTCTCGCCGTCGGAGACGACTTCCGGCAGGCCGCCGACATCGGTGGCGATGGCGGGAATTCCGGCGGCGCTGGCTTCCAGGACGGTCAGACCGAAACTTTCGGTCTGGCTGGGCTGCAAATAGACGTCGGCCATGCGGAAGATCTCTTCGACGTCCAATTGCATCCCCAGAAAATAGACGTGAGGGGTCACGTTCAATTCTTTAGCCAGGCGCTCAGCGTGCGAGCGTTCGGGGCCGTCGCCGACCATGAGCAGCTTGGCGGGGATTTCCCGGCGCACTCGAGCGAAGATTTCCAGCACGTCGGGGATGCGCTTGACGGGGCGAAAATTGGACATGTGCAGGAGGATGCCTTCTCCATCCGGCCCCAGGCAATCCTGCCGGGCTGAGGAAGCGGGCGCTTCGCCGCTGAACTGCCGGCGCGGGACGAAGTTGGGGATGACTTCGATGTCGCGCTGCACGCCAAAGACCTTCAGCGTTTCGCGCTTCAGAAATTCGCTGACGGCGGTGATGGCGTCCGATTTCGTCAAGATGAACTGCGTGATGGGCATGAAGGAGGGCGCATTGCCGACCAGAGTGATGTCGGTGCCGTGCAGGGTCGTGATGAAGGGGATGCGCTTTTCGGCCAGCATCTCCTGAGCCAGATAGGCGGAGACGGCGTGAGGGATGGCATAATGGACGTGGAGCAGGTCGAGGCCTTCGCTGCGGGCGACTTCGACCAGATGCGAGGCCAGCGCCAGGCTATAAGGCGGATATTCGAAGAGAGGGTAGTCGGTGACCTCGACCTTGTGGAAATGCAGATTGGGATGGAAAGTGGGAATTCTCACCGGCGGGGCGTAGGAGACGATATGGACCTGATGCCCCTGCAGGGCCAGTTCCATGCCGAGCTCCGAGGCCACGACGCCGGAGCCGCCGAAGGTGGGGTAACAAGCGATGCCGATTCTCATAGGATACAGGAGTCAGAAGTCAGGAGTCAGTAGGGGCGCATTGCATGCGCCCACCAAAATCTAAAATCATCTCAGCGTGGCCCATTCGGGCCGGGAGCCGGCCAAAAAGGCGACGGGGTCATCCACGCGCAGGGATTCCTTGGAGACAAACGGCTCGCCGTAGGCGGCCTCGATTTTGGAGCCGTAGTACTGCGCCCGGGCGATGATCCCCTGCAAGAATTGCGGGCGGCTGATGTAGGTCTGCGGATCACCGGAATCGCGATCGAACTGGGATTGGTAGGCGTTGATGGCCTCCAGCCGCTTCTCGAAGACCTCGGAAACGTCAACAATAAATGATAAGGCGCTGTCCCAGCGGCAGAAGTATTGCAGCGTCCAGACGGGGCGGAACATCTCCTGGCCGGTTTCGATCTTGCGCAGGCCGGCCAGAAACGCGGCCTCCAGACCGGCTCGGCCGACGGCGGCATGGTCGGGGTGGCGGTCTTCTGAGCAGGGGACAATCCAGAGCGCAGGGCGATGTTTTCGCAGAGCCTTGATAAGCGTTAGCTTCAGCGCTTCCGTATCGGAACTCAGATAACCGTCGCGCAGGCCGGCATTTTCGCGCACGGTCAGCCCCATGATGCGGGCGGCATCCTGAGCTTCTTTGACGCGCACCTCAGGCGTGCCGCGCGTGCCCATTTCGCCGCGGGTCAGGTCGAGAATGCCCACGCGGTAGCCCGCTTTGGCCATTTTGATCAGCGTCCCCGCGCAGGTCAGTTCGACGTCGTCCGGGTGAGCGGCGGCGGCCAAGAGGTGCAGAGGTCGCGATGTTTTCGATGACATAGGCGAAGTATTTTACGCAAAGGATAACTAACGGGTTGGGATTGGCCTTGCCCGCCCTCGCCCCGCCCTAAAGGACGGGTCTACGAATATCCCAAGCCCGCTAAAGCGGGCTCAGGGGCGCACACAGTGCGCCCCTACATTTGACATTTTGCGTGAAGCTATTTGTGGCGAAGCCACCCCTTCAGGGCAATCTGACATTATTTGACCATCACCGCATTCTCAAGAACACCACATTCTCAAGAAGCGCTCTCATTTTCGTTTCCTGGCGGCCCGCCGGATGGCCGCGCTGAAGGGTTCCATCATTTCGGGCGGCGCGCCGCCGTCAAACGCCGTGCCGATGACGATAAAGTCCGCTCCGGCCTTCACTTTTTCGGCGGCCTCTTCGGGCGAACGGATGCCTCCGCCGACGATCAGCGGCAAGTCAATCCACTGGCGCACGCGGGTGATCACATCGGCGGGGACGGACTGCTTCGCTCCGGAACCCGCTTCGAGGTAGATCATCTTCAGGCCGAGATACTGCCCCGCCAGAGCGTGAGCGGCGGCCAGATCGGGATTATCGCGCGGCAGAGGCTGCGTGCCGGAGACCTGTTCCACGGCGGTGGCCGTGCCCGAAGAAATCAGCATATATCCGGTGGGGATGGTCTCTATTGCCAACTGCCGGATGGCGGGCGCCGCTTGCACCTGCTCTTCGATCAGATAGCGGGGGTTGCGACCGGAAATCAGCGAAAGGAAGAGGAGGGCGTCGGCGTCGGGGGCAAGCTGCGTTGACCCGCCGGGGAAGATGATCAGCGGCAGGCGGCAGGCTTTTTTCACAGCCGCTACCGCCGCGGCGAAGTCGTGATTGACCATCATGCTGCCGCCCACCAAGAGCGCGTCCACTCCGGCCTTTTCGCAGAGGGCCGCGCGCTGCGCCAAAGCATCGGCGGGGGCGTCGTCGGGATCCAAGAGAACGAAGAAGCCGGCGCCGTGATGGTCAAGGAGGGTGAGGAGGTTTGGGTAGATAGACATGGTCTTTTGGGTAATCCCCCTAAATCCCCCTTTAAAAAAGGGGGACTTCCCGCGTTCCCCCCTTTCCTAAAGGGGGGATAGGGGGGATTACAATTTCTCAATGATTCTATTCAAAACGTGGTCAATATTTTTCAGGACTTCGTGATTTGTAAATCTCAGCACTTGGATACCGAGATTATTCAAATCATGATCTCTGACCCTATCCTGCCCGGCAACATCGTCCTCAAAATGATGACTACCATCAACCTCGACGACGAGCTTGGATCTGGGACAATAAAAGTCGACGATATAGCTGCCAATTATCCTTTGTCTATAGAACTGCAAATTTCCTAACTGCTTTTTGCGAATGTGAGACCACAAGAGCTTCTCTGCATTTGTCATGGTTTTGCGGAGAACGCGAGCTTGCGGTTTAAGTTTAAGGTTAGAGTAAATCACTCCTTTCTGCCCAAACAGGTGCTGTTTAAATGAGTCGTGCTCCATCTTTGTTCTCGCGGCGCAGAAGCTTATGTGCAATCCCCCTAAATCCCCCTTTAAAAAAGGGGGACTTCCCGCGTTCCCCCCTTTCCTAAAAGGGGGGTTAGGGGGGATTACTATTTTCTTTTCTCCACTGAATTCCTCAAAACCCCAATCCCCTCCATCTCGATTTCGACGATATCGCCATCCTGCAGCGGGCCGACGCCTTCGGGGGTGCCGGTCAGGATGATGTCACCGGGATGGAGGGTCATCACCTGAGACACGTAGCTGACGATGACGGCAGGAGAGAAGATCATCTGATCCAGGCCCGCGCGCTGTTTTTCGACGCCATTGACGCGGGTAACGATGATCGGGTTCGGGGGCAGCTCGGTGACCAGATAGGGGCCGACGGGGCAGAAGGTATCGAAGCCTTTGCCGCGCGTCCATTGGCCGTCTTTTTTCTGCAAGTCGCGGGCCGTGACGTCGTTGGCCAGAGTGTATCCAAAGATGGACGCTGTCGCGTCATTTTTGTCGCACCACGACGCCGTTTTCCCTATCACCAGCGCCAGTTCGCCCTCGTAGTCCACACGTTGGCTCTGCGGCGGCAGGATGATGGCTCCGCCCGGAGCATTCAGCGCGGACGGCGGTTTCAGGAAGAGCAGCGGCTCCTTGGGCAGATCTTCGTCGCCGTGCAGTTCGCGGATGTGGGCGGTGTAGTTCTTGCCGACGCAGATGATTTTCGTCGGCTGGCAAGGCGGCAGAAGGGGCGATCCGGGATCCAGAGTGATGCGGCCGATGTCGCGGCAGGCGGGCTCCCAGGGGGCGGCGGAAAGCTCGATAGATTCCGGGCCGTCCCAGCGCGCCCAGAGGGGGCGGCCGTCTTTTAGCAGATGGAGAAAGCGCATGCGGTTCTCGCGTGGTTTTTATTAATGTAAGCTGGAAAGCGGGGAAAATCAAGGGTTATTTGGGGGGGAGCGTTTGGGCAAGGGCAGCAAGCAGAATATGGATTAAAAATAATAGGCCTTCTTATGAAAAATTTCGCAGATTTTGCTTGACTTTGTGAAATCCAAATATATAAATTGATGTTGTTAGCTAAGGAACTGACCATGAAAACGCTACTACTTTGCCTCTTTCTGCTTGCCACCATTGCCACCCAGGCGCACACCAGTGTCCATATGGCCGTGACAGGCACACATCCAGGCGAGATCTATTTTTCGGGATGGCACCCGGATTTTGAGGGTGCCTTAGCTTTTTATTATTCTGCTGACTCGGGACAAACCATTGAAATGCGCGATTATGTCACGCCCGATTGCTGCGATGTGTTTCCATATGGCTCCTTCCTGCCGGATGCGGCGGACAGCACCCTGTCCCGCTTTTGGTACTGGGGGCAGCATCTAACGACAGATGGAGGATTCACATGGAATTTGATTAATCCGCAACCACCTGCATTATGCTCCTTTTACGCCTCAGGTGTAATAAGTGGTGAGATTTATCGAGAAAGCGAAGAGCCGGACAATACGCTGGAGAGAAGCACGAATTTTGGGCAAGAATACGCTCCTTGCAGGACGGCAGGCATCCCTGGCACAATTCCCTATATTGAAGACATTGCCCTGGGCAGCGATTCGGGCGAAGTCTATGTCTGGGCCTGGCAGGGCCTGCTCTTTTATAGCGCGGACTATGCCGACAGCTTTTCATTCCTTATAGATCTTCACACCGTCTGGGCCATTCCGCCAACCTGCAAAATTCTAAATGGCGCACAACCAGGGGAGGTTTATGTATATTTCGGACTTGATTCTCCAAATAAATACCTATGGCGAGTCTGCGATTATGGCGACACGCTGGAGCTGGTGGGATTCTTCCCTTTAAGCTACGGCACACTGGCCAGCCCGGCCATTTCCAAAACGCCCGGGGAGCTTTTTCTCGTAGCCTTGAGCGGCAGCCAAACTCTGGGCGGTCTTATGCACGTCTATCACACCACCAACTTTGGGCAAGATTGGACCATGTATGAGCATATTGTGCCCTATCAAGGCGTTATGCCTGCAGGGCCCGCAAATTCTGCCAATGCATCGTTAGAAATCTGGCCCAACCAAGCCAATGCCGCGCTGACCGTTTCCTACAGCCTGCCCGCGCCTCAAATCGTGGCCCTGGACGTCTATAACATAATTGGTCAATCCATCTGGCATTATCATGCGAGGGAAACAGCTCCCGGCCTTCATCGCCTTTCCTTCAGCGCCGATCAACTCCCCAGCGGAAGGTATATTCTCACTCTGCAAATCCCTGAGGGGCGGATCCAGAAGCCTCTCATCATTCTAAAATAGTTGCCATAGTTTATTCTAATTGGAGGTAACCATGAAACGCATCGGATTTCTTGCACTACTGTGCGCCGTGCTGCTCATTGGGATCAGAGGCGGCAAGGGTGATTATAGCAAAATGATCGGCTATGCAGAAAGGAGGTGAACGACGCAGACACGCACCTTAAACCAACAAATGAGGCAAAGGTGGGTGGCCTGGCCAGCTTGTCCGCCGGTAGGCGGATGCGCCGTTAGGCGCAATGGCCAGGACAGCAAATAAAAACTGCCAATAAACAAATCCCACCCCCATGTCCCCAAAACACTACACGAATGAATCCCACGCTCATTATCTAACCTTTTCCTGCTATAAAAACCTCTGGCTCTTCAAGGACGATATCCTCAATTCTCTATTTGTGGAAAGTCTGAATCAGGCCCATTCGCGAAGTCTATTTTCATTATACGGCTTTGTCATCATGCCCAATCACGTTCATCTGTTGATTTACCCTCTCAGGGGCGCTTCCATTTCCGCTATCCTGACGGCGATCAAACAGCCTTTCAGCCATCGCGCCTTGAACTATATCGGCCAGCGCTGGCCTGAAATGGATGGCCGCCTGAGGATCAGAAAAGGCGATAGCATCGTGCGCCGTTTCTGGCAGGCGGGGGGAGGCTATGACCGCAATATCTATCGCGACGAGACCTTTGTCCATACGCTGGAATATATGCATGAAAATCCCCTGCGGAAGGGCCTGGTCAAGAAAGCGTCGGATTGGAAATGGTCGAGCGCGAGATTTTATGAATTTGGTGAAATTGATCTCATAAAAATTGACTATCCGGAATGGGTAACAAGCCGCGCCATCAAGCTGGCGCGGCCACATAACGAGCGTGATAAACCCGGCCATCGAGCTGGCCGGGCCACCCATCATCAAGCTGGCGCGGCCACATAACGAGCGTGATAAACCCGGCCATCGAGCTGGCCGGGCCACCCATCATCATCGAGCTGGCCGGGCCACCCATCATCATCGAGCTGGCCTGGCCACGCAACGTTATTCCCATCAAGCCGCACCATCAAGCCCCGAAGGTCCGAGGGACTCCATTCGGAGGATCCTTGCGGACTGACAAGCTGGCCTGGCCACGCAACTGCTTCGGCGGGGCTCTTCTATTGATAAAACAACACCTTGGGAGCGATATAGCAGAAAAATTAAAAAATCTCTTGCATTTAAATCTAAAGTGATTAAATTTAAGGGCATATCTTCGGATGTTTATTAATAACAAGCAACAAAGCGGCTCGAGGCGGCGACGCGGGAACGGCTCGGGCCAAGTGGGGAACGGTCATGAAGACATTCATCAAGAAGCACGTCATCCAGCGCACGGCGGACAAATTGAAGAGGGAGCCTAAAGAGATCTCCAAAACGGTGGATATGGTTTTCACCGTCCTGCGCGAGATCATGGCCGAGGCGGATCCGGAGGCGCGCATCGAGATCCGCGATTTCGGCGTCTTCGAGGTGAAAAAGACCAAGGCGAAACCCAAAGCCCGCAACCCCAAGACCAACGAGGAGATCTACGTCCCGCCGCGCCGCAAGACTCACTTCAAGCCGGGAAAGCTGTTGAAATCAGCGCTCAAGCGGCCGTTGTGAGTTCGATATCGTCCTTATAATAAACCCGGCCGGACAAGCCGGCCGGGCCACCCACTCACGCGCGCACTTTCTTCCTATCTGTGCAGCCCGTCGTCAGGCGGGCTGTTCTGCTCGGAACTTCGCTTGGGCGGGGGGGGTCTAAGAATTAAGGCCGCCAGGAATCGTCCTGAAGGACTGCCATCCTGGCGGCAACCAAGAATTGATTAAGAATTAACGAGCGAGGGCGCACGCAGTGCGCCCCTACAGTTGCGACAAACCGAGGGAGGGCGCGCGCAGCGCGCCCCTACTGGTATAAGATGCGATTAAAAAGTTATACGATTTGGATCCTTTTGCTGCCGCTGGCGGCATCTGCCGCGCCGCCGGAAAAGGAGATTCGGGGAGACGTCTTCACCATCGGACGGCTGAAATACGCCGGCGGAGGGGATTGGTACAGCAATCCCTCCTCGCTGCCGAATTTGCTGAAATTCCTGCGCGAGCAGACCGGCATGCCGGCCGCGGAGGGGGAGATCGTCGTGGAACCTTCGGATCCGGCGATTTTCAATACGCCCTACCTGTATATGAACGGGCACGGACGTATCACCTTCAACGATCAGGACGCGGCCAACCTGCGGCGCTTTCTGACCTCGGGGGGATTTCTCCACGCCGACGACAACTACGGCCTGGACGAACATTTTCGCCGCGAGATCAAGAAGGTCTTTCCAGATTTGGAATTGCAGGAGGTGCCTTATTCGCATCCCATTTATCACAACTTTTTCGAATTCCCCAACGGCCCGCCGAAAATCCATGAGCACGATGGCAAGCCGGCGCAGGGATTTGGCATCTTCTATCAAGGGCAATTGGTGGTCTATTACACGTATCAGAGCGATCTGGGCGATGGCTGGGAGGATCCCGACGTGCATCATGATCCCGAAGAGGTGCGCTTGCAGGCTCTCAAGATGGGCGTGAATATCATCCTGTATGCCCTGCGAAGAAATGAATTTGCCTTGAAGAAATAGGATTCGGCAATTATCATCATGGAATGGGAAGGCAGAATTAAATCCAGATTAGATGAGCTGCGGCAGAAGCTCCTGAACCTGCGGCTCGCTGAAGGCCTCTGGCGCTTTGCCGGCGTTCTAGCTCTGTTGGCGTTGGCGGCGGCTCTGCTGGAATTTGCTTTCCATTTCTCACCGATCGTCAGGCAGCCGCTTTTTGTCGTGATCATGGCAGGACTGGCGGCGACGCTGGCTGGCTGGGTCGGCCTGCCGTTGATTCGACATGCGCTAAAGCCGATATCCTTCCAGGAATTGGCCTTGCTCTGGGGGCGGTCGCTGCAACAGGTGAACGACCGCTTGCTAAACGCTCTGCAAGTCTGGGAGCGGCGAGGCGAAACGGGCGCCTCGGCGGATCTGGCCGATCTGGCGCTGACCTCGATGGCTCGGGAGCTGCAGGGAGCTTCGTTTCAGGGGGTGCTCAAGACCGGTAGCCTGCGCCGACATCGGAAGAGAGCTCTGGCGACAGCTTCCCTCTGGGTCATTGCGGCGATCTTTACCGGCGGATCGGTCGTCGGAGCCTTGGGAAGAGTCTTGCGCCCCCGGACCGATTTCGGCCCGCCGCAGCCATTCGTTCTGGTCATCGCCGGTGCGCCTGATCTGGCCATCCGCGGAGAACCGCTGAAGCTTTCGGTGATGCGAGAGGCTCGCGATGAGGCCGGCATCGCTCCGCTGCCCGAGCGCGTGGCGCTCTTCTCCCGCGAAGATATCTCTCCCGCTGTCAAGCTTACCGCGCCCTTCGACGCTCAGGGGCGCGCCGAATTTACGATTGAAAATCCGCAGCGCGATCTGGATATTTGGGCCTCGGCGCAGGGAATTGCCAGCGATACGGCCCGGGTGAAGATCAAATCGCGGCCGTTCATCAAGGACTTGCAGGTGCGCTGGTTTCCTCCGGCGTATTCCAAATTGCCGGCCGGGTCGGCGTTGGAAAAGCGCGGCGACGTCAGCGCTTTGAAGGGGAGCCGCGTGCGGGTCGCGCTCGAAGCCGACCGCGAACTCACCTCCGCCCAATTTATGCTCTTCAGCGACGCGCTGCCGGATTCGCCGCGAGCCGAAAGCATGGAGCTGCAAGGGAAGCAGGCCAGCCTCGAGTTTGACCTGATGCAGAGCGGCCATTACAACATCGCTCTCACCGACCGGGACGACATCCGCAGCGCGGCTCCGGTGGACTATAATCTATGGGTGATTCTGGATGAGAGGCCGGCGCTGCAAATCCTGTATCCGCCCGAAGACGCGGAGTTGAATGAATCGCTGCTCATCCCGCTTAAGGCCCAGGCGCGGGACGATTTCGCCATAGCCCGCATCCGGCTGGGCTATCAATTGAAAAAGGGAAGTGCGCCTGACAGCACCGCAAGCGGGGGGGAATTCGTCTGGCAATCCATCCCCTTCGAGGCGCTGGGGGAAGGCAACTACATGGTGGATCACCTTTGGGATCTGAATTCGCTGAATTTGCTGCCCGGAGATGAAGTCTTATACAGGCTGGAGGCGCTGGATAACGACCTGGTGTCGGGCCCGAAGGCGGTTCAGTCTCCCATCCAGCGGCTTCGCTTCCCCACTCTGGAGGAGATCTTCACGAGGATGGACGAGGGCCGGGGCGAGCAGATCAACGACGTTCAGGAAACTCTCGACCGCTCGAAAGCGCTGAAAAAAGAGCTCGATGCCCTGCAGGAGGAGCTGAAGCGCAATCCCGATCTCTCCTGGGAGGAACGCAAGAAGGTCGAGGATATGCTCAAGACCCAAGAGGAGATGGCTCGGCAGGTTGAGCAGATGAGCCAGCAGACCGAACAGATGATCCAAAAGATGGAGGAGAACCGCCTGCTCAGCGCCGAGACCATGCAGAAGTTTGCGGAACTGCAGAAGCTGATGGGCGAAGTCATGACGCCGGAGCTCATAGCCGCCATGCAGAAACTTCAGGAAGCGTTGCAGAGGCAGGATCCGCAGGAAATCCAGCGCGCCGTCGAGGAGTTCAGCCTGAACCAGGAGGAATTCCTGAAGAAGCTGGAAAAAACCATGAACATCCTGAAGCAACTTCAGCTGGAAATGAAGCTGGATGAACTGGCCAAGCGCGCCGAGCAGCTCTTAGAGAAGCAGCAGGATGTCAATAAGAATATCGAGGACGCTGCCGATGGGAAGCCGCGCCCGGAAGAGGCCGCCGCGGAGGCCGACCTGCAGAAGGAGATGCAGGCTTTCGAAAAGGAATTCAAGGAGGCTCAAGATGCGCTGAAGGAGTCGCCCTATAATCCCGAACAGGCCATGCAGCAGGCGGATTCGCTCTTGCAGGAAAATGATTTCCCGCAGAGCATGGAGCAGATGTCCGGCGACCTGCAGGACGGCTCCAATTCATCGGCCCAGCAGAAAGGTTCGAAGATTCAAAGCGGGCTGGCGCAGCTCTCCTCGATGATGAAACAGGCGAAGGAACAGATGACCAATTCTGCCAAGCAGGAGCTGGCGGAGGAACTGCAGAAAATCGCCGCGGAGCTTCTGGACCTGTCAAACCGCCAGGAGGCGCTGCTGGACACGTCGCAGACGATGGATCGGGCCAGCCCGCGCTTCCGACAGCAGGCGCAGGAGCAGCTAATTCTGCGAAACTATCTGGAGAAGACCGCGCAGGACTTGTTCAAGCTATCGCAGAAGAGCTTCTTCATTACGCCGCAGATGGGCTCCGCGGTGGATCAGGCGTTCCGAGGCATGGATCAGGCGCTGGCCGGATACACGGCGCGCAACCCGCAGTCGGTTCAAAATCAGCAGCAGGGGGCCATGGGGGGGCTGAACCGCGCCGTTATGGAGATCAACCAATCGCTAAATCAGCTCTCGTCGTCGTCCTCTTCGACCGGTTTCTCAGAGATGATGGAGCAGCTCTCCAAAATGGCCGGGCAGCAGGGGCAGATCAACCAGGGAACGATGGCGTTGATCCCCGGCGGCACCAATCCGGGATCGCTGTCTCTGCAACAGCAGGTGGCCATGTCGCGGCTGGCGGCGGAACAGGGAGCTTTGCAGCAACAGATGGAGGCCTGGAACCAGGCCAATCAACAGACATCGCAGATGATGGGGCGACTGGGCGAACTGGGCCGGGAGATGCAGGAAGTCGTGAAAGATTTGAAAAACCGGCAGGTGGATGAGCGCACGTTGAAACGTCAGGAACAGATTTTGACGCGCCTGCTGGACGCGCAGCGATCGGTGCGCGAGCGGGAGTACAAAAAGGAGCGGATTTCGCGCACGGCGCAGGGGGATTACTTTAAGCCTGCGCCGGGGCAGGCGGATGAAAATTTGGGGCCGGATCTGATCCGCGAACAGATGTTGAAGGCCCTGAAGGAGGGCTACACACGCGAATATCAGCAACTCGTCCGGGATTATTTCGAAGCGCTGGCGCGGGAAAGGAAATGATGCTATTGGCCAAATCTAAGCCGGGACTTGTCGGCGGCCTGCTCCTCTTCATTCTGAGTGTGATGCTTGCCTCGCAGCAGGTTCCTGCGCAAGTATTTGACTTTCCCATGTCCAC